>OFDN01000008.1_pt1 | contig 345176 bp, 364 predicted proteins | sample 1520971 | NCBI WGS metagenome assembly OFDN01 (sample SAMEA94257418, study PRJEB24077) | hot springs metagenome | biome: Aquatic biome; feature: Geographical feature; material: Water | place: India | collected 2012-06-12 | depth 5 m
AACTGCGCCTAGGCCTGTCGGCCAAGGCTTCGTATCCTCTCCCAACGGGAGAGGGTAATCTCACGCAAAGGCGCAAAGAATAAGGAAAGAAGAACAGCGCATTTTTCCCCTGACCGTAACCCTGAACTCGAACTTTCGATGACCACCCCCTCTCCCCTTGGGAGAGGGGAGTCAGAGTTAGAGCTTTCACAGATGCGTTCTACGGGGACTGTCCCCTTGGGGACTGTCCCCATCACACCCAACTTAACCGCTCGCTTAAATTCCCTCTGGACGAACCGGCTTCGCGCGCATAGCTTCCCCACTTGGGAGAGACATTATGATCAAAAAGCTTGGGCTGGTTGCCGCTGCGGCGGCGCTAATGGTGATGACGGGTTCGTGCCAGAATACGGACGGACTAACCGACGTCCCCGGTTTTGCCGCCATTAATGGCGATTATCTGAAAACCGGCGGCGACGGGTCCAACTGGGCCATGACCGGCTTTAGCTATAACGAACAACGCCACAGCCCGCTGACTCAGATCAATGCGGAAAATGTGAAGGATCTGGGCATTGCTTGGTTCGCCGATCTGCCCGACGCGCGCGGACAGGAAGCCACGCCGGTTGTGGTCGATGGCAAGATGTTCGTGTCAACCGCATGGTCCAAAGTGCTCGCCTTCGACGCCAAGACGGGCAAGTCGTTGTGGAGCTTTGATCCCGAAGTCGACAAGGCGCGCGGGGTGAAGGCCTGCTGCGATGTCGTCAACCGCGGTGTGGCATTCTGGAAAGGCAGCGTCTTTGTCGGCACGATCGATGGCCGGCTGATTTCGCTTGATGCCGCCACCGGCAAGCAATTGTGGAGCGCGCAGACGCTTGATCTCGAATCCAACGGCACCATCACCGGCGTCCCGCGGGTGGTGAAGGACAAGGTTGTCATCGGCTTTGGCGGCGCGGAGTTCGGCGCGCGCGGCTATGTCACCGCCTATGATGCCGCGACCGGCAAACAGGTGTGGCGTTTCTACACGACGCCCAATCCCAAGGGCGAACCCGACGGCGCGGCGAGCGACGAAATCCTGAAGACAGCAGCCACCAAGACCTGGAGCGCCACGCCCAAAAAGGGTGACTGGCGGGAAAGCGGCGGCGGCGGCACGGTATGGGACGCGATTGTCTATGACGCCGAACTGGACCAGCTTTACCTAGGCGTCGGCAACGGCAACCCGTGGAATCATGGCGTGCGCTCCAATGGCGAAGGGGACAATCTGTTCCTGTCGTCCATCGTCGCGTTGAAGCCCGATACCGGCGAATATGTCTGGCATTATCAGGAAACGCCTGCGGAAAGCTGGGACTATACGGCGACCCAGCCGATCATCCTCGCCACCGAACAGCGCGACGGCAAGGATGTGAAAGTCCTTTACCACGCGCCGAAGAACGGCTTTTTCTTCACCATCGACCGGGTCAGCGGCAAGATGCTGTCGGCAAATCCCTTTATTGACGGCATCACCTGGGCGACAGGCTATGACCTGAAAACCGGCAGGCCGATTGAAAATCCGGAAGCCCGCTACGAAAAGACCGGCAAGCTTTACATGGCGAACCCGTCGGCCCTCGGCGCGCATAACTGGCATCCGATGAGCTACAATCCCGCAACGGGCCTCGTCTATATTCCGGCGCTGTATATCGGGGGTGCCTATCTGCCACCTGTCGCGCCTAATGAGCAGGAGCGCAAAGCGTTGGGCTTCAACACCGGCGGGGCCATGGCCACCGCCGACCTGCCCGACGACACGAATTTTGTAAAAGCGGTCAAGGCCGCCACCAAGGGCAAGCTCGTTGCTTTCGACCCAAAGACGGGCAAGGCGAAATGGACCGTCGACCATCCCGCATCGTGGAATGGCGGCACCATGACGACGGCGGGTAATCTGGTTTTCCAGGGCACCGCCTTGGGTGAATTCCGGGCCTATGCCGCCGATACCGGCAAGCAATTGCTGAACCTGAATGTGCAGTCGGGCGTTCTGTCGGGCGCCTCGACCTATACCGTGGATGGCGAACAATATGTCGCCTTCCTGACCAGCAAGGGCGGGGCCTTCCCGCTGGTATCGGGCTATGCCGGTTCGGCCAGCTCGGCGGTGCCGAACATCCCGCGCCTGATCGTGCTCAAGCTTGGCGGCAAGGTCGCCCTGCCCGCCTTGCCCGAAACGCCCGCTTATGTGTGGGACCCGCCCGCGAAGTTCGGTACGGCTGCGGATATCGCGGCCGGGCAGTCGAATTTCCAGCGTTACTGCCTTGTCTGCCACGGCCCCGGTGCGGTCGGGAACGGCGTGCTGCCCGACCTGCGTAAATCGGCGGCTATTGCCGATGCCGGTACGTGGAAATCGGTGGTCATCGAAGGCGTGCTGAAGGGCAATGGCATGGTCAGCTTTGCCTCGGTCCTGACACCCAAAGAGGCCGAGCAAATGCGCGCCTATGTCATCAGCCGCGCGCATTATGCCAAAACGCATGACGCCAGCCTCGGCGCGGGGACCAAACCCGCCCGATAGGCACTTGCAATGTAGGATTTGATCGGCTGGACTGGGCGGGGATCGTGCGATCCGCCCAGCGGCTGCAGGGGCGCGGAACGGGCCTAAAAAATTTTTGCCTTGTGCAAAAAAGGGCCCGTAAGCTTCAGCCGAGTTAACAAACGGGCAAGCGCCGCAAAACTGCTGCCCATGAATCGCACATCTGCCTAATTTTTAGGCAGTCCATCTGCCTGATTCGAATCCAGAATCGCGCAAAACCGTCCATCCCAACTGGCACGATACTTGATAAACGATTGCCATAATCCGAGCGCGGTTTTCAACGCCGACCGCGCCAATAAGGGGAAAGTCATGAAGAAGATCGAAGCGATCATCAAACCGTTCAAGCTGGATGAAGTGAAAGAAGCACTTCACGAAGTTGGCGTTTCCGGCATCACCGTCACGGAAGCAAAAGGTTTCGGCCGCCAGAAAGGCCACACTGAACTCTATCGCGGCGCCGAATATGTCGTCGACTTCCTGCCCAAGGTAAAATTGGAAGTGGTAGTCGAAGATGGTCTTGCCGACCGCGTGGTAGAGGCCATCGCCGCTGCCGCCCAAACCGGCCGTATCGGTGACGGCAAGATTTTCGTCATCCCCGTCGAAACCGCTCTGCGTATCCGCACCGGTGAGCGCGACAACGATGCCGTCTAAAAAATCCAAATCGTCAAAAAGAGACAAGTCAAAGAAGGAAAGCAACATGGGCACGACCGCCAAGGATATTATCAAGCGTATCAAGGAAGAAGAGATCGAGTGGGTCGATGTCCGCTTCACCGACCCCAAGGGCAAGTGGCAGCATCTGACCATGTGCTCGGGCGTGATTGGCGAAGACGAGCTGGAAGACGGCCTGATGTTCGACGGCTCGTCGATCGAAGGCTGGAAGGCCATCAACGAATCCGACATGATCCTGAAACCCGATCTCGACGCGGTTTATGTCGATCCATTCTCGGCAACGCCGATGCTGGTCATCTTCTGCGACATCGTCGAGCCATCGACCGGCGAACTCTACAGCCGTGACCCGCGTTCGACCGCCAAGCGTGCTGAAGCCTATCTGAAGACCACGGGCATTGGCGACACCGTCTATGTTGGTCCTGAAGCCGAATTCTTCATGTTCGACGATGTGCGTTTCGAAAACAGCTACAACACGTCCTATTACAAGATCGACGATATCGAACTGCCGACCAACAGCGGCACGAAATATGAAGCCGGCAATATGGGCCACCGCCCACGCGCCAAGGGTGGTTACTTCCCCGTTGCGCCTGTCGACAGCTGCATGGATATCCGTGGCGAGATGGTATCGACCATGCTCGAAATGGGGCTGCCCTGCGACAAGCACCACCATGAAGTGGCCTCTGCCCAGCATGAGCTTGGCCTGACCTTCGGCACGCTGACGCAAACCGCCGACCGTATGCAGATCTACAAATATGTCGTGCATCAGGTTGCCCATGCCTATGGCAAGACCGCAACTTTCATGCCGAAGCCGATCAAGGAAGATAATGGTTCGGGTATGCACACCCACCTGTCGATCTGGAACGGCAAGACGCCTCTGTTCGCAGGCGACGGCTATGCCGGTCTGTCGGAAATGTGCCTCTATTTCATCGGCGGCATCATCAAGCACGCCAAGTCGGTGAACGCCTTCACCAACCCAACGACCAACAGCTACAAGCGTCTGGTCCCGGGCTATGAAGCACCCGTTCTGCTCGCCTATTCGGCGCGCAACCGCTCGGCATCGTGCCGCATTCCTTATGGCGCAGGTGCAAAAGCCAAGCGCGTGGAAGTCCGCTTCCCCGACGCGATGGCCAACCCCTATCTCGCTTATGCGGCGCTGTTCATGGCGGGCCTCGACGGCATCCAGAACAAGATCCATCCCGGCGAAGCCATGGACAAGAATCTTTACGATCTGCCGCCCGCCGAGCTGGCCGAAGTGCCAACCGTTTGCGGATCGCTGCGTGAAGCTCTGGAAAGCCTCGCTGCGGACCATGACTATCTGCTCAAGGGTGACGTGTTCACCAAGGACCAGATCGAAGCCTATATCGACCTCAAGATGGAAGACGTCGCCCGTTGGGAAATGACGCCTTCACCCGTCGAGTTCGACATGTATTACAGCTACTGATCGAACGCATCCGATCGATAGCTGAAGGCCCGGTGGTTGGGGGACCGCCGGGCCTTTTTATTTAGTAAGCCCGGGCTTGGGTCCAATTGCGGTCAAGGCGCTTGGTCAAACGATCCAATCGCTTGTCGACCGTCCGTTCTTCCCGCTGCGTAAAACGACCGTCGCGGTTGAACATCCGGTTCTGGCTTTCAATCGCCCGCAGTTCCGTCCGGGCATAGTTGGCATCAGCCCTGTCGATCCGGCGCGCTTGCTCCGCCGAACGAACATATTCCCGCAACCAGCTGATCCGGGTCGGAATCTCGGTAGGCATCTGGTTCATATTATACTGACCATCGCCAGGTTGATAATTGGTGTTGTCACCATAGCTGTCATTCCGCGTCGACACCCAGCGGCCCCGCGAGTCATAATAGCCATAGGCCTTGCCTGCCCGCCAGCGACCATTGGTGTCGTAATAACCAGGCTGTTCGATGCTGCTCCAGCTGCCATTGGCTTCATTGGCATAGCCATTATCACCGGCGATCCAGCGCCCGCGAGAGTCGTAGCGACCACGCGTGGGACCTGCGACCCAGCGGCCGTTGGTGTCATAATAACCGGTCGCAGTGCCACCTACCCAGCGGCCGTTGCGGTCATAATAACCCGCCGATGCTGCTGGAACCCAATGTCCGTCACGGTCGGTATAACCGCCGCTGTCGGAATTGCTATTGGAGGCAACCCAGCGTCCATTGTCATAATAGCCGTTCGGTTGGCCGTTGACCCATTGGCCATCACGGTCATAATAACCGCGCGCTTCTGCGCTGTTGACGCCAGTCGCATGCCAACGACCATTCTGGTCATAATAGCCATAGGCGCTGCGGCAGTCGCCACGATCGGATTTGGAAACCTGATTGCCGATAACGGCACCGATGATGCCGCCGATGATCGTGCCTTCGGTCTTGTCGCCGCGACCTGCAATGACGTTGCCCAGCACACCGCCGGCTCCTGCACCAACGACGGTGCCGACTATGCGGCCAGAGCTGTCGCGGCGGCATCCGTCATCCTGCGCCATGGCAATCGAAGGTGTGAAGAGGGCGAGCGCTATGCCTGCCTTAAATATGTGGCTTTTCATGATTATTCTCTTTTCTAAGAAGCGTAGTGTTGGGATAATCGCTTCATCGCCTCAATGTTCCGCTTCAGCGCACGGGCGTTCGGCCCCGCATCGGGAAGTAGCTTGCCCGCAGCCGTAAAGCAGGGCACATCAGAGCGATGTTTATCAGGAGCCATCTATGAAATTCCGTCCGTTAACTCTTGGTCTTTTTGGCGCCGCATTAATGCTGGCATCGCCCGCATTCGCCCAATTGACGGCGCAAGAATCCAAAATGACGAAGACGGTCGACGCCGAGTATGAACGGTCAATCGCCCTCCTGGAAAAGCTGGTGAATCAGAATAGCGGGACGATGAACTTTGCTGGTGTCAAAGCCGTTTCTGAAATGATGCGTGCTGAACTCGAGCCGTTGGGCTTTACGGTCGAATGGATTGAAATGGCAAAGGCCAAACGATCGGGCCATTTGGTGGCGAAGAAAACAGGTAAGAAGGGCACGAAGAAGCTGCTGCTGATCGCGCATCTCGACACCGTTTTTGAACCCGACAGCCCGTTCCAGAAATTCGTACGGAAAGGCCAGCAAGCTGAAGGCCCCGGCGCCGGTGATGACAAGGGCGGTATGGTGGTAATCGTGGCGGCATTGCGCGCTATGCAGGCCGCAGGCACCCTGAAAGACGCCAATGTCGAAATTCACATGACTGGCGACGAGGAAGATTCGGGCGACCCCATCGAGGTGACCCGTGCGCCCCTGATCGCTGCGGGTAAGGCGGCCGATGTGGCGCTGGATTTCGAGGGGCTCTCAATCGAGAATGGCAAAGACATGGGTGTAATCGCCCGCCGTTCGTCGAACAGTTGGAAGCTAGAAGTGGCCGGCGTCACCGGACACAGTTCGCTGATATTCGATGGCACCTACGGAGACGGGGCGGCATTTGAATTGGCGCGGATACTCCACCGGTTCCGCACCGAACTGCCCGAACCCAATCTAACGTTTAATGTGGGCCTGATAGCGGCAGGGCAAGAAGCTGTGGTCGATGGCGATGGCGTGCGCGCGGTTGCCAAAGGCAAAACCAATATTATCCCAGGCATCGCGCTAGCCCGAGGCGATTTCCGCACCCTGTCCGAAGACCAGAGCGCGCGCGTCCGCGCCAAGATGGTCGATATCGTGGCCGCATCCGCACCCAAAACCTCAGCGAAGATCAGCTTCGATCCCGGAAGCTATCCCGCCATGGCGCCGACCGAAGGCAATAAGACGCTTCTCGGCAAGTTGAACGCAGTCAATCGCGACTTGGGGCTTGGTGAACAAGCACCGCTCGATCCGCTTAAAAGAGGCGCTGGCGATATCAGCTTCGTCGCCAATGATGTTGACGGCCTCGTGGGCCTTGGCACGTACAGCCGCGGCGACCACGCACCCGGCGAGACAGTCGACCTCGACAGTATCCGGCGGCAGGCCAAGCGGGCGGCGATCCTGATGACCCGGCTGTCGCGCGAAAAAGCGCAATAGGACCTGCCCCGCATGACGTTACTGGACGGGCTCTCCTTTGGATGGCGCACCGCCCTGTTGTCCGTCATGTTCCTACAACTTTTGTTGCTCGCACTCTCGCTAACGCGGGTGCTGCAAAACAGGATCGCAAACCGCACGATGGCAGCCCTGCTGTTCGTGTTAGCCGGAATGCTGATCCCCTGGATGATCGGTTTTGCAGGCTTCTATGACAAATGGATGTGGCTGACCTTTGCACCCTTCCAGATAAGCCTCGCAGTTGCACCGCTCTTTTATCTTTACGCCCATGCACTCGTGACCGGGCAATGGCCTGACAAGGGTCAACGCCACTTGATCCCTGCGGCAGTGCAATTGCTTGTCTATACGGGCAGCTTTCTCTTGCCGTTCCCATTGAAGATGCGCTGGGCGGATATGGCATCACCGGCACTGACTTGGATCACCAGCATCGGCATTGTGATCGGGCTAGGCTTTTATTGCTATGCCAGCTTAAGGCTGCTTCAGACCTATCGCGCTGCATTGGCTGCCGCCCGTTCCGACGGGCATCGCTATGCCGCTCTCTGGCTTGGAAACGCAATTGCTGCGCTCGCGCTGCTCCTGCTTATCTGGACAAGCTTTTTGGTTTGGGACCTGCTTTCGCCCTTGGGTTATAGCGGTCTCATGTGGCTCTATATCGCCATTGGCGCATTTGCGCTCTACCTCGGCATTGAAGCGTGGAGGCATTCGGCTTTACCCTTTCCGCCGCTATCAACTCTCAAAGCAGCCGCCGATACGCTCCCCCCGCCGCGCGATTGGGCGGAGCTCGGCAAATTATGGGCCGACAAAGTGAAAACGGAAGACTGGGCGTCCGATCCGGATCTGTCGCTGGCATCACTGGCACGAAATCTGGGGACCAATAGCGGCCATTTATCCCGCGCCATCAATGAAGGGCTGGGCATCAACTTTGCGACCTTTGTCAACGACCTGCGCGCGCGCCGCGTTGCAGCGATGATCGCGCACGGTCGTCAGGACGATTTGCTGGACCTCGCACTTGAAGCAGGCTTTAGTTCCAAGGCGAGCTTCAACCGGGCATTTGCCGCCACCTTCGGCATGGCGCCTTCACAGTGGCGCAAACGGCACGTCTCAAATCAAGAATAATCGCAATATTCAGGAATCTGAGGCGAACAGCGCGGCAGATAAGGCGAAACAGGACCGGCCAATCGTTGAAAGGATCTTGCTATGTTGAACCGCCGCCACTTTCTCGTCCAAGGCGCTGGCACTGCTTTAGCCACTGCCGCAGCCTTCCCAAGCGCAGCGCAGGCTGACACGGCTGCTTCCACCCCGGGCGATATCGCTCTGGTCCGTGAAATCGTGACGACGCTTCACCCCGGTCTCTACAGGTACAACAGCCCGAAAACGATTGATCAGGCACTAAGCAAGCTTGAACGTACGTGGTCCGACATGCCCGACCTGTCGTCGCGTTATCTGCACCTTTCGCGGTTTCTCGCGACGATCAAATGCGGGCACAGCTACGCTAATTTCTTCAACCAGACAAAACAGATGAAAGCCGACCTGTTTGACCGGCACACCCGTTTGCCTTTTGCGTTTAGGTGGATCGGCGACCAGATGGTGGTGACAGAGGATCAGAGCGGTACGAACAGCCTGTCGCGCGGCACTATCATCAAGGCAGTCAACGGTATCGAAACCAAGTCTATACTCGCGCGCTTGCTCCCCTATGTTAGGGCGGACGGCAATAATGATGCGAAGCGTCGGGCCTTGCTGTCCATGACCGGCGCCGACGAGTTAGAAACATTCGATATCTTTCATGGCCTGATTTACGGTGCCCCCGGAAACTCACAAGCTGAACCCAGAAAAGGATTTCACCGCCTGCGGATGCGGTTGCCGAATTCAGCGTCGGATGTTTGGGTGGATCTACCGGCGCTCACACTTGCAGACCGGAAAGCATTTTACAAAGCCCCGAACTATCCTGGTGATACCCCGGTGTGGGAATGGACGATGCGCCCCGATGGCATTGCTGTCCTCAAGATGGATGGGTGGGCGCTGTACAACAGCACATGGAAGTGGGAGGCGTGGTTGAATGACCGGTTGGACAGCCTAACCGGCGCAAAGGGGCTGATAGTCGACATCCGGGAGAATGAAGGCGGCCTTGATTGTGGTGATATCCTGCTTTCCCGGCTGGCCGGAAAGGACATCACCAAACCGCGCGCCGACCGTCTCGTCCGGTACCAGAGAACGCCCGAGCATTTGAACCGCTATCTCGACACATGGGATGATAGCTTCCGGAACTGGGGAGATCAGGTCGAACCGCTTAACGATCGCTTTTACAAGTTGAAGCGGTGGGACGACGACGGAATATTGGCGGCAAAAGGCCCGAGAGTCACCACACCAATGGCGGTGCTGACAAGCGCACAAAATAGCAGCGCGACATTCCAGTTTGCATCGCTGACCAAGCAACTCGGTCTCGGGACTTTGGTCGGCGAAGCCACTGGAGGCAATCAGCGCGGGATAAATGGCGGTGCCTTTTTCTTTGCGCGATTGCCGGGATCAGGCATCGAATTTGATGTGCCGCTGATCGGCTATTTCCCGCAAGATCAAAAGCCTGACGCGGGCCTGTCTCCGGACCTTGCAGTGCCCCCGTCGGCTAAGGCTATTGCGGATGGAGCGGACAATCAGTTGGATACGGCAGTCCGTCACCTTCTGCGCCGCGCATAAAAAAGGCGGCGCCTTGCGGCACCGCCCTTTCCATGTCGATTATGCTGTACCGCGGAGGACTACCGGCCCTCGCGCGATGCCTTGCCAAAGACGCGATATTGTTCGTTGCCGACAAATCCGAATTTGGAAATACCACTCCGCTTGACCGCAACCAGTGCCTTGTCGACCGTGTCATATGGCGCGGTCGGCGCTGGCTGGAACTGGAGTTCCGGTTCCGGGTTCATCGAAGTTGTCCGGACCAGAAATTGCTCCATCTGCTGCAATGTCACCGGCGTACCATTCCACTGGATCGTGCTGTCCGGAAGAATGATGATCTTGTTGATCACCGGATCGATCGGAACATCGGGTGGAGGCTGGTTAGGATCGTTGACCGGAAGGTCGATATTTACGGCGTGCGAAACCGGGGGGATGGTGATCATCAGCATGATGAGGAGAACGAGCATGACGTCGATCAACGGCGTCGTGTTCATTTCCATCATCGGCTGGCCATCATCTTTACCGCCACTCATTGCCATGATGATTGCTCCTTAGAATTACTTACTGCACGTTCGCATTTTCGAACGGCGATGAAATGAAGCCAACACGGGCAAAACCAGCCATCTGCATGGTGTAAATAGCACCGCCGATGCACCGATAAGGTGTGTTGATATCACCACGGATATGCGCTTCGGGCAGCATGTCCGGCTCGATCAAGCCAGCCTTAGCAGCCTCTTCGCCACCCAGTTTTTCAAACTCGGCTTTCAAATGCTTCGCTGCACGATCCACCAACTCGGTAGAGTCAACCGGCGTTACGTTCCAGTAAATGCGGCATTCGCCATTCGGGTTTGCGCCTTCATAAGCAGGGTCGCCTGGATCGCGACCACCGGAATCTGTTGTCGTCACCGAAAGCAGAACGTTTTCACGCTTCGCTTTTGTCGGCTCAAACTTCACGACGGGAATATCCATTTTCACCGTCTGGATGGCGACCGGAATAGCGATGAGGAAAACGATGAGGAGCACCAGCATGACGTCGACGAGCGGCGTCGTGTTGATGTCAGACATTGGCGTGTCATCGCCGCCGCCTCCTGAACTGATTGCCATAGGCCAATCCTCTCTAAATAAATTGGGTCAAAATCGAGAGCCGGAACATCCGGCGGACGGGCTGTGCCGAAACACAGCCCTAACCCAATCTTACTTCTTTACCGCGCCAGCAGGTGCAGGCTTGCCAGCAGGAGCAGCCGTAACAGCAGGCTTCACGCGACCACCCGAAGAGATGTAACCAAGCACATCGTTCGAGAAGGTAGCAAGGCTACGAGCGATCGTCTTGTTACGTGCCTGCAACCAGTTGTAGGCAAGAACAGCAGGAACAGCAACGAACAGACCGATGGCGGTCATGATCAGTGCTTCACCAACCGGACCAGCGATCTTGCCGATGTCGGCCTGACCGGCGATACCGATTTTGATCAGCGCCGAGTAAATACCGATAACCGTACCCAACAGACCGACGAACGGTGCAGTAGCACCAACGGTTGCGAGGAAAGGCAGGCCGCTGGCCAACTTGTTGTTGATCGACTCTTCCGAACGGGCCATCGCGCCGTGCAGCCAGTCATGTGCTTCAACCGGATCGGTCAGGAGGCTGTGCTGCTTCTGGGCTTCGATACCGTCGTCAACGACCTGACGGAATGCGCTGTTCTTGTCGAGCTTCGAAGCGCCTTCTTCCAGGGTAGATGCACGCCAGAACTGAGCGCGAACTTGCTTGGCCTGGTTCAGAACCTTCTGTTGTTCGAACAGCTTGGTGAACATGATGTAGAAAGAGAACACCGACATGATAACCATCACCGAGAAAATCGCGATGGAGATCGGGCCACCTTCTTTAAGGGCAGGGATAAGACCGAACTGGGCGGCGGCCTCTGGAGCTGCGGCACCGGCCGCCGTTAGAAACAAAATCGACATTTTAACTACCTCTCAGAAAAATTTACGTTGCTAGCAAAAAGGCCCGGCGCAAAGGCTCCCCCTTTGCCGGGCCATAGAATTATTTCGGTATCTGCCACCGGACGCGGTTGGAATAGGTGCCGGTAGTGGGGTTACCACTGCCATCCAGGGCCGGATCAAAACGCGCACGACGGGTGACGTTGGTGCAGGTGGCCTGATCAAGATCAGGATGGCCGCTGGATGATGTAATCTGGCAATCGGTCACACGCCCATTGGGGCCAACCGTTACACGGAAACCAGTGGTACCTTCACGCTCCTGCTGCAATGCCCGCGACGGATAGTCGTTGGTATTGGCCCAGTTACCCGGATTGCCCTTCGGCAGCGGGTTAGGACGCTTCGCCACAGGGGGCGGAGGTGGAGGCGGTGCCGAAGGAGCAGGTGGTGCTGCAGTCGGAACGATCGGCGCAGCCGGCGGCGGTGTATCAACCGTACGCACTGTCGGCGGCGGCGTTACCGTCACAACCATCGGCGGAGGAGAAACAACCGGAGGCTCAATCTGCTTTTCAGGCTCTGGTGGTGGCTCTTCTTCTTCCGGCGGTTCTTCTTCTTTCACGTCGACGACGGTCATCTTTTCCTTGATAGCAACGACCGCGTCATAGGCGAGGCCGGTCACCAAGGCATAACCGAGGAACGCGTGAAGAAGGATAACAATGATGACAGAAACCAAACGGTTTGTGCTCATCCCATCTTGATCAGCATATGCCATGCGGAAACAACTCTCCTACCTTCAAAACAAAAAAGCATTCGGTTTCGCACGTTCTGAAGATGCGACCGAAATACCCCCGCGATATCGAAATATTATCTTTTTTAACTTCGATTCACCGGAGCAATAGCCAAGGCCTTCCGGCCTAGCAACACGGATTCTGCGATTCAGACGCAATTCATGTATAGCGCTTTCATATGGCACAGAACAGATATGGACCAAAGCTGCGTTTACCGTTGCCGTCCGAAAGGGAATTGGAATGAAATTGTCGCGTTTGAAATATGGATTTGCTTCAATTTTGCTTGGATTTAGCGGGATTAGCGCCGCTCAGACGAGTGAATCTTTACCGCCCGCTCTCGCGGTACCTGCTGAAAATGCCAGCTATGCCGATATTGCCGATTTAGTCGTTATTTCACCCCTGATCGTCGATGCCACGATCAAAAATTTACGTAAAATTGCGCCCGAGCAGGCCGTCGGAGTGCCCGCAACGCTGCAACGCGTACTCGTTGAAGCGGATATCAGCGCTTTGATTCGCGGTCAGGAAGGCGTGACCCCACGGGTGCGCTTTTTGCTTGATGTTCCCAAGGATGCGAAGGGAAAGCTCCCTAAGCTTAAGAAGCAGCGGCTGTTTCTGCTTGGGAGCACGGTAACGGGAAGGCCGGGCGAAATCCGCCTTTCGCGGCCAAACGCCTTGGTGCAATGGAGCCCCGCCAACGACCAGCTCCTCCGCGCGATTACGAAAGAAGCCGTGCAGATTGATGCGCCGGACCGGATTACCGGTATCACCAGCGCCTTTTACAGCGCCGGAACCGTGCTGGGTGAAGGTGAAACGCAGATATTCCTGAAAACCGCCAAGGACCAACCCTTGTCGCTTTCGGTGCTGAGCCGTCCGGGGGAAGCCAAAAGATGGGCTGTCTCTACAGCAGAAGTAATCGATGAATCGGCGACGGCACCTCAAAAATTCACGCTGCTTTGGTATCGTCTGGCGTGCGGATTACCGCGTGCCCTCTCGCCTGACTTGGTTGAGGCCGCCGATAGCGAAAATGCAGCGCGCGCGCAGGCCGACTATAAATATATCCTCGACAGCCTGGGGCCCTGCGGACGGAAGCGCTAGGGGTTCGGGTTTAAGGCGCGTTATAGAATGGCGCGGCTTCGGCCAGGACCAACGTGAACCATTCCTGCGCATCGCTATATTCGGCAACGGGGGTCCATCCGCCAGCCCGTAACAAGATGCGCAAACTGCGCAGGTCGAATTTATGGCTGTTTTCGGTGTGGATTGATTCGCCGGCCTGAATCTGGAACTCTCTGCCAGAGACGGTGAACTGCACGTCCCACACACAACGCAAATGCATTTCAATCCGCGCTTCGCGGTCGTTCCACTGAACGTGATGGGAAAAGGCTTCGAGGGGAATATTCGCGTCCAGCTCGCGATTGATGCGTACCAAAAGGTTCAGGTTGAAAGCCGCCGTCACGCCCGCCGCATCATCATATGCGGGCAACAAAATCTCGACCGGTTTGATGCGGTCAAACCCGATAAGAAGATGAGCACCCTGCCCCAGATGGCCCCGCATATGGCGCAAAAGGTCAACGCTGCTGCGCGGAACGAAATTGCCAATGGTGGATCCCGGAAAAAAGCCGAGACGGGCTTCGCTCGGTTTATCGGTGGGCAATTGCATATCCTGCGAAAAGTCGGCTTCGACAGGGCGAATGGTTAGGTCGGGAAAATGCAGGGCGAGCACTTCTGCGGACATTCTAAGATAATCACCCGAGATATCGACAGGAATATAGATGTCGGGCCGAATGGCCTCCAAGAGCAGTGGGGTCTTCGTTGCGCTCCCGGCCCCAAACTCCACAACGGCAGCGCCTGCAGGGATATGCTTCGCAAATTTGGCGCTGCAATCCCTCAACACGTCCGTTTCGGTGCGTGTCGGGTAATATTCCGGTAAACGTGTGATATCATCGAAAAGCTGCGATCCGCGCTCGTCGTAGAGCCATCGCGCGGGAATCGCCCGGCGCGGTCCCTGCAGACCTGCGAGAACATCAGCACGAAAATGAGGGTCAGCCTGAACCTTGAAATCCGCCTCAGACATCACGGGCCAGCCGCAATCCGGTGAACTGCCAACGCTGGTGCGGATAAAAGAAATTGCGGTAGCTTGCACGTACATGGCCACGCGGCGTCGCGCAGCTGCCGCCGCGCAAAACAAACTGCCCGCTCATAAACTTGCCATTATACTCGCCAACGGCGCCATCTGCCGCGCGAAAGCCTGGATATGGACGATAGGCGCTGCCCGTCCATTGCCAGACATTGCCGAATAGCGAAGCTGCTTCGGACGCGTTTGGCCTTACAGGCCCCGCAGCATCAAGTTGGTTGCCCGCGGCCGCATCATGCGATTCCGCCGACACCTCCCACTCCGCCTCGGTCGGCAAACGGGCATCAGCCCAGCTAGCATAGGCGTCAGCTTCAAAAAGGCTGATGTGCGTGACCGGCGCACTAGGGTCGATGGCCCTCAAGCCATCCAAACCGAAAGATAACCACTGGCCGTCCCGGTCCTGCTGCCAATAAAGCGGTGCGCCAACATGCTCGCGCTGAACCCAGGCCCATCCGTCGGATAGCCAGTGGCGCGGCTCGCGATATCCATTGTCGTTCATGAACTGCATCCATTCAACATTGGACACGGTTCGTGACGATAGCGCGAAAGGTTGCAAAAAAACTTCGTGGCGCGGCCCCTCACAATCGAAGGCAAAGGTTGAGCCGCGATGCCCGATGGTTTGCATCCCGGACGGACCTGAAATCCAACGTGCGGCTGGCGCTTGAGCGTCCGGTACGGCCCGCACGACCGGCTCCGGCCAATAAGCAGGATAGGTCGGGTTTCGCGAAAAAAGGTGCAAGATATCGGTCAGCAGCAATTCCTGATGTTGTTGCTCGTGCTGAATGCCAAGCTCCAGCAATGCCAATGCCGTTTCGGGAAGATTGTTCCAGTGGGCATCCAGCGCCGCTTCGACATGGGCGCGATAGGCTAGCACTTCAGCCAGTGAGGGCCGAGTGATCAACCCGCGTGCCGCGCGCGAATGCCTTGCGCCTTCGGCTTCATAATAGCTGTTGAACAGATAAGCAAAGCTGTCATCAAACGCCAGGTATCCGGGGACATGGTCTCGCAGAATGAAGCTTTCGAGAAACCATGTCACATGCGCCAGATGCCATTTGGCCGGGGACGCATCCGGCATAGACTGGACGGTCGCATCCGCATCGGAAAGCGGTTTGACCAAGTCGAGTGTCAGCTGACGTGCGGTAAAAAACCGGTCACGAAGGTTGCGCGTCATCGCGACGCGCCCGGAACCCACAATATGTCGCCATTTCGTGATGCATTGATCACGCGGCACAGAACAAAGAGATAATCCGACAGCCGGTTTACATATTCCAGCGCATGCGGATTGATGCTGACCGATTGCGAAGCCGCGACAAGGGCGCGTTCGGCACGGCGCGAAATCGCCCGTGCCATATGCATATGCGCAGCCGCCATGCTCCCACCGGGCAGGATGAAACTTGTCAGTGGCGGCAATTGCTCATTCGCGCGGTCAATCGCCGCCTCCAGCCATTCAACTTGCGCAGCAACGATCCGCAATTCCATAGGTGAAGGCTCAAAACTCGACCCCGGCGTTGCGATGTCCGCACCTAGATCGAAAAGGTCATTCTGGATTCGGCGAAGATCACTGACCAAAGCCGTTTGACCCTCGTCCGATTCCAGACACTGAACAGCAACACCCAAGGCACAATTGGCTTCGTCAATTTCGCCGATAGCATGCAGCCGGGCATTGGATTTGGATACACGCGACCCGTCGACTAGGCCTGTTGTGCCGTCGTCGCCGGTACGCGTGTAAATCTTGTTCAGCTTAACCATGTTGGATCACGCTATGGCTTATTGCGCACCCGCAACAAGCAAGAGAACCACGACAAGCATAACCGTAATGGCCTGCCACTTTACGCGCGCAAACATCATCTTGTTTTGCATGGCGAGCGATTGCGGAATTCCGTCTTTGTCCAATTCGGTCGGGCGCATATTCGCAAAGGCATGCAGACCACGAACAAGCGCAAAAGCAACCGCACCTGCCGAGGCGATAATCAAGAGTACCAGCAAAATAGTCATTGGGAGAATGTCCTTACGGGGTTGATACCCCTGGGGCCTATCTAGGCGCTCGACAGCGAAATGCCAAGCGGTAGCACCCCTTGACGCAAATTATCGATCAATAGCCGTCCGTCTTCACCGGCAACGCGGCGGGCAGACAGCGGCGGCGAGGATTTGCTCTTCGCCAATTTCTGTCCGCTACCGTCCACCAAAAGGGGGTGATGCCAATAATGTGGCTCCGGAAGGTCCAGCAATTGCTGCAGAACCCGGTGGATGGCGGTGTAAGCAAAGAGATCTTGTCCGCGGACGACATGGCTAATGCCGTCTGCCGCATCATCGACCGTTGCCGCCAGATGGTATGACGCGGGCGCATCTTTCCGCCAGAGGACGACATCCCCGAACTGCATGGGATCGGCAAAATGCGTGCCCGCAACCAAGTCGGTCCATTTTATGGGTCCGATCATCGCCAAAGCCTTTGCCATATCGATTCGCCAGCAGAAGGGCTTGGCCACGTTGATGTCCCGATTGCGGCAGGTTCCGGGATAATGTGGGCCGTCAGGGCCATGCGGTACCGGCATCTGTTTCAACGCCACCAAAATATCACTTCGGGTGCAGGTGCACCGGTAAAGCAGTCCAAGTGCTCTTAATTCGTCAAGCGCCCGTAGGTAGCGTTCCACGTTTCTGGACTGATAGCTGACAGGCTCGTCGGGAATAAGGGACAACCAGTCCAAATCCGCTAATATTGCTATGATATGTTCCGGCCTGCTCCGGGTGCCATCAATGTCCTCGATCCGCAAAAGAAATTGTCCACCATACGCATGGGCAAAGTCACGGGCGCACAGCGCAGAAAAGGCATGCCCCAAATGCAGTGCACCGTTGGGACTGGGTGCAAATCGCGTGCGCACCGGAATGGTGGTGGTGTGTGCAATGATCGGTAAAAATACCATATTATGTGTTTTTGCCCTCTTGACGTCACAATATGTGCAAATAGGTTGGCAAATGTCAAAATGCTGTAACGCCCATAGGGTTAAAACGGCTATGACAACAGGGGAGAAGGTCTGACTTATGTTGCATACCGGAACTTTCGAAGCGGCTGGCAGGGCTCGGCATCCTGAAAATTGCCCTGCGCTGGTGCTCAACGCGGACTATACACCGCTCAGCTATTATCCGCTGAGCCTTTGGCCGTGGCAAACTGCAATCAAGGCCGTGTTCCTCGACAAAGTCGATATTGTTTCCAGTTACGACCGCCATGTGCACAGCCCCAGCCTCGACATGAAAATCCCGTCGGTGATTGCGCTACGCCAATATGTAAAGCCGTCCGAATATCCCGCTTTCACCCGTTTCAACCTGTTTCTGCGCGACAAGTTTGAATGCCAATATTGCGGATCGGGTGACAATCTGACCTTCGACCACGTCATCCCGCGCCGATTGGGCGGGATTACCAGCTGGGAAAATGTCACCACCGCCTGTTTGCCATGCAACCTCAAAAAAGGCGGACGCACACCCAAGCAGGCGCATATGCAACTCAACATGGCGGCCATCCGTCCGACGAGCTGGCAGCTTCAGGACCGGGGCCGCGCCTTCCCGCCAAACCACCTGCACGAGACGTGGCACGACTGGCTCTATTGGGACATCGAGCTGGAGCAATAGACGCTTATCCCGAATTGCTGCGTCAGTGCTTTGGCCGAATGCGCGCAGATCCTGAGCGCACAAATGTCTCTTCATCGCCGCCAATTTTCAGCGAAATCGGCTGTTTGTCGACACCGATTTGGAACGTCACAAAGGACGAAGTCATGGTGTAATAGGGATCACCACCCCAATCGATCTGGAACATGTCATCCTGCCAGTGCTTCAGCCGGCCGGTCTTTGTCAGAAAGCGGATCAACATTTCACCATTTTTTGCAGTAATAACGGTCACATCGCCCAGCAGGTCCTGCCGATAGACCCCGGCATAGCCTGTTGCCGGAAGCGAGGGCTTGGTGCCCGCCTTTCGCAGAACATCGCGCGTAACATTATCAATATCGATCGCGTCGTTCGACTCTTTGGCCCGCGCATAGAGCGTTCCGATCCAGTCAAATTCCGGAACGCCCAGCTGGTCATCCAGCCAGTGATAGACTAATGCTTCGGGCAAGCCCACCATGCTGCTGTTGGTCAGGACAACTATCCCGAGCCTGTCATTGGGCATCATCGCAACCATTGCATACATGCCATCACTCTGCCCGGTATGTTCGACAAAGCGTCGGCCGCGATATTCACCGACACCCCAGCCAAAGCCGTAGGCTGCGGCAATGGGCGTCGGCGGTTCGCCGGCGTCTCGCGGGCCAGGTCGCACCGCCATTTGCTCACCGAGCATTGCCGCATGCGCGGTCGGACTCCATATGGTCTTCCCAAGATAAGCCCCGCCGCCCAGCAATAGCTCCACCCAACGCGCCATATCGGCGGCGGTTGAATGGATCGCCCCGGCCGGAGCCGATATGCCTTCATCATAAAGCGGCAATAGGCGCAGCTTGCCTCCCGTTTTGATATGCGGAGATGCAAGGTTCCGGGCTCTGGCAGCCTCTGCTGAAGAAGTGGTGCTGTTATTCATGTCCAGCGGCATAAGCAGCCGGTTCTTTATGAGCGCTTGCCAGCTGCTCCCTGCCGCAGCGGCACTGGCGTCCCCCGCCAACACATAGTTGATATTGTTGTATACGAACCGGTCCCGGAAAGAGCAGGCCGGAGCGAGATATTGCAGGCGACGTCGCGTCTCTTCGCGGCTGAAGGGCGAATCCCAAGTGAGCAGGTCCTTGGACTGCAAACAGGTTCGCTGCGCCAACAGATCGCGTATCGTGACTTCGGCAGTCACCTTTGAATCATAGAGCTTCAGATCGGGCAGATATTTGGTCACCGGATCGTCGAAACTCAGTCTCTCTTCGTCCGACAATGTTGCAATAGCGGCTGCCGTAAAGGCCTTTGTCAGCGACGCGATGGCAAATAGCGTATCGCCATCAACCCTTTCGGCTTCGCCAAATTTTTTGACGCCATAGCCTTTGACACGAACAATTTTTCCATCCTGCAATAAACCGATGGCGACGCCGGGGACGCCCCATTTCGCCATCGCCTTTTCGACATAGATATCAAATTCCGCCTGCTGATCCTGCCTTGCCGGTTCTGCCAGCGCTGGTGCCGGAATGGCAAAAGAAGCCATGGCCAGCAAAACGGCTCCGCAGAGCGGTATCCTGCCCGATGTCCAAAATGAAAAAGGCATAGATTTTCGACCTTCCCTTTTTGTGGCGACGACAGAAGCGCAGCATTACCAGACGCAACCAGAGGGAAGTTAGGATTACAACTGTAAACGTAAAATCCGGCTTCGACCAATCCGCGATATCACAAGACAAAAGCCGCCTTGCACTTCGCCGACCGAGTGGGATTATCAGCGGGAGGTTTAACCTCTATTCCGTTACCGTCAACGCAGGTACCGCCCGCGCCGCATCCTCAGGGGTAATTCCGGGTGGCGGCGCTGCAGCAATCCGCTCTTCGCCGCGCATCACCCGGCCTGCACGCTTGATCGCGTCGCGCAAGCGGGGGTAACTCCCACAGCGGCAGAGATTGGTAATCGCTGCGTTGATTTCGTCATCGGTCGGATCGCTGCTCTTTTTCAACAACACCGACGCCGCCATGACAATGCCCGGAATACAAAATCCACAATGGGGAACATTTCCCGCAACAAAAGCCTGTTGAATCGGGTGGCTCCGATCCCGGCTCAAACCTTCAATGGTCGTAACGAAGCGGCCTTCTGCTTCAGCGATGGTAACCAGGCAGGATCGGATCGCTTCACCGTCAATTTCGACCATGCACGCGCCGCAATCCCCGGTTCCGCATCCATATTTGGTGCCTGTCAGGTTCGACGCATCGCGCAACGCCCAAAGCAAAGGCGTTTGGGGGTCCATCTTATATTGGACCGGACGATCGTTTACGGTGAATTTGGTCATGGAACAGCGCTAGAGGCTGATTGCGCAGCAATCAATCCCGCCAGCTTTTATCGATGTGGTCGACTTTGCGCACCATCGCATCAAATTCGACACGTCCCGAACCACCGGGAGGCGACGCCATATAAAGGTCGCGTTGATGCACGGCGATCACATCATCCGAAATCGTAATCGGCTTACCCATTTGCATGGTTGCCATCTGATGCTCGCACGCACGTTGCAGCGCCCAATATTTTATAAAGGCATCGGGCAGGCTCTTGCCCATCACAACCGGACCATGATTGCGCAGCATCAATATGCGCTTGTCGCCCAGATGTTCCACTAGGCGCACGCCTTCTTCTTCGCGAACGGTAACGCCTTCAAAATCATGATAGGCCAATTGCCCCATGAAATTGCAGGCATAGAAGTTCACCGGCTGTAATCCACCCTCGAGCGAGCAAACGGCCACAGTCGCGGTCGTATGGGTGTGAATGATCGCATGTGCGTCGGGCAATGTGCGGTGGAACAGGCTATGCTGAACAAAGCCGGCCTTGTTTACGTGCCAAGGATTGTCGGCATCCATTTTGTTACCGTCGATGTCGATCTTTATCAGGCTGGAGGCGGTAATCTCGCCAAAATGCATGCCATAAGGATTGATAAGGAACGCGCCTTCTTCATCCGGAACCTTGACGGTAATATGGTTGAAGACAAGTTCGTCCCAGCCAAACATCGCGAAGATACGGTAGCAGGCGGCAAGTTCCTGCCGCGCGGTCCATTCGGCTTCGCTATATTTACTGTTCACTTTCAGCTGGGTGGCCATGCTCGCTCTCCTCTTCATTCCATTTGCGTTGCATTATGAAATGAAAGGAGAGCGAGGGCAAGGCTATGTCGTTACATCGTTACTTTCGCACCGACATATAGAAAACGGCCCACACCCGAAGAGATCGGGTAGCTGAGTTGGTCGAAAGCCGGTTTCTCGTCGAAGATATTGTTTACGCCCCCATAGAAGGTGAACTTGTCATCAACATCATATGCGAGCCGGACATCATGCTCCCAACGTTCCTTGAAGTAGAAGAAGCGGGGGTCAGACAAGTCGGGGTTGGCCGCAAGCTGTTCGGTGGTGAAACGACGCGTCTTGCTGAAATAGTTCACACCATAGTTGATGTTGAACCCGCCCAATTGCCAGTCGAGGCTCGCAGATCCACGCCAGCGCGGATTATATGCCTCCAACGTGTCATCATCCACGTCGGCACCCACCGTCGGGACGAACGTGATCTTGTCGAGGTACCCCCCGGTCAGGTTGAAGTTGAACGTACCGATATTGTCGGTTGGCATACGGTAATTGATCGTGAAATCACCGCCCGCAGTCTCGAATGCCGCTACGTTTTCGGGTCCAACAATGAAACCGTTGCGCTGCAGCGGGTCGTTACCATCGCCCAGTACGAATCCGGTTCCTGTGGCGCGGAAGATATTCTGGCAAAACACATTGTCGATCGTTGGTTGGTCAACGCACAACTCCGCTACTTCGGTTGCGCTCGGCGTATTGATCGCTCCCTTAATGCGGATATTGTACCAATCGAAGCTCATCGACAGACCCGGGATGAAGCTGGGGCGTAAAACGACACCTGCTGTCCATGTCTTCGCTTCTTCCTCGCTCAAACCGGGGTTGCCACCGGCAAGGCCACGTCGTGACGTGGTCGCCTGTGCATCGGTCGACGGACTGAAGGTCGCAATCTGCGCGGGTGTCAGGCCAAGCCCGGACAGGATTGCCGTACAATTTGCCTGACGGAACTGTGTTCCGTCATTGAGCCGGGTGACATCGCACGGATCGGTCACAAATGCGAAGGTTCCCGACTGGGGAGAGAAAAGCTCGCCGATGTTAGGCGCCCGCACGGCTTGCGAATAGGACCCACGAAAACGGACGTCGGGTATGGGCGCGTAGATACCGTCCACCTTCCACGTCGTCGTTTTTCCGATTGTCGAATAGTCGGACAGACGGATTGCCGCCGAGAAGGACAGCAGATGTGCAAATGGCATATCGGCCAGGATCGGCGCGTTCAGTTCGGCGAAAATTTCCTTCACGTCAAATTTGCCGGTGCTCGGCTGAACCGCAGCAAAGTCCCGCAAATCGCCCGACTGGATAAGGGCGTCTGGCGTATCGCTGCTTATTTCCTTGCGGTATTCAGCACCGAGCGCAAAGCCGAGTGGACCGCCCGGCAATGTAAACAGGGCATCGAAATCACCGGAGACCGAGCCCGATACAACATGCTGCGTAATGCGTGACCGGTTGGTGTTGTTGGCGAGAACAAAATCCAGAGCCTCTTGCGAGGCCACACCGTTACCGAGAACGTTCAGGGGACGGCAGGCGCTGCCTGCACCGGGTGTAAAGGTAGAGGCCGGTTGGTTGAAATTGTTCGGATCGATATTGGACAAGGGGTCCAAGGTCGAACGGCATACAATCTGCCCCGAAACAGGGTCGCGCACCGCATCCAGCGCGGCAAAATAGCGGTCGCCGATAAGATTGCTCGTCTGGGTTCCGGCCGCCGTGGTGCGTCCGAATACGTAAGAGACCTCATATTTCGCATTGTCTGTAATGTCGCCTTCAATGCCTGCTACACCGCGATAGGTTTCACGCTTGATCGATTCCCCGCGAACACCAAAATCGAAATTGTCCCGTGAAATCAGCGCGCCATTAGTGGTGTTAGCAACCCCAAAGCGATCATTCAGAAAGGCGTTGTCGGGGGCCAGGTAGGTAAAGAAATCGAAGCTTGGCTGGCCCACCGAATAGGCGTTCGTCCGCACATATTTACCTTCGAGGAATACCTTGAACGCCGGCGAGAATTCATAACTCGCCAAGGCATTCACCGCATGGCGGCGCAATGAAGGCTCCAGATCGCCGAAATAGCCTGCCGTGGGGGTGTTGGAGCCACCCTGCGCACGACCGCCCGACGATGGAATAGGCAGGCCACGATCATAAACAAGGCCGCTGCCTGTAAAATCCGGAATGCCGTCAAGATCAAGGTCGACAGCTCCGTCCGGCGCACTGTCTGCCCAGCTCAGATTGTTGTACAATATGCGGTCCGGAACATTGGGATCATCCGGGAAATCGTCCCGATTGCGGAATAGCCCACGGTTTACTTGTGGATCGCCGCTAAAGGCCCGGTCAAAGCTGCTCAACCGGTCGCGATCGCTGAACTCATAGGCCAAGGCCACGTTGCCGCGATCTCCAGCGAAATTCTTGCCGGCGACAATAGAAAAGAAGCGCGTGCCTGCATCGCCCTTATCGGAGATACCGACTTGGCCACGGGCTGTGACGCCGTCAAAATTACGCTTCAGGATGAAGTTCACGACGCCCGAAACACCATCCGCGCCATAAATGGCCGAGGCGCCGCCGGTCAGAACATCGACCCGTTCGATCAGATCTTGCGGAATGGAATTGATGTCGACCGATGCGGTGTTGGGTATACCGGCGACATGACGCTTGCCGTTCACCAGGACAAGTGTCCGGTCAGCGCCGAGGTTACGCAAATCGAGACGGTTCACGCCCGTTTCGCCAAGGCCCGCATCCGCACCACCCGACAGAGAGCCACCAATGGAAGCCGTCAAAGCCGGGTTGCGGATCAGCACGTCGGTGACGTTGATCTGTCCGGACTTTTCGATGCTTTCGCCGGATACCGCGACCACGGGGTTCGCGACGTTCAACTCCGGACGGGCAATACGCGAACCGGTAACAACGATCGCTTCGCCTTCATCAGTTTCATCCGCCACTTCATTGGCAGGCTGCACCTCTTGCGAATCTTGCGCAAAAGCGATGGCGGGGGTTAATGCAGTAAAAAGAGCCGCTATTGAGACGGAAAGGGAGAAATCGCGCATCCGCGCCTTTTGGTTTTTCATCGGGTGCTCCAGAAGATAGCTTTATCGTGGTCGCTGTCCCCTGAAACATCGCGACAATAATTGCCCGTGCACAAGTTGAGACCCGCAACCTTGATGCCAAATGAACATGCTGGGTCGCGGTTCCATGGTCCGACACATTCTGTGGAACTGTGGCATAAATGCACCAATTTCCGCGCGCTTCTTACGGGATGAAGCCGCTTTTTGCTTGAATTTACTACGACACACGGTTAAGGGGCCCAGCATAACGCCGCACTCGTTTGCGGCAATTTTCGTTTTTAGCCTTACAAAATGGCGGATTACAGCCATTTTGCCCATTCGATACCGGAGTGAAGTTTTCTTATGCAGATCATGGTTCGCGATAATAATGTTGATCAGGCCCTACGCGCACTGAAGAAGAAGCTGCAGCGTGAAGGCGTGTATCGCGAAATGAAACTGCGTCGTCATTTCGAAAAGCCCTCGGAAAAGCGCGCCCGTGAAAAGGCTGCTGCTGTCCGTCGTGCCCGCAAGATGGAGCGCAAACAGCAAGAGCGTGACGGCGCGAAATAAGCACTGTCTGCTTTGAACAGGGAAAGCGCCGCTCGGGCGCTTTTTTTGTGTCTGGAAACCGCTGCACATTCTGCTAGTCAGCGCACAACTTTAGCGATCAGGAAATAGTCCATGTCTGTAACTGCCGTTCCCATTCTGCCGATCAAAAAAGGTTCGCTCACCAAATTCTGGATTGGTGCGGCCCTGGTCCTTGCTGCTGGCGGTGGACTTGCCTGGTGGGGAACCGCAGATGTGCGCCACGAATTTGGTGACGTTGTCACGACTGAGTCGGGACTGCGGTACAAAGTGCTGAAGGCCGGCGAAGGCCCATCGCCTACCGATCAGGACGTCGTCTTGATCAAATATACCGGCCGCCTGAAAGACGGAAAGATTTTCGACCAGAACCCGCAAGCCGCCTTGCCTGTCAACGGCGTGGTACCCGGCTTTTCGGAAGGGCTGAAAGTCATGCAGCGGGGCGGACAGTATCGCCTGTGGATTCCGGCCAGCATCGGTTATGGGTCGCAAGACCAGCGCAACCCGCAAACGGGCGAAGTTGCTATCCCTGGCGGCAGCGAACTGATCTTTGACGTCGACCTGCTCGAATTCAAGTCACGCGCCGAAGTCGACGCAATGCAGCGCCAGATGCAGGAAATGCAAAAGCAGGGCGGTGTACCTGGCGGCGGACAGGCGAGCGGTGCACCGCAGGGCCTGCCACCAGAAATCCAGGCGCAAATCGACGCGCAGATGCAGGCACAGCAGGCGCAATAACGCGCGCGCTGGTTCAGCGTCGCTTTAGGCGTTCGCCAGCAGCCCCTCGTCTTTGATCCGCTTTTGCCAATAGGTGGGCGCAAGCTGGTGAACATTGTTGCCCTCGCTGTCGACGGCGACGGTGACCGGGAAATCCTGCACCTCAAATTCGTAGATGGCTTCCATGCCGAGATCTTCGAAGCCGACGACCTTGCTGCCCTTGATAGCGCGGGCAACAAGATAGGCCGCACCGCCGACCGCCATCAGATAGGCGCTTTTATGCTTGGCGATCGCCTGCGTTGCGGCCGGACCACGCTCGGCCTTCCCGACGCAGCCGAGCAAGCCTTGTTCGAGCATCATGTCCATGAATTTGTCCATCCGCGTGGCGGTGGTGGGACCAGCCGGGCCCACGACCTCTTCACCTACCGGATCAACAGGGCCGACATAATAGATCATCCGCCCCTTGAAACTGACCGGCAGCTCTTCGCCCTTGGCCAGCATGTCGGCTATCCGCTTGTGCGCCGCGTCACGGCCGGTCAGCATCTTGCCATTCAGCAATAGCCGGTCGCCCTGTTTCCATCCCTGCACATCAGCGGCGGTCAGCGTGTCGAGGTCAACGCGTTTAGCCGCGGCGTCGGGTTTCCAGTCGACCTTCGGCCATTCGTCGAGCTTCGGTGCCTCCAGAAAAGTCGGCCCCGAGCCATCAAGCGTGAAATGGGCATGGCGCGTTGCCGCGCAGTTGGGGATCATCGCCACTGGTTTGCCCGCCGCATGACATGGCGCATCCATGATTTTCACATCCAATATCGTCGACAGCCCGCCAAGTCCCTGTGCTCCGATACCCAGCGCATTGACCTTGTCGAATATCTCGATCCGCATCGCTTCAATGTCATTTTGCGGCCCACGCGCTTTGAGTGGCCCCATATCGATGGGTTCCATCAACGCCTGTTTAGCAAGCAGAACACAATGTTCCGCCGTGCCGCCAATCCCGATGCCGAGCATTCCCGGCGGGCACCAGCCTGCGCCCATTTGCGGCAACATTTCGAGCACCCAGTCGACAATATTGTCCGACGGGTTCATCATTTTGAACTTCGACTTATTCTCGCTGCCGCCACCCTTTGCGGCCACATCGACAGTGACTTTGCTTCCCGCAACCAATTCGACATGCAACACGCACGGTGTGTTGTCCTTTGTATTGCGACGGGTGAAAGCTGGATCGGCAAGGACCGAAGCCCGCAATTTGTTATCGGGATGGAGGTAAGCGCGACGCACGCCTTCATCGACTACTTCCTGCAACGATTTGGATGTATCGTCCAAACGGCAATCCATGCCCCATTTGACGAACACATTCACGATACCGGTATCCTGACAAATCGGACGATGCCCCTCGGCACACATGCGGCTGTTGGTCAGGATCTGCGCAATTGCATCTTTCGCCGCTGGCGATTGCTCCGCCTCATAGGCTTCGCCAAGTGCGTGGATATAATCCATGGGATGAAAGTAGCTGATATATTGCAGCGCGTCGGCAACGCTTTCGATCAGATCACTTTGGCGGATTTCTACAGTCATTTTCAGTTCCCGTCCGATGGTCAATTGCCACCGCCCTTAACGATCGAATCGCTAGATTCAACCTTTTGCGCACATCGGGACCTATGAACCGGTTCATTCATCTGGCGTTAAAGAACCATTCACCTAAATTTGAATTAAACACCAGTTCAATACAATCAGATTACCTCAATTAAATTTCATATTTCCGACGAAACGATTAATTTCATTGGTCGAGATGCACTTTGGCTTTTTTTTGATTTGAAACACGAAACATATTGATCATCTTATGCATTATTCACTTCGATATTGTTCATTAGAAACGATATTATTGGTGAACTATTTACGCAATATAGAACGATTATTGTTTTATATTCGAAATTCGCAGGAGATTTTTTATGTTACGCATTTTGACCGCATCCAGCCTCATAGCGTTGGCGGCTATCCCGGCCATCGCGCAGCAGTCAGACCCCATGGCCCCCCCTTCGCCCGCCGAGGCGACGGATACAGTGGAAGCCCAACCGGTTCCAGAGCCAGCCCCGGCACCCGCCCCCGCTGCAGCGCCCCAGTCCCGCGAGCAGCAGGTGACGCAATTGGTCGACGCGGAATTCCCAGCCTATGACGCCGACAAAAGCGGTGATCTGGAAGAACCGGAATTCACGAAATGGCTTCTTGCCCTCCATGCAGCGGGCGGCGACGCCCAGTCAAAAGCTATGGACCAAACGGCAAAGCTAAAGTGGGCCAAGGACGGCTTCGCAGCAGCTGATGCCGACAAAAGCAAGAAGATCAGCAAGGCAGAAATGAGCAAATTTCTTCTTGGGTAAATCCCTCCTCTCCCCAGGGTAAAAAGGGCGGGCCTTGCCATCGCAAGATGGCAAGGCCCGCATCATTTCATTCAGGGTTGAGAAGAAAAACGACATAGCCCTTAAAATCCGGATCGTCGTTCAAGCCGTCGGGCGCCTTCCAAACGCCATGTTGCACAAGACCGATCCGGTACGGCAGTTTCAGCCGCTGCACGCTTTTCAGATAATTTTCATATCCCGGAATCGTGTGCCGACCTTGGTAGGTTTGCAACACCACTTCATCGACGACGCCCGCCAACCGGTTCAGGTCGGCGCTGTCGCCTTGTGCGCTCCAATCCAGCAAGCCGGTGATCCCGAGACGCACATCCTTGGGTAAGGAAGATCGTACGGTCGCAAGAAAGGATGCATAGTCGTCCAACCCCCGTGTCGCTGCGTCAAAATCGATCTGAACGCCCACGACATTATTTCCAGCGACCTGCCAGCGGGCAATATCATCGCGGATTTGAGGCACGATATCTTTGCCCCAGTTGAGTGTTTCGACACGATAGACAACCCAGATGTCAGCATGCCGAACCGCAGGAGTTCCGGGTCGCAGCGAGACCAAGCGGGGATGTTCCGCACCCCTAATTTCCCCTTGCAGGATATAGATGGTTTTAGCCCGCTGAAGGACAGGTTGCGGGGTAACGCCGGCCCAAAGCCAGAAGGCATCATAATCCCCGGAATCGACGCGGCGTTCCGCGGGTTGGCACGCAGCAAGCGCCAGCGCGACCAGTGCCGCTGCAAAACATTTCATCGCATTACCAATAATAACGCAGCTTCTTCGCCCAGACAGAAGCGGGATATTGCTTTTTCAATTGATCAAACCAAGCCTTGCGCTGTGCCGTAGGCACTTCGGTTGCATCGCACCCATTATAGCCCGCAGGGGCATAGCAATGGACCGCACGGTACAAGGCATAGGCCCTGTTTCCAGGCCCTGCCGCAGGGTCCGCCATAATCGCTTTATACGCATCAAGACGCGAGAACCGCTTCCCGGCGAATTGGCTCAGGCTGCCGCCCAGTTCATCCTTTTCCGGCTGGTCATCGAGCGACCGGGTAACGCCATAATATTCCGGGTCCAGACCGCTTAAACGGATGAATTCGCCGAGGCAGAGCAAAGCGGTCGGATCCTTTGGCCGTGCCGCCAGATTGGCGGCAATTGTCTTGAGCGCTGGGCACATAAAATCGGTAGAACCCGACCAACGGAATATTGCGATATCCGTATAGAGCGGCGATTCATAATCATCTGCGGCCCGTCGCTTCGCCTGTGCTGGGATCAGCGTCAGATCGCGGAGGAAGTCGCCGTAAAAACCGCGCGTCAGATTTTTGTACAAAAGGGTGTAAATCGCCGTCTGTTTCTCCCGCGGGGATACACCCGACACCGCCAGCTTGCGGAGCAAGGACGGACCAGCCTGATAGCGCAGTAAAATTTCGCGGATGTCAGGGTCGCGGATGATACTGTCTGCGGCAAACACCCTATCGGTCGATTTGGCGCGCTCATCATGCAATGCCAAAGCGAGTTCGGCCGCGCCACGTTGATGCGGGAGCGCCGCGACGGCCACGGCCGATGTCAGAGCCGTGCGCGCGGTCGGATCGCCTAACGCATCGAGCGCGAGTGCGCGCAGCATCAGACGGCTATATTCGAGATATCCGCCCGTCGGCTTTGCGGCTGGTATCAGTTTCAACACATCAGCCGGATTATCCGCGACATATAAGGCATGCACGGCTTGCAAATAGCCGAACAGCGCCTCCCTGCCTGCAAATGCGGGCTTGAACGCATCGAGCGCCGCACGGGTGACCGGTGGCGTGCCATAGTCGGCATATTTGGGATCGTCGGGCTTGCGCATATCGCGCAGCAGAAGCACAGCGAGAAGCACTGGGTCCTTCACCTCTTCCAATTTTAAGAGGCTCATCGCCTTGATATCAAATTCCTGCACCAGATCGGGGAATGTCACATTCCGCTTGGCAGGGTCGCCTTGCGCAAATTGCGCGCCATATTCCGCGGCAAGCGCGTCCTTGCGGTTGCCCAGCCAATAGACGCGGCGAAGCAGCCCTTTTGCCGACACCGCATATTGGCCGTCGGGATAGGCTTTCAGATAATTTCTAAACTCCGCCTCAGCCGTGCGAACGCGACTTTCGTCAGCGCCCTTTTCTGAAATGCCGCCATATTCATCAAAGGCTGTTAGTGTTGCGTCGTTAAGAGTGGTGCGCGCCAGCATGTAACTGGCTGCTTCTGCCAGCCAGGCCGAAGCTTTTGGATCGACACGCATGAATTGCGCATGTGCGGTGGCGAAGTCGCCATCATAAAAGGCCGCCGCGCCGACAAGATAGGCAGCAAAAGAACGCCCGGTCGCTGATTGCATTTGCGCAAGCGCTTCCTGTGCAACGGACGCCGCCTTGGAATCGCCGGAGCATTCAGGTTTCAGCGTCGTCCGCACGGCCGTGAGCGTTGCCTTCTCGGTTTCTGGAAGACCTTTGGCGCGGGCGACAGCGGCGATGAAGTCCGCACCGGCGGCCATATTGCTCATACAGCGGGTGCCAAATGGAAAATCTCCCGCCGTTCCATCGTCTTCATTTGCTGGCGAGGGCCCAAGCTTCAATGCAAAACTGGGCCAGTCGAACGGCTCCGCCTCGCCCCGGCGTTCGATGATGTCATAGCTGTAGCGGCTGGCCGGGCCCACGCTGCCATGACGATCGTACAGCAGCATGAGCAGGTTTACCCTTGTGTCGTTGCCCGGGCTGAGCAAGGCCGTGCTGCTGCAGCCATTATAGTCGGTCTGCTTTACCTTCCAGTCGGGATAGCAGGACGAATCACCGCTCGCATCGGCGGGTGCGGCGCATAAAAAGGTCAGGGCAATCACCAGCGCGGCCAGTATCTGCTTCATATCCATTCCCCTTTTGATTCCCGCAGCGGAACCAGCATGGCCCGCACCCCCTATTTTGACAAGATGATGTGAAACGCCGATGCGAAATCGGGGGATAAAATCGGTCCGGTCGCCGGATGGAAAAAATATTTTCCAACTTTGATTTTCCGTCTTGCGCCGAAAAAAAGACTTAGCAGATCCACGCGTCGCGCCCTGTGGACCGTTTGGGACCTGCGACGAATGGAATCACAATAGCGACGAATTGAATGGTAAATTTACCATTTACCCTCTTGCGTCTGAAAATGATTGAGGCACTATAGGTAGCGGTTGGCCGTAGGGGGCATCACCACAGATTGTGCTTAAAGCTGCGGAACGTGATTCCGCCGAGGGGGAGATTTTTTCCGTCGATAAGCTGGGGACAAGTCGAATTTAGTCCCCTGCATGGTACAAAAAATGGTAAGAGGGGGTTTCGCCCCCGAGTCGAACAAGACGGGAACATTTTTCCGTCTGAAAATAATGGGTGGGCTTGGCCGGTGGGAAAATCCCATGCAGCCGGTGGGGCCTGATTAGGAATGGAGCAACGGGGTTAAATGGATTTCAGGGATACTGGCCAAGGGGCCGAAGATATGGTCGCAGGAACAACGGACGTGCTCGAAAAATTAGCGGTGGAAACCGAAACCAGTACTGAAGAAAAGCCGAAGGCTGCGGCAAAGAAAGCTGTGTCCAGCAAAACGGTGGACGAGCGGCGCTTTAACGTCGTTACCGATTCATCGCGTGACGTGCTCCTTACCGAATTCGGCAAGGACACGTTGAAGGACCGCTATCTGCTGCCGGGCGAAAGCTATCAGGATCTGTTTGCGCGCGTCGCAGCGGCCTATGCCGACGACGAACCGCACGCCCAGCGTCTCTATGATTATATCAGCCGCCTGTGGTTCATGCCTGCAACGCCTGTGCTGTCCAACGGCGGTACCGGACGTGGCTTGCCGATCAGCTGCTATCTGAACTCGGTCGACGACAGCCTGGAAGGCATCGTCAACACGTGGAACGAAAATGTCTGGCTCGCCTCGCGTGGCGGCGGCATCGGCACCTATTGGGGCAGCGTTCGCGGCATTGGCGAGCCTGTCGGCCTCAACGGCAAGACCAGCGGCATCATTCCGTTCGTCCGCGTGATGGACAGCCTTACGCTTGCGATCAGCCAGGGTTCGCTGCGCCGTGGTTCGGCGGCCTGCTATCTCGATGTCTCGCACCCCGAGATTGAGGAGTTCCTCGAAATCCGCAAACCTTCGGGCGACTTCAACCGTAAGGCGTTGAACCTGCACCATGGCGTGCTGCTGTCCGACGAATTTATGGAAGCGGTCCGTGACGGTGCCGAATTCGACCTGCGTTCGCCCAAGACCGGCGAAGTACGCAGCACGGTGGATGCCCGCTCGCTGTTCCAGAAGCTGGTCGAAACCCGTCTGGCAACGGGCGAGCCGTATATCATCTTCTCCGACACCGTGAACAACGCGATGCCCAAGCATCACCGCGATCTGGGTCTGAAGGTGTCCACGTCGAACTTGTGTTCGGAAATCACCCTGCCCACCGGCCGCGACCATCTGGGCGGCGATCGCACGGCCGTGTGCTGCCTCAGCTCGCTCAATCTCGAAAAATGGGATGAGTGGAGCGTCGACAAGGCCTTTATCGAAGACGTCATGCGCATGCTCGACAATGTGCTGCAGGACTTCATCGACCGCGCGCCGGACGAAATGGCGCGCGCCAAGTACAGCGCGGCGCGTGAACGTTCGGTTGGCCTCGGCGTCATGGGCTTCCACAGCTTCCTGCAATCGCGCGGCGTCGGCTTTGAAAGCGCGCTGGCCAAGTCGTGGAACATGAAATTCTTCAAGCATATCCGCTCGCAAGTGGATGAAGCTTCGATGATGCTCGCCAACGAACGCGGCGCCTGCCCCGATGCGGAGGAAATGGGCGTCATGGAACGTTTCAGCTGCAAGATGGCAATCGCGCCCACCGCGTCGATCAGCATCATCTGCGGTGGTACCAGCGCCTGTATCGAGCCGATCCCTGCCAATATCTACACGCACAAAACCCTGTCGGGCAGCTTCATCGTGAAGAATCCCTATCTGGAAAAACTGCTGCAGGAAAAGGCGAAGGACAGCACTAATGTCTGGAACAGCATCCTTGAAAAGGGCGGCTCGGTCCAGCATCTCGACTTCCTCAGCCATGAGGAAAAGGACACGTTCAAAACCAGCTTCGAGATTGACCAGCGCTGGCTGATCGAACTCGCCGCTGACCGCACGCCCTATATTGACCAGGCGACCTCGCTGAACCTGTTCATTCCGGCCGATGTGGAAAAGTGGGACCTGCTGATGCTGCACTTCCGCGCATGGGAACTGGGCGTAAAATCGCTCTATTACCTGCGCTCCAAGAGCATCCAGCGCGCCGGTTTTGCAGGCGGAGTGGAAGCGGACAACACCGCCGAAGCCCCTGTCATCGAACTGGCCACGACCACGGACTATGACGAATGTCTGGCCTGTCAATAAAGCGATAGCAAAACGCCCTCCCCGACAGGGAGGGCCCATGAAGAACCCAATTCCTTTGGAGCCGATCTGATGTCCCTTCTAGAAGCCCGTAACAGCTACAAGCCTTTTGAATATCCCTGGGCCTATGATTTCTGGAAACGCCAGCAACAGATCCACTGGTTGCCTGAAGAGGTGCCGCTGGGTGAGGATTGCCGCGACTGGGCGCAGAAGCTTTCGGATCATGAGCGCAACCTGCTGACGCAGATCTTCCGCTTCTTCACACAGGCCGATGTCGAGGTGCAGAATTGCTACCACGAAAATTACGGCCGCGTGTTCAAGCCGACCGAAGTGAAGATGATGCTGACCGCCTTTTCCAACATGGAAACGGTGCACATCGCGGCGTACAGCCATTTGCTCGACACCATCGGCATGCCCGAAAGCGAATATAGCGCCTTCCTCGAATATGAGGAAATGGCCGCCAAGGTCGATTATATCCACCAGTTCGGCGTCGACAGCGACGAAGACATCGCCCGCACGCTCGCCATGTTCGGCGGCTTTACCGAAGGGCTGCAGCTGTTTGCATCCTTCGCCATGCTGATGAACTTCCCGCGCTTCAACAAGATGAAGGGCATGGGCCAGATCGTATCCTGGTCGGTCCGCGATGAATCGCTCCACTGCGAAGGCATCACCAAGCTGTTCCACGCCTTCTGCGCGGAACGCGGATGCCTGACCAAGGCGGTGAAGGAAGATATTATCGACTGCTGCCAGAAGGTCGTCCGTCTGGAAGATAATTTCATCGACCTAGCCTTCGAAATGGGCCCCGTGCCCGGCATGACCGCGAAGGAAATCAAGCGCTACATCCGCTACATCGCCGACTGGCGCCTTGGCCAGCTTGGCCTGCCCGCCATCTACATGGTCGAAGACCACCCACTCCCCTGGCTCGCGCCATTGTTGAACGGTGTCGAGCACGCCAACTTCTTCGAAACCCGCGCGACCGAATATAGCAAAGCCAGCACCCGCGGCGATTGGGGCCAGGTCTGGAACAGCTTCGACAACCGTAAGAAGAAGATCATCGGTATTGAGCCTGCCGCCGAGAATGACGGCGTGGATATGTTTGAGCAGGCAGGGGTTGCGGCGGAGTGAAATAGCCTTCAAACTAGGTCGGAGACACTATCAGATATTATGACTTGATGGGCACCGACTATGGAAAATGAAAACACCGATAACTTTGATCTTATTGACGATTTTGAGGTAGAAGAACCTCAAAATGAACTCGATGCTCTTTCGGTGTCGGTGGCAGATTTTGATGGCTTAGTGCTCGCGCCCAGCGACTGGACAGTGGGGACAATTTACGATCAGATCGGGAAACAAATCGATCTGGATCCTGAATTCCAACGTCGAGATGTATGGTCGCGCCGTGCTAAATCTCAATTCATTGAATCGATTTTTCTAGGTGTACCGATTCCGCAGATTCTTCTTTCGTCCAAAAAGAATTCCCGCAACGAATTTCTGGTGCTCGACGGGAAACAAAGGCTCACAACGGTTAAAGAGTTTTTTGACGGCAAATACACTGATGGAAAGGTATTCAGACTAAGAGGCTTGTCGGTTCTGGAAGACGATCTGTCGGGTAAGACATGGCAACAGATCGAGAAGATAGACGATTGGCGGAACAGATTCCGTAATGCTACGATCAGAACGGCCGTACTGCGTGGATGGCAGAATGAGGCTGTTTTATATGAGATATTTCATAGACTTAATTCTGGATCTGTACGACTTTCGCCAATGGAATTGCGGATGTCCTTACATCCGGGCCCATTCCTTAAATTCATAATTGCATGGACTTCAAAGATTGGACCTATCCATAGGATTCTAAATAAAACAACACCCGACCAACGTATGCGAGACGTCGAATTAGCCATTCGCTTTCTGGCATTTTCGGATCAAGACATTCAATATACAGGTAATTTAAAAGAATTTCTTGATAATTGCTCACTTGCATACAACGCTGGTTTTGAAGATGAGGATTTTCAGGCTGCGATAGTCGCAAAACTTGAGAGCTTAAATTTGGCAATTGACGCAGGGTCAGCCATATTCGGTCCTAAGAACTTTTCAAAAAAATGGACTGGAACCGAATATGAGTTTCGGTTCAATAGAGCAATTTTTGACGTAATGGTTGGAGCATTGTCTAATCTTGAATTCCGATCGTGGGCAAAGGAGCACCCGGAACAAGTAGAAGACGCCTTCAAACAGCTTTGCGTCGAGGACAAGAATTTCGTCAGAGCGATTGAGAGCACAACGAAAACGCCAGAAAATACCAGAAGGCGATTCGAAGGCTGGTATTCAGCCGTTAGGAACCTCAGTCGCATTGCGCTTGAAATCCCTAACATTAAGCCAGAATGAAAAGCCCTACCGTTCACTTTAGAAAGATGCGCAAAAACCTTGCCCATGCGAGGAAAATAGTTAGCCGTGTCGATCCAACTGAATGTAAAACTCCGCTCCAGCATTTAAAATTAAAATCATACATATTACTCTGCCATGCTGTTATTGAAGAGTATATTGAGGATTTGGGATATGATGTTGCTATAAAGGCACGCCAAATGTTTAAGTCCAAAGGACTGATATGCAAGTCTCTTGTCTCGCTTGTTGCTTCAGGAGTAATGGACGAAATAAAAAACAACAAATCTAAGAACAAAGTTGGCAGAGATTTGGTGAAGAATTTGGAAGTATTCTCATCTGAATCTTTTAACAGATATAAAAATATCGTTGATAACAATCATGGGATTAAACTAGAAAATCTAACGGCAGTTTTTGTACCAATTGGTTTTGATCCAGAAGCGATTGATTTAGCTTTGGTCAATCAGCTAAGCGCTTTCGGTGAAAAGCGCGGTGGCGTTGCCCACAAATTTGCAATCCGTGAGGAAGCGACACTGAGCGCGGTAGATTCTGATATGGCAGTTATCGTCAGAGATCTGGAACAATTCGATCAAGAAGCGTGTAACTGCTTGAACTCGAAGATGAGTGTTTAGCACGCTTTAACCGCCCCCTGCCATCCTCTCTGGATGGCACGCGACTCGACCCTGAAATCCATTGCCCCTTTGGCAGTCCTGACCTTTATCGCCGTCTATAATTTCCCCATCCAGTCGGAGGAGGAAACGACCTCGATGCGCTTTTCCGAGCAGTCGGTTTATTACCGCTATTGCTCGGACGTGCGCGCCGCTGGAAAGGCTCCGCTTCGCCAAGGGCAACCGGGCTATGCCCCGCATCTGGACCGCGACGGCGATGGGATCGCTTGTGAGCCTTACCGTGGGTACTAAACCCCCTCTCTCCTTCAGGGGAGAGGAGCGAGGCTTGGCGGTTTGCCGCCTAGTCGCAGCGGAGAGGGGTTCGGCGGTGAGGTTTGTGCTGAGGGGTTTGCGCGCGAACTCTCCCCTCTCCAACTTCGCCTAATTGCTCTCGCAATAAGGCTTCGTATCCTCTCCCCTAAAGGGGAGAGGGGAGTTAAGGAATAATCGAATGGACATCATCACCCTCCTCACACTGCCCAATGCCTTCGCCGCCTTCGCGCTCGTCAACATCTGGACATTCATGCTGTTCGGGCTTGATAAGATCCGCGCCGAACAGGGCACGTGGCGCGTGTCAGAGGGGACGTTGCTCGCGTGGGCCTTTTTCGGCGGTACTATCGGCGCTTATACGGGCCGCGCGGTGTTCCGGCACAAGACCCGCAAGCAGCCCTTTTCCAGCAACCTCCACCAGATGGCGATCTTTCAGGTGTTTGCGGTTGCGCTCGCAGGCGGCTGGATGCTCGCAGGATAAAATGAGCTTATATTCGGCTGTGAAGCTTCGGCGTGAACTCCCCCTCACCAACTTCGCCTAAGCCTTGCGGCTAAGGCTTCGTATCCTCTCCCCTAAAGGGGAGAGGTTGGGGGTGTTTTACCAGCCCATTGCCTGTCGTTGCATCCGCGCGGTGCCGGCGGGGGCGGCTTCTATCATCAGGCGGGTGACGTAATTGCCTTGCGCGATGCTCCCCCGGAAATAGCCCCAATCGTCAATGGCCTCGGACCGTATCTCCACCTCTTGCCCTTCGCGAAAGGCGGAATTGCGCGGCTCGTTGGCGAGCGTGCCGAAAATCCGGCCGCCATCGCGGCGGATGTCGCAAGCCCAGATGGATTCATTATCCCGATGTCCGGTGTCGTGGTTCAGGTTGAATTTCAGCATGAAGTCGCGCGTCGCGGGATCGCCTGCCTCCAGCGCCGTCCAGAATTGGGGGAGCGTGGCGCGGGCCTGTTGCTTGGCCTGTTCCAAACGGGGGTCGTCCTTGTCGAACGCCACCCCTGCGCCGCCGGCGAACAGGCGATAGGCGACAAACATGATTATGAACGCGATGGCGCCGCTTAGGATCATGGACATGGGGGGAGGATAGCTGGGGGTGGTTGCTATTTGGTTTAGGCTTTTGGCGTTGGGATTTTTTTCGTCAAAAGGAAGAAGGGAAGAAGGAATAAGAGGCGTGGCGCATTGTTGGAACCCATGCGCCTTTTTTCCTTTTTGCCTTTTTCCTTCTGACGAAAAACAAACGGCCTTCGGCCGGGACATTATAAAACCGCCGCAGCTTTCGCCACGGCGGTTCTTTTTAGCCGGTGTTACCCAGCGTCAGACTAGAAGCGTACGCCCACGCCGACGACGGCCTGGTGACGGTCGAAGTCGGTTTCAAGGTCGAAATCATCTTCGCCGATGTCGATATTCTTGTAGTTGGAATAACGATATTCAGCCTTGATGAAGCCGCTGGGTCCGAACAGGTTGAACTTCTGCTCAATACCCGCACCCAGACGGTAACCATCGGTGGTTACGCCGGTGTTGTAGATGGTGCCTAAACCATCGTTAAAGCGGCCTTCGAACTTCGCGTTGGTGTATCCACCCTTGGCGTAGATCATGGTCGATGGCGAGATGGCAAAGCCAAGACGCGCACCCACATAGAGGTCACGGTCGGTGTTCAGGCTGAAGCTGTCGCCGGTGGTGATCAGGTCGTTCGCCGAACCCTTGACGTCGGAATCGGCATATTCGCCCTCGATACCGGCAATCACGCCGCCGAGTTGAAAGTCATAACCTGCGTTGACGCCATACATCAGATTGCCTTTGCCTTCGCTGACATCGTCATAACCGACGATCCCTTCGATGTGCGGGCCGGTGAAGGGCGCTTCTTCCTGTGCGAATGCAGGGGTGATGGCGGCGGAGGAGAGGAGAGCCGCGCCTAGAAGATATTTACGCATTAGATATTTCCATTTTTTATCAAACTTACCCTGCTGCGTGCAGGGCCGACAAGAAAACGGACAGGTTCCGATAAGGGTTCATGAATATAAAATAACAAGAATCTGTTACTTTATTGCAACACTCTGTTTGAAGGATGCGTTAAATCGCGTCGTCGGCGTCCCGGCGGGCGTGGCCATGTTCGTCCAGATCGCCCGGTTCCATGCCGTCTTCACTCAACATGCCGGGCTCGTCATCGTCGCTGCGCTCGCCACGATAGGCGTCCATGTCAATCTGCCCGCTGCGCTCCATCTGTTCCATATGGTCAACGACATCCTGTGTGTCGTCCGGGATGATCTGCGCGGGATTGGGCGTTCCGCCATGCTCGCTGTCTTCCCCCGACAGGTTCGGTGCTTGGCTGTGTGTCATGGCTTCACCGGCGACAGTTTGCGCCTGTGTATCCTCGTCCGCCTGCTCGCGGTTGTCGGGGGCTGTTTTCGGGGTGTTGGATGCGGTCATGGCTCATGCCTCCTTGGCGTGTCGGGGATGACAGCAAAACGCGGCAGCGGGGCGGGTGTTCCCGAACGGGTGGTGAATAACGACCTCGCCCCGCTGCTGGTTAGCTTACGTCCACCACCACTTTCAGAAAGGCCGCCGGAATTTCGGTGGTGTTGGGACCAGCGCCGATATTTTCGCGTTCGAACAATTCGACCAGCTCGCCATAGAGCGCGTCCGCGCGGCCCTCCTTTTCTGCCGCCTCGAAGGCATTCATTGTGGGACCATAATAGGTGCGGAACAGGTCGACAAATGCATTGGGCGTGCCGTCAAAGCGGAAGGTGTAGAGCTCGCGCGTCGCGCTGATATCCGCGTCGGCTATTCCCGCGGCGTTAAAACGCGCGCGGACTTCGTCTTCTTTGCCCCACAGAACCGGGCTAACAAAGCCTTCGGGCGGGGGCGGCGTGTAGGAGGCGCTGACCTTCAGCACCTGGGCGATCAAGGTCGGGTCGCCGGGGATCCAGTTGCCCATGATGATCCGGCCGCCCGGCCGTGTGACGCGCACCATCTCGGCCGCAACATCATAAGGACGGGGGGCGAACATCGCGCCGAATATGCTGACCACCCGGTCGAAGCTGTTGTCCTCAAGACCCGTCAGGGCGGAGGCGTCGCCTTCCTGAAAACGGATGTTGGGTAGGCCCATCGCGGCGGCACGGGCGTTGCCGGCGGCCACAAGGTTGCTGGCAATATCGACACCCAGAACATCGGCACCCTTTTGCGCGGCAGGAATGGCGGTTGTGCCATCGCCACAGCCCAGATCCAGCACATTCATATCCGGGCCGATGCCGATGCCGTCGACCAGCGCAGCACCGCTGTCGCGCATACAGGCCGCCAGCCGGGTAAAGTCGCCCTTCTCCCATAATGCCTTGTTCGGATTCATATTTCGCTCTCCTCCAGAGCGACCCGGACGGGAGGGTATCTTAGTTGGGATGGTATACCTAATCATTACTTTAAGGCGGATCAGCACCAGGGGCGGCGGCCGCCCTGATACCAGCGGGCGAGGCCTTCATCGACCAGTATTTTTCCCAGACTTTGGCCCCCGCGCGTCAGCACGCGCAATTTGCGGCCATAGCGGTCTTCGTCTCGGTCGATGGTCTGCAGGGTGAAGGGCCCCGCATTGGCGAGCTGTAAAAGGCGCTGCGTCGCGGCCTTGCCCAGACGCCCCTCTTCGGCGCAGCGGGGCGGGTTTGTTTCGGGGGTGTCGATGTCGGCGATGCGGATCTTGACGCCCTGATAATAGAGCGTGTCGCCATCCACGATGCAGTTGGTGCGCGGGCCCTGGCCGCAGATGCTGAACGCGGCGCTTTCCGTATCGCTGCCGGTGGCGGCGTTGGTCGCGACGGCCGATAGCGTCCACACGCCCCAAAAGGTCGCGGCGCTCAGCATCAGGGAAAGGGGCAGGATCGGCTTGAGGTCGCTTAAGCCGGTAGATGAACGTTTCGTGGAATTCCTCATGCGCAGACTTTGCGCATGAGGAAGTCAAGATTTGGCTAATGCCCAGGCCAGAGTGCCCTCATTTTTTGGCAGGTGCGCCGAAGACCTTCTTGTCGACATATTCGACAAAGTCCTTGGAAAAGGCGTCGCGCAGCTCGACCTTTGCCCGATCAATATCTTCGGCAGTCTTTGGCGGGAAATATTCCAGCGGATTTTTGACTTGCCCGGTCGACACCTTGGTGGCGGTCGGCTTCGTGCCGAATTCGCGGTAGATAAAGCCGGTGAACAAGTTGCTGCCGTACATCATCGCCTTGTGGTAGAAGATATGCGTGGTGGCGAGCTCGGCATAGCAGGGCGCGGTTGAATCCGACAGGCGCGTCTTGGCCTTGATCTTGGCGTTCATCGCCTTGACCTTCGCCTTCAACGCCGGGTCTTTCTTGACATCCTCGTTGAAGGGCGTCGGTTCTTCGACGATGATTTTATAGCCTTCAAGCTTTAGCGTCTTGGTGATGCCGATTTTGTTGAGCTCCTCCATCTGCACATCGGGACCGAGATAATCGGCCATCAGATCCTTCACTGTGGCGACCTTTCCTTTGTGCACTTCAGCATCGGCAAGCGCACCTACCAGGCCGAAGCCGGAGAGCAGGCCCATGTTGATGCCCAGATAATTGTGGGTTGGCCAGACATGCAGTTCGCACTGCGACCCGTCTGCCGCAAGCTTCGGTGTTTCGACCACAGCCGCCGCGGGCTCTTCCTGCGCCAGAGCAGGTGCCGCTAATGACCCCGCCGCAACAATCGCCACGGCACAATGCATCGTAAATTTCATGAACTATCCCCCCATTAGACAGGTCCAATGTGCAGCATATCTCGCGCGTCGTTGCAACGCCGGAAATGTTGGTTTTCATTTTTTTGACCCAGATCAAGGAACCGGACGGCGGGTGGTCCTATCCCCGACTCAACAACCCAAGGAGCCCGTCATGGACGCATTGCAAATTCCCTTCGTCGCCCTCTTCACCGGTATGGTCCTGTCCTTTATGACCGTCATGATTGTCGAGACGATATTAGAGGCTCGGCAACGCTAAGCCGTCGTCAGTCGACCGCCATCAACTGGCTGGGAAACGGCGCGACCAGTTCTACGGCCTCGTCCCATTCCGCCGTCAACCAGGTCTGGTAATCGGCCTCCTGCAGGATCACCGGCATCGCTTTGGGATGGAGCGGTGCGACCAGCGGGTTGGGCTCGCAGGTCAGGAAGGCGAACATCTTTTTCCCCTCGGGCGACGACAACCCTCCCGTCGTCGCCCCACCCACCCAGCGCCAGATCCCGGCAAAGGCCGCAACCGGGCGGTCGGTGACCGTGAACCAATGCTCCGCCCGCCCCTGACCTATTTTCGGCTCGGCAAAGCGAGTGAACGGCACAAGGCAGCGCCGCTCAGGCTTTACCAGCATCGAACGCCAGAAAGGACTAGCGAGATTGCGGACATTTGTGACATGCTTTGTCACCGTCGTCCCTGGCCGCTTGCCCGGCAGCGAAAGCGGCACGCCCCACGTCATAAGATCAACCACCGCCCCACCAGCCGTCGCATCCTGCCGCACCACAGCGGCCTCGCGCCGGGGCCAAATCTCGTCCTCCAGTTCGGCGGTACGCGGCGGAATGGTGTCGGTCAGGCTCCACGAAATATATTCGCGCCACGTCTGCAAAAGCGCCTGCGCGTCGGGGTTATTTGCGTAGTGATTGCACATGGGATTTAGTTTAGGGGGTCATCGCGACAACGCAACACTCCCCTTTACCCAGCAGGACCACCAATGCCCGAAACCGCCTTCAAGATTTTTACCGCAGACCAATGGGCGCAGTTTCAGGCCGATGGCGTTTTCCATGGCGCGCCCGTCGATCTTGCCGACGGCTATATCCATCTGTCTGCCGCTGACCAATTGCAGGGCACGCTCGACAAACATTTTGCCGACCAGACTGGCCTTGTGATTGCCGAAGTGGACCTGTCGGTTCTGGGCGATCTAGTGAGGTGGGAGGAGTCGCGCGGCGGTGCGTTGTTCCCGCATATATATGGTGCTCTGCCCGCCACAGCAATTATCGGCGCACCGGCATTTACGTCCTAAGCTTTAGCGCCTAGGGCATCCATATGGCCGACCTCTATCTCAAAGCCCTCGAATCCGAACGACGCAGCCTGTGGGCAACCGCCCGCCTGAAGGGCCTACCCAAGGATTCGCCCGAACGCGTCCGTATCGCCGCGCTCGACGCAGACATTGCCGCGCACAAGGCGAAGAACAAACCGGCCGCCAAATAATTAGGCCCGCCCCGCGGGTTAACGGGACGGGCCTTCCGCTCCTTGGGCACCGCTAGGAGGTGCCGCGGGAACTTTAACGCTTCCGGAAAAACTCCCGATCCGCGTCTTCATAGGTTTCTGTCTCTGCATCTTGTGACCGATCCACGGGCCTTTCGTCCGCATGATCATTATCGATATCTTCCCCCGTTGCGGTCATTGCCGCATCGGCGCCGAATTTGCTCGGCTGGACAGGAGGAGAAGCTTCGACCTGTTCCGCCCCGGGTCGATGGGCGATCGGTCGCTCTAACAGGGTGTTGGTCATGGGGAGTCCTTTTTACATTTGTACAGGTCCCACAATGCAGCCCGATGGCTTTCGTTCCGGCCCTTTCGGCGGGAATCGATTGCAATTACGACGAACACCAACGGTGCGTTTACATGACCATAGGCCAATCAAAGGCGAGGCGTGTTTCACCTGCGGCAGCACCCTGTGTGTCGAAGCGCCGCTCCGAAATGAAACCTGCACCGCGTCTGTTGACAGCAATCACGGTGCTGCACCGGGTCCCATAGACCGGGTTGCGGATAAAAATTCGCTCCATCGCCGGAACATCATCCGTTTCGTCGGCCAACAGATCGAAAATCTGTTCGGGGTGCCCAGCGCCATTTGAGAGCCAAGTCGCAAAGGCAAGCTCCAGCCTGTCCTTTCGCGGCCATGGCTCACCATCGGGTGCGTTGGAAAAGAGCTGAACCCCGGTGTTTAATACACGCCGCACGGGTGCCGGCCGATTGGCAAAATATTCTGCCTGCGCCATATCGCCGATGATGAGGTTGAAGGGATTGAAGCCATCCAGTTCCTTTGGCCGCGCTCCATCCGCCAGCCAATCGGCAACCAGCGCACCGCGCGATTTTTTGGAAGGGTCGGGACCGTCGGGATCACGGATATTTGTAACGACCGCAAAGCGGCCCGCCTGCGACACGCCCATCCATGTGCCGCCTGACACCAGATCCCGTCCGGCGATAATACCCGTCGCATCACGCCAAATATGCACAGGGTCGGAGGCGCGCGCATGAAATTCATCCCTGTTGCCGGCCACCAACAACGGCCATTCGGGATGGATGTTCAGTCCAACGGCTACGACACACATGGCTGTTCCCTCCCGTACCCGTGCGGCAAGAAAGCCCGCACCATCACGGCCACTTGTTAAAGCGTCTTTTCGTAAATCCGGTACACTTTATTCACGGTGCCGCCCACAGCTTCACCGACCGATTTCATGGGACCATTGCTGGCGAGGACCCAGCCGAAGTCACCCCTGACCGCACCGAATTTTGAAACCGAATCGCGGCGGATATATTCGACGAGCATCAATGCCAGTTGGCTTGCCATGCGCGTGGATTGAAGCTTTTTGACGACGCCCATCAGCGGTACGCGCATAGTCGTGACCTGCGGTTTGCGCAGCCACCAAAGTAGCTTCGCCCAGTTGAACGGAAACAGGCTTCCCCCGAAATCCTTCAGCTTTTCATTAAGGTCGGGTATGGTCATCATGAAGGCAACGGGCTCCCCGTCCACTTCGGCCACCCGAATAAGGTCCTCATAAACGATCGGCTTCAGCTTTTTGCCCGCATAGGCAATTTCAGCATCGGTGAACGGCACAAAGCCCCAATTGTCGCTCCATGCATCGTTCAATATGCTCAGCAACAAGGCTGCTTCCTCATCAAACCGGCTTTTGTCGACACGGCGGATGCGGATTTTATCGGACCGCTCACCCATCGCCACAATACGGTCGCTGAGCTCCGGCAACCCCTTGTCGATTGGCAAGTCATAGGTCAGCAAATCCTGCACGCCTACATAGCCCGCTGCTTCGACCCATGGTGCATAGGCAGAACTGTTGAACCCCATCATAACGACCGGCGGATGATCGAACCCTTCAACCAGCAAACCGGGTTCGTCCCACATGGCAAGGCTGATGGGACCCATCGAACGGTTCATACCCTTTGCGCGTAATGCATCTTCCGCGTGCGCAATCAGCGCAGCCGCGACCGCAGCACCTTCCGCTTCGAACATACCCCAGTTGCCACATCCGGGACCCATGCCCTGTTCCGGTGGCTGCTTCAGCGCGAGATGATCAATATGGGCGGAAATACGGCCAACGACTTGCCCGCCCCTTTCCGCCAGAAAAAACTCCGCTTCACCATGCTCAAACCATGGGTTTTTGCCAGGGGTGATCAAACCGTGCACTTCATCTTTCAATGGAGGCACCCAATTCGGATTATGGGCGTAAAGGCGGAATGGAAGGTCGACAAAAGCCTTGCGGTCGGCCTTGGTCAAAACGGGTCTGATCGTAATTTCGCTCATTCGGTTTCACTCATTCTTCGGTCCGCACAAGAACCGTTTCGCCAATCAGCAGGAAAAGTAGAAATGGGCCCCATGCCGCGATCCACGGCGGGTATGCCCCCAGATTTCCCATCGCAAGCGCGAAGTTATCGGCAACGAAATAGGCAAAACCAAGCGCCATGCCGATAACGGCCCTAAGGAACAACGCCCCTGAACGCGCGAGACCGAAGGCCGCAACCGCACCGAGAAGGGGCATCAACAGGGTCGAAAGCGGTCCTGACAATTTATGCCAGAGGATACCTTCCAGATTGTCCGTCCGGCGACCGGCCGCCTTCAGATCCTGAATCGCGCCCATCAGCGGGAAAAAGCCCAGACTGTCGCCATCCACCTTGATATAGTTGAACCGGTCCGGGGTGATATTCTGGCCAACGGTCAAAGTGGGAAATTTCTTCTCCTCGGTCGTTGCAACATCAAATGACGTTGCGTTGACGAGTACCCATGCATTTCCTGTGTAACGCGCTTCGCTCGCCTTGATGACCTGGCGCAAGCTGCCGTTGGCCCGCAGGTAAAGGCTGACATTTCCTAGGCGGGTGGCTGCCCCTGCGCCGGTTACGGTACCAGCCTGAATCAAGTCCTGCCCCTCCCGGACCCAGACATTGGTCTTGACCCCGGAATCGACCGGAACAGGACCATAATCTTCCGCCTGCCACACCTTCAGACGCGCAGTGTTCGGCGCGACAACCAGATCGTTAAAGGTAAAGGAGAGACCAGCCACGGCAAGGCTTGCGACAAACATCGGCGCCAAAATCTGGTGGGCCGACAGACCCGCCGCTTTCATGGCAATCACTTCGCTATTCTGGCTGAGCGTTGCAAAGGCGATCAAGGTTCCCAACAGAACCGAGAATGGCAGAAAGCGCGCGATAATCTGCGGTGCACGCATGCTGACGTAACGCAAGACGTCGCCCTGGTCGTTGCCGGGAACGGACAAAATCTTGCCGCTTTCTCCCAAAAGATCGAGCGTCATCAGGATCAGCACAAGCATGGCCAGCACCGCAAAGCTGCGTACGAAAAACAGCTTCGCCATATAGATGGTGATGTTGCGCGACGGGAAAAAATGCATGCGCTAGGACTCCGTTTCCGGCATGCCGATCGTGGCGAGGCGCGATTTCCGTCCGAAGCGGAATGTCTTGCGGATCGCCTTGCCCACCTTGTTGGCAAATACTTCGAGCGCGCCAATCGGCTGGCCGCCGGGCACATGGGCAATGACATGGTACATCCACAGGATCAGACCCGCAAAGAGCAGGAATGGCAACCACAGGGCGATGAACGGATCGACAATACCCATACCGCCTACACCTTCGGCATATTCATTTATCTTGTGGTAGGTGACCACCATCACGATCGACAGGAATACGCCAAGCGCAGATGTCGACCGCTTCGGCGGCACCGCCAGAGCCAGAGCAAGAAACGGCAGCAAGAGCATCATCGCGACTTCGACCAGGCGAAAGTGGAAGTTGGCCCATGCCTTGTTCCGCTCGTCCGCCGGTTTCTGGGCGTCGCCCCCAATGCGGACCAGTTCGGTGATGCTGTACTCCCGGTCTTTGCCGCCACGGGCGCGAAAATTTTCGATGCTCGGTAACGGAATCGGCACGTCATGGCTTGTAAAGCTCAGCACGCGTGGTGTTTTGTAGTTTGGCGCATCGTGCACCAGCGTGCCTTTTTCCAGCCGCAATAAAATCGTGTCGGGGTCATCGGTGCGCAGAAACTGTCCTTTTTCAGCCGACACGGCGATGGATTGGCCGTTCTTGCTCTCCGCATATACGAACATACCCGACAGACGGTTGCCATTGTCGCGGCTTTCTTCGATCCGGACGGTCAAATTTTCGCCAACATTGTTAAATTCGCCGACCCGCACTTTTGCGCCGAACGCGCCCGAACGGAGTTCGAAACGCAGTTCCTCATAAAGGTAACGCGCACTGGGCTGGATAAATCCGACGATGGCAAAATTGACGGCCGCCAAGGTAATTGCAAACAGGAACGGCACCCGCAAAAGCCGGAAGTAGCTCATCCCCACAGCCCGGAAAATGTCGAGTTCTGAAGAGGTTGCAAGGCGGCGGAAGGCCAGCAAAATGCCGAGCAACAACCCGATCGGGATGCCCAGCGACAGATATTCCGGGATCAAATTTGCCAGCATGCGCCAGACCACGCTGACCGGTCCGCCTTCGGCCGCGACAAAGTCGAAAAGGCTCAGCATTTTTTCCAGCAGCAACAGCGATGCCGCAATGGCGAGTGTCCCAAGCAGGGGCAACATCACGAGCCGGAAGATGTAGCGGTCAGTGGCGGTAATAAATTTCAACTTATGGTCGCCCTGTTACCCTAATTTGGCCGCAAACTCACCCGATAGACGCTATCAGGTTCAGGGGCAATATCGATGGCGTGCGCAAAGCAAAATCGCCGGAAATACTGTTCCAGGAGTTTTATGATGAATAAGTATGTTGCCCTTTTTGCGGTTTCGGCCCTCGCCCTCGGGGCGGGGACGGCTGTTGCCGGACAGGAAATCAGTAACGATATGTCGCGTTGTGCGGCGGGTAAGGGTCCTGCGATTCTTGTCAGCGTCCGCGGTGTGAAAGAATCGGCCGGCAAAGTTCGCGTCCAATCCTATCCCGCAACCGGTAGTGCATGGCTCGCCAAAGGACGGTGGCTGCATCGTCTGGAAAGCCGGGCAAGTGCGGGAACAATGAACTTCTGCGTCCCAGTTCCTGCTGAAGGGCGTTATGGCATCGCCGTCCGCCACGACCGCAACGGTAATGGCAAAACGGATATCAGCAGTGATGGCGGCGGGTTCTCGAACAACCCCAGCATCAACATTCTAAACCTCGGCAAGCCGTCGGTGAGCAAAGTTGCTTTTCAGGCCGGCCCTGGAGTGACGCAAATCACCATCAACCTGAAATATATGTGACGGAAAATATTTGGCACTGGTAGCGCTCCTTTCGAACCCTAATTCAACCGGCAACAGGTCGCTGTTGCCGATGGTTCGGTCTTATTGCGCAAAAAATCCCGACATCTTCCATTATGAAGTGGAAGAAATCGGCCAGATTGCCAAGGCGCTCGAAATGATTGCGCGGGTGAAACCCAAGGTGCTTGTGGTCAATGGAGGCGATGGCACCGTCCAGTCCGCTTTGACCGAACTCTACCATGGTGGCCATTTTGAAGGATCGCCGCCGCCGGTTGCGGTTCTGCCCAACGGGAAAACCAATCTGATCGCGCTCGATCTGGGTGCCGAGGGTGATCCGCTTGTGGCGCTGGAACGCATCCTTGAAGTGGCCAAGGGCGATTTGGCCGAGCATATTGTTGTGCGCGAACTGATTGCCCTTAGCGATGGCAGTGAGGGCGCGCGGCCTGTTTTGGGCATGTTCCTGGGTGGCGCAGGGCTGGCTGAAACCATCCTCTATTGCCGGAACAAAATCTATCCGCTTGGCCTGCCCAACGGGCTCAGCCATTTTCTAGCGGCCATGGCCGTGCTGGTGTCGACCATCTTTGAAATGAAGGTCAGCTTCCTTCCTGCGCGGGCAAAACCGATCAGCGTGTCGTTCATTCGGCAGGGTGAATTGCAGGGCATTTTCTCGGTACTGATTGTCACGACGCTGGATAAACTTTTGCTTGGCGCGCAGGCCGGTGGAGCGCGCAAGGGACTGATGAAATTTCTGGCGGTGGACCAGCGTCCATGGTCGATGCTGAAGATGATTTCGGCGTCACTGCGCGGCAAATTGGGCCAGCGCACAATGGATGGCGTGCATTTTCAGGAAGGCGACACGATCCGCATCGATAGCGAGAAAAGCAGCGTCGTGCTGGATGGCGAGGTGTTTGTGGCAAGCAAAGGTAGCCCTATCGTGCTGCGCTCGACACCGCCGGTACCCTTTTTGAAACTGGCCGCTTAACGCCAGCCAAACCAATTTATGCCTTCGCTAGTCCAACTTGTTGCCGACGAACTGGCGGTCCCCGCCCTGCCCGATGTCCATGCCTTTGCCGCGCATATCGCCGCGCAATATCCGGACGCCGCTCGTGCCGTTCTCTTCTACGGATCCTGCCTGCGCAGCGCGCAGTTGGAGGGGCAAATGCTCGATTTTTACCTGATCGTTTCGAGCTATGAAGAGGCCTATAGGCAAAAATGGCTGGTTAAATGGAACCGGAGGCTGCCTCCTAACGTATTTCCATTTGAATACAATGGGTTAGTCGCAAAAGTTGCAGTTTTAAGCGAAGAAGACTTCCACAATTTAAACCGGCCTGAAGCGTCAGCCGCGTCAGTTTGGGCCCGATTTGCCCAGCCATCCCGGTTGGTTTGGGTAGCAAACGACGCCGCCCGCACCACCGTCGCCACCGCCATTTCCGGCGCAGCCCCCACCGTCCTCAACGCCGCACTCGCGTTTACCGAACGGGAGGTCGATGTGCTGGACCTCTGGCAAACAGGGTTCCGGATGACCTATGATGCCGAGCTGCGTGCTGAAAGGAACGACCGCCCGGCCTCGGTGGTGGAATTCGATCCGGATCGCTATATCCGTTTCGGTAAAGCCGCTCTCCCCCACACCCCCATCGCAAACGAACTTCGGGGCGAGAAGGTGCACATCCTTCCCGACCCGCAAGGCCGGATAATGCAAGAACGAAACCGCTGGCCCGCGTTGCGGCGTAATGGCAAGCTCCTAACCGTCGCACGCCTTGCTAAGGCAGCCTTCACTTACGCTGGTGGAATTGACTACCTCGCTTGGAAGATAAATCGCCACGCCGGAACACAAATTGAAATTAAGCCATGGCAACGTCGCTGGCCCTTGATTGCGGCATTGTTCCTCGTCCCCAAATTACTGGCAAAGGGCTCGGTACGCTAGGGCTGCGTGGCGCGCTCTGCAAACAATAGCACCAGTGCAAAACACGCCGCCAGCGCAGATGGCAGCCAAAGACTTGTTATTCCGAATATACTGAACAAGCCGGCTCCCACAGCCGCACCGCTCACCAAGCCCAGCCATAACATTAGGTAAGGCACCCAAACTAGCCGCTCCCCACCGATCAACAGCGTAGCGAGACCTTGGCCAATCTTAACCAACGCACCGGTCATGTAGGTCAATCCAAACGACACCGACCCATCTCGTTCAAACAATGTGTTCTCCGCACCCATGCAAAAAGCAGCCAAACACAAGCCCGGCAGCAACATATCGTAGTCCGCAAACAACGGTGCAAGAAACAGCAGGGACGACATGACGGCCAAAATAAGAGACTGACGCCGAGTGGCGGAAATCATGCCTTCTCGGCCAACCAAAGATCCACCCATTACGCCCAGAACAAAGCTTATAAGTAGCAAAGCCACCATCGCAACATATGGCGCACCCGCGGCGATGCCGACACTTAATCGCGTTGAATTACCGCTCATAAACGAAAGGAAAAACCCGCCGCTGGACAGAAAGCCAATCGCGTCGACCATTCCAGCCATCGCTGCAAATCCGATCGCCAATAAGCGAGCGTTTCGGTCAAGTCTGGTCACGACCGGACGATCAAATGATCCCCACCGCTTTCCCTGCCCGTTCAAAACGGTCGAGAATATCTGAAACCTGTTCGCTGGTATGTTCTGCGCAAAGCGAACAACGCAGCAAGGTCATGCCTGCAGGAGTCGCAGGTGGGCGAGCCAGATTCACATAAAGTCCATTCGACAACAGGGCTTCCCACATAGCCGCACCCTTTTCGAGATCTGGCATGATGACGGCAATAATGGCACTTTGCGCTTCTGGCGTACCCAATTGAAACCCAAGGTCGCGCAGGCCCTTGTGTAACGTCTTTGAATTTTCCCAAAGATGCGCCCGCTTGTTGCTGTTGTGCATCAATTTACGAATACTGGTCGCTGAGCACGCCACAACCGCAGGCGGCAAAGAGGCTGTAAAAACATACGGACGGCATACAAGCCGCATAATTTCAAACTTTGGGTGGTTTGAAACACAAAAGCCTCCGACTGTACCGACGCTCTTGCTGAAGGTTCCGATGACAAAATCGACGTCGTCAAGAACGCCCTGCTCCTCAGCAACTCCACGGCCATTTTCGCCAATAAAGCCCATCGAGTGCGCCTCATCCACAAGCACCATCGCACCTGCTTCCTTGGAAATTCGGATCATTTCCTTCAGAGGAGCAACATCGCCGAGCATCGAATAAACACCCTCCAAAACGACGAGCTTTCCAGCCTCTGCGGGAAGACGCTTCAAACGCTTTTCCAAGGCTTCGACATCGTTATGACGGAACGCCACAATTTCGGCATCACCCATTTTGCAGCCGTCATAGATAGACGCATGGCTATCGATATCGAGGATGATGTAATCCCCTTTGCCTGCAATCGTGCTGATAATACCCAAATTGGCTTGATAGCCCGTGGAGAACACCATGGCATATTTCATATCATAAAATTCTTTGAGCGCATCTTCGCACTCTTTATGACCCTGAAAGGTGCCGTTCAAAACGCGGCTGCCGGTGGTGCCGGCACCGAATTCGTCCAGTGCCTTTTTACCCGCCGCAATTACGTCGTCATCGAACGTCATGCCCATATAATTATAAGTGCCAAGCAATATGGTTTCCTTGCCATTGCATACAGCAACGGTCGGCGACTTCACTTCCTCCATAACAAGGCTGAAAGGGTCTTTTACGCCCGTGGCCAACAAGCCTTCCCGCTGGGCGATGAGTGCATCGAATTTGGAAAACAGGTCGGTCATAGTATCAATCCGTCAGCTTCTTTACTGCATCCAATAGATGCCCAACATTTTCGATTTCGGCTTGCAAGTTCATACTGATGACGATGTCGAAGCTGTCTTCTACCTCGGCCACAAAATCCATAACGGTCAGGCTGTCCCATTCAAGATCCCCCGCAAAGGTCGTCGCCTCTGTCACATCCACGCCCTTTTTGTTGAAGGGTTCAATGAGGCCCTTCAGACGGTCAAACATTTCGCTACGGTCGGTCATTTAATATCCTTTAATTTTGCTGGGCTATGGCAAGCGATTAAGGCGGCAAGAGGGCAATTTATAGCCAGCCGTGCGCCTTGTACCAGCGCACCGTGTCTTTCAATCCTTGACGCGTTCCAATCTGCGGCGACCAGAGTGTTGCGGGTGGAGTGGCCGTCCGATCTATAGTCCAGTCGGGGTGCGAAAGGTAGCCTGCCCTGTCCGGCGTTAACTTTGCCTTACGTCCACGGAAAAAGCGGTCTGCGTAGGCAGCAAATTTTAGCAAAAGCCGTGGTGCATGCAATGTCGTTACACGCCGTCCAATTGCCCAACCGATCGCCCGTGCAAAAGCTTCATGGCTCCAACCTTTTTCGAAGCCGTCGTCCGCTTCAAAAATTTGGGTCGTGGCGTCATCATGTGCAGGCAGCAATGCAACCAACAGCCGTGCTAAATCGTCTACATGGATAATCGACACCCGCCCGCGTGGAGGCAAAAGTGCCCATCCCTTTTGCGCAAGGCGGAACATGTCGAACATTTCGGTGTCCCCCGGGCCATAGACACCCGGAGGACGAACGATTGTCCAATCCAACATGCTCGTACCCACTAGTTTTTCTGCTCGATATTTACTCGCACCGTAAAGCGACAGTTGTGGATACTTGGCCGCGAGCGACGACACGTGAACAAACCGCTTTACACCGCAATTCTTCGCCGCAGCGATTATCGAAGCGGTGCCATTTACATTTCCAGTCTCGAAGCCCTCCGCATCCGGTGCATTTACGACCCCCGCAATGTGCAACACCGCGTCTGTACCATCACATAGATTTTGAAGGCTTTGCGCATTATCCAACGCGCCCGCTATCCACGTCACGCCTGGTTTCTTGGGCTGATCACTCCTGGTAAGTGCACGCACCTTCCATCCGGCTTCAATCAACCTATCGAGAGTGATGCGTCCGACAAATCCGGTTGCTCCCGTTACGGCAACTGTCTTGCCTGCGACAGACTTCAAAGCAGCACCAGTTGATCGCGATGGACAAGGACAGAGCGTGGAACCGTGCCCAAAATCGCCTCGAGTTCGACCGAACGTCGTCCACAAATGCGAGAAGCATCGACAGCATCATATTCTGAAAGGCCGCGTGCCAAGGCGATTCCATCGTCGGCAATAATGTCGACCACATCACCGCGTTTGAACTCGCCTTCTACCCGGATCGCACCCGCAGGTAGCAAGCTGCTGCCTGTCTGTAAGGCCCGCACAGCGCCTTCGTCTACGCATATCCGCCCTTTTATGGTTAGGCGACCGCCCAGCCATGTCTTGCGTGCCGAACCACCTATGCGCGGTGAGAAATAAGTAGCGCGTCCACCGTTCGCCAGCCCCGCAAGAGGGTGATCCTTCAAACCCGAAGTTATGGCAAGGCCAATGCCGGCGCGGGTCGCAATATCAGCAGCATCCAACTTGGAGGCCATTCCGCCCGAGCCCATGCCTGAAGACGAACCTTCGGCTACCATGATGCGAATACGACCGTCGATCTTCTCAACCTGCGGCAAAAGAACAGCGCCCGGTAAATGCGGCGCACGGTCATATAGCCCATCAACATCCGACAAAAGGACAACACCTGAGGCTCCTGCAGCCTGCGCTACGCGTGCGGCAAGCCTGTCATTATCTCCGAAACGAATTTCTTCGGTAGCCACACTATCATTTTCATTGATAACCGGAACGGCATGAGCGCCGATCAAACGATCCAGCGTCGCAGCGATGTTCAAATAACGTCGCCGTTCCTCAAGATCATCCAGCGTCACCAACATTTGGGCAGCGACCAGATTCTGAGCGGCCAAAAGTTCGGCCCACATTCCCGAAAGCAGAATCTGACCCACCGACGCCGAAGCCTGCGCATCGGCAAGGCTTGCCCTTCCACCTTTGTCAAACCCTAGCCGGCGTGCACCTAGCGCTATAGCGCCAGACGTGACAATTATGATCCGTTGTCCTGCCTGATGGCGGGCGCTGATATCCGCAACTAATGTTGCCAACCACTCACGGCGGACACCGCCATTAGGTTGCACTAAAAGGGAAGACCCGACCTTTACGACCAATAGTGGGCACGATTGCACCGAAAAGGCTGCGGGGTTTAAATCGGCGACCATGTCCCATCCTCGGTTATGCCATCCGCCTTTGCGCCTTCCAAACCACTCTTCGACGGCAATGCTTCAAGAATCCGATCAAGCACAAGATCGACGCCTTGACCGGTCGCGCCCGAAATCGCGATAACATCTTGAGCCCCAGCATCTTGTAATTGCGCGGAAATGTCGGCCATTAATTCAGGGTCGAGTAAGTCACCTTTATTGAGCGCTACAATCTGGGGCTTTTCGTTAAGACCAGCGCCATATTCACCTAATTCTTCGCAGACAATGTGCCATGCCTCCACAGGATCGTCTTGTGTAGCATCAATCAGGTGAATCAAAATCTGGCATCGTTCTATATGTCCTAAAAAGCGATCACCGATGCCCACGCCATCGGCTGCACCAGCAATCAAGCCTGGAATGTCCGCCAGTACGAATTCACGGCTTTTATACTCAACAACGCCCAGTTGAGGACGCGTCGTCGTAAATGGATATGCGCCAACTTTCGCCTTTGTGTTTGATACCTGATTGATGAATGTCGATTTACCGGCATTGGGCATTCCGACCAATCCGGCATCTGCCAGCAATTTCAGCCGCAACCAGACATACATTTCCTCGCCAGGCCAACCTGGACCATGTTGCCGTGGCGCGCGGTTGGTCGAACTTTTGTAGGACGCGTTGCCTCGGCCACCGTCGCCGCCACGTAGAAAAACAACGCGTTGTCCCACTTCGGTGAGGTCGAGAAGAAGGCTTCGCTCTTCGTCATCCGCCAAAACTTGTGTACCCACGGGAACTTGTATGACCAGATCATCGCCATAAGCGCCGTGCCGGTCCCGCCCCATTCCCTGAATACCGCGCATAGCCTTGAAATGCTGGGCGTAGCGAAAATCGATCAATGTGTTAAGTCCGGCGACGGCTTCAAAGATAATGTCTCCACCTTTGCCGCCATTACCTCCATCGGGGCCACCATATTGCACATATTTTTCTCGGCGAAAGCTTACAGCCCCAGGGCCCCCTGCGCCCGAGCGAATGAAAATTTTTGCTTGATCAAGAAAATGCATGGGGTCGCCTTTAGGGGAGGTTGGCCGTTTTGGCCAGTAGCGAGCGATTTAATCGCACGATGTCGCAATGCGGAGTGCATTGGAACTATGACGAACCAACGGCACGATGGCAGGTGGGGATTGCCGAACATCTGATTTGTAAAGAACTGGTGGAGCCTAGGGGAGTCGAACCCCTGACCTCTACACTGCCAGTGTAGCGCTCTACCAGCTGAGCTAAGGCCCCATCATACCGCGAACCAGGCGGCTATTTGGTGAGGAGCGCCACTAGCGGGCGCTCCATCATATATCAAGCACGAAGTTCGACTTAAATGTCGTCGGGTTCATCTTCCCCGCTGGCAACGCCAAGATCGTCATCGCCGCCAAGATCAACATCATTGTCAGGTGACACATCTCCGTCAACTGCATCGACATCAATATCGAGATCATCGTCAGCCAGATCCGTATCGTCCTTCTTCTTTTCCACTTCTTCAAAGGGAAGCGGTTGCTTGGACTTCAAGACTGGCTCGGGTGTCCACTGGTTGCCGCACTCAATGCATTCAACCGGTTCGTCTTTTGTGAGATCGTAAAAGCGAGTGCCGCATTTCGGGCAGGTACGCTTGGTTCCCCATTCAGCCTTAATCATGGCAGGCTCAAATCCTTTATAACATAGCTTGAAAAGTGCGAAGCACATGGGTGAATCGCCGTCAGTTGGCGCGGCCTTTGCCACAGCCATGCGGCGCTGTCAAAAACTTCTCCCGTCCGACGCACTCAGCAGTGATAAGGCGCGTTGACTTCCTGCAACCATAAAAGCAAAGCAGCCAGCTATGCATAGCGCCGTACCACGTCCCGCCACATTCCTGCATTCCGGGCCGCTTCGCGGTACCGTAAAGGTTCCGGGCGACAAATCCATATCCCACCGGGCGATTATGCTCAGCGCCCTTGCGGTAGGAGAAAGCCGCATTTCCGGATTGCTTGAAGGCGAAGATGTATTGGCGACCGCCACCGCTATGCGCGCCATGGGGGCGAAAATTGAGCGTACCGGTGAAGGATCCTGGATCGTTCACGGCGTAGGGGTCGGCGGATTGATGCAACCATCGGCTGCCTTGGATATGGGCAACAGCGGCACATCAACACGCCTGCTAATGGGCCTAGTGTCTAGTCATCGGATTTCAGGCACATTCATAGGCGACGCCAGTCTTTCGAAGCGGCCGATGGGCCGCGTCATCGATCCACTCAGTCTTATGGGCGCCGAATTTAACGCGAGCCCGGGGGGCACGTTGCCGCTGATGGTTCGTGGCCTTGTTCCGGCAATCCCGATACGATATCGGCTGCCTATGGCTTCGGCTCAGGTTAAAAGTGCGGTGCTGCTCGCCGGCTTAAATGCACCGGGTCTGACCGAAGTCATCGAACCGATTCCAACACGCGATCATAGCGAGCGAATGTTGAGAGGATTTGGTGCGGACTTGTCAGTGGAACTTGCCAGTGACGGTGTACATCACATCCGTCTCATAGGCGAAGCGGAACTAAAGCCGCAGAATATCGAAGTTCCCGGAGACCCTTCATCAGCAGCCTTTCCTATCGTCGCGGCTTTGATCACTCCCGGTAGTGAAGTAACGGTTACCCATGTCGGCATGAACCCTACGCGCAACGGCGTTTACAAAATGCTGGAAGCAATGGGTGCCAACCTTAGCTATTCGAACGAACGGGAGGTTGGCGGAGAGCCTGTGGCCGATATAACCGCGCGGCATTCAATATTGCACGGGATTGAAGTGCCGCCTGAGGTCGCACCTAGTATGATTGATGAATTTCCGGTCTTCTTTGTCGCTGCAAGCGTCGCTCAAGGTCGCACGACGACTAGCGGACTGGATGAACTTCGCGTAAAAGAAAGCGACCGGCTAGCGTTGATGGCATCGGGATTGCAAGCCATCGGGGCCGTCGTAACTGAAACCGAAAACGGGTTGCGGATTGACGGCACTGGAGGTGAACCGCTCGAAGGCGGAGCCGCCATAAACAGCGCACTTGACCACCGCATTGCTATGAGCTTCGCAGTTGCAGGCCAACATTGCTATAAGGGCGTCACGGTCGATGATGTAACACCGATAGCGACCAGTTTTCCTAGTTTTGAAACCATGCTGATGATCCTGAAAGGCGATGAAGCTTCGTCCTTGTCTCCTGACGAATCCGTGAACCCATGATAATTGCAGTCGACGGTCCTACCGCCTCAGGCAAGGGCACCATCGCCAAGGCGTTGGCAGATCATTATGGCCTGCCCTTTTTGGATACGGGCCTTCTTTATCGAGCAGTCGGCTTTCAACTGCTCCAGAATGGCGGTAATCCCGACTCTCCAGACGATGCCTTTGAGGCGTGTGAATTTTCCGACGACATCCTTGAACAACCCGAGCTCAGAGACGAAGCCATTGGCGGGCTTGCGAGCCGCGTATCGGTGCACCCCGAAGTCCGGGCTGCCTTGAACAAACGGCAAGTCGATTTTGCGCATCAACCTGGTGGAGCTTTGCTTGACGGGCGCGATATTGGAACTGTAATCGCGCCTGACGCCGATGTGAAGCTATTCATAACGGCTTCTGCGAACGTACGCGCCGAACGCCGCTATCGTGAAATGAAATCGCGCGGGGTCAATGTCGAGTTTGAAACTATTTTGGCAGACATCCAAGCACGCGATGCAAGGGATGCGGGTCGGACGACTGCGCCGCTAAAGCCGGCTGTCGATGCCATCGAAATCGACACCAGCAATATGTCGGTCCAGACCGCGATCCTGTCCGCCGTTACCGCCGTTGACCGCCAGGTTACCGCAAGTCGAGCGTAATCCTTGCAATTTGTAATCCTTCTGTCATATCCGCGACGCGGAGATGTAACGTCCTGCTTTTAAAGGCTGACCTCAATTAAGGGGGCAACCAACATGACGACCTTTGCGCAAACACAGACTTTCCCACAAATCGCGGCTAGCCCGTTACGCCGGCAAACCAATTGGAGCGCTTGGAAGAACCTTTTTTTTGGATCCGCACCATTGTGGTGGCGTTTCATGTTCTGGGCTCAGCGCAACAACGCAGTCTAAATGTCTTCTATAACCCTTGGGCCGAAATTGTGCGTGCCGACGAGATTTCTTGATTGATGCGGACCTTTTGACTATAGGCGGCGCCGTTCAAGCCGCGATAGCGATGGTGGAGGTTTGCCTTTACCGCTCTTTTGTAGCCGGAGTGTTTGAATAAAAAACACGTTCACTCTGTACTTAGTACAGAGTCCATTTCGCCGCACTGACCGATGGTCTACGTTGATGGATGGTTGCTGAGACATGTTCAGCTGGATGTGGATTTTCATTCGAAACGCACTGTTTTTGAACGCCTTATTGCTATTCGGGCAATGGGGCAGCTCTGGTCAAAGACCATCGGAACCAACCGATTGGCCGGAAAAAATGTACGTAAGGACACTCTAACCTATGGCAACTTCGCCAAACCCGACCCGCGACGATTTCGCGGCACTTCTCGACGAATCACTTGGTGGCGCAGACGGTGGCTTTGAAGGCCGCGTCGTAAAAGGCACCGTAACCGCAATCGATAATGACCATGCTGTGATCGATGTCGGTTTGAAATCCGAAGGCCGCGTGGCTCTGCGTGAATTCGCAATGCCCGGCCAAAAAGCCGACTTGAAAGTTGGCGACGAAGTCGAAGTTTATGTTGACCGCGTAGAAAATATGAATGGCGAAGCGATGCTGAGCCGTGACCGTGCCCGCCGCGAAGCTGCATGGGATGTTCTCGAAGGCGAATTTGAAGCTGGCAACCGCGTTGACGGCGTCATCTTCGGACGCGTCAAGGGCGGTTTCACCGTCGATCTTGGTGGTGCGGTCGCTTTCTTGCCCGGCAGCCAGGTCGACGTCCGTCCAGTCCGCGACGTAGCGCCGCTGATGGATATCGCACAGCCATTCGTCATCCTGAAAATGGACCGCAAGCGCGGCAACATCGTTGTTTCGCGTCGCGCCATTTTGGAAGAAACCCGCGCCGAACAGCGTACCGGTCTCATCCAGAACCTCGCCGAAGGTCAGATCATTGACGGCGTTGTCAAGAACATCACCGATTATGGTGCTTTCGTCGACTTGGGCGGCATCGACGGCCTGCTGCATGTCACCGACATCAGCTACAAGCGCATCAACCACCCGAGCGAAGTCATCAATATCGGTGACACCGTTAAGGTGCAGATTGTTCGTATCAACAAGGACACACAGCGCATCAGCCTGGGCATGAAGCAGCTGGAAAGCGATCCTTGGGATGCTGCCGTCAAGAATTATCCGGTTGGTACCAAGCTGAAGGGTTCGGTCACGAACATCACCGAATATGGTGCGTTCATCGAACTCGAACCAGGCATCGAAGGTTTGGTCCACGTTTCGGAAATGAGTTGGACCAAGAAGAATGTTCATCCTGGCAAGATCGTTTCGACGAGCCAGGAAGTCGACGTTATCGTACTCGACATCGACATGGAAAAGCGCCGCATCTCGCTTGGCCTCAAGCAAGCCCAGGACAATCCTTGGGCCAGCTTCGCCGAGAAGTTCCCCGTTGGTTCTACCGTCGAAGGCGAAGTCAAGAACGCCACCGAATTCGGTCTGTTCATCGGCCTCGATGGCGACGTCGATGGCATGGTGCACATGTCGGATATCGCTTGGGGCATTTCGGGCGAAGAAGCACTCCATCTTCATCGCAAGGGCGAGACCGTCAAGGCGATCGTTCTGGACATCGATGCAGAGAAAGAGCGTATCTCGCTTGGCATCAAGCAAATTGAAAAGGGTGCCCCATCGGCAGCCGGAGCCTCTTCGGCTGGCGGCCTGAAGAAAGGTGCAACCACGACCGTTACCGTGCTTGAAGTTCGCGATGGCGGCCTTGAAGTGCAGGCAGGTGAAGACGGCGCAACCGGCTTTATCAAGCGTGCCGACCTCGGCCGTGACCGTGACGAACAGCGCCCTGACCGCTTCCAGGTTGGCCAGAAGTTCGATGCCATGATCACCGGCTTTGACCGTTCGAAGAAGCCGAATTTCTCGGTCAAGGCACTTCAACTTGCCGAAGAAAAGCAGGCTGTTGAACAATATGGTTCGTCCGATTCGGGCGCGTCACTTGGCGACATCCTTGGCGAAGCGCTGAAAGGCGTGAAGAAGTAAGCCGTACCGGCTGAACAAACGCTCCCCATTTGGGACAAAAAAGCCCGCTCTTGGAAACAGGAGCGGGTTTTTTGCTGTCTGCAAACGACTGCACAGCAAATGCGTTGTAAAATAAAAAATAATCTGGCAACTTTGCTGCGCTCCCGAGCCCGATCCCTTTGGTCGCATGGCTTCGTAAAAACTCGGGTATCGACTTGATAACAAATGAAGGACTTTGCCCATGATCCGGTCCGAGTTGATTAAGAAATTGGAGAGCGAAAATCCCGAGCTCAAAACCGAAGAAATCGAAAAAATCGTCGATTTGTTCTTCAACCAGATTATCCAGCGGCTAGCCGATGGCGGTCGCGTTGAACTGCGCGGTTTCGGAGCTTTTTCAACCCGTGAGCGGAGTCCGCGCAAAGGCCGCAATCCACGAACCGGCGCTTCTGTTGAAGTACCTTCAAAGCGCGTTCCATATTTCAAACCCGGCAAAGAAGTCCGCGAACAATTAAACAAGTAACGGGCTTCACCAAAGCGGCTTGACCACAACGCAATAATACTGTCTTCGACAATCGCGTGCGGATGTGGCGGAATGGTAGACGCTACAGACTTAAAATCTGTTGTCCTTTTGGGCGTGCGGGTTCGAGTCCCGCCATCCGCACCACCTGTTCGACCTACCCCAATTCTATGTTGAATGCACATCCGGGCACTGTCCTTCAATTGCGCGGTGGCTGCCGACGGTAGCTCAAGGCTTCCGCGATATGAATGCGCCCGACCGTCTCCGCGCCCGCGAGGTCGGCAATCGTCCGCGCAACCCGTAAAATACGGGTGTAGCCTCGTGCGGAGAGGCGCATTGCTTCAGCCGCTTGCGCGAGCAATTTCTGCCCGGCGTCATCGGGCGTCGCACTATCTTTTAGCATTTCACCATCCAGTTCCGCGTTGGTGCGCGCTTTTTCGCCTTGCAGACGACCTTCTTGTATCTGCCGGGCACGCCTGACACGCCCAGCCACTTCGGCCGAACCTTCGGTAGGCGGAGGAAGCACGAGATCGGCTGCGCTGACGGCTTGGACTTCGACATGCAAATCGATCCGGTCCAGCAGCGGTCCCGAAATTTTTGCCTGATAATCCGCGGCGCAGCGCGGCGCGCGGCTGCAGGCGAGTGCTGCATCGCCCAGATGCCCGCATCGGCAGGGGTTCATGGCGGCAACAAGCTGGAAATTTGCGGGGAAAGTGACATGGTTGTTTGCGCGGGCGACGCTGACTTCCCCGGTTTCAAGGGGCTGGCGGAGACTGTCGAGAACCACACGCTGAAATTCGGGAAGCTCGTCCAGAAAAAGGACCCCCAAATGCGCTAGACTGACTTCGCCCGGCCGCACGCGCGCACCGCCGCCTACCAGAGCGGGCATGGATGCACTGTGGTGCGGGCTTCGAAAGGGCCGGTTCCGCACCAGACGCCCACCTTCCAGATTTCCTGCCACAGACGATATCATCGATACCTCTAAAGCCTCGGCAGGCGTCAAATCGGGCAAAATGCCGGGCAAGCAGGACGCGAGCAGGGATTTCCCTGCCCCAGGTGGACCTGTCATGCATAAATTATGGCCGCCGGCCGCTGCGATCTCCAGCGCCCGCTTCGCGGTTTCCTGCCCTTTCACCATCTTTAGATCCGGGCCCGCTACAGGTTCCTGGACGATTCCCGGCTCGGGCGGGCGCAAATGGGCCTGACCCTTCAGATGGTTGAGTAGAGCCAATAGGTCGGGCGCTGCGACGACTTCGATTTGCCCGGCCCAAGCCGCCTCCGGACCCTGCGCCGACGGACAAATCAAGCCCATACCGCGCGAGGATGCGTGAAGCGCAGCCAGCAGCACACCGGGCGACCCAGCAACTTTTCCATCGAGACCAAGTTCGCCAACCACCAGAAAATGGGCAAGCGTTTCAGCGTCGACCAACCCCATCGCCGCCAGCAAAGCCAAGGCGATAGGCAGGTCATAATGCGATCCCTCCTTGGGGAGGTCAGCGGGCGAAAGGTTGATTGTGATCCGCTTGGGCGGCAACGCCAGTCCCAATGAGGAAATAGCTGCACGGACGCGTTCACGGCTCTCCGCAACGGCTTTATCCGGAAGGCCGACGACCGCGAATCCGACCATTCCCGGCGCAATCTGGCATTGTACCTCAACACTGCGGGCCTCAAGACCGAGATAGGCCACCGTCGATACAATCGAAACCACGCACCATTTTCCTTCAATTTCCGTCTGGTCGTCCAGTCTGGAAAGGCGCGGTTTTGAGGGCAATGGCGGGCGGTTGGTATACGAGACAATCGCATATCGGGATCGCGGTGCAAGATGGCCATCATGGCTAAAATTCGCTTAACCCTGCCTGCACATCATTTGGCAAAGCATCGGATGGCATTTGGGTGCCATGAAGCTAGCCGTCGCTTTACGCATGCTTGCCCTTGGCGTTGTCACCCTTGCGCCAACGGGCGGGCATGCCTTTGATAGCTTCAGCGTCGAAACCACCATTACCGAATGGGTCGACGACACAGTCCCTGCGACTCCGTCCCAAAACACCATCGCCATCTTCGGTCCGTTCCGCGTTCTTTCGCCGCAGCGGGTCGAGTTGAACGGCAGCATCGAAAGCGATACGCCGGCGCAGTTCCGTGCCCTTTTGCGGGCGTTTCCATATATCCGCCAGATCGACATGGTCGACTGTCCCGGCACCGGCGACGACGAGGCCAATCTGGCTTTGGCGCGGATGGTGCGGAAGGCGGGGATTGCGACCTTTGTGCCGAACGGCGGGTCGGTGCGGTCCGGCGGGGTTGAGCTGTTTCTGGCCGGGGCGCAGCGCCGGGCGGAGCCGGGTGCCGAATTTGCGGTGCACAGCTGGGTCGATGAGGACGGGCTGGAGCCGGACGACTATGCCGAGAGCGACCCGGTCAATCAGGAATATGTCGCCTATTATCGGGAAATGGGCATGAGTGCCGATAAAGCGAAGGCGTTTTACGATCTGACCAACAGCGTGCCCCACGACGAGGCGCTTTACCTCAAACCCTCTGAAATTGCAAGCTTTATTCCGTTGAACTGAAGCCTGTTTGTTAACCTGGCTGAAGCCTCAGCGGCTTTTTATTGACACATACCAACTGGTCGGTATGTTTTCCCCATGCCCCCGAGTCGTACCACCAAATCCCCGCCTAAACAGGTCCCCGCCGCGGGTTCCGCGCGCGAAAAGCTGATCGCTGCGGCCATTGCCACCGTCCGCTACAAGGGCTTCTCCGCCACCTCGGTCGATGAAATCTGTCAGGCCGCGGGCGTCACTAAGGGCGCCTTCTTCCACCATTTCGCCTCGAAAGAAGCGCTTGCCGTAGAGGCGGCAGGCGCGTGGACCGACATTGCCGAGCAGCGCATCTTCACCCAGCCCGAATGGACCCGCCTGCCCGATCCGCTCGAACGCCTGCTGGGCCATATCGACTTCCGCCTGTCGATGCTGGACGGTCCGGCCGAGGATTTCACCTGCTTCGTCGGCACGATGGTGCAGGAAAGCTATAACAGCAGCGACCCCATCCGCGCCGCCTGCGACGCCAGCATACGAACCTATGCGCTGCGGCTGGCCGAGGATATCCAACAGGCCATCGATACCTACGGGATCGCAAGCGGCGTCAGCGCCGTTAGCCTTGCCTACCATATCCAGGCCGTCCTGCAGGGCGCGTTCATTTTGGCCAAAGCCAATGGCAACCCCGTGATTGCCCGCGACAGCGTCATGCACCTGCAACGCTATGTCATCATGTTGTTCACGCAAAAGTGACGGAAGAGAAGGAGAGAGGAAATGGCAGAGGAACATGCACCCACCAGCGGACTGACCCCGCACATCCAGATCGGCGACAACCGCGCCGCCGAAGCGATCGATTTCTATATCAAGGCCTTTGGCGCGACCGAGATCCGCCGGATGCTCGCCGAAGATGGCAAGCGCCTGATGCACGCGCATGTCCACATCAACGGCGCGTCCCTGATGCTGCACGATGAATTTCCCGAATATGTCGACCCGTCCGAAGCCGATGTCGCCGGCGGCAGCGGCCTGACCCTGCATCTTCAGGTCGACGACGCCGACGCATGGTTCGCCCGCGCCGTTGCGGCAGGGGCGACGGCTACCATGCCGCCCGCCGATATGTTCTGGGGCGACCGTTACGGGCAGATCAAGGACCCGTTCGGTTACCGCTGGTCCATCGGCCATCCACTGAACGGTGGATAGCGGGCACTGACAATTTCGGGGGCAAAACCGAAGGAGAGACGACATGTATATCGAAGGATTTGTGTTGGCGGTGCCCACCGCGAACAAGGAGAAATACCGGCAGCACGCCGAAAGCGCGGTGCCGATTTTCAAGGAATTCGGCATGACCCGGATGGTCGAATGTTGGGGTGAGGATGTCCCCGACGGCACGATGACCGACTTCAAACGGGCGGTGCACGCGAAGGAGGACGAGACGGTCGTGTTCAGTTGGTGCGAATATCCGGACAAGCAAACGCGCGACGAAGCCAGCCAGAAAATGATGTCCGACCCGCGTATGGCCGAAATGGCCGAATGTCCTTTCGACACCAAGCGGATGATCTATTCGGGCTTCGCACCCATCCTGTCCGAAGGCAATAACAAGGGCGCTGGCTATATTGACGGCTTTGTCATCCCGCTGCCCGTGGTCCGGCAAGCCGACTATCAGGCACTCGCCGAAGCGGCTGCGCCGGTGTTCATCGACCATGGCGCCACCGGCGTTGTCGAGACATGGGGCGAAGACCTGATGCGCGGCGAAGTCACCGACTATTACCGCGCGGTTGAGGCAACCGACGATGAAACAATCGTCTTTTCGTGGATCGCATGGCCATCCAAAGAGGTGCGCGACAGCGGCAACAAAGCCGCGATGGAAGACGAGCGTTTTGCCGCCATGGGTCCGGAATCGATGCCCTTTGACGGCAAGCGCATGATCATGGGCGGCTTCGTACCGATCGTCGATACCGCACGCTAATTTGACGATATGCGCTCGCCTTCACGCGGCGAGCGCGTAGTTTCCCGCAGGGGATGTCTGTGACGAGATGGAGGAGAGAAGACATGGCCAACACACATGGCGATTTTATCTGGTACGAGTTGATGACCAGCGACGCCGCTGGGGCGCGGGAATTTTATGGGGCGGTCATCGGCTGGCACGTCGATGGACCCGGCGATGCGCACATGGACTATCGCATGATCTCCACATCCGACGGGCCTGTCGCCGGATTGCTTCCCCTGACGGCCGACATGCTGGCGGGCGGCGCGCACCCCTGCTGGATGGGCTATATCCTGGTATCCGATGTCGATGCCTGCGCCGCCGCGATCAAGGACGCGGGCGGCAGCATCCACATGGACCCGTGGGATATCGAAGGCGTCGGACGCGCGGCCTTTGTCGCCGATCCGCAAGGGGTGATGTTCTACATCATGAAACCCACACCGCCTGCCGACAATTCCGACGCCCAGAGCACCAGCTATGCCGCCGATGCGCCTTTGGTCGGCCATTGTGCCTGGAACGAACTGTCCACCACCGACCCGCACGCCGCCAAGGCCTTTTATGGCGCGCTATTCGGCTGGGTGCAGGAGGGCGACATGGACATGGGCCCGCTTGGCAAATATGAATTTTGGTGGGACGGCGCAAAGCGGTTCATGCTGGGTGCGGTGATGCCCAAAATGGCGGAAATGCCGGTACCGTTCTGGACCTATTATTTCCGCGTGCCCGATATCGATGCCGCCTGTGCGGCCATTTCGGCCCATGGCGGCACGGTCATTCAGGAACCCATAGAAATCCCCGGCGGCGATTACAGTCTGGTCGCTGCCGATCCCCAAGGCGCAGCCTTCGGCCTGGTAGGAGCACGCGCATGACCGGACAGATGAACACCAACGCTTCGCCCAAATGGCTCCTGTGGGTCGGAATCCTTTTTCTGCTGTGGAACCTGATGGGCGTGGGTGCCTTTGCCAGCCAATGGTCGATGTCGGCCGACGATACCGGAAAGCTTCCTCCGGAGCAGCGGGACCTGTGGCTCGCCATGCCGGGCTGGGCATGGGTCGCCTATGCCATTGGCGTCGTTGTCGGCACGCTGGGGGCCATCGGTCTTCTCTTGCGCAAATGGTGGTCCCCGCTCGCCTTCGCGCTCAGCCTAATCGCAGTGCTCGTGCAGTTCAGCTACCCCTTCCTCTTCGCCCAGCAGGCGCAGGCGGACATGGCCATGCTGGCCTTCCCCATCTTCATTGTCGTGATGGCGATCATACAATGGCAGTTGAGCCGCGCTTGGCAACGCAAGGGCTGGCTGGCCTGACCCAACGAGGAGAGGTGACATGAGCAAGAACACAATCTGTATCTGGTACGACACACAGGCGGAGGAAGCCGCGCATTTCTATGCGGCTACGTTCCCCGACAGCCATGTGGGCATGGTCCACCGCTCACCACTCGACAATCCGGGCAACAAGGCAGGCGATGTGCTGATGGTTGAATTCAGCGTGTGCGGCATCCCCTGCATCGGGTTGAACGGCGGACCGAAATTCCCGCACAGCGAAGCCTTTTCCTTCCAGATCGCCACTGACGATCAGGAAGAGACCGACCGCTATTGGAACGCCATTGTCGGCAATGGCGGGGCGGAAAGCGAATGCGGTTGGTGCAAGGACAAATGGGGCATCAACTGGCAAATCACCCCGCGCGTCCTGATCGACGCGATGGCGCAAGGCGGTGATGTCGCGCGCCGTGCCTTCGGGGCCATGATGACGATGCAGAAACTGGATGTCGCCGCCATCGAAGCTGCAGTGAAGGGATAGACATGACCCTGACGCTCTATGGCCATCCCTTTTCCTCCTACACCTGGAAAGCGCTGATCGCGCTCTATGAAAAGGACCTGCCCTTCACCTTTGCCATGCTGGATGGCGAACATCCCGAATATGGCGAGCGGTTGGCGGCGCTGTCGCCTGTCGGCAAATTTCCGATGCTGGACGACGGGGGAAATACCTACACCGAAGCCTCCATCATCATCGAATATCTGGACCGCGTCACGCCGGACAAACCCCCTCTGGTCGGGGACGCATCCGATACCACGCTGCAGATCCGCTTTCTGGACCGGTTATTTGATAATTATGTCATGGGTCCGACGCAGGAAATTGTCGGGCAGCATATTCCTTTCCTGACACCCGTTCCCGACGAAGCCCGCATTGCCCGCGAAAAAGCGGCTCTGGATAAAATATACGCCTGGCTTGAATCCCATTTGCCCGAACAGGGTTGGGCCGCCGGTGATCGCTTCACCCTGGCCGATTGCGCAGCGGCACCTTCGCTGTTCTACGCGGAATGGGTGCATCCGATACCAGCCGATCATCCGCGTCTCACCGCCTACCGCGCCCGCTTGCTCGCCCGCCCGTCCGTCGCCCGCGCGGTCGATGGCGCGCGGCCCTATCGTCACCTGTTTCCCCTTGGGGCACCTGACAAAGACTGAAAAGGAATTTGGAAAATGACCGCAACACAAGAAAATGGCTGGGAGCTGTCGGTAAGCACCTATGTCGCCGCGCCGCCCGAAAGGGTCTGGGATATCATGACCAACCGCATGGAAGAATGGTTTTGCCCCAAGCCCTGGCGGGTCGAAATCATCGAACAGCAGTGGCATAGCGGTGGACGCAGCGCGATGGTGATGAAAGGCCCAGAAGGCGAAGAGCATCCGCAAGAGGGCCTTTTCCTGGAAGTGGTGCCGGGCGTACGTTTCGTATCCACCGATTCCGTTGTGCGGGCCGCGGACGGCAGCCTGATGCCATCGGGTCACTTCATGCTCGGCATCTGGGAAATCGCACCCGAAGGCGACGGAACCCGCTACACCGCCCGCGCGCGCCATTGGGACGAGGCCACCGCAAAGCAGCATGACGACATGGGTTTCCAGCAAGGCTGGGGCGCCTGCGCGCAGCAGTTGAAGGAATTGGCGGAGGGTTGAGGGGCTGTCCCCAACGCCGCGTCTTCCCCTCTCCCCTTCAGGGGAGAGGTACGCAGTCTTACGGCTTTAGCCGTTAGACGAAGTGGAGAGGGGGAGTTGGCGCGCTAACCTCACCGTCGAAACCCCTCACCAACTCCGCCTAGGCCTATCGGCCAAGGCTTCGTATCCTCTCCCCTGAAGGGGAGAGGGGCATTACTTCCACCTTAAGTAGAGCCGTCACCCTGAACTTGTTTCAGGGTCCATTTGGCAGACCGATCCTGCCATATCGGCGGCAGTCACGGCATTTACGAGCCGTGGCGCTTTCACTGCGGCGGTCGGTCCACGCTTAATGATGGACCCTGAAACAAGTTCAGGGTGACGGGTTGGAGTAATAATGGATCGGCTAAACAGGAAGGGAAAGATAAAATCAGACCAACAAGACCCTAAAAATCCACCTGCTCATAATGCTTGGGCGGCGTAATGACTTCCATGCGTTCGGACAATAGCGGGCGGAAGCTGGGGCGGGATTTGAACATCGCGTACCACGCCTTGGTCTGCTCATGCCCGGTCCAGTCGATACCGCCCAGATAGTCGGCGACCGAAATCTGCGCGGCGGCGGCAAGGTCGGCCATGCTCATCACCGATCCGGCCATCCAGGCGCGGTGGTCGATCAGATAGTCGACATAATCCAGATGGCCATTGGCAAGTTTCATCGCCTCGCGCAGCACGCGGCTGTCGGGGGGCTGGCGGTCGATCAGGCGCTTTTTCATGCGCTCGTGCAGCAGCGGCTGCGTCACGTCGCCATAAAATTGTTCATCAAACCACGCGACCAGACGGCGGATTTCGGCGCGATACTGCGCGCTACCGCTGATCATCGGATTGGCGGACACGGTCTCGTCAATATATTCGGAGATAGCGACGGAATCGACCAGCGTGATGTTGCGTTCCGCATCGCGCATCACGGGGGTGCGACCCGCGGGGTTCATTTGCAGAAAATCGTCGCGCTGCTCCCACGGATTTTCGCGCACCAGACTATAAGGCACGCCCTTTTCCCCCAACAGCAAACGCACTTTGCGCGAGAACGGACAAAGCGGATATTGATGAAGGTGCCACATAAAGGTCCTGTTAGGGTTGATTGGCGCGAATGGGAAGGGGGGCGAGGCGGTATTTTCTTTAAGCCGAGAGAAATCTCACACAAAGACGCAAAGGCACAAAGAAGGTCTAAAGAGCGAAGCGCCTAATTTCGTCAGCAGCGCAGCTTATATCATACAGGAATACATAAAGGCTTCGCCTTGTCATCTTTCCTTTGTGCCTTTGTGTCTTTGTGTGAGACCAAAAAAACACAACCCATCAACGCTGCTCCCCTGCCTCCTGCTTTTCCTGCTTCGCCCGCGCCGCATCCATCTTCGCCTCTGCCGCCTTCACCTTTTTCTCGGTCTCGGCATATTGGCTGTCGAAATCCTGCTGGCAGGCGCCGAGCAGCATGAGAAGGCAGAGCGCGCGCATCAATAATCCTTTTTGTAGCGGACGTTGACGTTGGATGTACCGGTGGTGCCGATCTGGCTCAACACCGAAAGCGCGGGCGTCAGGCTGATTTCCAGCTGCGTCGCGGTATAGCCGCGCGCATCGGTGACGATTTCGACATAGACATCGTTAGTGATATATTGGCCGAACGCCACCGCCATTTCGCGGCCTGTCGCCTGATCCGCGCCCAATATGCGCAGGCGGTTGAGGCCGGTGGCCGATTGCAGCACGCCGAGCGGGTTGAGCCCGCCCGATCCGCCGCGCAAATTGTTGAGCGAGGCGGCAAGCTGTACCGCCTGTATCGCGCTCAATTCGCCGATGGAGTTTCCGAACAGGATACGCGCCATGATCTCGTCCTGCGGCAGGGCAGGGGTGGAGCTGAAGCTGATATCGGGGTTCTGGCCGGTGCCGCGGATATTGACGCGCACCGTTGTGCCATCGACTTCGCTGGCCGCCGCGATGCGGATGGACGGGTTGGTGGCAGGGCCGCCGTTGAAGCTGATCCGGCCATTTTCCAGTTCGAACGAGCGTCCGGCAAAGCCGAGTGTGCCGCGCACCAGTTCCATCTCGCCTGCGATACGCGGCGCGTTGCTGGTGCCCGTGACGCGCAGGTCGGCGCCCCATTCGGACTCCAGACCCATGCCGCTCACATAAAGTTCGTCCGGCGCGGTCAGTTTGATGTCGAGTTTCCAGTTGCTCGGCAGCGTGCTGATCGGGTCGGCATCGCCCGATACACGCGGACGGCCCGACGCTGCCTTGCGCCGCACGCCGGTCAGGGTCGCGACGGAGGCTGCGCCCTGCCGGATGATCTTGAAACGGGTTTCGGGCAGGCGCAACGTCCCGCTGATCAGCGCGTCGCCGTCGGGGGTGTTGGTGACGCTGATCTGCCCCGTGGCGGTGGTGGAGATCAGCTCGCTGCGCGCGACGCGGGCCTGGTTGAGGTCGAGGTCGAGTTGCAGCGGGAAGCCCTTTTCGGAGCTGAGATTGACAAAGCCCTTGCCGGTGACGGTCCCCTTGCCCGCAACAGCGGACAGTTCGGTCACCTCGAGCTGGTCGTTGGTGAACACGCCCCGCACGCGCAGCTTCGTAAGGCGCGTGCCGTAGACGTCATTTTCGTAAATCAGGTCGTTGGCGCGCACGACGCCGGTCAGGCGCGGGGTCTGCACGCGGCCGGAGAAATCCGCTGCGACGCCGATATTGCCCTCAAGGCTCTGGTCCGCGAGCGCGGCGAGGGAGAAGAGCGTGTCGGCGGGGCCGTTATAGCGGATACCGCCTGACAGCGGCGCGGCGAGCAGGCGCTCGGTCCAGCTGGCATTGCCCGGCGGCAAGGGGGTGAGGTCGATCTGCATGCGGCCCACTGCGGCGCCCAGACGGCGGATGATCGCGCGGGCGTTGCCGCCATCGGGCAGCAGGCGGCCGACGAGGCTGATGTCCACCGGCTGCGACCGCGACCCCAGATTGCTGCGGACGAAGCGCCGGATTTCCAGCCGCGCATCGGCGCGGGGGAAGGCAGCGAAGGAGGCTTGCGACCAGTCGATGCTGCCCGTCGCGCGGCCCCGGATGCCGAGGCCCGGCAGGAAGGGATTGATGACCGCGATGTTCACATTGTCGAGCCGCGATTGCAGCTCCAGCCCGTCGCCATAGCTACCGGCCAGCTTCACCGTGCCGTTGGCGACGCGGATGGTGGACAGCTTGATTTCATATTCATCGCCCTTGGGCACGATGCGTAAGGGGCCTTCGGTCGAAAAGTCGATGCTGTTGGCCCGGCCCTTCGCCGCGATGCGCCATAGTTCGGGCGTCAGGTCGGCGTTGGCGGCGATGCGGAAGGGCACCTGGCTGCGTCCTTCGGCGAGGATCTTGGCTGTGCCGGTGCCGCCGCGATAGTCGACCTTCGCCCGCGCTGCGGCGAGTTCGATGTCGTTGAGCAGCGCATTTTCCACCTGCACATCGGCGACGATCTGCGGGCTGTCGTAGAGTATGATATCGGCCTTCACGATGCCGCGCCCGATGGCAAGAGTCTGCTCTCCGCCGGTCAGCTTGGCATTGTTCGCGACTGCATCGACGACCGCGCGCTGATATTTGCCCTCGGCCGACAGCGCGATGGTGCCGTCAAAGCCTGCGCCCGCGCCGTTCAGCGTCCCCAGGAACGGCCCGGCCGCCGCCTGCTGGACCCGGCCGGTCAGGCCGATCCCGGCAAAGTCGCCGCGCAATATGTCGATGGTGAGCGGTCCGTTGCCCGACAGCACGTCGATATCCCCGCTGATCGGCCCATAGTCGGTCGCGCCGGCTATCGTGATGGCATAGCCCTTCGCGCTGCGCGTCACCAGCCCGACCACATTGGACAGGCCGACGCCAAAGCCCGGCCGCGACGCGGTGACGCGGGCAACGGGCCGCTCGAACGTGCCGGTCAGCTGCACCGCCACCGGACCATATTGGTTGGAATAGCCCGCACCGTTGAACACAACGCGACCACCCTCGGTCACATAGGTGCCGTTGCCGCTGTTCAACCGGAATTGCGGCGCGACCACGCTTGCCCGTGTGATGCGCAGCACGCCGTCGGTGCCGTAGCGGATGCCCGCATTGACGAACATCTGCCCGCCGAGGAATTTCTGCACGCCGGGGCTGAACAATTTGGTCGACCGCGCCTTGACCGTGCCGACCAGCGCATAGCCGCGCCCCAAGGTGGTTTCGAGGTCAACATCGGCGACCACATTGAACAGCCCGACCGAGCTTACTTCAAACCCGTCCACCTTGCCGTTCAGCGCGCCGGTGTAAAAACCCTTGCCTATGTCCCCGACGATCAGCGCCGTCGCATTGATCCGGTCGGACCGGATTTTCATATTGTCGGACAGCAGGCGTCCATTGGCGATGGCGATGTCGCCATTCATTTTGACATTGGTCAGCAGCCCGCCCGCAATCTGGTTGATGCCCGTCACGCGCCGCGCGACGGCATTCACCGGAATGAGGAAGCGGTCTTCGCTGCCCTGCGCCTCTCCGGTGACGCGCACATCTTCAAAGGTCGTCCGGTCAAAGGCGAGCCGTGTCGCCGTCGCCGAATAGGCCACTGTCGGCGCGGCAAAGGCCCCGTTCAGCAGGGCTTTCCCCCGCACATTGGTGCCGCTGACATTGCTGCCGATAATCCCCGGGCGCAGCAGCTGGATATCCAGCGCCAGATCGTCGAACGCCCCCTGCCCCAAATCCACAAGCCCGCTGGCACCCAGTACGGCGGAGGCCGAACGCACACTGCCTTTGATATTCGCAACGCGCTGGTCGAAGGACGCCGACAGATCGACCAGGGCAACGGGCGACAATCCGCGCACGATCAGGCTGTCCGCCATCACCTTGGCCGGGGCGGTTTCGCCCTTGGCCGTGAAGGTCCCGTCCCGCGCAGTCAACGCCACATCCGCCACCTGTTCTGCACCCATGCTGGCGGTCAGGCGTCCATCCCATTTCTGCCAGCTTCCGCGCCCTTGCAGCGCGGCCTGCACCGGCACCTCACGCCCCATCAATCCGGCAACCAGACCCTTGGCCGGGGCATCAATTTTCAGATCGACATCAAAGCGGTTATCGTCCGGCACGGCATCCAGTTTAAGCGCCAGCCTGTCGCCCTGCTCCGACCCTGCGGTCGCCTCGACCACCGCACGCCGGTCGGCGATGCGCGCCTTGCCGTCAAAGGTCGCGACCTGTTCTTCGCCAGTAATGGCCTTGGCAAAGACGATGCGGTCCACCCGCAGCTGGTCGATCCGGATATCGAGATCGGGCAGCAACGGATCGCCCCGGTCAGGCACGACATTGAACGCCGGCATCCGCGCCACATTCAGTTCGCGGGCGGTCAACGCATCAACATCAACGACGCCCGTCAGATAGGCGAAGGGATGCCAGTCGAGCCGGATTTCGGGCGACCGTGCAAACGTACCCTTAGGGTCGCGAAACTGCACATCGCGCAGCACCGCGCCGCCATAGATCGATCCGTCAATCTTCCCGATCCGGATATTCAACCCGTTTTCAAGCGCCACCGCTGCGACCTGCCGCGCCACGAAAGCACGGCCCGACTGCGTATCCAGCCACACATAGGCGCCAAAGAGCACGGCCAGCAGCACGCCCAACAGGGCGGCTCCGCCTATGGCAAGGCGCCGGCCGAGCGTCAAAACGCCTGCCCGATAGAGACATAGACGCTGATCTTGGATTCGCCCTGTTTCCGGTTCAGCGGTGTCGCCAGGTCCAGCCGGACCGGCCCGAAATTAGTGTAGAAACGCCCGCCAATGCCAAGGCCGAAGCGCCAGTCGTCAAATTTGGGGATGCTGCTTTCATAAACCTGCCCGGCGTCGACAAAGCCCGCGACACCGAAATTGCCGAAACGGTAGCGTGCTTCGAGCGCGGCTTCGTTCATGCTGCGCCCGCCTATGGGGTCGCCGTTCAAGTCTTTGGGTCCCAATTGCTGATAGCCAAAGCCGCGCACCGACCCGCCGCCACCGCCATAGAAACGCCGCGAGGGCGCCAGATCATCGCGTCCGGTTCCACTGATCGTGCCGACGCGCCCGCGCGCGGCCAATACAAGGCTGTCGGTCGGCGAATAATAATAGGACCCGTCGAGGATAGCGCGCGCGTAAATTCGCTTTCCGCCGCCGAGCGATGCTTCGGGCGACAGCCGCAAATTCAGGCGATAGCCCTTGGTCGGGTTCAGCAAATCGTCCGAGCGGTCGAAACCGATCTGCCCGGGCAGCGCCGCGACATAATAGATGCGCCGATTGCGAAGACCGCGCGCCACATCAAACTGGTCTTCCGATGTGGCCAATATTTCAAGGCCCGCCGACCAAGTAAATTTCTTTTGCCAGATCGGTGTCGAGGCATAGCTGTAAAAGGCCGCGACCCGTCCGGTATAGGCCTCGAACGCGTCATAATTGCTGTGCAGTGCCGACAGCGACATCTCAAAGGTGCGGTCGCGCTTTCCGGCATTGGCACGGGAAAAACTGACGCTCGCGGCCTGTTCCTGCGTGCCAAGCACACCCGCTGCGGTCAACGCCCCTTCGGGCGGGAACAGGTTGCGGTGAGTCCAGCTTCCCTCGACCCGTGGGCCCTGGCCGGTGCCATAACCAGCGCTGATGGCAAGGGTACGGGCAGGCCCTGCCTCTTGCCGGACAAGCAGATCGGCATAGGGCGTGCCATCGGGTGCGGTGCCCTCGCCGGGTACGGGTTCGACCGACACGGTCGAGAGCAATCCGGTGGCGACCAATGCGGCGCGCAGATCATCGACCTTGCGGCTGTCGTAGAGATCGCCTGTCTTGAAGCGCCGCAATATCGCGACATGTTCGGCATCAAAGGCTTCGGTGCCCTCGCTCTTGATCTGTCCGAACACGCTGCGCGCACCGGGATCGATTGGAAGGGTATAATCCCCGAGCCCGTTTTCGCTATCGAGCAATATGTCGCGCTGACCCACGGTTGCAAAGGGATAGCCATTTTCCGGCAGCTTGATCGAAATATTGGCTTCGGCGGCCAGGATCGTGTCGGCAACAATCGGATCGCCGCTTTTGGGCACGAAGTTGCTGGTGATCATGTCCGCAGGCTCAACCGGCTTGGTTTCGAAACGGATTTCGCCCAAATAATAGCGCCGGCCGGGAACCACGTTCAGGGTGACATTCAGCGGTTCTGCCGCAGATGGCCCATTGCCTTCGGCGGCCGCCGCGTTGGTCCGCTCGGTCGCCACACGCACGGTGGCATCGTAAAAACCTTCGCTGGTCAGGATATCGAGCAGCAACTGCCGGTCGGCCCGCGCACGCTGGCTGACCACGGCACGGGTATCGGCACGCCCGCCATTTCTGCCGAGCGCGGACAGATCGTAAAAGCGGCGCAGGCTGGTGCGGTAGATATTTCCGTCGGCATCGACCGCAATGTCGGCGCTGGCTTCCGGATCAAGCCCGTTGATCTTAACCACATAGCGGACCGACTGGCTGTTTTCATTTTCCGCCGCTTCGGTGGGTTGTGGCGGCGGTTCGGCATCGAACACGTCGATCGACGGCAGGGGTTCATCGAGCAGCGGGTCGACGACCGGCGGATCGCTCAAAATCTCGACCGCGTCGCCATCGCGCAAGGCGGGATTTGCGGCTTCCTCTGCCGTTTGCCGGGTCTGCTGCCGGACATCTTCGCTTGCGCCTGTTTCATCGCGGGCGTCCTGCTCGCGCTGCCATTCCTCCACGGATTCCAGCGGCTTATCGTCAAGGCTGGGGATGGCGGCGTCAAATTCTTCGTCGCTGATGATGGGCTTGCCGGACTCTTCAGGCGAAGGTGGAACCGGCGCAGGCACAGTTTCGGCCGCACCTGCCGGATTCTGGGCAAGCACGGGGGCCGTCGCAAATGCGAGATGCAATAGAGCAATGGATCGGATCAAAAACGCATCTCCAGCCACCCAAACGCACGAAATCAAAAAAGGCTCCCTGTGCTTCCGATAGCTTGGCAAAAAAGAGATGCAACCGCGAAGGATGCCGGGCGATGCGGATTGCGGTGGATGGAGGGGGGTAGCGGGCGCTCGAGGCGTTGGGGACAGTCCCCAACCCCGCTCTCTTCTCTTCGTCACCCTGAACTTGTTTCAGGGTCCATCGTGCAGCGACACCCATTGCGCGAGAGAAAACGTAACCGTGCGTCACAGATTGGCGTGTCACAACAGTTGCTGGAATGGGCTGAGAAATAGACCCTGAAACAAGTTCAGGGTGACGGCTTTTTGAACATCTTCGCTCTTTCTCACTTCCCTTTGTGCCTTTGTGTCTTTGCGTGAGACAAATAATCCCAACCGTGCAGCCCACAGATTCACTCGAATACGCGCCCCGCCACGCTAACCGCTTGACGCCGGTGCGCATTTCCTTTCTTGCGCAAAACATGCGTTTTTTCTCTGACAATGCGGCCCCCGTTCACCCCAAGGTGATGCAGGCCATCGCGGATGCGAACCAGATTGATACCGCCTATGATGGCGACCGCTGGAGCGCGCAGTTGGATGCCCGTTTTTCCGAGACGTTTGGCTGCGACGTAGCCGTGCTGTGGGTGGCCACCGGCACCGCGGCCAATTGCCTTGCACTCACCTCGCTGTGCCAACCGCATCAGGGCATAATCTGCCACCGCGAAGCGCATATCGAGGTCGATGAATGCGGCGCGCCCGGATTTTATACGGGCGGTGCAAAGCTGATGCTGGTCGACGGTGAAGGTGCGAAGGTTACGCCGCAGGCGGTCAGCGATTTGCTGGGGACGATCCGCAACGATGTGCATCAGGTGCAGGCCGCTGCGCTGTCGGTCACCAACGCCACCGAATATGGCCTGACCTACCGCCCGGCCGAAGTGGCGGCGCTGGGCGATGTGTGCCGGACACGGCATATCGGGTTCCATATGGACGGCGCCCGTTTCGGGAACGCGGTGGCGTCGCTTGGCTGCCACCCCGCCGACGTGACCGTCCGCGCAGGCGTCGATGTGCTGAGCTTCGGCTTTGCCAAAAATGGCGGCATGGGCGCCGAGGCGCTGGTCTATTTCGACCCCGCCCATGCGGACGCCGCGCGCTATCGCCGCAAGCGAGCCGGGCATCTGCAATCCAAGGGCCGGTTTCTGGCGGTGCAGTTGCTGGCGATGCTGGACGATGATCTGTGGCTTGTCAATGCCCGCGCGGCCAATGCGGCGGCGGCGATTATTGCCGGGGCAGCGCAAGGCCGTCTGCTCTATCCGGTCGAAGCCAACGAGATTTTCGTCCGCCTGACCGCCGCCGAAGCCGCCAGCTTGCGCGCGCAGGGCTTTGACTTTTACGACTGGGGCGAAGGCGCGGCGCGTCTGGTTACCAGTTGGCACCACACAGAAGACGATGTCGCACCTCTCGCTCGCGCGATAGCCGCGCTGTGAGCCGGTCCGACCCCGAACCCATTGCCGAACCCGGGCTGCTGACGCCGCGCGTCCTGATCCCGTTTTTGCTCGTGTCGGTGATCTGGGGGTCGACCTGGTTCGTGATCCGCGACCAATTGAGCGTTGTCCCTTCCAGCTGGTCGGTCACCTACCGCTTCACCGTGGCCTCCATCGGTATGTTCCTTCTGGCGCTGGTAATGCGCCAGCCGCTTCGGATTGACCGGGAGTTTCTGGGCTGGGCCGCTTTTTTGGGGCTGGTCCAGTTTTCGCTGAATTTCAACTTCGTCTATCTGGCGGAGCATCACATTACCTCGGGTCTGGTCGCCGTGATCTTCGCGTTGCTGATCATCCCCAACGCGATCCTCGGCAAATGGTGGCTGGGGCGTCCGATCGGACGGCCGTTCATCATCGGGTCGGCGATTGCCACCACCGGTGTCGGCTTGCTGATGCTGCGCGAATATCGCGTTGCACCGGTCGGCGGAACGGAGGTGCTCATCGGGCTGTCCTTCACCATCGCGGCTGTGGTCTTCGCGTCCATATCCAACGTGCTGCAGGTGACGCCCCGCATCGCCCGTTTTCCGACCGTGACGATATTGGCCTGGTCGATGCTCTGCGGCGCAATCATCAACGCCATCATCGCGTTCGTCGTCGCCGGCCCGCCGGTCATCGACCCGCGCCCGGCCTATCTGGGTGGCGTGCTCTATCTCGGCATAGTCGGAACCGTTCTCACCTTCCCCTTCTATTTCCGCCTGATCCGCGACATCGGACCCGGCAAGGCGGCCTATACCGGCGTGCTGATTCCGGTGATCGCCATGCTGATCTCGACCGCTCTTGAAGGATATCAATGGTCGCTGCTCGCCTTTTCAGGCGCGGCGCTGGCGATGATCGGGCTGGTCGTCGCGATGCAGACACGTAAGGCTTAAAGACTCGCCTTCCCGTTAAAATCGCGATAGCTTCTCTGCAAAATAAGGCAGGAGAGGGCTATGGAGCAACTAAGCGGGCAAGACGCGAGTTTCGTCTATCTGGATACGCCGAACACGCCGATGCATATCGGGTCGGTCGCGATTTATGACCCTTCCACGGCGCCCGGCGGGTTCGTCCGCTTCAAGGATATCCTGCGGCATATCGAAGGGCGCTTGGACAAGGCGCGCAGCTTCCGCCAGAAACTGGTGCGCGTGCCGTTCGACCTCGACCATCCCTATTGGGTCGAGGATGCCAATTTCGATCTCGAATATCATGTCCGCCACATCGCCCTGCCGCAACCGGGGGACTGGCGGCAATTGTGCATCCAGGTTGCGCGTCTGCATGCGCGGGGGATGGACCTGACCAAGCCGCTTTGGGAGTTCAACATTGTCGAGGGGCTCGACAATATCCCGGGCATTCCCAAGGGCAGCTTCGCCCTCGTATCCAAGGTCCACCATGCCGCAATCGACGGCATGTCGGGCGTGGAGCTGAGCGCGGCGGTGCATGATCTGGAACCCAAGGAAGTGCCCGAGCCTGCGCCTTCCACCTGGAAGCCGGAGGATGATCCCAAGCTGGGCGAAATGCTGATGCGGACATGGTTCAATTCGGTGACCCAGCCGGTGAAATTCGCCAAGACCGTCGCCAACACCGTACCCGGCATTGCGCGGCTGACGAAGGAAATTGCGGGCGGTGACGTCTCGCTGAAATCCACGCGCATGGCGCCGCAGACGATCTTCAACGGCAAGGTCGGCCCGCACCGCGTGTTTGACGGTGTGGTCTATTCGCTCGCCGACATCCGCGCGATCAAGGACCGGATCGAGGGCGCGACGGTCAACGACGTGATCCTCGCCATCATCGGCGGGGCCTTGCGCGAATATCTGATGGGCCATGACGCCCTGCCCAAGCCCAGCCTGACCGCGATGGCCCCCATTTCGGTGCGGGCCGAGGGCGAGAAGGAATCGCTCGGCAACCTCGTCTCCGCGATGATGGTGCAGCTCGGCACGCATATCGCCGACCCGGCGGAGCGGCTGCGCTATATCCATAAGGAAGTGAAGAACAGCAAGGCGATGACCAACGCCGTCGGCGCGCGGACGCTGACCGACTATAGCCAGTTCATGCCCGCTGCACTCGCCGGACTGGGTGCGCGGTTGTATACGCGGCTCGGCATATCGAACCTGCACTCGCCCGCGTTCAACTGCGTCGCGACCAACGTCCCCGGCCCGCGCGTCCCCCTCTATTTTGCAGGCGCAAAGCTGGTGCGGATGATGGGTCTGGGGCCGGTGTTCGATGGCATGGGCCTGATCAACACGATCTACAGCTATGGCCCGGAAATCGCCATTTCCTTCACCAGCGACCGCGCCATCATGCCCGACCCGTCGGCCTACGCCGCCGCGCTGCAGCACTCGTTCGAAGCGCTGCGTGATGCGGATTTCAGCGAGGTGAAGGCGGAGAAGCCTGCCAAGAAGGCTAAGGCGAAGGTTAAGGCGAAGTAGAGAGCACTGTAGTTACCCGCCCCGTCACCCTGAACTTGTTTCAGGGTCCATTCGTCAGGGTAGGCGAACGATATTGTGGCAAGCCAAGCCGCGACGCGCGGTTGCGTTTTGTCGCGCACGATGGATGATGCTGCACGATGGACCCTGAAACAAGTTCAGGGTGACGGTTTTGTATGTTCAAGGTGGCGGTTCGGTGTGCGTTTCAAAGGGGTGGGTATTCCTTCGCGCCTTTGCGCGAATTAAACCCCTACCTTAAGTTCAATGCCCCGAGGACGGATACACCAACGCCCGTGCGCCGGTGCGTTCGAAGGGTTTCCAGCCGTCTTCCGGCTGGGCCAGACGGTCGGCGATTGCCCAGAGCACGGCGGGGTTTGCGCCCAATCCGCAATGGCTGCCGCGCACTTCAATATTGTCGGTGGTCGTAGATTTGGGCTCGCGCGAATTCTGCCAGGCGACGACGCCATCATTGCGGGAGAAAATCGCTGTGGAAGGGACCGGCGGCACGGCATGGCCTTCGCTGACCTGCTCGCGCATTTTGGGATCGTCGAGTTTTTGCCCCGTCACATATTGATAGGCGCGCCATGCGTTGGTGGACTTGGGCGTGCCCTTGATCGGCGAGCCCAGCGTGATCACCTGCCGGATCATATCCGGACGACGACGCGATAGCATACGGGCGAAGGATCCGCCCAGCGACCAGCCGACAAGGCTGACCTTCTTGCCGGTCTTGGCGTAGATGTCTTCAAGGCGGGCGATCATTTTCTCGCCTTCCTGTCCCACGGCCTTGTGGCCAAGGTTGCGGCCCAGTTCCCAATGATAGGGATCATAGCCTAATTTCTTCAAATAGCTGTGCAGTGGCTTCATCGAAAATTCCGATGCCATGAAACCGGGCAGCAGCATGACCGGATGCCCGTCGCCCTTGGGCGCCTGCAGCAGGAAGGGCGCGGCCCAGGGCAGCGATCCGGTTTCGAACAATGCACGGGGCAGTTCGCTCAAGATCAGCAAAAGCGAGGGGGCCTTGACGGCGGCATGCGGATTTTCCGCGGCAATAGTGGCCAAAATAACTCTCCCGAAAACATTCGAAACGACTGGTCTGTTGCCAGTTTAACGGGAGGCTAGGCCGATAGTTCCGCGTCGGTCAATCCGCTTTTTTATGCGCCCGCAGCAAGCAAGGCACTAAGCCCCTGTTTATAATCGCTATAAGTGGGCACCCAGCCGAGCACGCGCTTGGCCTTGCCGTTCGAAATACGCCGGTTTTCGGCATAAAAGCCCAGCGCCATCGGCGAAAGCTGCGCCTCCTCCAACGTCCGAAGCGGCGGCCAAGGCAGGCCCAAAAGGTCGCAGGCAAATTCGATCACCGCATTTTGCGATGCCGGCAAATCGTCCGCAATATTATAGACGCCGGGTGCGCCTGCAAAGGAGGCCATCACCGCGCCACCAATGTCATCGGCATGGATGCGGCTGAAAATCTGGTGCGGCAGGTCGATCCGGTGCGCCTTGCCCTCGCGCACCCGGTCCAGCGCGGATCGGCCCGGCCCGTAGATGCCCGGCAGGCGAAAGACGTGCATATCCGGCCGCAATGCCTGCCACGCCAGATCCGCCTCGGCGCGTGCGGTCCGCCGACCCTGGCCGATGGGTGCGCTTTCATCCACCCACGCGCCGCCGGTGTCGCCGTAAACGCCGGTCGACGACAGATAACCTGTCCACGCCGCCCCGCTACGCACAATGTCCCCACCATAGGCCGCCAGTACGGGGTCAACGCCCTCGGCCAGCGGCGGGACGCTCGACAGGATATGCGTGGCACTTTCCAGCGCGTCGAGCACGGCATAGCGGTCGTCAAAGGCGACAGCGCCCTCCCCGCTCATCCGCCTTGTGCCCGTGACCCGCCACCCGTTCGCGCGAAGCCGTTCGGCCAGCCGCGAGGCGGTGTATCCCATTCCGAAAATCAGCATATGCCCGTTCATAGCCCACGGTTCGCAATCTAATGGCTTGCCGTCAAGCGCCGCACTTGCAATGAAGCCCGAAGGGAGAAGCAGAAGCGATGAGCGTCGAAGTTATCAGGGCACGGATGCTGGGCGATGTCCCGCACGGTTTTCTCGGGCGCGTGGGTGGCGTGTCCACCGGGATCTATGCAGGCCTGAATGTCGGGCTGGGGTCAGAGGATGAGCGCGAGGCTGTCCTCGAAAACCGCCGCCGTGCAGGCGACGCCGTGCTTGCGGGTGCCGACATTGCCCGTGTTTACCAGATCCATTCCCCCGATGTCGTGACGATCACAGAGGCCATCGACCCCGAAGACCCGCCCAAGGGTGACGCCATGGTGACGAACCGTCCCGGCCTGTTGCTCGGTATTGTCACCGCCGATTGCGTGCCGGTCCTGTTCGCCGATGCGCAAGCCGGCGTGATTGGTGCGGCCCATGCCGGATGGAAAGGCGCGATCACCGGCGTCACCGACAACACCCTGTCCGCGATGGAGGCCCTCGGCGCCGACCGCGCGCGCATCCGCTGCGCCATTGGCCCGTGTATCGCGCAAAAAAGCTATGAGGTGGATGCCGCTTTCTACCAGCGTTTCGTGGATGAAAATCCGGAGAATGAGCGTTTCTTTTCCGATGGCAAGCCCGGTCATTACCAGTTCGATATCGAAGGCTATGTTGCCGCGCGGCTGGCGCAGGCGGGGGTCACGCAGATCGAATGTCTGGGCGAGGATACCTATAGCCAGCCCGACCGTTTCTTCAGCTATCGCCGCAGTTGTCACAAGGACGAGCCCGGCTATGGCCGCCAGATTTCGCTGATCGGCATGCCTGCATGACCGCGAACCGTGTGGGTTTCTGGGGCGGCCTTCTGGTCTTTGTTGCCATGCTGCTGGCCCCCGCACCGTCGGGGATGGAAACGTCGGCATGGAATGTCGCGGCGCTAACCCTGTTGATGGCGACCTGGTGGATGACGCAGGCCCTGCCCCTGACGGTGACGGCGCTGCTTCCCTTCCTTGCTTTGCCGTTGATGGGCGTGCTGACCGCGGGGGACGTGGCAAAGGAATATTATTCGCCGACCCTGTTCCTGATTCTGGGCGGCGCATTTCTGGCGCTGACCATTGAACGGACGGGCATGCACCGGCGCGTGGCGCTCGCGATATTGGGCCGTTCGGGCCATAGCGTGCAGGGGCTGATGATCGCCTTCATGGGGTCGACCGCCTTGCTTAGCATGGTCATGTCCAACACCTCCATCGCGCTCATCATGGTGCCGATTGCTATTGCCGTGCTCGCAGCAGGCGGCGTGAAAGAAGGCGAGACAGACGGCCTGCCCGGCGCGCTGATCATGGGGGTCGCCTTTGCCGCGAGCATTGGCGGTCTGGGCACACTGGTTGGATCGCCCACCAACGCCATCGCGGCGGGGCTGGTCGAAAAGCAATTGGGCATCCAGATCACCTTCGTGACGTGGATGCAATATGGCCTGCCGATCGTATTGCTCGGCATTCCGCTCTGCGCTTTCATCCTGATGCGCGTGCAAAAGGTCACCACAGGCAGCTTCGACGTCGACGCCGCCCGCGCCGCCATTGGCAGGCCGCAGCCCATGTCGGTCGCCGAACGGCGGCTGGTGCCGATCTTCCTGCTCGTCATCGGCGCATGGATTGGCCAGCCGCTGATCGAGCCCTTTTTGCCGAAGGGCGGCATTACCGATGGAAGCATTGCCATAGCGGGATCGCTGCTGCTGTTCCTCGTCCCCGATGGCACGGGCCGTCCGCTGCTGATCTGGAAAGAAGCCGACCGCGCGCCCTGGGGTGTCATCATGATGTTCGGCGGCGGGCTCGCGCTGGCGGCGGGGATTACCGAATCCGGTCTGGCCGCATGGCTGGGGGAAGCGCTCGAACCCCTGTCCTCGGTCCACCCGGTTATCATTGCACTCGCACTGACCGCGCTGGTCATCCTGATCACCGAATTTGCCAGCAACGTCGCCACGGCAAGCGGCATCCTGCCCGTCGTCGCCGGCCTCGTCACCGCCACCGGCGCGGACCCCTGGCTGATGGCCATGGCCGCCTCCATGGCCGCAAGCTGGGGCTTCATGATGCCGTCGGGCACCGGCCCCAATGCCATAGCCTGGTCCACCGGCCACATCGCCCTGCCGAAGATGGTGAAGGCCGGATTCCTGCTGGATATTGCAGGGATACCGTTGATTGTCGGGGTGATCTGGGTGGTTGGGTTGCTTTAGGTTTTTGGTTGGTTGCGGGGTGCCACGGTAGGTGGGGGCTTGATGGCTTAGGGTGTGTTTTTGGTTCGCTAAAAGGAAGAAGGCGAGTGTTTTCGCTTTGGGCGGAGGCGCTTTGGTTGAACGTAGGGCAGCTAATTAAGGCTGATTTATCGAAAGCGGACTGTCAGGACACGACAACATTGCGGACGTTCCACATTTCCGACTAAGCTTGGAACATGCTTTGGTTACAATCCCCAAAATCCTTATTCGTTTTTGGTGGATGCGCTCTCGTATTGGGGGTGGCTATCTTAATGTTTGCCGGGGGAAGCCCACTCACATGGGCGCTTCTAATTGTTTCATTTCCGCCATTATCTGAAGCAACTGCATCAGCGAATGCCGCAAGAATTGGCTCGATGATCTACGAAAAAAATTCTCGTGAAATTGAGTTGTTGGCTTTCAATCCGATTGGTGCACTTTTTCGATGTTGTTATCTCTTATGCGTAAGTGGCGTGCTGTTCCTGCTTGGAAAAGGTGGCTATAACATTTTGCCAGATAGCGCTGCGGTGGTTCCAATGATCATTGTTCCGATCGCGATTTACTTGGTTTGGTCGTGTGTTGCATACTGGAAATCAATAGCGGTCATTGCAAAACAGCAAAACTGGCTACGACGTCGATAGCAGGTTCGCGGTTGGCAACCTTCCACAATAAATTCGCGAAAGCGGACTGTCGGGATATGACAACATTGCGGACATTAGGCATGTCTGGCAGTTGTAAGCTATGATGACTTTGCGCTTCACATCTGCCTTGCTTTTGGCTGCCTTTGCCGTGCTACCCTCGGTCACGCAAAGCCACCCTCTCAAAGACACGGCTGCCGCGCGAGAACAGCAGTGGCTTTTTAGGGAAACGCTCGCTGAGGGAACGCAGATGCCGACTGCCGTTTTCCTTTCGTGGGACTATTCCAGTGTTATTTTAACGGCTACCTGCGACCTGAAGAGCTCTGAGCTGGTTGTCCGCAACCCTCTCCAAGCAGACGATAAATTACCGGAATTATTTACGATCAAAATAGCATCGCAAGCTGGAGTAGTGTCTCTCCGAACCGTTCGTCATGATCGTGTTCTCGAAGGTCGAACGAAGATCACAAGGGACGTTGTTGCTGTTCTCAACGCGAAAGGGGACTTAGAGATCGACTTGCCCAATGAGATGGGCGAGCCAATACATGTTGGGCAGGCTGAGCCTCTACGGCGACTGGTTCAGATGTGCCGTTGAACGGCCGCTATCCCACTTTATGCGCTTAAAGCGGACTGTCCGGACACGACAACATTGCGGACGTTACTTCATGTGCTAGACCAAAGTCAGTAACTAAGTGCTGCCGTTTGGAAAATGAGCAACCTTTCGAAATCAGAAGCCAGAGTCAGCAAAGCTATGTAAGTGATCTGGGAAACTGCAATGAACATCATAAAATCCATTGCCTCTTACACAATCATTCTATTATTCTCTTACTCATGTGATCCATTTTATACTATTATTGAAAATAGAACTGGTTACGATATTTATGTTGAAGTTGAATAAAGTAAAGATGATATTGTAAGCGGAAAATTTCAATCAGATACAAGTCTGATACTTGATCCAAAAATTGATAAGATAGAATTTGTTCGATATAAGTATGACGTAGATGGCAAGGAACAAAATTGCTCATTAAATAGAGTGGAAATTGCAAAATTAAGCTACGATGTAGAGGGACGAAAGCACCTCATTTTGAAAAAATGTTGATCGCAATTTAACCCGATCAATTTGGCTCGGATCAATGTCCGCTGTCCATAACATTGCAGCCATTCCCGTCAGCGTTTAGCCACACTGAAACCGGCCGTTTGTTCAGAAACTCCTCTCCTTCCCCCTTATCTTTGTGACTTCGCGTCTTTGTGTGAGACGAATCGGGCGCGGCATTGCGGCGGGAAATTCTTTTGCGGCCTCACGCTCCCTCAAAAACACCGTCACCCTGAACTTGGTTCAGGGTCTTACTGCGGCAACGTTGAAAACTAAGACCCTGAAACAAGTTCAGGGTGACGGGTTTTGGGATGGAGTTGCCACGTATAAGGAACAAAAAACCGCCCACACCCTCCCCCAACGGAGCAACCCCACACCACGCCTTCTTCCTTATTCCCCCTTCTTCCTTCTAGCACCTCCACGTAATTTAGTTTCAATTGTAACAAATAATGTTATGACACGGGGCAATAGGAGAATCCCGTGACTGATAGCAAAACACCCCCCATCGCCACCCCTGCCTCGCGTCGTAAACCCAAGGCGGATATTGAAACCATTGGCGGCCGCAAGTTGAAGCCGTCGACGTTGATGATGGGGCATGGCTATGACCCCACCCTGTCCGAAGGCTCGCTGAAGCCGCCGATTTTCCTGACCTCCACCTTCGCTTTTGAAAGCGCGGCGGCGGGGAAGAAGTTTTTTGAACATATCACCGGCAAGCGCGAAGGCCCGGCAGACGGCCTTGTCTATTCGCGCTTCAACGGCCCCAATCAGGAAATCCTGGAGGACCGCCTCGCGGTCTGGGACGAGGCGGACGACAGTCTGGTTTTCTCCAGCGGTATGTCCGCCATTGCGACGATGTTGCTGGCGCTGGTCGGACAGAATGACGTGATCGTCCATTCAGGTCCGCTCTATGCGGCGACCGAGACGCTGATCGCGCGCATCCTGTCGCGCTTTGGAGTGTCCTTCATCGACTTTCCGGCGGGTGCGACGCGTGAAGAGATTGACAGCATGATGGATCAGGCCAAGGCGCTGGCCGCCGAAAAGGGCGGCAAGGTGGCGCTGGTCTATCTGGAAAGCCCCGCCAACCCGACCAACGCGCTGGTCGATGTGGAGGCGGTGCGCGCGTCGCGCGATGCGGCTTTCCCGGGCGAGCAAAAACCCGCCATTGCCATCGACAACACCTTTTTGGGCCCGCTGTGGCAGCAGCCCATCAAGCAAGGCGCCGAACTGGTCGTCTACAGCCTGACCAAATATGCGGGTGGGCATAGCGATCTGGTCGCAGGCGGCGTTTCGGGCAATCAGGCGCTGATCAACATCATCCGGCCGATGCGCAATGTCATCGGCACCATTTGCGACCCCAATACCGCGTGGATGTTGCTGCGCAGTCTGGAAACGCTTGAACTGCGGATGACGCGGGCGGGCGAGAATGCGGCGAAGGTCTGCGCCTTTCTGAAGGCGCATCCCAAGGTCGAGGGGCTGGGCTATCTCGGCATGATCGACGATCCGCGACAGCAGGATATCTACAACCGCCATTGCAGCGGCGCTGGGTCGACATTTTCGCTGTTCATCCGGGGCGGCGAAGCGGAAAGCTTCCGCTTCCTCGACGCGCTGAAAATCGCGAAGCTCGCGGTCAGCCTCGGCGGCACCGAAACGCTCGCCAGTCATCCCGCGGCGATGACGCATCTGTCGGTCCCGCAAGAACGCAAGGACGCGCTGGGGATTACCGACAATCTGGTGCGGATCTCGATCGGGATTGAAGACCCCGATGATTTGATCGCCGATTTCGAGCAGGCGTTGGCGTTGGTTTAAAAATGGGTGGCTTTCGCCTGAGGCCCTAATTCTCAGAACCGTCACCCTGAACTTGTTTCAGGGTCTATTGTGCAGATATGCCATGCGGCCTGATCGGCAGCGCCACAGTGCGGCTTCGGTTGGCTTGTCACTCCCGGTTCGGAAAAGGGCTGACGAATAGACCCTGAAACAAGTTCAGGGTGACGGGGAGTGATGGGGAGTAATGGGAGAATGCCGGATGGCGGACAAAGCCGACGCCTCCACCCTAACGCCAGTCCAATATCGTCCACCCGTTGGCCTTGGCCATCTGGGTGAGTGGGCCGTGGGGGTTGGTGGCGAAGGGTTCGTCGGCGAAGCCGAGCAGCGGCGCGTCGGAGACATGGTCGGAATAGGCCCGGATGTGGCAGTCTTCGCGCTTTATGCCCTGCGCCTGCATCCACGCCTTGACGAGGTCGAGCTTCGCCGCGTCGTAGCAATTATGCCCGTCAATCCGCGCCAGCACATGGCCGCTGCTGTTGGTGGCAAGGTTGGTGGCGATGACATCGTCAAAGCCGAGCCGGTGGGCAATCGCCTCGACATAGAGGCGGTAGGATGCGGTGGCCATGACATGGCGGTATCCCGCCGCTTTTTCCTCGGCAACGCGCTCGCGCAGCTGCGGATAGACATTCTTGCCCACCACCAGATCGGCATGGCTTTCCAGATAGCGGGCGAATTTCTCGGGCGGGACGCGGTGGCCGATCAGCAGCATCTGCGCAAATTGCTTCAACCGGGCGCGATCCCAGATCTTCAGCGCATAGAGCGCCAGACCGACAGGCAGCAGAGGCGAAAGGAACAATCGCCACGGCGACTTGTTCAAGGCCATATGCAGCAGGAAGCCATTATAGGTCGCGCGGCGGGTCACCGTTTTGTCCATGTCGTAAATGGCGAGCAGGGTTTTGGCGTCGGTCGTCATGATGTCCCTTCAGGCACAATCCACGCATGAATGTCTACAGACTTGTTATAGTTCGGATTATGCGCCAGTTATACAGACATGGCTGACGCTGCCGACTTTATTCAGGAATCCCTGCCCGACGGCAGCGAAATCGTCCGTTTTTCGGGGAATTTGGCCATCGCGTCGATCGGCGATCTGGATACAAGGCTCCACGCCCTGCCCGATTCTGTGGCGCAGATTGATCTGGCCGGGATCACCCATATCGACACCGTAGGCGCATGGCTGGTCTACCGCACCGCGCAAAAGCATGGTGCCGAAATCGCCAATGCCGACAAGGATGCCGCCCGCCTGATCGAGGCGGTAAGCGGCGTCGACGATAGCGCGCCCGTCGCGCCGGTACATGTGTCCTCGCTGAACCGCTTTCTGGGCGAGGTCGGCATGGGCGTGGTTGTCGCCTTTACGACGCTCCTCCATTTTCTGGGCTTTGTAGGACAGGTGGTCAAAGCCTCGGCAATATTGATGCTAAACCCCAGCCGGTTCCGCTGGCATTCGGTGGTCCAGCATTTCGACATGGTCGGCGTGCGTGCGCTCGGCATTATCGGACTGATGAGCTTCCTGATCGGTATTGTCATCGCGCAGCAGGGCGCGGTCCAGTTGCGGCAGTTCGGGGCCGAGGTGTTCACGATCAACCTGATCGGCCGCCTCACCTTCCGCGAGCTCGGCATTTTGATGACCGCCATCATGGTCGCAGGCCGCTCGGGCTCGGCCTTTGCCGCGCAGATCGGGACGATGAAAATCACCGAAGAGATTGACGCGATGCGCACCATCGGCGTTGTCCCTGCCGAGGCGCTCGTCGTGCCGCGCGTCATAGCGGCGGTGATCATGATGCCGCTGCTCGGCATTTTCGCATCCTTGATGTCGATTATCGGCGGCGGGCTTCTGTGCTGGATCATCCTCGAAATCCCGCCCGACACCTTCATCATCCGCCTGCGTGAAGTGACGCCGATGACCGATTTCTGGATCGGCATGATCAAGGCACCCGTGTTCGGCGCGATCATCGCCATGGCCGGTTGCTTTCAGGGGATGCAGGTCGAAGGCAATAGCGAACAGGTCGGCCTCAAAACCACCGCTGCGGTCGTGCAGGCGATCTTCCTCGTCATCGTCCTCGACGCTTTCTTCGCCGTGTTCTTCAGCGAAATCGGCTGGGACTAAGCGATGGCGGACGGCAACATCATCTCGGTGCAGGGGCTGTGCAACAGCTTTGGCGACCAAATCATCCACAAGGACCTCAACCTCGATGTCCGGCAGGGGGAGATACTCGGCGTTGTGGGCGGGTCGGGCACCGGAAAGTCCGTGCTGATGCGCTCGATCATCGGGCTTCAGGAACCGACCGCGGGCGATATCCATGTCTTCGGCGAAGAGATGATCGGCAAGGAAGAGGATGAGGCAACCGACGTCCGCCGCCGCTGGGGCGTGCTGTTCCAGGGCGGTGCGCTGTTCTCGACGCTGACCGTCGCCGAAAATGTGCAAGTGCCCTTGCGCGAATTCTACCCCGATTTCAGCAGCGATTTGCTCGAGGAAATCGCCCGCTACAAAATCCACCTGAGCGGCCTGCCGCCCGAGGCAGCGCATAAATATCCGTCCGAACTGTCGGGCGGGATGCGCAAGCGCGCAGGGCTTGCCCGGGCGCTGGCGATGGACCCCGAATTGTTGTTTCTGGATGAGCCGACCGCGGGCCTCGACCCCATCGGCGCCGCGAATTTCGACAATCTGACCCGGAACCTCAAGGAAACATTGGGGTTAACCGTGTTCCTGATTACCCACGACCTCGACACATTATATGCCATTTGTGACCGGGTCGCGGTTCTTGCCGACCATAAGGTGATTGCCATCGGTCCGATTGAGGATCTGCTGGCGACCGATCATCCATGGATCAAGGAATATTTCAGCGGCCCACGCGGGCGCGCTGCACGCAGAGGACATGCAAAGCGCGTCGACAAATAGGTCGTGGACAAGCGGTTGATAGGAAGGCCATAAGACAGGGCGATGGAAACGAAATCCAATTATGTAGTGGTCGGTGCTATCACCCTCTTGTTGCTGGCGTTACTCGCCGCTTTCACCGTGTGGCTTTCGCGCGCGGGTGAAGGCAGCAAGAAAGAATATGACATCTTCTTCCAGCAGTCGGTGAACGGCCTTGCCAAGGGATCGGGCGTATCCTTCTCCGGCGTGCCGGTCGGCGAAATCAAAAGCATCGAATTATGGGAACCGGACCCCGATTTCGTCCGTGTCCGCATCACGATCAAGGACGAGGTGCCCATCCTGCTTGGCACGGTCGCCACGATCAACGGCGTCGGCTTCACCGGCGTCTCGGAAATACAGCTGGATGGTGCGGTCAAGGGCGCGCCGCCGCTGCAATGTCCCAAAGACAATCCCGCATCCGCCTGCCCTACCGGCGTTCCGGTTATTCCCACCAAGCCCGGTGCGCTGGGCGAATTGCTGAACAACGCGCCGCTGTTGCTCGAACGTTTGTCGACCCTGACCGAGCGGCTGACCAACATCCTGTCGGACAAGAACCAGCAGTCGATTGAGCAGATACTCGACAATGTCGAAAGCCTATCGGGATCGCTGGCAACGCAGGCCCCCGACCTGCGCGCCGCGGTGCAGGAATCGCACCTGACTTTGCAAAAGGCAGGATTGGCGGCGGACGAGCTGGCCAAGGTCGCAGGTTCCGCCAACCAGTTGCTCGACAGCGATGGCAAGCCGGTGATGGCCGAACTGCGCAAGACATTGCGCGCCGCCAATGGCAGCCTTGCCGCATTGGAAACCACGCTTAACAACGCCAACCCCGCCATCGAAACGCTGAACACGCAAACCCTGCCGGAGGTCACGCAACTGGCCCGCGACTTGCGCGAATTGTCGGTGTCGCTGAAATCGGTGACCGAGCGGGTGGACCAGAATGGCCTTGGCGGTGTCGTCAGCGCGCCTGCGCTCCCCGATTACAAGCCCGATGGCCGGAAACGGAATTGAGATGACCATGACCAAGATTTTGCGAAACGCCCTGTGTGTCGCCACCGCCGCTATGGCCCTGTCCGCCTGCGTCAGTTTCGGCGGCAAGGCCCCGCCATCGATGCTGGTGCTGACATCTGACAGCAGTGTTGCCGGCGGAACCAGCAAAAGCGGTGCGTCGGGTGAGGCGTTGATCGTCCTGCTGCCCGAGACCCCGCGCAAGCTCGACACCAACCGCGTGCCGGTGCAGGTCGACGACAGCAACATCGCCTATATCAAGGACGCCGTCTGGGCCGACAAGCCGTCGCGCCTGATGCAGATGCTGCTGATGGAAAATATCGCGGCGAAGAACAACCGGCTGGTGCTCAACGAAACCGATGCCGGCGGCAAGGCGCAGCTTTACCTGTCGGGCAGCCTGCTGGAATTCGGCCTCGATGAATCCGCCTCCGAAGCGGTGGTGGTTTATGACGCGGTCAAGATCAACCGGGGCCAGACGGTCGAAAAGAAACGCTTTGAATCGCGCAAACCCGTCACCGCCATCGACGCCCGCGAAGCCGGCCGCGCCCTCAACGCCGCCGCCAACGATATAGCAGGACAGATCAGCGCCTGGGTTGAATAGGGTTTTTGCTTTTTCCACGTCGGCCGGTTGGGCGGATGGGTCGTGCCCTTTTTCGCTAGAAGGAAGAAGGGATAGAAGGAAGAAGGCATAGAATAGCGAGAGCAATGTCACATGGGGACTGGCCACAACGGTGCGACCCATCTCTTCCGTCACCCTGAACTCGTTTCAGGGTCTTAGTTATCAACGTTGAAGGGATAGGACCCTGGAACGCAGTCACCGAAGGTGAAACAAGTTCAGGGTGACGGTGCTGTAGAGGCAGTGTTCGGTCTTAAAAGACACTCCCGCCGCAACGCCGCGCCCGATTAGTCTCACGCAAAGACGCAAAGGCACAAAGATAAGGTGACGGCTCCCTTCCCTTTAATAATCGGCCTGTGCGTGGCGGATGGGTTGTGCCGATTTTTTCGTCAGAAGAAAAAAGACAAAAAAGAAAAAAGGAAACCGGCCCGAACACATCCCGCATCCTGCCCGTCTTTCTTCCTCCTCTTCTTTCTTCCAGCTAATCCTCTGGCACAAAGCTCTGGTGGCCCTGTACTTTCGCAACCCCAAAGAGCGGGTACGAATGAGCTGAACGAATGGCAGGTTTCAATGTGCTAAGCAGCTAACGGGAATGACCGGAATGTTGTGGGAAGCGGACTTCCTTTCCCTAGTTAATCTTCTCCACTAGGGCTGGGGACGAGAGGAATACGGTTACGCCTTGTTTGTCGAAGGACCCAAAAAGACAACTATTAGTTGCATCGACTCTTTTTGAACGGTCCCATACCTTTCCTTCGTCTGCTGCAATCTCCTCGCTGGGCAAAGATACCAATTCATAATGAAAGTATAGGTGCTCAGGCTGAGGTGCGTCGAAAGCAGTCACTTTTACCCAACGCCAACGGTCAACTCTGCATTCTTTGGCTGCGATATTTGCATTTTCATCTGTTGCGTAAGGACTTAGCTCCTTTTGACTAGAGTTACTTTCGTCCGGGACGGGTGTGCAAGTCGCATTTAAAAACAGGAAAAACAGGCAACCGGAAAGGAGAAGCAATCGCGAGTTCACTTGTGCTTAACTCCCTAAGATTGTTCCCTACTTTACCACTTTGTAGCAATATACCAATGTCCGCAATGTTGTCGTGTGCTGACGGTCGGCTTTGACTGGAATGTTGTGGAAAGTAGACGTTCGCTCGGGTAGGCCTCTGCTTATGCGTTACATCCTTTCTGCCATCTTGGTCTCCACTGTCTTTGTCCTGCCTGCTCAGGCTGAGCCAAACCTTGAGCGAGGTTTCGACGGCGCGCTTAAAGGGTGTGAGGAATGGCTGCTAAATCCCGCAAGTTGGACCGACGGAACGGGCCCCTTCATCAAGGCTGTAGGGCTCGGGGAGCAGATGGGCCGTGTTGACAAAGTAGAAGAGGTAAACCTTCCGCCGAAGCAAATGCGACGAGCGAACCACTATTGGCGCATCAACTCCACTTCGACTGCTGGCTACGTTCTTGTGGTGTCCGACCAACTGCCCATGTGTCATATCACAGGCGGCGGCGGCACGGATCTGCAGCCGAGTATCCAGACCGTTCTGTTATCGGCGAACTTCAACGGTCGCTGGGAGCAACTAAAAACCAATTCAGAAGGTGATTTGGTGTCGACAACGTTCCGCAACCGGCAAGAGCCCGCACTGTCCATTATCATCAGTCGAGCAAAGCAGGCGGGTCAGAGGCTGGATAGAGTTCAAGTGATCGCAACCGCCACTTACCAAATAGGGAAGTGACCTACATCTGAAAACTAAGCTAACGTCCGCAATGTTGTCGTTTCCCGACAGTCCGGTTTGGCAGCTTTGTTGTGGGAACCGGACATCATCCATCAATGCAGTAGAGCGCGCCTCTACCGTCATAATTGCTTATTCCAACATTCACACCAATTGGGTCTCCGTCCCTATACTCACTGCCAGAATGAGGTATCCGAAACCCTTCCTTATTGGCCACTTCGAAAACCTGTTCGCGGGTGGCATCGAACACTAAGTAGAAACCGGATTCACTCTCAACCCATTGTATCACAATAAGGGAATGCAACGGCAGTCCGCGCCACGTACCCTGAATGGGCAGAGTAGCGCGATACTCTGAACCTGTCACCGATAGCTGCGGCTTTCCAACTTGATTACGGAATGCAGCCGGCACTGTAGGAGATGCCGATTTGCCCGCGTAGCCATCTACCGTCTTTTCCCAACGTATAACCCCTCCCAACAACGCTTCGAGGTCTTCTCCGACGATGCAATGGTATGGATCTTTGAAGTGAATTAGGCTGTCCATAGGACGCGCCACGGACGCGGATGGAAATGCGGAAATCAAGAATATCGCTATTAATTTTCGGAGGGGGGAAGGCATGATGCCAACTTAACAACAATCCCCGGCGTCAACAATGTTGCCTTGTCCGGACTGTCCGCTTTTGCGAATTTGTCGGAGGAAGCGGACGCGATCCTAAAGCAAAACTGCATTCCTTAAATCGTCTCGATTGCACGGCAAATGGCTCGGCCCCAACATTTTTGCTTTTGCGGTGAAATATAGTAGGCTGTTTGCTGTCGGAGGGCTGACGAATATGCTGTTGCGGCGCGAAACCGGCGATGGCTGAGGGGGATTTGCGATGTCTGTGACTACGCGCACTGGAATGGAACGCTACCGGGATCTGTTTCTGTGGATGCTCATCCCGATGGTTATCATGCAGATTGGCATTTTTCCCGATTATTGGGGGGACCTGACCGAGAATGCATGGGCTGTGCACGTTCATTACTGGACGGCGACCTTGTGGTATATATTCCTCATCTCCCAACCCTATCTTGCGTCACGGGGACAATTCGAGCGTCACCGAACCTATGGCATGATCGGGTTCTTCCTCGCGGGCGGCGTGGCCTTTACTGCTCTTGGGGCGCTCCATCGTGATATCGCCAATGCTGAAAACTCTGCGCAGATGCGTGAACAGTTTGGCGCGTTTGAACCTTGGTTCTTCTACGGCATCGCGGTGGTGGAGCTCGTAATGATGTCGGCGTTCATCGTGGCGATCGTCCAAGCTATACGCCATCGCCGTTCGGTCGAAGACCATGCATGGTGGCTAATTTCCACGGTTTTCATCATCATGATGCCATCGTTGGGCAGAGGTGTCGGCGTGTTATGGGTTGCCATAACCGGGCCGAACGACCCGGCGGCAGTCACCTACCCGATTTATGCGACAACGGTCGCTATCATCGCCCTGTTATATTGGGCGGCGCATCGCTACGGGCGGTTCAATCACCCCGCGACCTGGCTGGCGCTTGGCGTCAATCTCTTCAACCTGCTGTTCGAGCCATTGGGAAAATGGATCTGGATGCAAGACGTCTTGCGGATGCTGATTAAGGGGTAGCGCTCCGATAGCCTTTCCTTTGGGACCCGTGACACGCTATTGGCCACAATGCTGTCGTGTCCCGAAACGCCGCCTTTGCCGCGGATTTCTGGAAACCAGCCCTTCGACAGGCCGATCAAATCACGGCCATTGCCCCATCGCAAAGCATCATCAGCGCCACGATTGTATAAATCCCGCATAACCGATATACGGCCACGTTCCTGGAGATAAACGATGCTGAACGCCGCTGCGTTGTCGCGCGAAACACTTGCAAGAGCCTTTGAACAAAGTGTGGATTGCGTGAAACTCATCTCTCTTGACGGGTGCGTCCTGTGGATGAATCCCAACGGGCAATGCGCCATGGAAGTCGATGATTTCAGCACGGTGCAAGGCAGGCGGTGGGCAAGCTTGTGGCCGGTGGACGCACAAGACATAATCGAACGTTCGTTGTCGGGTGCCTCAGATGGAGAGGTCGTGCGCTTCGACGCCTTTTGCCCAACGGCCAAAGGAAATCCGCGTTGGTGGAATGTCAGCGTGTCGCGGGTTGAGGATAATGACGGTAAACCGTCGGGCTTCCTGTCGATCTCACGCGATATCACTGCGGCCGAAAAGGGACGACAGGCGCTGTTGCTTGCGGCGAAAGAGATCCAGCACCGTCTGGGTAACACATTGGCGGTGGTGAGCGCCCTTATGATCGGCTTTGCGCGTGGTACGCCCGATCGCGAGGTGTTTGCAAAAGAGATGCAAAAGAGACTGATCGCTTTGAACTCCGTGCAGAAACTCTTCTCGGGCGATCACCCCTCCTGCCGCGTCGATACATTGATGGCGACGTTGACGGCACCTTTCGAGGGTTCGAACGCACCCCTGACCATGGGGATCGTGCCGCCCATTTCCATCGACCGCGGACAGGCCGATGCGATTGCGCTGGTCATTGGTGAACTTAGCGTAAATTCCATCAAGCATGGCGCACTCGGGAAGTCTGGAACCGTGCATATCGATGTGGTGGAAGAGAACGGCACTCTTAAGGTGCAATGGATCGAAAAACTGGACGATGCCATCACGGCGCGTTCCCGCGAAGGCGGCCAAGGCCTGTCGCTTATCCACGACATTGTTGCCTCTCGTGACGGCACGCTCGAAACCGAATGGCAGGACGCAGGCTTGAAGGTAACCGTTGCATTTCCGATTCATGTGTCCGCCTAGTTCGGACGCGGCATGACAATCGTAAGAGAAGACAGGAATGCGACGGTCGTGCTGTTGGCCAAGACATTTGGTCTCTCGACGGATGGGTCATGCTATTTTGGACTTATGCCAACAAGGTCCCGCTGTTTTACCAATAGGTAGCGCCCTTAAACCACGGGGCCGCCAAATCCTTCCGGCACAGGCCAATCGGCGGAATGTGCCGCGAGGACCTTGAAGAGAGTACCCATTTCGCCATTTTTGACGAGGCGGTCGCGCGCGGTGAAGATGTCTTCGCGCTTGTCGGGTGACGCTTCGGCAAGGGCAAGGGAGCGCTGACCGATGCCAAGCGCGGATAGCCATACGCCTTGGGTTGTCGGACCCGCCACCTGCAGATTGCGCATCCGCGCGAGGTTGGCGAGCTCCAGAAAATTAACATGCGCGGTCAGGTCGCAAGTGCCGGGGTCGAGGAAGGGATCGGCATAATCATGCGCCTTCACCGCTTGCAAGGTGCTGCCCAAGGCAGGCTGGGTATAGCCATAGTCGATGACTAGGATCGCGCCGCCCTGTGTGGCGATGCGGTTGGCAAGTTCGTACATGATGGTCGCTGCATCGGGCGAGGATTCGAAAATGCTGCCGACCGGAGAATTCTGGAACGCGGCGGGAACCGACCCGTCCATCGGGTAGGAACCGGGCATCGCTGCAAATTTCGTACCCCGGTCGCGCACAACGACCCGTTCGCGCCAACCGGCATGGGTCAGGATAAGCTGGCGGATGGGAAGCGCGTCGAAAAACTCGTTCGCCACAACCAGCAACGGCCCGCCGGTGGGCAGGCTTTCAACGCGGTCGTGGAAGGTAGCAAGCGGGACTTTCTGGAGCTGCTGCGCACGCAACGTCTCGCTGGTTTCGACAAAATGCACAGGGGGCGCAAATTCGAATTTCGACATGGCGCGCAAGGCATCGGCGGCCAAGGTGCCGCGCCCTGGGCCCAGTTCGACATAATGGCAGTTGGCCGGGCTGTTCTGGCGCAGGTAAAGATCAGTCAGCCACATGCCGATCAGTTCGCCGAACATCTGGCTGATTTCCGGCGCGGTTATGAAATCGCCTTCGACCCCGAACGGGTCGCCCGCGCCATAATATTCATTGTTTGACGCCCGCATATATTCGGCGACACTGATCGGGCCGGAACCCTCAATCTGCTTCGCCAGGCGAAGCGCCAGTTGGCCGGTGTCAGGCGACACTGCTGCTGCCCGAAACAGGCTCTACGCGCTTGCGCCGTCCGGCGGCGGTCGCGATGAGGAACAGGCCGATGAGGATCATCGGAATGGTCAGCCACTGCCCCATGCTGAGGCCGCTTGCCTGCACCAGCCATTGCAGTTGCTGGTCGGGTTCGCGCACAAATTCGACTGCAAAGCGCGACAGGCCATAGATAAGTGCGGCGGTTCCAAACAGGAAGCCGGGCTTATATCGGGCATCGGTCTTGAAGAATAAGGGCCACATGATCGCCGCCATCAGCAAGCCTTCCAGCGCAGCTTCGTACAATTGGCTGGGGTGGCGCGGTTCGAGGCCGCCATTGGGAAAGACAATTGCCCAGGGAACATCGGTCACCCGGCCCCATAGTTCATCATTCACGAAGTTGGCAAGGCGCACGAGGAACAGGCCGAAGGGAATGACGCAGGCAATATAATCGCACACCCGCAGGAAGGAGAGCTTGTACTTGCGGGCGAGCAGCCAGATGGCAAAGATTGTGCCCAAAGTGCCGCCATGCAGCGACATGCCGCCTTCCCACAATTTGAAGATGTCGACCGGATTCTGCAGAATGGAGGGCTGGTAGAAGAAAATATAGCCAAGACGGCCACCGACGATGATGCCGAGCGTCGCATAAAGGATCATATCATCCGCATGCTCGCGCGACATAGGCGCGCCGGGCTTGGCGAGCAGCTTGAGCAAAAGCCAGTAGCCCAACAGGATTCCGGCGAGATAACCCAATGAATACCAACGAATCTGGAAAAAGCCCAAATCCAGCGCAACAGGACCCACGCCCAGATTTTCAAACTGGATATAATCGGCAGCGGTCGCAATAATTTCAAACGGCACAGGAAATCCTCGGTAAATTTTGACTTTCCTATAGAGCGAAATAGAAGGTGCACAAAGAGTTTAGGAGAGAATCATAATGCCGACCGAACTGGACCTTGCAATCACCGCGACCATTACGCGCCTGATGGAGAATGATGGTCCGCTTACCGTTACCCATGTCGAAAAATATGGCGTCCAGATGCCGATGTTGGCGAAGGCCCCGGCAAATCTTTCGGATTATTTCGCCTTTTTCTGCGCGACCCATGCGGACAAGGAGTTTCTGGTCGACGGCGATTGCCGCCTGACCTTCGGCGAAACCTATGCCGCGGCGCGCGCGTTGGCGGGCGGGCTTGTCGATGGCCGCCAGTTGCAGAAGGGCGACCGGGTCGGAATCGCCGCACGCAACTCGGCCAACTGGATCATTGCCTATATGGCGATCATCATGGCAGGCGGCGTCGCGACGTTGCTCAACGGATGGTGGCAGGGCGGCGAGCTTGCGGACGGTATCCGCATGGTCGGCTGCCGCTATGTGCTCGCCGATGCCCAGCGCGCCGCGCGTCTGGAAGGACAGGATATCGGCGATTGCCAGCTTCTGATTTTCAGCCATGACTGCTCGCCGGTCGACGGCCTGTCAGTGCTGACCTCGCAAGGCGGCGGCGCGGACACTGCGTTGCCGGCGATCGATCCGCTGGACAATGCAACGATCCTGTACACTTCGGGTTCGACGGGCCAGTCCAAGGGTGCCTTTTCGGACCACCGTGCCGTTGTGCAGGGCGCGATGAGCTATGTCGGCCAGACGCTGGTCTTCTTCGAACTGCTGAGCGCGACCGGCCAGACCATGCCGTCGCAACCGTCGGCCCTCGTCAACGTGCCGCTGTTCCATGTCACCGCGTCGGTCCCGCTGGTGCTGCAGAGCTTTGCCATTGGCCGCAAGCTGGTGCTGATGCCCAAATGGGATGCCGAAGAAGCCATGCGCATCATCGAAAAGGAACGGATCAGCTATTTTGTCGGCGTGCCGTTGATGAGCATCGAGCTTGCGACCCACCCGAACCGCCACAAATATGACCTGACGAGCTGCACGGCTTTTGCCGCCGGTGGCGCGCCGCGTCCGGTCGACCATGTGAAGAAAATCCGCAAGGAAATGAGCTGGGGTTACCCGTTGCTCGGCTATGGCCTGACCGAAACCAATGGCGTGGGCTGCGGCAATTTCACGGAAAACTATCTGCTCAAGCCCACCAGCACCGGCCCTGCGACCAAGCCCTTGGTCGAGGTCGAAATGCTGGATGATGACGGAAACCCGATGCCACAGGGCGAACGCGGCGAGGTCTGCATTCGGACCATTGCCAATTTCAACGGCTATTGGGATAATGAGCAGGCAACCCGCGACGCCTTCACGGATGACGGCTTTTTCCGTACCGGCGACATCGGCTATCTGGATGAAGACGGCTATCTGTATATCGTTGACCGCAAAAAGGACATCATCATCCGCGGCGGCGAAAATATCAGCTGCCCCGAAGTCGAAGCCGCCGCCTATGAGCATGACTCGATCGTCGAACTGTCGGTGTTCGGCATAGCCGATGACAAATATGGCGAAGTGCCCGGTATCGTCTACCACACCAAGGACGGCGTGCCCTTGCCGGAAGAAGATCTGAAGGCTTTTCTGGCCCCCCGTCTCGCACCGTTCAAGATTCCGGTGCATTATTGGCAGGCGCCCGAACCGCTTCCGCGTCTCGGCACGCAAAAGATCGACCGGGTCACGCTGCGCCGCGAATATAATGCAAAGGTCGGTGCGCCTGTCTAACTTTAGGCACCGGCCTGCATTTTGGTTCGACCCCGATGAAATAGGGGTATAGGAGGCCTTATGGCTTCAACAGCGGATCATATTGTTAAGCAGCGCGATATTATCGACCGGAAATCGCTGGCGGAAACGCTGGACGATATTGCGTCGGAACGCGAAACTCGCACCCAGCGCGGACGCGTGCTGGAACAGTTGCAAGTCGCCTTGGCGCAGGGTCGGGCCGAGATTGACCGCCGTTTGCAACTCCATCCTTCGCAAGGATATCGCGCCGCGACCGAGCAGGCCTTTCTGATCGACCAGATTGTCCGGCTGATCTACGATTATGTGACCGTCCATGTCTATCCAGCCGCCAACCGGTCTTCGTCCGAGCGGATCGCGGTTCTGGCCGTCGGCGGCTATGGACGGGGCGAGATGGCACCGCATAGCGACGTCGACATCGCTTTTGTGACGCCCTTCAAACGCAGTTCATGGACCGAGCAGGTGGTCGAGGCGATACTCTATCTGTTGTGGGATTTGGGGCTGAAAGTCGGCCAGTCCAGCCGGTCGCTGGATGAGACGGTCAAAATGGCGCAGGAGGATCTCACCATCCGCACGGCGCTGCTTGAAAGCCGCTTCGTTTGGGGCGACCGCGACATATACGAACAGGCCAGCCGCAGGTTCTGGAGCGAGGTCGTTGGCAAGACAGCGTCGGAATTTGTCCGGCTGAAAATGATAGAGCGCGACGAGCGGCATAAGCGCATGGGCGACAGCCGTTATGTCGTGGAGCCCAATATCAAGGACGGCAAAGGCGGTTTACGCGACTTGCACACGCTTTACTGGATCGGGAAATATATCCACCAGGTATCGTCCGCGTCCGATCTGGTCGGCGTGGGCCTGCTGACGGCGGATGAATATCGGCGGTTCCGCAAGGCAGAGAATTTCCTGTGGGCGGTGCGCTGCCATATGCACACGATTACCAACCGCGCCGAAGACCGCCTGACCTTTGACCTGCAGCGCGAAGTTGCCGAGCGGATGAACTTTGCCGATCGCCCCGGACGGTCGACCGTCGAGCGCTTCATGCAATATTATTTCCTCAACGCCAAAACGGTGGGCGACGTGACCGGCCTGTTTCTCGCGCATCTGGACGAGGCAATGGCGAAGAAGGGGCGGCGCTTTCTGCCGACGTTCACACGCAAGCCGCGCAAGCTGAATGGTTTCCAGCTTGATCGCGGTCGGCTTGCCCTGCCCCATGACGGCTATTTTGAAGAGGACCCGGTCCGGCTTTTGGAAATATTCCAGCTTGCGGATTTGCACGGGTTGGAAATCCACCCGCTGGCGATGCGCGCGGCCCAGCGTGATGCCCGCCTGATCGACCGGTCGGTGCAACGCAATCCCCGGGCCAATGCCCTGTTTCTTGATGTTTTATGCTCGCCGCGTGACCCTGAAACGGTGTTGCGCTGGATGAATGAATCGACGGTGTTCGGGCGCTTCATTCCCGATTTCCGGCGCGTTGTCGCGCAAATGCAGTTCGATATGTACCACCATTATACGGTGGACGAACATTCGATACGGGCCATTGGTCTGCTGGCGGAAATTGAATCGGGCGAGTTGAAGGCGGACCACCCGCTGTCGACCGCGATCATGCGTCAGATTGTAAGCCGACGCGTGCTGTTTGTCGCGACGCTGTTGCACGATATCGCCAAAGGGCGCGGCGGAGATCATAGTGTTTTGGGAGCGGAGGTTGCGGAAAATCTCTGCCCGAGGCTCGGGCTCAATCCGGCGGAAACCGAGACGGTTGCCTGGCTGGTGCGTTACCATTTGCTGATGTCGGCCACCGCGTTCAAACGCGATCTGGCCGATTTTAAAACGATATTGGACTTTGCCCAAGCCGTTCAGTCGCCAGAGCGCTTGCGGCTGTTGCTGGTCCTGACCGTCGTGGACATTCGCGCCGTAGGGCCCGGCGTTTGGAATAGCTGGAAACGACAGCTTTTGTCCGACCTCTACGAGGCGACCGAGGAAGTGCTGCGCCTCGGCCATAAGCAGCGCGGGCGTGAAGAGCGGATCGCCGCGAAGAAAGAGCAACTCGAAAAGCTGCTCAACTTGCCCGCCCCCGAATTCACCAAATTGGCAAAGCGCCTGCCCGATGCCTATTGGATTGCCGAACCTTCCGACATCATCGCCCGCAATGCCAAGCATTTGCTTGCCAATAAGGACGCCGATCTGGCCATTGATGCCTGCTATTATCCGGAGCGCGGCGCGACATTGGTGACGGTATATGCGGCCGACCATCCCGGACTGTTTTACCGTATCGCTGGCGCCATCCATTTGGCCGGCGGCAACATCATCGATGCGCGCATCCACACGAGCAGCGATGGCATGGCGGTCGACAACTTCCTGATCCAGGATCCGATTGGTCGGCCGTTCCGCGAACAAGGGCAATTGAACCGGCTGTCGCGCAATATTCAGGACGCCCTGACCAACCGGGCAAAGCTGATGGCGCAGCTCGACGCCAAGCCCAAAGCCTTGCGCCGTGCCGATGCGTTCAAAATTGCGCCGTCGGTCTTCATCGATAATCTGGCATCGAACCGCTTCACCGTTGTGGAGGTCAACGCGCTCGACCGGCCAGCATTGCTGAATAATCTGGCGCAGGCGCTGTTCGAATCCAAGGTAACGCTGCACAGCGCGCATATCGCGACTTATGGTGAGCGTGCGGTCGACACATTTTATGTGACCGATCTATTTGGTGGAAAGATTGAGAGCCGGTCTCGGCTCAAGTCGCTTGAAACGCGACTGATCGATGCTGCGGCTGGCAGTCATCTGACAAAGGGCAAAGCCGCAGCGTAAATATCGGCGCGGCCGAAATCCATCGTCCACACAATATGGGCTCAGGCATCTGCAGCTAATTTTCAGCGTATGTTTCAGTCCAAAAAAAAGGGCCGGTCTTTCGACCAGCCCTTCTTCATGTCTTGTTCGGTAATCCGAAGATTACATGCCCGAACCGGGACCGTAGGTGACTTCCACGCGACGGTTTTGCGGTTCACGCTCACCATCAGCGGTCTGTACCAGAGGTGTGGTTTCACCGAATGCTTCCGACGAAATCGCGCCGCCAGCAACACCCTTGGACTCAAGGTATGCACGGACGGTCGTGTTACGACGCTGCGACAGACCGACGTTGTACGTTGCCGTACCCGACTTGTCTGCGTGTCCAGCCAACATGACCTTCGCATTGCCGCAATTGGCGTACTGAGCAACGGCGTTGTCCAGAACCGAAGCCGCGTCAGGACGCAGGTTCGACTTATCCCAATCGAAGAACACGATGTAAGGACCCGAGTTGCACACCGGCGCAGGTGGCGGCGGTGGGGGTGGCGGGGGTGGTGGGGGTGCAACATATGGCGGAGGAGGAGGCGGAGGTGCCACTTCCACTGGTGCCGGTGCGCCACCGAAGTTATAAATCAGGCTGCCCATGATGCTGTGCGAACGGAAACGTGTGTCCACTGCACGGCCCAGACGGTCTACAACATTGACATTGTCAGCGTTGAAGAAGCGATATTTCAGGCCAACATCCCAGTTGTCGCTGATCGGCGCACGAACGCCAGCCAGAACCTGCCATGCAAAACCTGTGTCCGAATCGTCGAGCCACGAAGGCGCGCCCAATACGGCTTGAAGATCAACACGAGCAACGCCGACGCCACCGCCGACGAAACCTTGGATGCCGTCGTCATCGCCAAAGTCCAGAAGACCATTGACCATGAAGCTCAACGCATTTGCGTCGCCACCAACAGCATATGTTCCGCTGGGTGCGAGCGCGGTTGAGGTAGCGCCCGTGATCTGACGGGTCGAGCTTGCGAACTGAGAAATATCAGCTTCGCGATACGATACTTCTGATTCCAAACGGAAACCACCAAAGTCGTAACCGACAATGCCACCGAAATCATAACCGGTGTCAGTGTCGAGCGACGCGGCGTCATTTACGCCTGCGATGTCCAACTGCATATCTTCAACAATCATGGCACCGCCATCAACTCCGACATACCACTGGTCGTCGCGGGCCAAAGCCGGTGATGCCAGAGCAGTAGAAGCGAGCGCCAAACCTATGGCTAACTTACGCATCAACTTTCCCCTTTTCTATCTTAGGAACGGAAATTCGAGAACGCAGGTCTATCGATTCTGTTCCATTGATGCAAGCAACTATGTCGACATACTGTTGCTGAAATGTCGCTATTTGACGAAAAAAGTCCATTTTCTGCAGACAGTTTTTACGCGATAGTTCAACGGGTAACATGGCCTAACGACCGAAAATGGTCCAACAGCAGTTTAATCGCCGCGCGCGCTTCTGCATCGACTGTCGGGCCACTAGACGGGTCCGCAATGGCAGGTGCGGATACCCAGGTTCCTTGGACATGGACCAGATCGCTTTGGGCGGTACGTAACCGGACACGCATTCCCTCTGTTGGACGTGCATAACGCCAGTCGGCACCGACCCAGATCGCAATCTGTCCGGACCTTCCTGACCACACGCCGGACGCGCCATCGTCGGACTAGCCAGCATTTGCCCAAATCTTCTTCAACCGCAATTTGCGCTAGGCGCCGGACCACTTGCGCATGATGACAACGGCTTCGCCGTTGATCGACAGTTGCGTCGTCCGCAATCCAGCGACTGTGGTAAAAACGGGTGTCGATGTACCGTTCCCGACCTTCAGCAGGAAGGTGCTTTCCTTTTCGGCTGGCATGAATATAGTTCCTTTCATAAATAAATGAACCGTGGGAGAGACGATTCATGTTGTTTTTGATAATGTTACTAGGCGCTGCCGATGTATCGCCAAAAGCGGCGCGTCACCGTGTTGACGGCCCCGACATCGTCGTCTGCCCCGCTGAAGCGACGGCCATTCCGCCCTTCGGCGAAACGTGCGCTGCGAAGGCGCAGGTCAAACGCATTTCAGAAATTCTCGGTATGCCTGTTCCGAAGGCTACACTTAGCGGGCGGCGCTACTGGATATCAGGAGATGGCCAGACGATCGTGGAAGAAGGCGGAAGTGTCGTGGCCGTTGCCAGCCCCTGTTTGATACCTACCGAGGAAAAACCGAAAGAGCTGCACGCCAGCTACGAAAAGCCGGAAGACGGAAAGACTGCAAAAGAGGCACCAATTCCGCCCGGTTCCTCGCAATCCATCACCAAATGCAAAAGCGAAAACTTCGCAATGCAGTTTAGTGGAGGGCAAGGCGGGGGGAATTAAAGCACCGCCAGCACCCGCGCGAGCGGTTGCATGGGATGGGTAACAATGCTGACCTCGATCAGGTCGAGGTCGGTCAGTTCGCGATAGGTCCCGCGTTGCATCGCGCGGACTCGATAGCCAAAGGACAGACCGCACCCGGCGCGCACGGGCACAGCCGCGTCATCCACACGCGCAATCATGCGCAGGCCGCGCCTGTCTTCGGAAAGGCTTTCGACCGTACCGATGCGGCGGGCACCGTCATGTTGCCACAACAGCGGCAGTCCCGCTGCGGTGGCCCGCCCGAAAGCGCCTTTGCGCACGACATCGCCGCCCCGGTCGGGCGCGTCGAAAATGGCGGCATAGCCCGCAATCCTCATTGCAGGACCAGACCCGGCAAGCCGAGCTTGACCGCCAGCCCGATCAGCAACAGTGCAAGCGCCATGCGGACCAGCCAGCCAATGGCCGCCTTGCGCGCCGAACGCTTGGCGTCGCGCCACGCCGACAACAACTCGCGCAGCTCGCCCATATCCTTTGCGGCTTGGCTGTCATCCAGCCCCAGTCCAGCCAGCGCACGACGCGCACCACTTTCGGAGGCCTGCTCCAACAGGCCCTTCAAATTCTCTTCTGCCATGTGTGATTCCTCTATGTATTTCGGTCCGAAATGGGTTATGTCCGCCGGATGGGCCGGTGGATCTTCTTGACCTTATGCATCTTGGCTTTGGTGGCCGGCGGCTATTGGTTGCTGCAGCATGAAGGTATCCAAAGCTGCAACAATATCGGCGGCGAATGGGACTATGCCCGCTGGAAATGCAGTACGGGCTAATTCAAGCCCAGCATTTCCCGCTTTTCTTCCGCCGTTAGAAAATCCGCGCTCCCGACCTGTGCCCATAACCGTTCGCGATCTTCGGACATTGGCCGAACGACGCCATAGCGGCGGTACGAACTCCCGACAGCCGGTCCATGTGCACACGCATTTTCCCCCGGACGCAGCAACCCGCGCCCGGTCGATACGCGCACAAAAAAGGCCAGAGAAAACTCTCCAGCCCCCGCGTCCTCGCCTGAATGCGAATCGCAATTTTCGACGATGCCTATTTGTACCGAATGAGCGTTACGCTGTCAACATGTTTTTACCTATATGGTTACAACGCCGGTTCTTGCTGCGTACTATATGACCCCAAAAACAACTATTCCGCCCAGCACAACCGCAGCGAGTGCCAATATAATCATAAATGTTTTGCGCTGTTCCATTTTTTCGCCCCCATTTGACCGCTCATCTCGATCCATTCGAGAATGGCATCCTATCGCTTTTGTCCGACGGCGCAATCGAGATCGCATGCCCTGCGCAGCTTGCGGATCCAGACTTTGAAGGCCCACGGGGATATATCCTCAACCCGCTCACACAACCACAGGCGGGACTTCAGTCAATTGCGCGACGATTTCGTCCATGCTGCCGGCGACCAGTAGCGGCTGTCCCCCGACGATGCCGATCTGGGTCTGGCCGTTTTCGGCGGCGCGTAGCCACGCGACGTTGGATGCGACGACGAGGTAATTGCCCCCGCGGGAGTGGAGTGCGATAAATTTCATGATGGTGTCTCCTGACGGGCACTAGCGTTAGGGGCGAGGTGTGTTGTTTGCATTAACGCGGGCCCACATACGTATGTGGGGTGATTGCCAAGCGCTGCATTTCCCATAGACTGCCCCCACACATCGCGAAGGGAGAGCGCGTCATGAAAAGCTTGAATATCTGGACTGGCCTTTGCGCCGTGGCGCTGGCCGCGACTTTGCCGACCATCGCGCAAGGCCAAACACCAGATGCGCCGCGCTTTGTTGCGGAAACGCCCACACCCCGTGTTGACTATTGGCAAAAGCGCGCGTCCGACATTGGACGGGAACTATCCACCGCCCAAAGTTTAGAGCCGGTCCGCCTTGTCTTTGTCGGCGATTCCATCACCGATTTCTGGCATCTGGATGCGAACCCCTGGTTTCCGGGTCTCTATTGCGGCTGGTCGGTCTGGAACGAGAGCTTTGGCGGGGCGGTTCCCCAGCACAGGGCGCTCAATCTCGGCGTATCGGGCGACCGGATCGAACATGTTCTCCACCGACTGCTGCCGTCCGCGCAAGGGGGCGAAGGCTGGCTCGACCGGCCGGACCTGCAACCCGATACGCTTTTCGTCATGCTGGGTATCAATAACAGCTTTGACGCCGAAAAGCCCGCCACCACCAGTATCATCAAAGGGGTCGAGGCCGTGGTCGCGCGCCTACGGGAACGCAGGCCCAAGGCACGGATTGTGATCCAATCGCTGCTGCCGACCGAGGATGCGGTGAAGAACCGCGATCTGGTGCAGCCGGTCAATGCTGCGTTGCGTGCGCATGCCGCAACGCAGGCCAATACGGTTTTTCTGGACCTCTACCCGTCCTTTGTGGACGACAGCGGGGCGCAACGGCGCGTGCTGTTCAACGACGCGCTCCACCCCAGCCGCGAAGGCTATCGCGTGTGGCGCGACCGGTTGGTCGCCTTTCTGAACGCGGCCCCTGCGGCTAAAGCGCCCAGCGGCGGATGAGATTGTGGTAAAGCTGCGTCAGGCGTAGCACCTCGGCATGGCCCCCGCCATGCTCGGCGGTCAAATGCTGGATGCTCTGGTCAAGCTCGAACAGCATCTCGCGCGCGTGCGTGTCGCGGACCATGGACTGGACCCAGAAAAAGCAGCTAATCCGCTCCCCTTTCGTCACCTCGGTTACATGATGGAGGCTGGACGACGGGTAGAGCAGCATATGCCCGGCCGGTAATTTGTACGATGCCTGCCCGAACGCCCCCTGCACCACCAGATCGCCGCCATCATAGCTGTCAGGATCGGTGAGGAACAAGGTCGCCGACAGATCGGTCCGCATCTGCTGCCCCGTGGCGGGGTCGACGCGGATGGCGTTGTCAACATGGTCACCAAAGCCGTCGCCCCGGCCATAGCGGTTGAACAGCGCCGGATAGATGGCGTGCGGCAAAGCGGCCGACAGGAACAGGCCATTTTGCGCCAGCGCCCGCTGCACAACGGCGCGTGCCTGCCGCGCCGCCGCGCCACCCTCGGGCAATTGCCGGTTTCGTTTGGCAAGCGCCGCGCCGGGGCCGCTGGTGGCGTTGCCGTCCACCCAATCCGCTGTGGAGAGGGCGCGGCCCAGCTCCACAGCTTCATGGGGGGGAAGGATATCGGGGATGTCGATCAGCATGGCGCGACCTTCAGAAACTGGCGGTCAGCGAAAGCGTCGCCGACCGCCCCGGTGCGACATAGGCAAAGGGGCTACCGGACCGGTAGATCGCATCATAATAAAGCTTGTCGGTCAGGTTGAGGACATTGACCCGCGCCTCCAGCCCCTCACGCACCTGCCAACGCGCGACCGCGTCGAAGCGCGTGTAGCTGGGCACAAAGGCCGTTCCCGCCACCTGCGCGCCGCCAAAGATCTTGCTCTGGTGATAAACCTGCCCGCCGATTTCAAACCGGTCGGTTACGGCATAGGTCGCAAGCAGGGACGCGCTGTGTTTGGGGATATTGGCAAAGGGCCGCCCCTCATTTGCGGCGTTCACCGAATTGACCAGCTTGGCATCGGTATAGGTGTAGCCGCCAAACAACTGCACTTTGTCGCCCAGATTGCCCGACACGCCAAGTTCGACCCCGCGCGACCGTAATTTGCCCACCAGTTCATAGACACCGGGTGAGGTCTGCTCGCGGGCATTTTGCTTGGTGATCTGGAACAGCGCACCGGTCAGCAACAACTCACCATTGAACAGCTCGCCCTTCACCCCAACCTCCATATTTTCATTCCGCTCGGGCTCCAGATTCTGGGTCACGGCGGCGAGGCCGTCATAGGCGACGCCGTTGCCGTCAATCTGCTCCCCGCTGGGGTTGGACGAAGTGCTGTACGACGCATAGACACTGACCGCCTCGACCGGCTTATACAATGCGCTCGCCTGCCAGTTGAGGAAGCTGACATTGTTGGCCAGCCGCTCGGGCTGCAATCCGGCCGCGTTGCTGGCGTCGGGGTTGAACAGGGCGATTTCATAACTGTCGTACCGCGCGCCTAGAGTGACCGCGAATTTCGGCCCGAATTTGATGGTATCGATCAGGTAGACGCCGGTTGATTCCACCCGCGTCTGCGTAGGCCCGGTGACGCCATCGACATAGGATGTCAGCGTCCCGTTCAACAGCGGATCGGGATTGAGCAAATTGCGGATGAATGGCGAGACCGAGAGCACATTGCCATTCGCATCCTCGACAAAGGCGGAGGTCAGCAGGCGGTAGGCATCGACTTTCTCCCGCGCATATTCCGCGCCGAAGACCAGCGTATGCGAAAAGCCTTCATTGCCCAGGCGGATGGTCGCATCGGCAAGGCTCGCCAGATAGCGCGTGTCCGAATAACGCCGCTGCGCACCGGGCGCGACAGTGAACTGGTCCTCGGGCAGCAGCGTTCCCGTGGCCGGGCACGCGCCTGTGGCGGTGCGGGCAAAGCGGCAAACCGCACCGACGGGTCCGGCCAGATAGCGGTTATACGTCTCGCCATAGCGGGTGATACTGCGCAGCGAGAGCGTGTCGATGGGATCATATTCCACCGCAAAGGTGCCGATGTCCGAACCGTTATAGAGGAAATCGCGCCCGATCACGCCGTAATAATTGTCGCGGTCGACCTTATAGGGTTGCTGCGTCGTGCTATCGAATGGATGCCCCCAGTCGGGCACGCCGTCGAGCCGGAAATGATAATAATCCGCCGTGACCAGCAGGCCATTGACCGGATTCCAACCGAGCGCAATAGCCGTGCCCTTCTTCGTGCTCTCCACATAATCGCGTCCCGGCGTGTCGGCCTGATGGTAGAGCGTGTTGACCCGCAGCGCCAGGCTGTCGGTCAGCATGACATTGGCATCGATGGTGCCGCGATAGTGGTTTTCGGTTCCGATCGTTCCTTCGACCACGGCAAAGTCGTTGCCGATCTGCGGCCGTTTGGACTGGAGGCTGACCAGCCCGCCGGTCGTCCCGCGCCCGCCAAAGCTACCTGAGGGGCCTTTGACAATTTCGATCTGCTCAATGCCGAAAATCTCGCGGCTCGACACGCCGGGGTCGCGCAGGCCATCGATATAGATATCGTTGCGCGCCTCGAATCCGCGGATGAAGATGCGGTCGCCAAAGGCATTGCCCCCTTCGCCTGTACCCAAGGTCACGCCAGGGGTCGAACGGACTACCTCGCGAAAGCTGGTCGCGCCGATATCCTCGATCACCTCTTTCGGGATTACCGTGATGCTTTTCGGCGTATCGCGCAGCGGTTCGGTGAACTTGCTGTTGGCCGAATTTTCGACCTTGTACGGCGCGTTTGGATTTGCATTGGGGTTTGCATCGCCATCCCGCTCACCTGTCACGACAATCGTCCGCCGATCCTCCGAATCCGCGAGATCATCCTCGGCGAGCGCGGGACCAATGATCGAAGCCGAGAGTGCACCTGCCAACAGGGCACGCGAGACGAGGGCGGGACGGGACATGAACTTTCCTTTAGCTGCATTATTGAGAACGATTCTCATTAATATTCTGTGCAGTTATTAAGAATGATTCTTATTTGCAATACATATTCCGACCTGGAGGATGTTTTGCAACGGACGGACACGAAAAACCCCTGCCGGTCGAGGTACGCCTCGTCCGGCAGGGGCAATGATTTCAGCGGTGAAGCTCAGTCAGCGCTGATGAGTCAACCCAAACCCAGCATCTTCCTTTCTCGGCGGATCCAGTCGGCGAAGCTGGGGCGGCTGTGCATGCTGGCGAGATAGGCGGTCAGTTTGGGGTAGGTTGCGGCGTCGGGGACATAGCCCGCATGTGCGGCATTGACGAAGGGGCTGGCGACCGAAATATCGGCCAGAGTCAAGCTGTCGCCGACCAGAAAGCCGCCGTCATCGATGATCTCTTCAAGATAGGCGCAAATCGGTCCCATGTCCGTCTCGCCCTTGGCCGCTGCTGCATCATCGCCGGGTTTGCCGACAAATTTGGGGGAAACAATCCGGTTGAAGAACATCGCGCCGGAAGCAGCGGTCAATATCGTGTCCGCAAATTCGTCGAACCAGACAACCCGCGCCCGGCTTTCCGCATCGGCAGGGATCAGCGGGCTGTCGGTATATTTGGCGTCTATATAGGTGACGATGGCGGTCGAATCCGAAATGGCAAAGTCACCATCGGTGAAGCCGGGCATTTTGCGAAACGGACTGCAGGCCAGAAATTCGGGGTTCTGGTCACCGAGGCCGATCGGCACCAATTCGAGCGCCAGTCCCTTCTCGGCGGCGAAGGCCAATACTTTGCGGACGAAGGGGGACACCGGTGCACCATATAGCTTCATGATCAACTCTCCTGAGAAATTGGCCGGAATCGGCCTTGGCCCTACACTGCCATTTCAGTTGTTATTTGCAACTCTTTTTGGTGGTCCGGAACAAATTCGAGTCCGGATCATTTTACCGGCAATCAATGTGGTTTTGTGCGGACGTCGTTCGACACGTCCGGAGGGAATGAGTAATGGCGACTTTGCTGGATATTGCGGGCAAACCCCTACCGCCGCGCAACCGCGCGAGACGGCGGTTGCAGCAACAGGATTTGCGTGATCTGACGAAGATATTCGTCGTTCTGCTCCTCATCATATTGGGCTATTTTCTGGCTGCTCCCGAACGCGATGCCGCGGCCGAAATCCGCGTGGCTGCAAGCGCCAAAGCGCGCGCCTGATATTCCGGTATCTGCTGCCAGCGAAAAATTTGGACAACAGGAACGGTGACGGCTAACGCCCCGCCTTATGTTGAGACGCCTTTATGAATGGATGATGGAAAAGGCCGCGCACGCGCATGCGGAGCGGTGGCTGTTCCTGTTCTCCTTCATGGAATCGAGCTTTTTCCCGATACCGCCCCATCCATTGCTGGGCCTGATGTGCCTCGCCCGTCCCGACAAGGCGCTGCGCTACGGAATGGTGTGCACGCTTGCCTCAGTGCTGGGCGGACTGTTCGGCTATGCCATCGGCTTCTTCGCCTATGAAACGATCGGCGTCACCTTGCTCAAGACGCTCGGCCTTTGGGACAGCTTTCCGGCCGCTGCCTGTTACCTGCGCGAATTCGGGGCGGAGATTATCCTGATCAAGGGCGCAACACCCATTCCGTTCAAGCTGCTGACGCTGACCGCCGGGTTCATCCATATGGATCTGTGGACCTTCATCTGGGCCAGCGTCCTGTCGCGCGCGTTCCAATTCATGCTGGTCGGCATTCTGTTCTGGAAATTCGGTCCGCCGATCAAAAACTTCATCGACAAATATCTGGCCTGGGTCACCGCGGGCTTTCTTGTGCTTGTCGTGGGCGGCTTCATTGCCTTTTCGATGCTAGCAGGTGGCGGAGCGGACAAGAGCGACAAATGCTCGAACGTCGTCAAAATGCAGGAACCGGCCTCCTCAATTTAGGGGCTTGTTAAGCAGCGGCGTTTAACATGGCGCCCGGAACAAGGTGGACCCATGGACAATAGCTCACGCAATATCGTCAGTTTTATCGCGACCATTACGATCGCCGCGCTCGTCTTGATGGGCGCGCATTTTTACGCGCAAAGCGGGGATGAAACACCGGCCGCCGAAGACACGAACGCAGTGGCTCAAGTGCTGCCGGAAAACGCCGTGCCTGCCAAAAAGAGCGATCTCGCCGAAGCGGCACTGGACGAAGTGGAAGATGACGATGCGATCATCCGCGAGGCGGAAGTGACCATCGAGCCGACCGAAGGCATTACCGGCGAGCCATCGGCAACGGTGCAAGCCGCTAACGCAACGCCCTGATCAGCGCGCAAAGATACTGGCGTCGTCGCCGAAGGCCTTGAACTCCAGCGCATTGCCGCTGGGATCATAGAAGAACATCGTCGCCTGTTCCCCGATTTCGCCTTTGAAGCGGACATGGGGCGCAATTCCGAATGTGATACCCGCGGCATCGACACGCCGGGCCAGTTCCTCCCATTGCGTCATGGTCAGCACGACGCCGAAATGCGGCACAGGAACCTCTTTCCCGTCAACCGGATTATGCGTCGAAACCGACCGCGCGGCGGGGTCGAGATGCGCGACCAACTGGTGGCCGTAGAAATTGAAATCGACCCAATGGTCGGACGAACGTCCTTCGTCACAGCCAAGAATATCGCCGTAAAATTGTCGGGCCGCGGCCAGGTCGTGGACAGGAAAGGCGAGGTGAAAGGGTCTCAGGCTCATTTGGATTGCACCGGTTTGGGTAAGGGTTGATCCGCCGCCGATGCCGCGGCCAGTTCGCGCAGCATCTGGCGGGTGCAGGCATCGAGCACAGCGCCATCACGCGGCTTGCCGACGCTTGCTTGCGCGGCTTCCTGCATGGCGAGCGCAACGACTTCGCGCGGCTGGCCGGTTTCAAAGACGATCCGGTCGCCGACGATCCCTGCCCAGCGCTTTCCATTTGCCTGCACATCCGTGCCGGCGGCCATGCCGCGCTTTTGGGCATCGGCCTGAACGGCAATTTCCACAACGCAGGCGATGTCGCGCTGGTGCACTTCCGAAAGGGATGAAGGTGCCGCAGGGGCGAGCAGGAGGGCAAAGATAAGCATCAGGGGCCCCTAGCATCTGCTTCCTGAATGCACAGCAACATATTGCAAAAAGCCGTCATGACCCTGCCTGCTCTGTTGCTTTTGTCCCCGCCCATGGGCAAAGACGGCGCCGTGCAGAGAATCCCCGCATTCCTTCTGAAATATCCCCGCTGGTCCGCGTTGGTCGCCGGTGTCCTTTCCGCCGCCGGATTTGAGCCGTTGGGGCTATGGCCGCTGACCCTGCTCTGCTTCGCGCTCCTGATCCATCTGGTGGGTCACGCATCGGGCGCAAGACGTGCCGCGATGCTGGGCTGGCTGTTCGGTGTCGGCCATTTCAGCGCAGGCAATAACTGGATCGCGGTCGCCTTTACCTTTCAGGCGGCGATGCCGATCTGGCTCGGTTATTTTGCCGTGGTTACGCTGGCACTTTATCTCGCGGTCTATCCCGCGCTGGCGGCAGGCGGGGCATGGTGGATCCACAACCGCGTCAAGCGCGCGGCGGCGTCGGGCGCTATCCTGCCGCTGATCCTTGCCTTTGCCGGATGCTGGACGATCAGCGAATGGCTGCGCAGTTGGGTCTTCACCGGTTTTGCGTGGAATCCCTTGGCGGTCATATGGCAATCGCAACTTGAGCTTGCCCGTGCGACAAGCCTGTTGGGGACCTATGGTCTTTCGGCAGTCGTGGTGGTGACGTCCGGGTTGATCCTGCTCGCAGCACACCGGCAGTGGCGGCCTTTGCTGGCAGGGTGTGCCACCCTCGCCGCACTATGGCTTTTTGGCTTCCAAATTCCCGGGAGGCCCATTCTTCCGAATGGACCGCGCCTTACCATCGTCCAGCCCGATATCTCGCAGGCGGACAAATATGAACCGGGCTATGAAGCGATCAATTTTGCAAAGCTGGCGATGAACAGCCGCCCCTTGCCCGACCAGGGCCCGCGCCTGCTGCTCTGGCCCGAAGCGGCGTTACCCGACTATCTGGAGGACGGATATCCGTACCGCTATTACCAATTCCAGCCGGGCGAAAGTGCCGCGGGCGCACGCGCGCGGCTGACGACCCTGATGCAGGATGGCGATGTGCTGGTGACCGGGGCCAACCGGCTCGTCATCGAAAAGGGCCAGTTGGTTGCCGCCCGCAACAGCGTTAGCGCGCTGGATTCGAACGGCACATTGCTCGGCCATTATGACAAGGCGCATCTGGTGCCCTATGGCGAATATCTGCCCGTGCCATGGCTGCTCCGACCGCTGGGTCTGGCGCGTCTCGTGCCGGGTGATCTCGATTTCTGGCCTGGACCCGGACCACAGACTTTGACCGTGAAGGTCGGGGGTCAGCCGGTGAAGGTAGGCTTGCAAATCTGCTATGAAATCATCTTTTCAGGCGAGGTCGTCGACAGCGGAAAGCGTCCGGATTTCATCTTCAATCCTTCGAACGACGCCTGGTTCGGAACGGTCGGCCCACCGCAGCATTTGGCGCAGGCCCGGCTGCGCGCGATAGAGGAGGGTCTTCCCATCGTCCGCGCCACGCCCACGGGGATCAGCGCCATCATCGACGCCGATGGCCGCATCCTACAGCATCTGCCGCTTGGCGCAGCTGGACGCATCGACGCGCGTTTGCCGCGTGCCAAGGCGCCGACATTATTCGCGACCTATGGCAATATCCTGCCTATCGGATTTGCCTTGCTGCTCATCGCAGGCGCGCTGTTACCCCTTGCCCGCCGGGGCACTTCCCGCTAAGGGCCCGCATCGATATAAAGAATTCTTTATACGCAGACACAGCCATAGACTGGAAAAACCATGCGCTCCAATTACCTGTTTACCTCGGAATCCGTGTCCGAAGGCCACCCCGACAAGGTCGCCGACCAAATCTCCGATGCCATCGTCGATCTGTTCCTGTCCAAGGACCCCGAAGCACGCATCGCGTGCGAAACGCTGACCACGACGCAGCTTGTCGTTCTTGCCGGTGAAATCCGCGGCAAGGGCATCATGGACGAAAACGGCAACTGGGCCGCTGGCGTCAAGGAAGAGGTCGAAGCGACCGTCCGCCGGACCGTCAAGGAAATCGGTTATGAGCAGGAAGGTTTCCATTGGGAAACGCTGCGCTTTGAAAATAACCTGCACCCGCAATCCGCACATATCGCGCAAGGCGTCGATGCGTCGGGTAACAAGGATGAAGGCGCTGGCGACCAGGGCATCATGTTCGGCTATGCGTCGACCGAAACGCCCGACCTCATGCCCGCCACGCTGGATTACAGCCACAAGATCCTGCAACGCATGGCCGCCGACCGCCATGCCGGAACCGCACCTTTTCTGGAGCCGGATGCCAAAAGCCAGGTGACCCTGCGCTACGACAGCGAAGGCAAGCCAAGCGCGGCGACCGCCATCGTGGTCTCGACGCAGCATGCCAAGGGCTATGACCAGGGCGAGAAAGAAGCGGAACTGCACGCCTATGTAAAAAGCGTTATCGCGGACATTCTTCCGGCCAGTCTGCTGACCGAAACCGAATATCACATCAACCCGACGGGCAGCTTTGAAATTGGCGGCCCCGATGGCGACGCGGGTCTGACCGGACGCAAGATCATCGTCGACACCTATGGCGGCGCAGCGCCACATGGCGGCGGCGCATTCAGCGGCAAGGACCCCACAAAGGTCGACCGCTCGGCGGCCTATATCACCCGCTATCTGGCGAAGAATATCGTCGCCGCTGGCCTTGCAACCCGCTGCACCATCCAGCTTGCCTACGCCATTGGCGTGTCGAAGCCGCTGTCGCTTTATGTCGACACGCACCGCACCGGCACCGTGGGCGATGATCAGATTGAAAATGCGATCATGAGCATCGAGAAACTGGGCGGCTTGACACCGCGTGCCATCCGCACCCATTTGGGGCTCAACAAGCCGATCTACCGCAAGACCGCAGCCTATGGCCATTTCGGCCGCAAGGCAGAGGGCGACTTCTTCCCGTGGGAGCGGACCGATCTTGTCGAGGACCTGAAGGCCGCACTCGCGTAACGCCTGACTTGATTTCGACGGTCAAAGCGCTAATCGCGCCGGCATGACTGCGCACAAACCCGGCGATCCGACCACCTTGAACCGCCTTTACGGGCGGTCCAAGGGCAAGAGACTGCGGTTGGAGCAATCCGATCTGGTGGAAAATCTGCTGCCGCAAATCGCGGTGCCGGACGAAGGCGTGCCGACCAGCGAAAGCCTGTTCGGCGATGCGCGTTCGATGCATTTCGAAATCGGCTTTGGCGGGGGCGAGCATCTGGCCTATCGGGCCGACCTGTTGCCCGACCATGGCTTCATCGGCTGCGAACCGTTCCTGAACGGGGTGGCCATGGCGCTCACCCATATCCGCGACGGCGCGCTGCGCAATGTCCGCCTGCATATGGGCGACGCGCTCGAGATCTTGCGCCGCATTCCCGATGGTTCCTTGAGCTTCGTCTATCTGCTGCACCCCGACCCCTGGCCCAAGGCGCGCCACGCCAAGCGCCGCATGATGAACGACGGCCCGGTCAATCTGATCGCGGCAAAGTTGAAACCGGGCGGTGAATTCCGCTTTGGCACCGACCATCCCGTCTATCTGCGCCACGCGTTGATGGTGATGCAACGGCATCGCGACCAGTTTGACTGGCTATGCGATAAACCTGCCGATTTCCTGAAGCGCCCCGGCGGCTGGCCGGAGACCCGTTACGAGGCCAAGGCCCGCCGTATCGGGCATGAAGTCTGGTATTTCCGCTATCGCCGGCGCGACGCTTAACGCGCCTTGCTGTTGTCCGCGTCGACTTTTTCGACCCATTCGGGATAAAAGCTCGGCTGCCGCTTCGACCAGCCGGGGGCCGTGGCCGCCGCTTCGCTGATCGATTGGAGCAAGGCCTTGCGCCTTTCGGGTTGCAGATGCGGCATTGAAGCGGCGGCACAAAAGGCCGACGGCAACCATGGCCGTGCATCGGCGCCGATCAGACGTTCGTAGAGAAAACGATAGGCAGCAAATCCGTCGAGACGGCTCTGGCCGAGGTCAAAAGCCGACACCGTAATCAACTGGGTCAGGAAAGGCTCGGCATCCTCGATCGAGCTGGAGTCCGGAATAAGCGCCCGAATTTCGGGCAATTTATCGTAAAATTTGTGCTGGGCCTTGATCGTGGTCGCTTCGACCGCGTCGCGCGACCACAGGGCGATGGCATCTTTCCGGTCAAAGGCGACATCAAGCGAGCGGCGGATATAGCGCTGTGTCGCGGCGCTGAAACCTGCGAATTCTTTAATCTCTGCCAAGGTCATCATGCCCGGCCCGTCACTCTTGCTCTTCGTCATGGCACCAATTCCCCTGTCACCATCGATCACCATCATCGCAGATTCATAGTTAATGAATCGTTTACAGCACCGAAAGCAAGAAAAAGTTTCGACCAACTTGGCGGGCGTTTCGACGAGAAACGCGCCATATGGTGCATCTGCCGTAAAATGGGCTATGTAACATCCATGTACTTTGTCCAGCAACGAAAGCCCCTTGTCGGCCAGCAAATGGCGCTGTTGACCATTATTGGCTTTTGGGCCTTTTACGCGCTGATCCTGTCGCTGCGCGCGGCGCTTCTCGACTTTCCGGCCCAGTCGACCTTGTTCGAACGCCGCCTGATGGTGGCCGTCGTCGGCATATTTGTGACCTGGGTCATGTATATCGGGCTCAGGCTGGCGGACCGGCAATCGCTCGGCTTCCGGGTCAGCCTTGCCTTTTTCGGGGCAATACCGGCCGCGATCCTGCTCGCCTCGGCCAATTTCTATATCTTCAACCTGTATGATCCGATCAGCCTGTTCAAGGATCCCAATGTCGGCCGGACGGTCGAGGATCTGAAAGACCAGCTCGGCCTGTCCTTCTGGCAGGAAATCGCCGACATTTCGGTCACCCATTATTTCTTCCTGATCGCCTGGGCGTCGCTGTATGTCGCCATCGGCTACGCCCGCGAAGTGCGCGAGGCGGAGCGCAAGACATCCCGCTTTGCACAGGCGGCGCAGGACGCCGAGTTGCGGTCGCTGCGCTATCAGGTCAATCCGCACTTCCTGTTCAACACGCTCAATTCCCTGTCCAGTCTGGTCATCACGGGCAAACCGACCGAGGCCGAAACGATGATCCAGAACCTGTCCAATTTTTACCGGACCAGCCTGTCATCCGATCCGCTGGAGGATGTCACGCTAGAAGAAGAAGTCGATTTGCAGCGTCTCTATCTGGAGATTGAGGGCGTCCGGCACCCCAAGCGGTTGCGGACCAAGTTCGACATTCCGCCCGAACTGATGCACCAGCATGTGCCCGCGCTGATCCTGCAGCCGCTGGTCGAAAATGCCATCAAATATGGCGTGTCGCGCACCACCCGTCCCGTCACCATCACGATCTGCGCAAAGCTTCAGGAAGACCATCTTGTCATCAGCGTCGAAGATGATGGCGAGGCCATGGATGTTTCCCATGTCGGGGGCAACGGCATCGGCCTTGCCAATGTGCGCGACCGTCTGGAAGCGCGCTACCGATCGGCGGCGAAGCTGGAGACAGAAGCCTTTTCGGGGGGCGGCTACCGGGCGACGCTGACCGTACCACTCAGCCATAAGGTCCATATATGAGCCGTTTACGCACCATGATCGTTGACGATGAGCCGCTCGCGATCGAGCGGCTCGAAATATTGTGCAACGACCATCCGGTCATCGAAATCGTCGGCACCGCCAATGACGGTGTTGCCGCGCTGCGCCTTGCCCAGCAACTGACGCCCGACCTCGTCTTCCTTGATATCGGAATGCCCAAGATGGACGGCATCAACGCGGCACGCGCGCTTGGCCTGATGGACAAAAAGCCGTCGATCATCCTCGTCACGGCTTACGACAATTTCGCGGTCGAAGCGTTTGACCTTGATGTCGTCGACTATGTGTTGAAGCCTGTGTCCGGCGAACGGCTGGGCCGCGCCATTGCCCGCGCCTCGGCCAGCGACAGCGAAGCGCCGTCATCCACCGGCGGTGCGAGTGGCGGCAGCGGTAATTATGCGAGCGAATTCTGGGTTTCCCACCGTGCAGAGCTGATCCGCATCGCGGCGGTCGATATTGAGCGGATCGAGGCCGAGCGCGATTATATGCGGCTGTACACCGCCGGACGCAGCTATTTGCTGCACCAAACCATTTCGGCGTTGGAAGAACGGCTGAACCCCGAACAGTTCCAGCGCATCCACCGCAGCCATATCGTCCGGCGCGACCTAATCACCGGACTGCGCCATGAAGGTGGCGGTGTGTGGCACGCGCTGTTGGGCGAAGACCTGTCGATGCGCATCGGGCGCAAATATCTCGCCGACGTCAAAAAGCTTGCGGGCAAATAAAAAGGGCCCCGGCCATCGCTGGCCAGAGCCCCCACCGTGAAACTTGGTGAATTTAGTCGCGCAGGGCGACGCGGCGGCTTTCGGCATAGGCAGCGATACGCTGTTCTGCTTTCGGCATGGCGCGGGCCAGCGAGTCCTTTTCGCAGTTATTCTGGTCGATACGCTCTTTCAGCGTAATCGCCCGGGGGCTGGCGCAGACGCGTTGTACCGCCGACTTGACGCGGGTTTTCAGGCGTTCCTGACCCTTGGCAGTCGACAGGTCGAGGTCTTCATGCTGGACCGAGACAGTTTTCCATTCGGCCATGGCGGGGGTCGATAAAGCCAGTGCCGATGCGGCAATCATTGCAACTTGAAACAGCTTGGGGGTAGCCATTTTGAACATCCTTTTTTTAAGGCCGCGACGTTACGCCGTCGGCCTGTGGGAGAGGGTGCAGGCGGGCCGACTTCCGTAGCTGGGGAGCAAGTTTGCAAGCCCGTCCTGCAGAAATGTTTCTACCCCCGCTGTGTTGCCCGGGCATTACAGTTTCGATAAAGCGCAAAGACAGTCGATGGTTCGACCAGCGTCGAGGCGAACGCACATAATGGTTCGACCAACGACTAATTTTGCAATTATATTACAAGAAAATCGCCCGAATAGGCGTTGGAGGGTTTAGATCAGTCCGGCGAGCGGGCTTGACGGGTCGGCATACATGCGGCGGCCCATCCGGCCCGCGCGGTAGGCCATACGCCCCGATTCGACCGCCAGCTTCATCGCGGTCGCCATCGCCACCGGATCTTTCGCCTCGGCAATCGCGGTGTTCATCAGCACACCATCGCAGCCCAATTCCATGGCCACCGCCGCATCCGACGCGGTGCCAACCCCTGCATCGACCAGCACGGGAACCGATGCACCTTCGACAATCAGGCGGATCGTCACACGGTTCTGGATACCCAGCCCCGAACCGATGGGCGCGCCCAAGGGCATGATCGCTACTGCGCCTGCCTCTTCCAGCTGCTTCGCGGCGATGGGATCATCGACGCAATAGACCATGGGCAGAAATCCTTCCTTGGCCAGCACTTCGGTCGCCTTCAGCGTTTCGCGCATATCGGGATAAAGCGTCTTTGCCTCCCCCAATACCTCCAGCTTCACCAGATCCCAGCCGCCCGCCTCCCGCGCCAGCCGCAGGGTGCGGATCGCATCGTCGGCGGTGAAGCATCCAGCGGTGTTGGGAAGATAAGTGTATTTCTTGGGATCGATATAATCGGTCAACATCGGTGCCTTGGGGTCGGACACGTTGACCCGGCGCACCGCAACGGTGATGATTTCGGCCCCCGACGCCACCAGCGCAGCGGCATTTTGTTCGAAATCCTTATATTTGCCCGTACCGACAATCAGCCGTGACGTGAACGTCCGGCCCGCAACGGTCCAACTGTCATCCTGTCCGCCGCCGACGAAATGCACGATCTCCAATATATCACCCTCGGCGATGGTTACATCGGCCAAGGTCGAGCGGGATACGATCTCCAGATTGCGTTCGACCGCGACCTTTGCCGGATCAAGACCGATTTCGCGCACCAGATCGGCAACGCTGATTCCGGCGGCCACGCGGCGCGGGTCACCGTTCAGTTGGATGGAAATGCTGTCGGTCATCTGGGAAAGGGCCATTTCGTCTCGCTTTTTCTGATTTGCGCCATATAGGAAGAGTGCAATTGCAATAGCAACCCGGCTTGCCAAAAAGGCGTCCTATGCGGTCACGATATGGAACATTTTTAGTATTGCTGGCGGGTCTGGCGTGCGCCGCACCCGCTTTTGCCGAATTGCCCCAGCCCGTGCGGCAGATGATGGAGGCTGCGGCGCGGGACGGCAATGCCGCTGAACTTGCCGCCGTGGTCAAATTTGCCCGCCTCACCTATCCTGCCGAAAGCGTCGAAATCGACAATCTGCTATTGGCGCTGGAAAGCAACCGCGCGCAGCAAGTCGCGGCGGCCATCCCCTTAACGCCCGCGCCAGCCGCACCGGCACCCGCCGAGGTTGTAGCTGCCGCGCCCGCGCCAACGCCTGCACCCCCGCCGGTCAAATGGTCCGGACGCGGCGATCTGGGTGGATTTCACACCAGCGGAAATACCGACAGTTTCGGCATCACCGTCGGCGCCGTCATCAAACGCACCGGCGCCGCCTGGTCGCACCAGATCCGCCTGCGCGGCGACTATCAGGAAAGCGAAGGGCGCACATCGCGCGAATATCTGAACGCCGCGTACCAGAGCGACTGGACGATCAGCGATCAGCATTATGCGCTTGGAATTTTGGAATATGAACGCGACGTGCTGGCGGGGCTCGACCATCGGGCGACGTCCAGCCTTGGCCTGGGCTGGCGCATCGTGCGCGAAGCCGACGTCGCCATATCGCTGGAGGCTGGCCCGGCATTCCGCCATGACTGGACAAGGGCTGGCGTAGAGCGGTCCAATTTCGCTGGCCGCGGCGCGCTGACCAGCAGCTGGCAGATGAACGACAAGGTCAAATTGTCGCACAATATGGAGCTGGTTGCCGAAGAAAATAGCAACACCATCCGTGCCGTCACCGGCCTGCAGGCAAAACTGACCGGGCGGATTTCTTCACAGATTTCGTACGACCTGCGCTATCAGGACCGGCCTTTATTGGGCAAAGAGGAAACCGACACGGTGACCCGTATCGGGCTGACCTATGATTTTTGATGGAAGATAAAGCGTTTTGACCGACCTGATCTTTGTATTGAATGGCCCCAATCTGAACCTGCTGGGCACCCGCGAGCCGGAGATTTACGGCCATGACACGCTCGACGATATTGCCGCGATGCTCGATGACCAAGCGCGCGAGCGGGGGGCCGAAATTGATTTCCGGCAATCGAACCATGAAGGGCATTTGATCGACTGGCTGCACGAGGCGCAGGCCGAAGGCGCGAAGGCGGTGCTGCTGAACGCGGCGGGCTATACGCATACGTCGATTGCCCTGCTGGACGCGATCAAAGCCATCAAAGTGCCGGTATATGAGGTCCATTTGTCCGACCCGCATGCCCGTGAAGAGTTCCGGCATTTGAGCTATGTAGGGATGGGCGCGAAGGCGGTGTTTGCAGGACATGGCGCAAAGTCCTATCAACTCGCGCTGGACGCAGCGTTACAAGTTTGACATTAGGCGCAGCACATTAAAAATTCGGGGCGCAAGGAGCAAAAAATGGCGGCAAAATCAGGCAGCAATGGTGGGATGCAGGTGGATACCGATCTGGTCCGCGAACTGGCCGAGATGCTGAACGATACCGGTTTAAGCGAAATCGAGGTTGAGGATGGCGATCGCAAGATCCGTGTGTCGCGCACGATGACCGCCATTGCGGCCCCTGTCGCCGCCGCGCCGGTCGCCGCCGCCGCACCTGTTGCGCAGGCCGCACCCGCGCATATCGCCGAAAGTGCACCGGCCGTTGCTGCCAATGCGCTGAAATCGCCGATGGTCGGCACGGCCTATCTGACACCCGAGCCCGACGCTGCGGCATTTGTAACAGTCGGACAACAGGTCAAGGCGGGCGACACCGTGATGATTATCGAAGCGATGAAGGTCATGAACCCCATCGTCGCGCCAAACAGCGGCACCGTGACCGAGATTTATGTCGAAAGCGGACAGCCCGTCGAATTTGACCAGCCGCTCATGGTTATCGCGTAAATATGGGCATTGAGAAAATCCTGATCGCCAACCGTGGCGAGATTGCGCTTCGCATCCATCGTGCCGCGCATGAAATGGGAATTAAAACGGTCGCGGTCCATTCGACGGCGGATGCCGAGGCGATGCACGTCCGCCTTGCCGATGAAGCCATCTGCATCGGACCGCCTTCGGCCACCGACAGCTATCTGAACATTCCGGCGATTATTTCGGCGGCGGAAATCAGCCATGCGGATGCGATCCACCCCGGCTACGGCTTTTTGTCGGAAAATGCGCAGTTCGCGGAAATCGTCGAAAGCCATGACATCAAATGGATCGGCCCCAAGCCCGAGCATATCCGCACCATGGGCGACAAGGTCGAGGCGAAGCGATCCGCTGGTGCGCTAGGCCTGCCGCTTGTTCCCGGCAGCGACGGCGCGATCGAGGATGTGGCCGAGGCCAAGGCGATTGCCCGTGACATCGGCTATCCGGTGATCATCAAGGCCGCATCCGGCGGCGGCGGGCGCGGCATGAAAGTGGTCAATAACGAGGAAGAGCTTGAGACCCAGATGCAGCAAGCAGGGTCCGAGGCGAAGGCGGCCTTTGGCGATGCGACCGTGTATCTCGAAAAATATCTCGGCAACCCGCGCCATATCGAATTCCAGATTTTCGGCGATGGCAATGGCAATGCCGTGCACCTGGGCGAACGCGATTGTTCGTTGCAGCGCCGCCACCAGAAAGTGTTGGAAGAGGCTCCCTCGCCCGTGCTGTCGACAGCCGAGCGTGACCGTATGGGCAATATCTGCGCCAAGGCCATGGCCGACATGGGCTATCGCGGGGCAGGCACCATCGAGTTTCTCTGGGAAAATGGCGAATTTTTCTTCATCGAAATGAACACCCGTTTGCAGGTGGAACATCCGGTGACGGAAATGATCACCGGCCTCGACCTCGTCCGCGAACAGATCCGCGTGGCAGAAGGCAAGCCACTTTCGTTCACGCAAGACGATGTGACCTTCACCGGCCATGCCGTCGAGTGCCGCATCAACGCCGAAGACCCCGTGACTTTCATGCCCTCACCCGGCACGGTCAGCTGGTACCACCCGCCCGGCGGTCTCTATGTCCGCGTCGATAGCGGGCTGTACCACGGCTATAAGGTGCCGCCTTATTATGACAGCATGATCGCCAAGCTGATCGTTTATGGCCAGACGCGCGAAGGCTGCCTGATGCGGTTGCGGCGGGCGCTGGGTGAATTTGTGATTGAGGGCATGAAGACGACCATTCCTTTGCACCAGAAGCTTCTGGAAGATCCCGATTTCCAGAATGGCAATTACACGATCAAATGGCTGGAAGAATGGCTGGCCAAGGACGCCAGCTAGTGTTCTCCCGCCGGCAGGTGGCGCTGGGGATGGCTATTATGCCGCTCGCCGGATGCGCCCCTGCCCGGCCGGACAAGGATGTAGCCTTTATTCCGGCGAAGAAGGCCAAGTCGTTGGCGGCGAATGATCCGGGCCGTCTGGTCGAACTGGTCAAGATCGATCCCACCATCCGCCTCGACATGCGCTACGCCACCACCAATAACTTTACCGGCACCGTGCTATATAGCGAAGCGCGCGCTTTCCTGACCGCGCCAGCGGCGCAGGCCGTCGTCCGCGCCAGCCGCACCGCCCGGGCCGAGGGCTTTGGCCTCACCATCTTCGATGCCTATCGCCCATGGCGGGTGACGAAGAAGCTTTGGGACGCAACGCCCGTTGGCCCGAAAAAAGAGTATGTCGCTAACCCCAAGCGTGGGTCAAAGCATAACCGCGGCTGTGCCGTCGACCTCAGCCTGCATGATCTTGCCACCGGCGAACTGGTCGAAATGCCGACCGGCTTTGACGATTTTTCGGAAAAAGCGCATCGCGACTATATGGGTGCTAGCGCAAGTGCGATTGAAAACCGCGCCCGCCTGCAACGCTATCTGGAGGCCGAGGGCTTTGTCGGCCTGTCCAACGAATGGTGGCATTTCGACTTTACCGGATGGGAGAAATTTCCGGTGCTGGACATTCCGTTCGACAAGGTGGGGTGAAAGTCCCTTGGATCATTCGCGCAATCTCGTTCATCAAAATGCTTCCTTTCATGAACATGAACTGCGAGTTCAGCCACGCTTCACAACGACTCGGCCATTAACAACTTCATGCCGGGGCATTGGGCGCCCGCATCGGGGAATGATCATGAAGAAGATTATTTTGGCAACTTTGGCCGCCGCAACCGTGATGACACCTGTCGTCGCGCAGGCGGCAGCAGTTCCAGTCGAGACCAGCCGCAATGCCCTGCAAATGCAGGATCAGGCGTCGTTCCAGCGTGGTGAAGGCCGCGATGGTGATGGACGCAGGGGCGAACGGCGTCGTGGTGGCGAAGGCCAGCGCGGCGGAAACCAGGGCTGGCGCGGCCAGCAGGACGCACCGCCACAGGCACGCGAGGAAACACCACAACCTCCCCGCACCGTCCGCACATGGTCGCAAGAACGGCGCAATGGCGATGACAATGACGGCCGGTACAACCGCCGCAATGGTGGAAATCAGGGCGGTTACCAACCGGGCGGCTACCAACAGCGTGACCGTGAAGATGACCGTCAACGCAACTGGAACCGCGGCCGCGAGAACAGCATCGACCGCAGCGGTGAAAACTACCGTGGCGGCAACCGCAGCTGGAGCCGTGATGACGATAACCGCGGCAGCCGCTGGAACCAGGGCTGGCGCAATGACCGGCGCTATGACTGGCGCGGGCATCGCGAGCGCTACCGGAACTATTACAGCCCCGGCCGCTATTATGCGCCCTATCGCGGGCATAGCTACCGGCGCTTTGGCATCGGGATCAACATCGGCTCGGGCTATTATGGTTCGCGCTACTGGATAAGCGACCCGTCCTATTACCGCCTGCCGCCGGCCTATGGCCCTTACCGCTGGGTGCGTTACTATGACGATGTGCTGCTGATCGACCTAAGGTCCGGCCGCGTGGTGGACGCGATCCACGACTTCTTCTGGTAAGACACCGGAGGATAGAAATAGAAAACCCGGGCGTCCCTGACGTCCGGGTCTTTTTTTGCCTGATCTTTTTTGCTTGTAACATCACGCCAAGCTGCCCAATCTCCCTTATGTAAAACAGGGAGAGAATAATGTTCCGTTCCATGCTTCTGGCCAGCATCGCTCTGGCCGCCGCGACACCCGCCTTGGCCGAGACCCACGCGATCCTCGTAGGCAACCTGATCCCCGACGCAGCGACGGGACCGACGGGCCCAGCCGTCATCATGGTCGAAGACGGCCGTATCAAGGAAATCAACCGGGGGACGGACATTCCATTCAAGGCCGACGTCGTTGTCGACCTGTCCAAGATGACTGTCGTGCCGGGCTTTATCGACCTTCACGTCCACCTGACCGGCGACCCCGGCGGTGACTTCCGCGACGAAGCGGTCGATCCGGACGAATGGGGAGTGGTTATGGGCGTGAAGAACGCCGCGCTGACCGTGAAGGCCGGTTTCACCACCGTTCGTGAAGCAGGCTCGGCCCAGAACACCGCCTTCGTCCTGCGCCGTGGCACGGCAGAGGGCAAGATCGTCGGACCACGGATCGTCGCGGCAGGACCGGCTTTGTCCATCGTCGGCGGGCATGGCGATGTAACCGGCTTCCGCAAGGACGTGCTGGCGGCGCTCGACACCGGATATACTTGCACAGGCCCGACCGAATGCGCGGAAAAGGTGCGCAAGGCATCGCGGCTTGGCGCTGATGTTATCAAGATTACGGCGACCGGCGGCGTCCTGTCGCAACAGGGCCGGGGGCTGGAGGCGCATTTTACCGATGCGGAAATGAAATCCATCGCCGACACCGCCCATTCGCTCGGCTTGAAGGTCATGGCCCATGCGCACGGCGCGCGCGGCATCGAGGCCGCATCAGCAGCGGGTATCGACACAATCGACCATGGCACCTTTGCCGATGAAGCGGCGCTGAAGGTCATGAAGGCCAAGGGCACCGTGCTGGTCCCCACGCTGATGGCGCTGGAAGGCGTAAGGGCGCGGATCGGTAAGGGCATCTACACGCCGACCGTCGAGGTAAAGGCGCGCCAGGCGCTGGAGGCGGCCGGTCGGCAGGTCACGCGCGCAAAAGCGATGGGCGTGACCGTGGCATTTGGCACGGACGCAGGCGTGTTCGAACATGGCAGCAATGGCGGCGAATTCGCCCTTCTGGTGAAGGCTGGACTGACGCCGACCGAAGCCTTGGCCAGCGCCACAACCATCGCGGCAAAAACGCTGGGCATGGAAAATGAAATCGGCAGGATCGCCGTTGGCTATTCCGCCGATCTGGTTGCGGTCAGCGAAAATCCGCTCACGAATATCTCGACACTCGAAAAGCCGACATGGGTCATGGTAAGAGGCCGCATCGTTCCCTGATTCGGACCCGATATGCTTGCAGATACGCCCATCAAAAAATTCGACGCCAACAATGATCCGGCAAAGCTTGCCCGGATCGGCGCGCATGTCACCAAGCGGCTGAACGCCAACCCGCTGGTGCAGCAGGTCGAGCATGCCGACGCGCAGCTTTATCTGTACCAAGGTTTTTTGAGCAAGGCGGACTGCAAGACGCTGATCAAGAAAATCGACGCCGATGCTGTCCCGTCAACGCTCTACAAAGGCACCGAACAGGCGGGATTCCGGACCAGCTTTAGCTGCCACCTGAACCGCTGGGACACATTTGTCGCCAAGGTCGAAGCACGGATGAGCGATGTTTTGGGCATCGACAATGACTACGCCGAAACGATGCAGGGCCAGCGCTATCAGGTCGGGCAGGAATTCAAGGCGCACCATGATTTCTTCCACCCCAGCCAGAATTATTGGGAGCAGGAAGGCCCCTCGGGCGGGCAACGCAGCTGGACCGCGATGATCTTCCTCAACGAACCCGAAGAAGGCGGTGCGACCGAGTTTCCGCATCTGGGTCTGGGTGTCCGTCCGCAAGCCGGCATGATGCTGATGTGGAACAATATGAACCTCGATGGCACGCTGAATTACAAGACGCTCCACACCGGAACACCGGTCGCCAAGGGCGTGAAGCATGTCATCACCAAATGGTACCGGCAGAATAACTGGCTGGAAATCAATACCCCCAAAGACAGCTAATTGTTGTCTGTCGAATAATGTTTGCGGCTTGAAGCCGTTGGCCGAAAAGAGAAGCCATTGCGGGCTGCCGTCGGCGGCACCAATGTTTATGGAGAAATGCTTGTGAAATCACTGAAACTCATCTTGCTCGCTGGCGCGGCGCTGACCGCACCTTTTGCCACAGCCGCCGTCGCCCAGACTGCACCTGCCGCTGCGACCGCGCAGACCGAAGGCCAGCGTCTGGCCGCTTTATTCGCCGCCGATGACGAAGGCAGCCTGAAGCGCAATCCGCTCAACGCGCTGTTCCGTGGCGACATGCGCTATGCCGACCGCTTTGGCGATTTCATCAGCGACGAATATTTCGCCAATGAGAAAAAAGCCGCCGAAGCCAATCTGGAAAATCTGAAAGCGATTGACCGCGAAAAGCTGAACCCCACCGACAAGATCGCCTATGATGTGTTCAAGCAGGGCCAGGTCGACGCGCTGAAAGGCCTGTCGAAGGAAATCATGGACCTGACCGTGGTCCGTCCGCTGAACCATTTCTTCGGCTTCCACACCTTTTACCCAACCTTTGCCAGCGGCCAGGGCGCGGCCCCGTTCAAGACGGTTCAGGATTATGAGAATAACCTGAAGCGCCACAAGGAATTCATCGTGCTGATGGACCGTTCGATTGACCGGTTCCGTCAAGGCATGGCGTCGGGCGTGTTCGAAACCAAGATGACGATCACCAATGTCGTGGACCAGTTGAACACCCAATTGGCCCAGTCGACCGAAGAATCGCCCTATTTCGGTCCGGTGAAGAAATTCCCCGAAGGCTTCAGCGATGCCGACAAGGCGCGCCTGACCGCCGAATATCGCGACATCATCGAAAAGGGTCTTTACCCCGCCAATACCCGTCTGCTCGACTTCCTGCGCGACAGCTATCTGCCGCTGGCGCGCGAGCAGGTTGGCCTGTCGGCGATGAAGGGCGGCGAAATGCTCTATCAGTACCAGATCGAGCAGACGACCACCCTGCCGCTCAAGGCGGACGAGATCCACAATCTTGGCCTGTCCGAAGTGGCACGGATCAAGACGGGCATGGAAAAGATCAAGAATGAAGTCGGTTTCAAAGGCACGCTGCCCGAATTTTTCGAGCATCTGCGCACCGATCCCAAGTTCAAGCCCGCCAGCCGGGAAGGCCTGACCCAGGGCTATTATGATATCGGCAAAAAGGTCGACAGCCTGATTTCGACGCAGTTCAAATATCTTCCCAAGGCACCGCTCGAAATCAAACCCTATGAAGAGTTCCGCGAAAAATATGAAGCCGGCGGCAGCTACCAAAATGGTACGCCCGACGGTTCGCGTCCGGGAACCTTCTATTTCAACGCCTATGACCTGCCCAGCCGCACCACGCCAGGCATGACAACGCTGTACCTGCACGAAGGCGCACCGGGGCACCATTTCCAGATCAGCATTGCGCAGGAAAATGAAGCGCTTCCCGCCTTCATGCGCTTTGGCGGCAACACCGCCTATGTCGAAGGCTGGGCGCTTTATGCCGAGACGCTGGGCTATGACATGGGCCTGTTCAAGGACCCCTATCAGCGCTTCGGCACCCTGTCCGACGAAATGCTGCGCGCCATGCGTCTGGTGGTCGACACCGGCCTGCACAGCAAGGGTTGGACGCGTGAACAGGCAATCGATTATATGCTTGCGAACAGCGATATGGGCAAAACCGACGCCACGGCCGAGGTCGAACGCTATATCGCCATTCCTTCGCAGGCGCTCGCCTATAAAATCGGTGCCCTCACCATCCTGCGTCTGAAGGACAAGGCAAAGAAAGCCATGGGTGCGAAATTCGACGTGCGCGAATTCCACAACCAAGTGCTGAACACCGGCGCCCTGCCTTTGGCGGTGCTTGAAAAGAAAATCGACGACTGGATTGCAGCGTCGAAATAAAGGCAATAAGCTCCCCCCATCACAGCAAAGGTGGTGGGGGGCCTTATGAAGACTCGGATAGCGGTTGGATTATTCTGTTTATGGGCATTTATCCTGCCCGCCACCGCCCGGGCCGAATGGCATGAAGCCAGCAGCGACCATTTCCTCGTCATCGCGGACCAGAAGGAAAAGGATGTCCGCGAATTTACCGAACGGCTCGAACGCTATCACAGCGGCCTGTTGGGGATTTTGAAACGGGCGGATGAAAAGCCCAGCCCCTCCAACCGCGTCACCATCTACATTGTCCGCAGCGCAGGTCAGGTACAGAAACTTGCCGGCGACAAGAGCGGTTTTCTGCAAGGCTTTTACTCGCCCCGGGCGGGCGGGTCGGTTGCATTTGCCTCGCGCGTCGAGAGCGATGGCATGAACATCACGCAGAGCGAACAGGTCCTGTTCCATGAATATGCCCACCATGTGATGCACGGCGTCAGCGAATGGGCCACCCCGCGCTGGTATAGCGAGGGCTTTGCCGAATTTTTCTCGACCGTCCGCTTTGAAAAAGATGGCGGCATGGGCATCGGCCTGCCCGCAAATCACCGCGCGGCAGAGCTGAACTATGCGGTCGATGTCCCGATCGAGGCATTGCTCGATTCCGAAACCTACAAGACCCGCAAGATCAAAGGCTATGACGAATTTTATGGCCGCAGCTGGCTGCTCTACCACTATCTCCAAATGTCGGGGACCCGCCCGGGGCAGTTGACCAAATACCGCGCGGCGCTTGCCAATGGCGCGACCGAATGGGATGCGGCGCAGACCGCTTTTGGCGATCTGAAGGTGCTGGACAAGGAACTGAAAGCCTATCTGAACAAGGGCAAGATGCGTTATCTGCCCATCGCGGCCGACAAGCTGGCGGTCGGTCCGATCACTATCCGAAAGCTGGGCGAAGCCGAAAGCGCAATGATGCCCATCATCCTGGAATCGAAGCGCGGCGTGGACGAAGAATCGGCCAAAATCCTGCTTCCCAAGGCGCAGGCGGTTGCCGCGAAATATCCCGGCGACCCTGCCGTCCTCGCCGCTCTGGCCGAGGCGGAACATGATGCGGGGAATTATACCGAAGCGCTTGCGGCCGCCGACAAGGCGCTGATCGCCGCGCCCACGCTGGTGAACGCCCATGTGCAGAAAATTTATGCGCTCTCCCGCATTGCGGAAAAGGCCGAAAATGCCGACGCAGCATGGAAGAAAGTGACCCGCGCCGTCACCGCGCTGAACAAGATTGAAACCGATCACCCTATCCCGCTCATCTTCTATTACCGCAGCCTGCAGATGTCGGGGAAGGACATCAGCGAGGTCGCCGCCCATGGGCTCGAACGGGCGTTGCAACTCGCCCCTTATGACCAGGCCGTGCGCTGGCAAGTGGTGCAGCAATTGATGGACGATGAAAATTTCGGCGGGGCCTACCGCACGTTGATGCCGCTCGCCAATGACCCGCACAACCGGAGCGAGAACAATCCCGCCATCCCCCTTCTCGCCGAAATCAAAGAAAAATATGAGGCGCAACTGGCCGCCGTACAAACGCCAGCACCTGCCACCGGCGGGAAATAGGGAGAGTAAAATGCCGAGTTTTATCGCCAGCCTGACCGGCTTTGTGCTGCGCACAACCGGCATTTACCGCAAGCTGTTTACAGGCGGCCCGCAATTTCAGACCAATATCGCAAAATCCCGCGCACAACCCACACCCGAACCGGACGCAAAGGCGCGCGGCAACCTGCATGTCGCACACACCGAATTTGCCGGACGTACCGTTTGGACCCTCGCGCCTAAGGACCGTGAACCGACGGCGCATATTCTTTTCTGGCATGGCGGCGGTTATGTATATCCCGCAGCAGCAGTGCACTGGGACTTTCTGGCGCATATGGCGAAGGTCCATGGCTGGTCGGTGACCGCGCCGCTTTATCCTTTGGCACCCGAAAGCAATGCGGAAAAAGCCACGCAATGGGCGATGGATTTCACCCGTAACTATACCGATAGCTTAGATGGCAAAGCGTTTGTCATGGGCGGCGATTCCGCAGGCGGCGGGCTTGCAGCAGCCGTTGCGCAACTGGCGCGCGACACAGGATGTGCGCAGGCACGGGCGCTGATCCTGATCTGCCCGTGGCTCAACCTTGACCCCGCGCACCCCGAACAGGCGCAGATCGAGCCACGCGACGGCATCCTGACCCTCAGCGGCATTACCGATGCCGGACGCATTTATGCGGGCAACTTGCCGCTCACCGATATGCGGTGCAGCCCGCTCTTCGGCAGTTGGGACAATCTGCCTCCGATCCTCGCCTTTGGTGGCGGCAATGATATATTGGTCACCGATGCCCGCGCGCTGAAGGCAAAGCATCCCGCCGTTGCCTATCGCGAGCTTGCCGGGATGCTGCACGACTGGCCGATCTTCACCTTCCGCGAATCGCGCGCCGCACAGGCCGAGATGGCCGCCTTTGCCGCGAGCGCATTAACGTAGCGGATTTGGACGCCCCCGGCTTTTGCGCTATGATCGGCGCATGAGGATAGGAGAGTTCCCATGCCCGCGGTAAAGGCCGCCAATCCCCGCCAGATATTCGGGGCGGAAAGATGGATGCGCATCACGGCGGTCTCGCCCTGGCGCGGGGTGTGGTTGATTGTGCATGCATGGGCTGTCGTCGCGCTCGCCGCTTTTGGCGCAGCGGCAGCGTGGCAGTGGAGCTGGATTGCCGGCCTCATCGCAACCCCTGTGGCGTTGGCTGTTCTGGGCGGTCGCCAACTGGGCCTCGCCATTTTGATGCACGAAGGTGCGCACGGCCTGCTCCATCCCGACCGCAAGATGAACAATTTTCTGGGCCAATGGCTCACCGGTGCAGCGACCGGCAGCGACCTTCACGCCTATCGCGCCTATCATCTGACGCACCACAAGTTCACGCAGCAGCCCGAGGACCCCGACCTGTCGCTGTCCGCGCCCTTCCCCACCAGCCGTGCGAGCCTACGCCGCAAGGCGATCCGCGATTTGACCGGCCAGACCTTTTTCAAGCAGCGCACCCATCAGTTCGCCGCCGCGTGGCGCGGACTCATGGCGATGTGGCGTAGCGAAAGCGGTGATGCCTCGGCCAAGCGCGACACGAGCGCGGGGCGGATGCTCAACCTGCAAAGCCGGTCGGGCATCGATGCGCCGGTGGCAAATATCGACGGGGCCAAAACAACCGCCCGCACCGTGGGCCGCTTTTTGACCGTTCAGGCGGTGCTGCTCGCGGTCTCGCTGCTGTTCTGGGGATGGTTGCCCTTCGCGCTGTGGCTGGTCGCGCTGGCAACGACGTTCCAGCTATTCCTGCGCGTGCGCAATATCGCCGAACATGCGTGCACCACCACGGGAAGCGAGGATCCCTTTTCCCATGCGCGCACCACTTATGCAGGTCTGCTCGAACGTTTGACCGTTGCGCCTTATTGGGTGAATTTCCACAGCGAACACCATCTGTTCATGGGCGTGCCCTGCTACAGCCTGCCGCTTGCCCATGCCTTGCTGGGCCAAGAAAATTACCATCACCGGATGACGATCGAGCCCGATTACCGGACCGTCCTCCGCAAGGTTACAGCCAGCCAGCCCGCCTGAACCGGATATAGAGCGTGAGGCAGATGGTCGCCATCACGCCGACCACGGCATAATAGCCATATTCCCAGCGCAGTTCGGGCATGATGTCGAAATTCATGCCGTAAATGCCGGCAATCGCGGTCGGCACCGCAAGGATCGCGGCCCACGCCGCCAATTGCCGCGTGATCGCCCCCTGCCGTTGCTGTTCCAACAGGCCGCTGGTTTCAATGACCGAGGTCAGCGTGTCGCGCAGACCCGCAACGCGGTAGATGACGCGCCGGATATGGTCGAGCAGGTCCCGGAAATAGGGGTGAATATCCACGTCGATCTGCGGCAGGTGGAGGTTGAGAAACTGGCTCGCCAAATCTTCCATCGGGCCAAGAATGCGGTGCAACCGGAACAGTTCGCGGCGCAGCGTAAACAGGCGCGCGGTTTCCGTTCGGTTGAGGAAACTTTCGACCGCATGGTCTTCCATCGCCAGCACTTTTTCCTCCAGCTCGTCCACCACCGGGAAATAGCCGTCGACTACGAAATCCAATATGGCGTGCAACACATAGTCGGGACCATGTTTCAACAACCAGGGCGTCGCCTCCAGCTGCGCGCGCAAAGGTGTATGCGCCCGGTCCGAACCGTGACGCACGGTGATGATGAACTGGCGCCCGACGAAGATGGCGGTATTGCCATATTCAATCCGCTCGCCCTTCAAATGCGCCGTGCGCGCCACCAGAAACAGATGGTCGCCATAGGGTTCCATTTTCGGCAAATGGCGGGGGTCCAGCGCATCCTCGACCGCCAGCGGGTGCAGTCCGAAATGTTCCTGTATCCGCTTCAATGCCCCGTCATCGGGTTCGTGCAGGCCGATCCAGATGAAATCGCCCTGCTTTTCGACATGGGGAATCGGCTTGGCTATGTCGATCTCGGTCAGGATTTTGCCATCGCGGTACAGGCGGGCGGCGACCACGCTCATCGGGACTGCTCCGCGTCCGATTGCTTCAACGTGCCGACCTGTTCGATCAGATGGTTGACCTTTTCATGCAGCCGCAAGATTTCCAGCTCGGCGCGCAGATTGACTTCATAGTCATGCGCGGCCGCCGTACGGTCCTTGGCCGCCTGCCGGTTCTGGCTCATCATGATAATGGGCGCCTGCACCGCCGCGAGCGTCGAGAGCAGCAGGTTCAGGAAGATGAAGGGATAGGGATCGAACGCCATCCCCATGCGGTTCAATATCTGCGAATTCAGGATCATCCAGCCGAAGAGGACGACGGTGAAGGCGATGATGAACCCCCAACTGCCGCCGACCGCCGCCACATGGTCCGACAAACGCTCGCCAAAGGTCGCGCTTTCTTCATGGACGACGCCGATATCCTGCGTGGTCTCCCGCTTGTGGATACGTTCCAGCACGCGCCGTTCGGCGGGCGACAGCGCATCGCTCGATTTGCCGAGCAGCTCCAGCGCCAGATCGTCGACCGACCGCGGCGTCTTCATGCAAGCGCCTCCGCAATCAGGGTGCGGCTGTTGGCGATGCCGTAGAGCGCGATGAAGCTGCCCATACGCGGCCCCGCGCTGGAGCCGAGCAGCGTTTCGTACAGCGCCTTGAACCAGTCGCGCAGATTTTCAAATCCGCCTTCCTTGCCGATTTCATAGACGATATTCTGGATATCCTCCGCGCTCGTGTCGGCGGGCAGTTCCGCCAACCGTGAGTCGAGTGTCTGCAAGGCGGCGATTTCCACGCCCTCGGGCTTGCGCTTGTGCAAGGTCGGCGCAACAAAATCGCGGTTATAGGCAAGCGCGATCGGGATCAGCTCGGCCAGCTCGGGCGAATTTTCGGCGCTCGCACCTTCGGCATAATTGCCGAGATAGGCCCATACCTGCTCCTCGGTCGCACCTGCACCCATTACCCCGACCAGATTCAGCAAGAGGCCAAAGGTGACCGGCGGCTGGCCGGTCGGCACATTGCCATTGTGGATGTGGTGCACCGGATTGCCGAGCCGCTTTTCAACCGGCTGGTCATGCCATTGCGCACGGAACTGGAAATATTCGTCCACCGCCTTTGGCACGACACCCAGATGCAATTGCTTCGCGCTTTTGGGCTCGCGATAGGCGTAAAAGGCGACGCTGTTTTCCGTGCCATATTTCAGCCAGTCTTCCAGCGCGAGGCCATTGCCCTTGGACTTGGAAATCTTCTCGCCCTTTTCATCGAGGAACATCTCATAAATCAGGCTTTCGGGCGGCCGACCGCCAAGCACGCGGGCGATCTTGCCCGATTGCACGCCGCTGTCGGTCAGGTCCTTGCCATACATTTCATAGTCGACGCCGAGCGCAACCCAGCGCATCGCCCAATCTACCTTCCACTGCAGCTTCGCCTTGCCGCTCAGGATGGATTGCGTGACGCGCTCGCCCTCGTCGTCAAAGGCGATCAGACCCGCCTCCGCATCGACGACCTCGACGGGCACCTGCAGCACAATGCCGCTTTTTTCACTGATCGGCAGGACCGGCGAATAGGTCGCGGCGCGTTCCTTGCGCAGCGTCGGCAGCATGATGTCCATGATCGCCTGATAATGGCGCAAAACCCCCTTTAGCGCGTCGTCAAAAGCACCGCTTTCATATTTGCTGGACGAAGAAATAAATTCATATTCGAACCCGAACTGGTCCAGAAAATCGCGCAGCATCGCATTGTTATGCGCCGCGAAGCTTTCGAACTTTTCGAACGGATCGGGAATGCGCGACAAGGGCTTGCCAAGATGTTCGGCCAGCATAGCCTGGTTCGGCACATTGTCGGGCACCTTGCGTAAGCCATCCATATCGTCCGAAAATTCGATCAAACGCGTCGGCACATCGGACAGCGTCGCAAAGGCATTGCGCACCATCGTTGTGCGCAGCACCTCGTTAAAAGTCCCGATATGCGGCAGGCCCGATGGACCATAGCCACATTCAAACACCAAGGGCTCACCGCCCGGCTTGCCCTGCGGATAGCGTTTCAAAAGCCGCCGCGCCTCTTCATAAGGCCATGCTTTGGATTGGCTTGCGATCTCGCGGAGGTCAGTCACGTGTTGCTCTTTCGTTCTGTTTGCGCCACTCTTGCGCTTATGCAATCTCCCCTAACCTTTCCAGCGCTGCATGCAAGCCATGCCGGTATCTGGATGGCCACTCCCGATGGGCAGGTGCGCACCGTGGGCAAGGGCGAGGCGGTCGGGCGGGCCGCGGAGACGCCGATGGTCATGCTCAACGCGCCCCTGGTGGCGCAGCGTTTGGGCTATGCGGAATTGTCGGGCCTTGATGTGCTGGAACTGTTCGCCTTTGTGCATCCGGCGCGCTTTGTCGTGCCGACGGCCAAGGGGCTGGCGACGGTTTTGGGCATAAAGGCGGACGCGGAGGATGGGGTGTGGAGCGACCAGAAGGTGCCGCACCTCCTCCTTGCCGCCACCGAAAAACTTTTGGCCACATTGGCCGACCCCGCATGGCCCGAACGCGAGGGCGCGTGGGACAGTGCGCAGGCGTTGATGCGGGTGCGCTGGCCTTGGGCGAATATCGTGCTGCGCCATCTCGCCAAGCCGGAAAAGCCCGAACGCTGGCTGTTCGCGCGGCTGCCCGAATGGGAAGAGGCAGCGCAGCGCACCCCGCCGCGTGTGGTAACGCTGAACCCCGATGCGGTGCAGGAGCAACTCGCATCCCTTGTCGGCAACGGCGCCGAAACACGTCAGGGGCAGCGCGACTTTGCGCAGGCCGCCGCCCGCATCTTTGCGCCCCGCGCGCGCAAGGGCGAACCGAATATGGTGCTGGCCGAGGCGGGAACCGGGATTGGCAAGACGCTCGGATATCTCGCGCCTGCATCGCTCTGGGCGCGCAACGCCGACGGCGCGGTGTGGATTTCGACCTTTACCAAGGCACTGCAACGGCAATTGGTGCGCGAGGCGCGGCGGATTTACCCCGACCCCGAACGCTTCAAACAGAAGGTCGTGGTGCGCAAGGGCCGCGAAAATTATCTCTGCCTGCTGAACCTTGAGGATGCCTTGCAAGGCGGCTTTGCCGGACGGGCGGCGACATTGGCGCATCTGGTGGCGCGCTGGGCCGCCTATACCAGCGACGGCGATATGATCGGCGGGGACTTGCCCGGCTGGCTGCCCACGCTGTTCCGCCGTAACGGATCGACCGCACTGACCGACCGGCGGGGCGAGTGCATTTATGCCGGATGCCCGCATTACAAGAAATGCTTCATCGAACGCGCAGCGCGCGCCTCGGTCCAGGCGGATATTGTCATCGCCAACCATGCGCTGATGATGGTCAACGCCGCACGCGGCCGCGACGAGGTCAGCCGCCCGACGCGGATCATCTTTGACGAAGGACATCATCTGTTCGACGCCGCCGATTCGATGTTCGCCGCCGCGCTGACCGGACAGGAAACGGTCGAAATGCGCCGCTGGGTCATCGGCCCCGAAGGAAAGGCGCGGGGACGCAGGCGCGGACTGGCGGCGCGACTGGCCGATGTCGCATCCTATGACGAAGAAGGCGGCCTCGCGATCGAAATGGCGCGCATCGCGGCCGAAGCCCTGCCCGGTGATGGCTGGCTGGGCCGCGTTGCCGAAGGGGTGCCTTCGGGGCCGGTCGAGCGGCTGCTGCACGCGATAAGGACCATGGTGTTCGCGCGCGACGAGAGCAATCTGGCCGAAAGCGGCTACGGTCTGGAAACCGAACTGGCCGATCCACCCCCTGCGGTGGTCGATGCAGTTGCCGATACGCAGGTTGCGCTGGAGGCGCTGGCCCGACCGCTGACCTTGCTGGGCGCGCGGCTGGAGGCGATGATTGCCGATCCGCCGGACTGGCTGGACGGCGGCGCGCGGGCGCGGGTCGAAGGCGCGATGGCGAGCCTTGGTTGGCCTATCGATACCGTGCGGGCATGGATTTCGATGCTGGCGCGGGCGGTTGGCCCTGTCGATGCGGACTTTGTCGACTGGCTCGCCATCGATCGTTTTGAAGGGCGCGATATGGATATCGGGATGCATCGCCATTGGCTCGACCCGATGAAGCCGGTGGCCGAAATTGTCCTGAAGCCCAGCCACGGCGTGCTGGCGACCTCGGCCACATTGCGCAGCGGCGGCGACTGGGCCAATGCCGAGGCGCGGACCGGTGCGGTGCATCTGGACCACCCGGCCGAACATTTTAGCGCAACCAGCCCCTTTGACTATGCCGCGCAGGCCGAGGTGTTGATCGTCACCGATATCAAGCGCGGGGATATGGCGGCGCTGGCGGGGGCCTATGCCGCGCTGATCGGGGCTTCGGGTGGCGGTGCGCTCGGCCTGTTCACCGCGATCCGGCGGCTGCGGTCAACCTATGCGCGGATTGCCGACCGGCTGGCACGCGATGGCCTGCCGCTTTATGCGCAGCATATCGACCCCATCGACACCGGCACGCTTGTCGATATTTTCCGCGACGATCCGCACGCCAGCCTGCTGGGTACCGATGCCTTGCGCGACGGCGTGGACGTCCCCGGCGCATCGCTGCGTCTGGTGGTGATGGAGCAGGTGCCCTGGCCCCGCCCCGACATTTTGCACCGCGCACGGCGGCTGTCCTATGGCGGCACCGATTATGACGACCGCATCATCCGCGCCAAGCTGGCGCAGGCCTTTGGCCGGCTGATCCGCAGCGCAGGGGACAAGGGGCATTTCGTGCTTCTGTCGTCGGCCGTGCCGTCGCGGTTGCTCACCGCCTTTCCGGCGGGAACCAGCATAAGGCGCGTCACATTGGAACAGGCGGTGGCGGCGATAAAATCAGGTCTTTCCCCCGTAACAAATATCCGGCAGGACGATGCAAACACCCTGCAAGAAGGTAATCCGATTTGACGCTGACCCTGACCCTGTTCCGCCATGCCAAATCGAGCTGGGACGACACGATCCCGCGCGATTTCGACCGACCGCTGAACAAGCGCGGTGAAAAGGCGGCGGTGACCATGGGCAAATGGGTCAAGGACAATGGCCTGACATTCGACCATGTCGTCGCCAGCCCCGCCGTCCGCGTCATCGACACCATCGACCAATTTGTCAAAGGTACAGGCGAACGCATCGACGCGACATGGGACCGGCGGATCTACCTCGCCTCGTCCGCCACGTTGATGGACGTGCTGCGCGACCAGTCCGACGACTATAAGGATGTGCTGATGGTCGGGCATAATCCGGGGATGGAAGATCTGGTCTTCGACATCGTGCCGGACGACGGCAGCTCGCCCTTGCGCGATCTGGTCTGGGAAAAATACCCGACCGCCGCGATTGCGCGGATGGAACTCGACATCAATAGCTGGGCCGATATCGACCGCAAATGCGGGAAGCTGACCCACTTCATCCGCCCCCGCGACCTCGACGCCGAATTGGGGCCCGAAGACGAATGACGCCAATACACTGGCGCAAGGCCGGGCCCGATGATGCGGCTGCGCTCGCCTATCTGGGTGCGGCGACCTTCCTTTCGACCTTTGCCTTTGACCATCCGGGCGGGCCGCTGATCGAACATCTCGATGCCGAGCATAGCGCCGCCTATTATGCGGCAAAGCTGGCGCGCGAAGATGTCGATATCGTGCTGGGCGAAACGCCGCTGGGCGCGCCTGTGGGCTACGCGCTACTCCTGTCGCCGGAACATCCGCAGTTCCAGCAGGACGGGGATTGGGAACTGAAACGCTTTTACCTGCTCGGACCCTGGCAAGGTGGCGGCAACGGTCGGGACCTGATGGCACAAGCCGTCCAGGTCGCCCGCGACCGCGGAGCCCAGCGCCTGCTGCTCGCGGTATATGAAAGCAACACCCGTGCGATCGCCTTTTACGAGCGGGCGGGGTTCGTCCATATCGGCGAGACCATATTCATGGTCGGCGATGTGGAGTTTCAGGACCGAGTCTACGCGAAGAATTTAATGGAGTGAGGTTTGGGGAGTTGGGGACTGATCGGTTTGAACCCCACATCCCCGTCACCCTGAACTTGTTTCAGGGTCCATCGTGCATGACCCCCAATTGCCGATGAAAAAACGCAACCGTGCGTCGCAGTTTGGCTTGTCACTCTCCGTTCGGGAATGGGCTGACAAATAGACCCTGAACCAAGTTCAGGGTGACGATGCGGAAAAGAGGAGGGCGCAGCGAGCCCTCAGGCCGCCTGAAGCGCGGCGTTCAGACGGTCGCGGACGGCGCGCAGGGCGGATAGGTCGACCGCAATGCCCGCAGCAGGCGCGGGTGCCGCCACGGGCGCAGGCGCAGCTTTTACGCCACCGGCTGTCAAATATTTCCGTGCACCCTTGATGGTATAGCCTTCGCTGTGCAGCAAACGGTGGATGGTGTGCAGCAGTGCCACGTCCTCCGGCCGGTACAGCCTGCGCCCGCCGGCGCGGGTCAGGGGTTTCAGCATCGGGAACTGTTCTTCCCAATAGCGCAATATATGGGTGCGTACGCCAAGTGCCTCGGCCATTTCACCAATGGTGCGAAAGGCGTCCGCAGACTTTTCCGTCATGGCGCTTTACTTGACCTTTTGCCGCATGCCCTGGCTGGCGCGGAAGGTCAGCACGCGGCGCGGGGTAATCGGCACTTCGATACCGGTTTTGGGGTTGCGTCCGATGCGCTCGCTCTTGTCGCGCAGCACAAAGGTGCCGAAGCCGGAAATTTTGACATTCTCACCGTCGAGCAGTGCGGTCGTCATATGACCGAGAATCGATTCAATCATCGCGGCTGCATCCGTGCGTGACAGACCAACCTGTCTGTTAAGCACTTCGGCCAAATCTGCGCGCGTCAATGTACCTGCATCTGCCATTGTACCGTCTCCCGACGTGCGACCCGTCTGTTGAGAAGCAACAGTTATAAAACAAAAATATGGAGTTGTAAAACGGCGATCGTCGAAAAATTGTCCTACATTCGGACGACAGAGGCGCCCCATGTAAAGCCGCCGCCCATGGCTTCGAGCACGACGATGTCATCCAGCTTGATCCGCCCGTCGCGCACCGCGACATCGAGCGCCAGCGGAACGGACGCAGCCGACGTGTTTGCGTGCTGGTCAACAGTCAGCACGACCTTGGCCGGATCGAGGCCCAGCTTCTTTGCCGTCGCGTCAATGATGCGCGCATTGGCCTGATGCGGCACGACCCAGTCGACATCGGACGGCGCAAGACCGGCGGCTTCCAGCGTTTCGTTCATCACGCTGGCGAGATTGGTCACCGCATGGCGGAACACCTCGCGGCCCTTCATGCGCAATTTGCCGACGGTGCCGGTCGTCGACGGTCCGCCATCGACATAGAGAAGCTCATTATGCTGGCCATCGGCGTGCAAGCGCGTGGCAAGCGCACCGCGTGTGCCGACCTCGGCGCTCAGCACCACGGCACCTGCGCCGTCGCCGAACAAAACGCAGGTCGCGCGGTCTTCCCAGTCGAGAATACGGCTGAAGGTTTCCGCGCCAATCACCAGCGCATTTTTGGCCGATCCGGCGCGGATCATGCTTTCGGCGACCGAAAAGGCATAGAGAAAGCCAGAGCACACCGCCGCCACGTCAAACGCGACACCGCCGTTGCAGCCCAGTGCATGCTGCACAATGGTGGCCGATGCGGGGAAGGTCTGGTCCGGCGTTGCGGTTGCCAAAATGATGAGGTCGATGTCCGCCGCCGTCATCCCCGCCGCATCCAGCGCGTTGCGCGAAGCCAGCGTGGCGAGGGTTGCGGTTGTTTCGTCGGGTTCGGCAATATGGCGGAACCTGATGCCGGTGCGCTCGACAATCCACTCGTCCGACGTATCGACGCGTGCGGCCAGCTCGGCATTGGACACGCGGTGGCGCGGCAAAGCCGATCCGGTGCCCTTGATAACGGCGCGAAGTGCGGTTTCTGTCACCCGATATGCACCCGGGCCAGATCCTGCGCAATCCGCGCGGTGATATCTTCTTCTACAAGCCGCGCGGCCACTTCGACCGCATTGGCGACGCCCTTGCTGGTGGCGCTGCCATGGCTTTTGACGACGACGCCGTTCAGCCCCATGAACACCGCGCCATTGTGGTTGTTGGGATCAAGATGGTGGCGCAGCAATTCGGTTGCGGGACGCGATACCAGAAAGCCGAATTTCGACCGCAGCGAGCTTGTGAAGGCCCTGCGCAGAAGATCGGTCACAAAGCGGGCCGAACCCTCAATGGCCTTCAACGCAATATTGCCGGAAAAACCGTCACAGACCACCACGTCGCATTCGCCGCGGTTGATCTTGTCGGCTTCGATAAAGCCCTGAAAATCCATGTGCAGGCCGCTGGCGTCACGCAGATATTGCGCCGCGTCGCGCAGCTCGTCGGTGCCCTTCATCTCTTCGGTGCCGATATTCAGCAACCGCACCTTGGGCTGTTCAAAGCCAAAGATGATCCGCGAATAGGCAGCGCCCATGACGGCGAATTGCGCCAGATTCTTGGCATCGCAATCGGTGTTGGCACCCAGATCGAGCACCACCACATCGGTGTCTTTCAATGTCGGAAGCAGTGCGGCAAGCGCGGGGCGGTCGATGCCGGGCATGGTGCGCAGTGCCAGTTTGGACATGCCCATCAAGGCGCCGGTGTTGCCCGCGCTGACCGCAGCGCTGGCATGGCCTTCCTTGACCGCGTTGATCGCGAGACCCATGGAGCTTGTCTTGGCTTTGCGCAGCGCCTGGCTGACCTTGTCGTCGCCGGTGACGACGTCTTCGGCGTGCAGGATTACGGACGCGGCGCGTAGATTGGGGTGGTTGTCGAGCGCAGCCTTGATCTTGGCTTCGTCACCTACCAGCAGGAATTTGAAACTGTCGTGCCGGTGCCGTGCCAATGCCGCGCCTGCCAGCATGACAGGCACGCCTTCGTCACCGCCCATCGCGTCTATGGCGATACGCGGTTTCATCGACACCAGCAATTCTCCCGATTAAGGATTAGGCGACCGCTACCACTTCGCGGCCGTTATAATGGCCACAGGCATCGCACATATGGTGCGGACGCTTCAGTTCGCCACAGTTTGCACATTCCTGGAATGCGGCAACTTTAAGCGAATCATGGCTGCGGCGCATACCGCGCTTCGAAGGGGACGTTTTTCTCTTGGGGACAGCCATCTCGGCACCTGTTCCATTTCAAAATCAATAAGTTCTGGCGCATGATAGGTCAAAAGGCAGGTCGTGGCAAGCAATCGCCAGAATCGGCCTTCATAAACCGCACATGTCCGTGTGAGCGGCGCGCTATACCGCTTTTTCTGTGCTTTGCAAGCCGAGAGATAGCAGTTAAGCGGATGCATCGAACAGGGAGAGTATAGATGCTGAGTTTACCCGTCACACTGACCATTGCCGCCGGCGCTGCTTTTGTGAACATCTGGCTGATGGTCCGCTGTGGCCAGGCCCGCACCAAAGAGAGCGTTTCCATTGGCGATGGCGGCAACGAATTTGTCATCCGACGGATGCGCGCGCACGCCAATTTCGTTGAAAGCGCACCCTTTGTGCTCGTCCTTCTGGCCGCGCTGGAGCTGACACAGGGCACCAGCAACTGGCTGTGGGGTATCGGCATTGCCTATATCGTCGGACGGCTCGCCCATGGCCTCGGCATGGATGGCGGCGCCTTTGGCAAGGGCCGGATGGTCGGCACGCTGATCACCATGCTGACGCTGCTCGGCCTTGCCGGCTGGGCCTTGTGGACGGTCTACGCGACCGTCCTCTAAATAGAATCAGCGCGCGGCCAATATATCGTCGGCGACGAACATATTGGTCTTGCGTTCATAGCCGAACTGGCTGGTTGCGCCATGCCCCGGAATGAAGGTCACATCATCGCCCAGCGGCCATAGCTTCTGGGTGATGGCGTTGATCAGGTCCGCATGGTTCCCGCGCGGAAAGTCCGTGCGGCCAATCGACCCCTGGAACAGCACGTCGCCCACAATCGCAAGACGGCTCGGCGCGTGGTAGAACACGACATGGCCCGGCGTGTGCCCGGGGCAGTGGATGACGTCGAGCGTCAGATTGCCGACCGTCACCGTGTCACCATCCTTCAGCCAGCGGTCCGGCTCGAACGTATGCGCCTCCATCCCCCAGCGCGGTCCGTCGTCGTCCAATTGGGCGATCCAGAAACGGTCTTCCTCATGCGGCCCCTCGATCGGCAGGCCGAGTTCCTGCGCCAACATGCCGGTCTGGCCGCAATGGTCGAGATGCCCGTGCGTCACGAGTAGCTTTTCAAGCTCCACACCCGTTTGCGCCACCGCGGCCTTCAGCTTGGGCAAATCGCCGCCGGGATCGACCAGCGCCGCCTTGTTGGTTTCGGTGCACCAGAACAGCGTACAATTCTGCTGCAGCGGGGTTACCGGAATGATGGCGGCTTTCAGGGGCGGCTGCTTGCCGCCGGGGGAAGTTACAGTGGTCATATCCGCCTATGTGGCGAAGCAGCGACGGGCTTGCAAGCCTTCACAGCCGCCGCCCCGCCCAGACCACGCGCCCGATCACCGCAACGGCGCTGCCTTTGACGTCGGGCCAGTCGGGATAGGCGGGGTTATCCGACAATATCGACAGCCGTCCCGCCGGACCCAGCGCCAGCCGCTTGACCATCAGCACATCGTCCAGCCGGATGACGTGGATACCGTCGCGCAAGCCGGTGGCGGTGGCCCGCCGGTCGACCATGATATCGTCCCCATTATTCAGCGTCGGTGCCATAGAATCGCCGTCGATGCGGATCAGCGACAGGCTGGCCGGGTCCAGCCCCTGTTTGCGCAGCCATTTTTCGTCAAAGCCGATCTTGCCCGCCAGCGTTTCCCCTTCATTGATGGCGCCCGGTCCTGCCGAAGCCCCGACCGCCAGCTTGGGTATCAGGCGCATTCCGGCCTGCGCGGGCGGGGGTGCAATACCCCCCAAGAGATGTTCCTCCACACCGAAAAAACGCGCCAATATTCCGCGCTCTATTTCGGGCAGGCGCTTGGGCGTACCGCGCTTGATATATTGCTGAATATAGGCCGCATTTCGCCCGATCAGCTTTGAAAGGCGGGCATAGTCCTGCCCGCTTTCCACGATCAGGCGATGCAGAACTGCTCGGGGTTCTTCATCAACCATATTTGCTCCACATCGGAAGGAAATTTCCTAGACTTGTAGGATTTCTCCTATCACAAATGTTCTATATTTGTTCCATTTGATTCGGGCAAGGAAAACCCGGTCGCACTCGGAGGAGAATCCATGCACATCAACCGCCTCGTAGAATGTTTCCTGCGCGAAAAAGGCATCGCGCCCACCAAATTGGGCCGCCTGGTCGCCCGCGACCCGCGGCTGGTGCTCGACATGCGCATGGGCAGGGAATTCCGCCCCGAAATGGAGACAAAAATACGGCGCTACATCGCCGCCAACGCTCCCCAGCTCGAACGCGGCAAGGATGTGCCCGCATGACATGCCAGAAACGGCTGCTGCGCGAATTGGACCGGCTTCTGCCCGGCGGCCAATGGCGCGTGGTGCAGGAACGGCCGTGGTTCAGCCTGACCTTCTCGGGCGTGCAGATGACGTTCGCCTACACACCGCCCCATGTGCGCGGGGCGCAAGAGGTTGCGGCGATATTGGAGGCGCATGAATTCACCCTGCCCGGCCGGATCGTGGCCGACATCGCGGTGGATGAGGCGGACGGGGGATTGGTGGTCGTGCTGTTGGTGCTGGAGGGGTAGGGGGTTTTCGCTAGAAGGAAGAAGGGAATAAGGAAGAAGGGGTCGTTTACCCCAACGAGTCACCCTGAATTTAAAAGCTCCGTCACCCTGAACTTGTTTCAGGGTCCATCGTGCAGCGGTACACTTTGCGCGCACAGGAGATCAACCGCGCGTCACAGCTTGGCTTGTCACAATGGATGCGGGAATAGGCTGACAAATGGACCCTGAAACAAGTTCAGGGTGACGGCTACATTAAAGCTGAACTGATGCCCCCTCTCCCATGGGGAGAGGATACAAAGCCTTATGAGCGAAGCGAATGTGGCGGCGTTGGTGAGTTAGAGTGCTCTGTCGACAGGGCCAGAACGCTTAACCCGCGGCCCCGTTCATCCGCTTTAGCGTCGCAAGCGCAGCGGCCAGTGCGGAATCCATATTGTCATCCTGAACCGCCGCCACATCATGCACGACTTCAAGGGTCGGGCGGCCATCGCGGGTGGGTTCGATGCTGACGTCGGCGTCGGCGACGACTTCGACATGGGCGTATTCGTCAACAACAGGAGCAGGCTGCCGCACGGCGAGGACAGCGGCGACGCTTTCCAGTTCGGCGAGCTGTTTCTGGCGTTCGGCAACGGCGGCTTCCAATTGGGCGACCATTTCGGCGAGCGTCGGCTGCACATCTTCGGCCGCGACAGGTGCCACGACCGGCATGTCTTCGGCCACAGGGGCCTCTGGTTCAGGTGCCATTTCGGCAACGGCCACGTCCGCAACAGGCTCTTGTGCGCCAATCTCTTCAACGGCTTGCTCGACGGTAACCTCGGTTGCGACGTCCGCAAGATCGAGAACCGGTAGATCCTGCGTTGCCAACAAAGGACGGCGTGGCGGTGCGTCGGGATGGGTGTCGCCGTTGCGCAGCTTGGGCAAATCGGCAAGTTCGGTAATGGCGTCCTCATCATGCTGCCAGGGCATTTTCGGCAAGGAAAGTGCAGGCATGCGGATGCGGGCGAGACGGTCGGCAAAGGTCGGCTTTTGGTCTTCGTCGTCCACCATCCAGTCGGGGATCGACGGCTCTGCTGCCTGAACAGGTGCAGGGCGCTGGGCTGGTGCACCATCAAAGCGGAGCAATAAATAGGTCAATGTCGACAGGGTGAATGCCCCTGCGCCAAAGGCAATCAAGGCGCGCGCGGTGTCGCCAAGGGGGGCGCGGGCGGCGGGAATGAGTTCGGAAAGTCCGGTTGCGCCGGTGACCGATTCGAGCATGGCAACGGGGACAAACATCGTTGAAACGGCGGCCAGAGTTGCACCGGCCATGGCCATGGCAACGGCTTTAACTTGGCTGTTTGGCACGCTTTTCGGCATTATGTACTTCCTGTTGGTCCACCCTTGCGCTTACGCCGCTCGGGCAATTGCCTTATCCCCTATCAGCAAATGGTAAACAGGATCGTAACGATAAATATTCTTCTGCCAACTGCGTTCATTCTGAACATAATGCCGCGCCCGGTCGCGCATTGCGTCCCAGCCGGTGCGGTTGGCAAACAGACGGTCCAGCGCGGCGGCCATGTCGGCGGGATCGTCCGCCGCGAACAGGGTGCCGGTGTCGCCATCGCCGATCAGCTCGCGATGCCCGCCTACATCCGATGCCGCAACCAGCCGCCCCTGCGCCATCGCCTCCAACGGCTTGAGCGGAGTGACCAGATCGGTCAGGCGCATCTTCTTGCGCGGATAGGCCAGCAGGTCGACAAGGCTGTAATAACGCTCAACCTCTTCATGCGAGACGCGGCCGACAAAATGGATCCGGTCGGCACAGGGCGATGCCAGTGATTGCGCACGCAACGCCTGCTCCATCGGTCCGCCGCCCACCAGCAGCAGATGCGCGTCATGCGCCATCAACGGCATGGCGGCGATCAGGTCGTCCAGCCCTTCATAATCGTAGAAGCTGCCAATATAGCCGATCACATCCTTGCCCGTCAGGCCAAGCTGCGCGGCGAGCGCGCTGTCCGCAGGCGGCGGTGATCCGAACAGTTCAAGGTCGACGCCATTGGGCGAGATGGTGATTTTCGACGGCGGCACACCGCGTCCGACCAGATCGCTCTTCAACCCTTCGCAGATGACCGCGACCGCATCGGCGTGGTTCACCACATAATTTTCGAGCGCGCGCGTCAGGCGGTATTTGGCCGAACCTTCGCTGACCGTGCCATTGCCGACCGCCGCATCTTCCCAAAAGGCGCGGATTTCATAAACCAGCGGCAGGCCCAACCGCTGCGCTGCGCGAAAGGCGGCCAAGCCGTTCAGGGCAGGCGAATGGGCGTGGAGCAGATCGAACGGCCAGCGCGCGTGCAGCGCGACGATCGCATCGGCCAAGGCCGCAATCTCACGCCATTCGCGCAAAGGCGAAGGCCCGGACACTTCGCCGAGGGTGCGGTGGAAAGTCAGGCCCTCGACCGTCTCCTGAACGGCATCGGGAACCTGCCCGTGCTGATATTGCCGGACGCCGGTGATTCCGGCCACTTCCCACCCCGCGGCGGCCTGCGCCTTCATGATGGCGCGGGTGCGAAATGTGTACCCGCTGTGCAGGGGCAGGCTGTGATCAAGAATATGAAGTATGCGCGACATGGGCCAAATCCCTGCCAGAAAAGGATTAACGTCACGTCAACCCGGCGCGGATATAGGCAAGCTATGACAGGCGCATATCGGCCAAAAGGGGCGCATCCCCGGTGATCGACAATTTTTCGATATTGCTGAGTCACGCCCTGCTCGCTTTTGCGCTGTGGCATCTCATGAACCGGCCCGACCTCGACGTCGAGGACCCGCCGGCACCTGACGAAACGCCAACAGGATTTGCAAAGCCCCGGCGCCCCGCGCCCAGGGGAACGCCCGATGCGTGACCTGATCTTCGTCGGCTATATCGCGCTCATCATGCTGATGGCGTTCAAGCGGCCGTTCCTGTTCACGCTGGTCTATGCCTATGTCGACATCGTGTCGCCGCAACGGCTCAGCTATTTCCTGCTCAACTCGATACCGCTGTCGCTGATCCTCTTCGCGCTCGCTTTTCTGGGCTTTGCGCTCGGCGATGATAAAAAGGACGTGCGCGTTTCGCCGCGCTGGTTCCTGCTGATCCTGTTGCTCGGCTATTGCGGCTATACAACGTCCGTCGCGGTGGAGCCCGTGGCTGCGCTCGACAAGTGGAACTGGGTCTGGAAAGCGCTGGTATTTGCCGCTTTCCTGCCCCTCACATTGCGTACGAAGCTGCGGATGGAGGCGACCATTTTGACGATGGTGCTGTGCGCCTCCGCACTGATCGTGACCGGCGGTATCAAGACCGCAGCGGGCGGCGGGGGATATGGCTCGCTTGTCATCCTGATCGACGACAATAGCGGCCTGTTCGAAGGCAGCATCGTGTCCTGCGTCGCGATCACCATCATCCCGCTTATCCTCTGGCTTGCCAAGCACGGGACGATATTCAAACCCGACTGGAAAGTGCGCGCTTATGCCGCTTGTCTGATCTTCGCCTGCCTGCTGATCCCTGTCGGCACGCAGGCGCGCACCGGCATTGTGTGCATTGCGGTGCTCGGCATCTTACTATTGCGCTATGTCCGGCACCGGATGCTGTATCTCGGCGCAGTCGCGCTCGTGGGGCTCGCGGCGGTGCCGTTCCTACCGTCGAGTTTCACGACGCGGGCCGACACCATCAAGAACTACAAAGCCGACGAATCCGCCTCGACCCGCCTCGCCGTCTGGGCGTGGACATGGGAATATGTGAAGGAACACCCGCTGGGCGGCGGCTTTGACGTCTACCGGCAGAACCGCATCCGCTACGACATGGAGCAGAAAAGCAACCCTGCCCAACCGGCGGACTATGATGCGCCTGCCGTGCGCGAGATCGTCGACGAGGGCCGCGCCTTCCATTCGAGCTATTTCGAGATGCTGGGCGAGCAGGGTTTTCCGGGCCTACTGATGTGGCTCATCATCCATCTTGGCGGCGTCTGGCGGATGGAAGTCGTCAGCCGTCTCTACCGCAAACGCAACCGCCCCGACGAAGCCTGGGTCGCCCCGCTCGCCACGGCCTTGCAGAACAGCCAGATCGTCTATCTGGTCGGCTCGCTCTTTGTGGGGATCGCGTTCCAGACCTTTTTCTACATGCTGATCGCCTTGCAGATCAGTTTCGACACCTACCTCGCCCGCCGCCGCAAGGAAGCAGCATGGCGGCCTTTGACGAGCCGGCGGAAACTGGCCGAGGCCTAAAGTCGAAGGAAGCACCCCGGGAACAAAGCCCGACGAGGCGCATTGTGTGCGGCGACGAACCACCTTAAAGCCGTAGCATGACGAAACCGACGCCGACACCTTCCCCCCGCCTCGACACCGAAGCCATCCTCCCTCGCCTTGAATCCTATTGGACCACGCTGGTCACCTGGGTGGAAGGCAATGCGGTTGAACTGGGAATTGCGGTCGCGGCCGCCGTCATCGTCTTCCTGTTGCTGAGCTGGCTCAAACGCATTGCGGCGAAGGTCGCGCGGGAGAGCGAGCATCGCGCGGAGCTTAAATCCATCATCGCGCGCACGCTTGCGCGGACCAGCAAATTCTTCCGCGTGATGGTCGCGGTCGAGGTCGTCAACCGCTACGCCAACGCGCCCGATATGCTGACGCGCACCGTGGACGTGTTGTTCACAATAGCGGTTACGATCCAGATCGCGGTGTGGCTGCGCGAGATCATTCTCGGCCTGATTGAACGGCGCGTCAGCGACGGCCAGCATGAGCGCGATACGCTGGCCAGCGCCATGGTGCTGATCCGCCTGTCGGTCAGCTTCGCGCTGTTTGCCATCGCCGCCATCGTCATTCTCGACAATCTGGGCGTCAATGTCACGGGCCTGATTGCAGGTCTTGGCGTCGGAGGTATCGCCATCGGCCTTGCCGCACAGGGCATTTTTTCCGACCTGTTTGCAGCCATCTCGATCATCTTCGACAAGCCTTTCCGCCGGGGCGACACGGTCACCTATGACACGACCACCGCGCGGGTCGAAAAGATCGGCATGAAGAGCACGCGCCTGCGCGCGTTGACGGGCGAAGAGAAGATCATTGCCAACAGCAAGCTGCTGGAAAAGGAAATCACCAACAACACGCTGACCGTTTATCGCCGCGTCGTCTTCCCGATCAACCTCGTCTACCAGACCCCGCCCGCCGTGGCCGCAGGGGTGCCGGATTTGCTGAAGGAAATCGTCGAGGCCCATGGCTCGGAATTCATCCGCGCAGGCTTTTCGACCTTCGGCCCCAGCTCGCTTGATTTCCAGCTGGTGTTCGATGTGAACAGCGATGATGTCGAGGAAATGTTCAAGGCACGGCACGCAATCGGCATTGCCATTGTCGAACGCTTCGCGCGCGACGGCATCGAATTTGCCTACCCCACCCAGACGACTTTCACGGCTGCCCCGGACGGCACGCTGGTTATGCCTTATGCTCCGGCGGCGGCAGCTGCGCCCAAGGCGCGGGCGTCTCAAAAGACATAAAAAAAGGCCCGTCACCCTGAACTTGTTTCACCTGCGGTGACTGCGTTCCAGGGTCCATCGTGCAGCAGCACCCTTTCGCTTTCGGAATAACGCAACCGCGCGTAACGGCTTGGCTTGCCACAACGGCCGCAGGAATAGACTGAGAAATGGACCCTGAAACAAGTTCAGGGTGACGGGGAGTGGAGTTCACAGTGACGGATATTGAGGCAGGCAAGGGAATCGAAAACCTAGATGGTTTGGAGAATCCTGCGCGCGTTCATATTCACAGACTTCCCCCTCCGCCGCCACAGCCAAGCATGCCGTAACGGCAAAAGCGCAGGGGTTGTAATACGCCGCCAATCGGGCCACGATAGGGCAAAATTGACCTTAGGAGGAATGCCCATGACCACCATAACCCCCGCCGAACTCGCCACCAAAGTGGGTGAAAAAATCGGCACATCCGAATGGATCTTGGTCGATCAGGAAATGATCAACAAATTCGCCGACGCCACCGGCGATCACCAGTTCATCCACGTCAACGAAGAAATGGCCAAGATGACCCCCTTTGGCGGGACCATTGCCCATGGCTTTTTGACGCTGTCGCTTTTCCCCGTCATGTCCGCAAAGTCGGACACGCCACGCGTCGAGGGCGTCAAGATGGGCGTCAACTATGGCGGCAACAAAACCCGTTTCCTCGCACCTGTCCGCTCCGGTAAGCGGGTTCGCGGCCATTTCAAGCTGCTTGAGCTTGTCGAAAAGCGTCCCGGCCAATGGCAGCAGACGCTTGAATTCACCGTCGAGATTGAAGGCGAGGATAAGCCCGCCCTTCAGGCCGAATGGATCAGCCAGTTTTTCGTATAATTTTTAATTCAAGGAACCACTCCCATGCGTGACGCAGTTATCGTTTCCACCGCCCGTACCGCCATCGGCAAAGCCTATCGCGGCGGCTTCAACGCCACATCCGGCCCGACGCTGGGCAGCTATTCCCTGAAGGCCGCGGTCGAGCGCGCCGGTATTGAAGGCGGCGAAATCGACGACGTCCTCTGGGGCTCCGCGCTGCAGCAGGGCACACAGGCGGGCAACCTCGCGCGTCAGGTCGTTCTGCGCGCTGGCCTGCCGATCACGGTATCGGGCATGACCATGGACCGCCAATGCTCGTCGGGCCTGATGTCGATCGCGACCGCCGCCAAGCAGATCATCGTCGACAATGTCGACATCATGGCCGCCGGTGGCCAGGAATCGATCAGCCTCGTGCAGACGAAGGAAATGCGCGTGGCCCCTGACCGCGACCTGATCGCGATGCACCAGAATGTCTATATGCCGATGCTGCAAACCGCCGAAGTGGTTGCCAAGCGCTATAATATCAGCCGCGACGCAATGGACGAATACGCCCTCCAGTCGCAGCAGCGCACCGCCGCGGCGCAGGCTGCCGGTTATTTCGACGCCGAAATCGTGCCCGTCACCACCACCATGAATGTGACCAACAAGGAAACCGGCGAAGTCACCCAGAAGGAAGTCACCATCGCCAAGGACGAAGGCAACCGCGCCGACACCCAGTTGGCCGGACTGCAAGCGCTCCAGCCGGTGCTTGGCCCCGACATGACCATCACCGCCGGTAACGCCAGCCAATTGTCCGACGGATCGTCGGCCAGCGTGCTGATGGAAGCCAAGGTTGCCGAAAAGAAGGGCCTCAATCCGCTGGGCCGCTATGTCGGCATGGCTGTCGCTGGCACCGAGCCCGACGAAATGGGCATCGGCCCTGTTTTCGCCATTCCGAAACTGCTGCAGCGTTTTGGTCTGAAGATGGACGATATCGGCATCTGGGAACTGAACGAAGCCTTTGCCGTGCAGGTGCTCTATTGCCGCGACAAGCTCGGCATTCCGAATGAACTGCTGAACGTCAATGGCGGTTCGATCTCCATCGGCCACCCCTATGGCATGACCGGCGCGCGCTGCACCGGCCACGCCCTGATCGAAGGCAAGCGCCGCGGTGCCAAATATGGCGTCGTCACCATGTGCGTCGGCGGCGGAATGGGCGCAGCTGGGCTGTTTGAAATCTTCTAAGGAGCAATGGGGAGACGAACCTGTTTGGATCAGTCTCCTCCTGCACTTTGGCGATCAATATGGAATAGGGTCTTGATTTATAACGCAACTTCCTGTAATAGCCAAAATGTAGTTTGGAAGTCATTCCATTTCTTTCTAGAACCCGGTCGCTGTAACGGCCGGGTTCAACCTTTTTTGGGACTACCTGTTTGGGGCTCGGCGCTGTAACACCGAACCCCGCCCAACGGTCACTTGGACCGTGCAACCTCAATGATCTTCAACACTAAGGTCGTAAAGGCCAGCATCAGACCAATTAGTCCGATGATGACCAAGGCAGCCTGAGCTGTCATGCCATCAGTTTTCCTTTCTTAAAAACGGCAGCAATTTGCTGCCGCCTTTGTGCATAACGGCGACCGGCTCGCGAAGTAAATGGTTATAATAGTACAACTATGTTTAATCGTAAGTGCGCCGCACCTTCGTCCACGACGAAACGACGGAACCCAAACGCCCTGAGCAGGTTTTGCTCTCCTGAAAAGGAGACGAACATGACAAACCATACCGAAATCAAGGAAAAATTCTGGAAGGCGCTGAAGTCGGACCGGACGATGTTTCTGGGCCTTGCCGAGGGCGAAGATGGCCATGCGCGGCCGATGACGGCGCAGCTTGACGATGAAGGGCTGGAGGGCAATCTCTACAGCGGTCCGATCTGGTTTTTCACCTCGACCGAAAACGGGCTTTACCAAAAGATCAACCAGGACTCACGCGCTATGGCGCATTTCACGTCCAAGGGTCATGATGTCTGGGCGACCGTGCACGGCACGCTGACCACGACGCGGGACCCTGTCATCATTGACCGGCTGTGGAACCGCTTTGTCGCGGCATGGTATGACGGCAAGGACGATCCCAAAATCGCACTTATCCGCCTTGAGCCGGAAAATGCCGAAATCTGGATCGACGCGTCAAGTGTGGTTGCGGGCATAAAGATGCTGCTCGGCATCGATCCCAAGGAAGATTACAAGGACAAGGTTGCCGAAGTCAGCCTATAAAAAGCTTGGCGCCGGGGCGATTGTCCCGCCTGTAAAGCCGAAATGGTCGGGCCGGTCTTCGGCAAGAAGCGCCGGTCCATCCAGATCCACCCAGTCCGCCCGTTGCGCGACCAGAAAGGCCGGACCGACCGCAAGACTGGTGCACAGCATACAGCCGACCATGACTTTCAGACCCCGTTCCTGCGCGGCGTCCGCAATCTTCAACGCCTCGGTCAGGCCCCCTGCCTTGTCGAGCTTGACATTGACCCCGTCATAATAGGGCGCCAACCGCGCGACATCCGCGGCACTGTGGCAGCTTTCATCCGCCAGCAACGGCAACGGCGCACGCACTTCCGCCAGCAGCGCATCACGTCCGGCGGCGACAGGCTGCTCGATCATCTCCACACCTAATGCCGCCAGCGCCGCAGCCTCGGCCGCGATATCCAGATCGCCCCAGCTTTCATTGGCATCGACGATCAGGCGCGCATGGGGCGCTCCGGACCGGACTGCGGCGACGCGGGCGATGTCGCCTTCACCCGTCAGTTTCAGCTTCAACAAGCCAAATCCGCGCGCGGCGGCCTTGGCGGCGTCCGCCTCCATCACCGCCGGTTCGCCGAGCGAAATGGTAAAAGCTGTGACCAGCGGCACAGGCACAGCGGTCAGACCGGCATAGCGCCATAAGGGCACGCCCGCCGCCTTGGCCGCCAGATCCCACAGCGCACAATCCAACGCATTGCGTGCCGCACCGGGAGGGAGCAAAATCTGCACTGCTTTGCGCGCGACGTCGGCGTCCATAGGCTCCAGCTGCGGCAGCACAGCCTCGACCTCGGCAAGGCAGCTTTCCGCCGTTTCGCCATTATAATAGATCGCCGTGCTCTCCCCGAGCCCGAAATGCGCCCCGTCGCTGACCGCGACGACCAGCACATCGACATAGGTCTTGGCGCCACGCGCGATGATGAATTGCCCTGCAACAGGCCAGCGTTCGACAGCTGCACTTATACGTAACGCCATGGCCCCACCCGAATTATCCCGCGGGCAGACTGGCCAACTATGGGCGGCAATGCAAGCCGGGTTTCGGGGGTGGGTGCTGTCGAGAGGGCAGAGCCCCTCACCAACTCCGCCTAATTCGCTTTGCTCATAAGGCTACATATCCTCTCCCAAGGGGAGAGGGGGATTTGGTTGTCACGTTGCGTGCCCCTCTCCCCTTTGGGAGAGGCAGCGAGACTTGGCGGCTTGCCGCCTAGTCGCAGCGGTGAGGGGCTCTGCCCTTATCGACAGTACCCAACCCCTCAACCGCTATGCGTGGCGATCCATTCTTCGAGCACCGGCGCAATCCGTTCGCGCCATTTGCTGCCGTTGAAGATACCATAATGGCCGACTTCGGGTGCCATATGGTATTTCTTGTGGCTGTCGGGCAGGCCGGTTGCGATTTTCAGCGCGGCTTTGGTCTGGCCAAGGCCGCTGATATCGTCGCGCTCGCCTTCGATGGCGAGCAGCGCGATGTCCTTGATCGCGCCGGGGTCGACCAGCTTGCCGCGATAGTTGAACTCACCCTTGGGCAGCAGGTGACGCTGGAATACGGTGTCGACCGTTTGCAGATAGAATTCAGCCGTCATGTCGCAGACCGCGCGATATTCGTCGTAAAATTCCTTGTGCCGGTCCGCACCCTCGCCATCGCCTTTGACGAGGTCGGAGAACATGGACCAATGGCTGATCATATGGTTGCCAAGGTTCATCGACATGAAGCCCGACAGTTGCAGGAACCCGGGATATACCCGGCGGCCCGAACCCTTATAATAAGGCGGCACGGTCGCGATCACATTTTGCACGAACCAGTCGTGCGGGCGGCGGGTCGCATGGTCGTTGACGGCGGTGGGGGCTTCGCGGGTGTCGATCGGGCCGCCCATCATGGTCAGCGTACGCGGACGCAAGGGGTGTTCATTCGCGCTCATGATCGCGGCTGCGGCATAGGCGGGAACCGACGGCTGGCACACGGCCAGCATATGCGCGCCACGTCCACCGGCATCAGGACCGATAAATTCGAGCCACTCGATCAGATAGTCGATATAGCTTTCCAGATCGAAGCCGCCGCCGGTCAAAGGCACATCGCGCGCATCTTTCCAGTCGGTGATATAGACGTCATAGACCGGCAGCATCCGTTCCACCGTGCCGCGCAACAGCGTGGCGAAATGCCCCGACATGGGCGCACAGATCAGCAGCCGTGGCTTTTCGCTGCTGCCTTCATAGGTAAAATGCTTGAGCTGGCCGAAGGGCTTGCGCGCTTCGTTGACTTCGGTGACCGGCAGATGCTTTCCGCCAATGTCGACAAAATCGAGTCCGAAGGCGGGCTTGCCGCGCGGCATTACCGAATGGGCAAAGACGTCGAGCGCGGAGGCCGCGATCGGGGCCATGCCGCCATAGCTGAACGGACCGGAAGCAAAATTGTTCAGAAAATCAGCTTGTTTCTGCGCGATCCAGCCTGCGCCTGCGAGCCAGCTGCGCTGAATGTCATAACCGGTGTAAAGCATGGGTACGTCCTTAAAAAATATCCGCCGGGCCGTTGCCGGCACCTGCACATCGGGCCCGACATAAGCCTTTATTGTGCATTGCACCATAAAAAACTTAACACTTCGTCCCTCTCCGCAATTGTTTGCGTGTCTGCGCACTGCTAGGCGCTACGCATGACTGAACAGACCCTCGCGGCGGCGACAACCGCCGAACCTGTCGAAAACACAGCCGCGGAAACGCCGCAGCCCACCCGCAAACTGGCGCAGCTCCGGATGGTTGCCCATTTTGCCAGCCATTATCCGCGCCAGATCCTCTATGCCGGTATCGCGCTCGCCGTCGCGGCCAGCGCGACCCTGGCGATCCCTGCGGGTTTCCAGCGGATCATCGACAAGGGCTTCATCGCCAATGGCGGCGATATCGACCCCTATTTCCGCTATCTGCTGATGATCGTCGCGGTGCTCGCGGTAGCGACGGCGCTGCGCTTCTATTTTGTGAGCTGGCTGGGTGAGCGCGTGGTTGCCGACATCCGCGTCGCGGTGCAGAAAAACCTGCTCCGCCTCGCGCCGCGCTTTTTCGAAGAAAACCGCCCCGCTGAAATCGCCAGCCGCATGACCGCCGATACCGCCGTTATCGAACAGATTGTCGGCACCACCGTTTCGGTCGCCGCGCGCAACCTCGTGATTGGCGTCGGCGGCATCATCTATCTGTTCACCCTCGCCCCCAAATTGACGGCGGCCCTGCTGATCGGCATCCCGATTGTCATCCTGCCCATCGTGCTCATCGGGCGGCGGTTGGAAAAGGCGTCGCGTTCCTCGCAGGACCGCGTCGCGGATATCGGCACCATCACCTCGGAAAGCCTGGGCGCGCTGAAAATCGTGCAGGCTTTCGGGCAGGAAGGGCGCGAGCATATCCGCTTTTCCGATGCCGTCGAAAGCACCTTTGAGGCAGCCAAGCGCCGCATCGGCCTGCGCGCCATGCTGACCGCCATTGTCATCGCCCTGATTTTCAGCGCGATCACCCTGCTGATGTGGGAAGGCGCACAGGGCGTGGCCGAGGGCACCATTTCCGGCGGCACCATCGCGGCCTTCGTCCTGACCGGAGGTCTCGTTGCCGGTGCGTTCGGGGCATTGACCGAAGTCTATGGCGATCTGGTCCGCGGTGCGGGCGCCTCGGGCCGTCTCGCCGAATTGCTGGCGGCGCAGCCAGATATCGCCCCGCCCGCCAAACCTGTCGCCCTGCCGGTCCCGCCGCGCGGGCAGCTTGAGTTCCAGAATGTGAACTTCCGCTACCCCACCCGGCCCGAAGTATCGGCGCTCGACAATTTCAGCCTGAAGGTCAGCCCCGGCGAAACCGTCGCGGTTGTCGGCCCGTCGGGCGCAGGCAAGTCGACTTTGTTCCAATTGGCGCAGCGTTTCTACGATCCCGAAAGCGGCGCAATCCGCATCGACGGCGTTGCGCTGACCAGCGCCGACCCGGCCGAAATCCGCCTTCGCATGGCCTATGTGCCGCAGGACACCGTGCTGTTCGCCTCTTCGGCGCGCGACAATCTGCGCTATGGTAACTGGCTCGCCGATGACGACGCCATCTGGCACGCCGCCGAACAGGCCAATGCCGCGAACTTCCTGCGCGAATTGCCGCAGGGGCTCGACACCTATCTGGGCGAAGGCGGCGCGCGCCTTTCGGGCGGGCAACGCCAACGCATCGCCATCGCCCGCGCCGTCCTGCGGCAGGCCCCGATCCTGCTGCTCGACGAGGCGACCAGCGCGCTCGACGCCGAAAGCGAACGTCTGGTGCAGGATGCGCTCGACCATCTGATGAAGGACCGCACGACCATCGTCATCGCGCACCGCCTCGCCACCGTCCGTTCGGCTGACCGGATCATCGTGATGGACCAGGGCCGCATCGTCGAAGAAGGCGACCACGCGAAGCTGAGCGCGGCCTGCGGCCTTTACGCGCGGCTGGCGAGTTTGCAGTTTGATGCTTGAAGGGACGGCTGCTCTTTAGTCAGCAGTGCACCTCCTCTCCCCTTGGGAGAGGCAGCGAGACTTGGCGGCTTGCCGCCTAGTCGCAGCGGTGAGGGGCTGTGCGCTGTCGGGAGGGCGGAACCCCTCACCAACTTCGCCTAATTCGCTGCGCTCATAAGGCTTCGTATCCTCTCCCCATGGGAGAGGTGGTCGGTGCTTTGAAGAAAGCTAACAAAGCCTCAAAAAGAAGCGCGCAGCCGTTCTATCATCGCCAGCGGTTCGGGAACCGGTGCCTCGGCGCTGCGCATTTTCTGGCTCATTCGCTGCAGGCGGAAATAAAGGTCTTCGCTTGCGGCGATCAGGGCGCGGGCTTCTTCGGGGAAGCGGTCGACCTGGAACGAGTCGCTGGCGGGGGAATAGCCCAGATCGCGCGCGTCGGTCAGGCTGTCATAGTGCGAAATTTCGCCGGCAAGCATTGCTTTCTGGTTAAGCAACCACGCAATGCTGTGCATCAGGCGGGTCGTCACCTTTAACGATTCGCATGAAAAGGCGACGGATATTTCAGGCGAAAGATTGACGGTCATCTGGTCACGGTCGAAATAGGAACGCGCCTCATCCGCCAGAATCATCGCTTCGATATAGAGCGATTCCAGCAGTTTCGGGGTGAGTTCGTGATGCAGACTTTCCATCTGCAACCTTATGCCACCGGTGCTGTAAAAATGTTAGGGCAAATCGGCGCAAAACCGGGTCAGCGGCGCGACTGTACCGGGATGAAACGCCTGATAGATAAATGTAAAATGGTTAAAATGGCGAAAAGGCCAATCAGGCAATGATATCCGGCACAAGCTGGTCTTCCAGCCGCATGATGCGGTCCTTCAGGATCAGTTTCTTTTTCTTCAGGCGGGCAATCTGCAACTGGTCGACGATCGTCTGCGAGGAAAGTGCGCGGATCGCATCGTCGAGGTCGCGATGTTCAACCTTTAACTGTTCGAGCTGCTGCTGGTAACCTTCGTCGTTCATAATCCCCTCTAACCTTATTGGGGTTAACAAGTCATCGTCAAAATAGGACCCACTATCCCATAACCACAAAACGGATCGAATTGGGGGAAGACATCGTTAAGCTTTCATGATTTACTCTCGTTCCATGTCGTCGAGTCTCGTGAAAAGGAGAATGAGGTGAACAACAGTCACATGTCCGCATTGCGTTTGAAACATGCCGAACTGGAAGCAAAGCTGGAGCGTGAAGAGAACCGCCCGCTGCCCGATACCGGGTTGATCCACGCGCTCAAAAAACAGAAACTCCATCTGAAGGATATGCTCACGCAGGAATCGCTTCCTGCCTGACACTCGGGCTTTTTCCCGGAATAAAATTTGAGCGAGGGTATCGCTTGCGCACTGCGCATCTGCTAGGTGCGGATTATGGAAAGCGCTACCCGTTCCGCCCGTAACATATTGACCGGCCTGCACGAAGTCATGGCATCCAAAAGCCATGCGCAGGCCAAGTTGAACCATGTCGTCAATATTATCGGCGAAGCGCTGTCGAGCGAGGTGTGCTCAATCTATCTGCTGCGCGACGGTGCGCTGGAACTGTTCGCGACCCGCGGTCTGAACGAGGCGGCAGTCCATGTCACCCGTCTGGGTCTGGGCGAGGGTCTCGTCGGGACGATTGCCGAAAATGTCGAGACGCTGAACCTCGACGAGGCATCGGGGCATCCCAATTTCCGCTATGTCCCCGAAACAGGCGAAGAACGGTTTCACAGCTTTGCCGGTGTCCCCATCGTCCGGTCCGAACGCGCCGTCGGCGTGCTCGCCGTGCAGCATGTCGAACCGCGCAAATATGAAGAGGTCGAGATTGAGGCGCTGCAGACCGTGGCGATGGTCTTGTCCGAACTGATCGCCAACGCCGACCTGATCGACGACCCCGAAATAGGTTCGGGCATCGAAACCGGCACGGTCAGCCTGACCGGCCTGCCGCTGGTCAAGGGCGCTGCCGCAGGCGTCGCCATTTTCCACCAGCCCAATGTCCGCATCGAACATACCGTGGCCGAGGATACCGAGGCCGAACGCCAGCGCGTCTATTCCGCATTCGACAAGATGCGCGAACAGATCGACCGCATGGCCAGCCAGATCGACTTCGGCACCGGCGGCGAACATGAGGAGGTCATCGCGACCTACAAGATGTTCGCCTATGACGAAGGCTGGAGCCGCCGGATCAACGAGGCCATCGACAGCGGCCTGACCGCCGAAGCCGCGATCGAGCGGGTGCAGCAGCGCACGCGGATGCGGATGCGGCAGATTGACGATCCGCTGCTCGCCGACCGGATGCACGATCTGGAAGATCTGTCGAACCGCCTGCTGCGCATCGTGTCGGGGCAGATGAGCACGGCGGCGCAACTGGGTCTCAAAAAGGATACCATCCTGATCGCGCGCAACCTCGGCCCTGCCGAACTGCTCGAATATGACAAGCGCCGGTTGCGCGGCGTGATTTTGGAAGAAGGCTCGCTGACCGCTCATGTCGTCATCGTTGCGCGTGCGATGGGCATTCCGGTGCTCGGCCGGGTGCGCGGAATCCGCCACAAGGTGCGCGATGGGGAGATGATCCTTCTCAACGCCGACGAAAAGAGCGTCATTATCCGGCCGTCCGCCAGCGCCGAGGAAAGTTTCCAGCACCAGCTGGTCGACCGGCAGAAGAAAAAGGCCCGCTACGCCGCGATGCGCGACGATCCGGCGGTAACCAAAGACGGGCTTCCGATCACCCTGATGATCAACGCAGGGCTGCGCGACGATATGTCGGCGCTGGCGACCACCGGGGCGGAAGGGGTCGGCCTGTTCCGCACCGAATTCCAGTTCCTGATTTCCGCCACCCTGCCCCAGCGCGAGCGGCAACAGCGCTTCTACCGCGATGTACTCGATTCCGCAGGCGACAAGCCGGTTATTTTCCGCACGCTCGACATCGGCGGTGACAAGGCGCTGCCTTATTTGAAGGACGAAACCAGCGAGGAAGAAAATCCCGCGCTCGGCTGGCGCGCGCTGCGCCTGTCGCTTGACCATGCGGGGTTGATGAAGACGCAGGCCCGCGCGCTGATCGAGGCGTCCGCCGGACGCACGCTGAACGTCATGTTCCCGATGGTGTCCGAACCGTGGGAATTTGATGCGGCAAAGGCGATCTTCGAAGGACAGATGGAATTTCTGGGCAAGCTGAAAAAGCAGTTGCCGAGCAAGGTGCGCTATGGCGCGATGCTGGAGGTTCCGGCGCTTGCCGAAACGCTGGATGTCCTGCTGCCCAAAATCCAGTTCCTGTCCATCGGCACCAACGATCTGACGCAATTCCTGTTCGCCGCCGACCGCGCCGACCCGCGTCTGGCCGAACGCTATGACTGGCTGAGCCCTGCGATCCTGCGCTTCATCAAACGGGTGGTTGACGCCACCGACGGGCATGACGTGGACGTGGCCGTATGCGGCGAAATGGGCGGACGCAGTCTGGAGGCTTTGGCGCTGATCGGGCTTGGCATCCGTCGTCTTTCGATCACACCCGCCGCCGTCGGTCCGGTGAAGGCGATGATCCGTTCTACCGACCAAGCCGCGATCAAGGCGAAGATGACGGAATTGCTCATGTCACCGACGCAGAATCTGCGCTCTGCCTTATCCGTCTGGGCCACGGCTCAGGGTATCGAAACCGGCTGAATTTACACCCTTTATCGATTGACTTTCATCGGCACGATGCCATTGTCCGGCATCCGCCCGGAGAGGTGGAGGGAGAACGGGCCGTGGAGATTTGCATTGGGTGACGATTCACCGAGCGAGGAAGAATTTCGTTTTCAAACCGTCGGCGAACAGCTGAAGGCGGAGCGTGAGCGCTTGGGCCTCAGTCTTTCCGACCTCGCTGCGAAGACACGGGTGCCGATGCGGCATCTGGAATCCATTGAAAAATCGGACTTTGGCGCGCTCCCCGGTTCCACCTATACGCTTGGTTTTGCGCGCTCTTATGCCCGCGCGGTGGACATGGACTCCGCCAAGGTCAGCACCGATTTGCGCGCCGAACTCGCGCAGGGCGGGCATGAAGGTTATCAGGCACCGCTGCAAAATTACGAACCCGCCGACCCTGCCCGCGTACCGTCGCGGGCGCTTGCATGGACAGCGGCAGCGATCGGCGTTCTGCTCGTTGCTGCCTATTTTGTCTGGCGCAGCATGACGCTGGGCGGTGGCGGCGACATTTCGATGCCTGTACCGGCTGCGGAAAAGGCAGCATCTGCGGCCACCGCGCCTGCCGAAACGCCCAATCCCGACGGCGCCGTTGTCCTGACCGCCACCGACAATGTCTGGGTGAAGGTCTATGACGCCGACCAGAAGCGTCTCTACGAAAAGGAAATGGTGAAAGGCGACAGCTTTACCGTGCCGCAGGATGCGAACAAGCCGATGATCGTGACCGGACGGCCGCAAGTCCTGACCGTAACCGTGGGCGGCAAGGAAGTTCCCGCGCTTGGTCCGGCGGACAAGACCGTCGCTGATCTTGAAATCAGTGCGAAAGCCCTGCTGGCCCGTGTTCCCGCCGAAAGCACGGCAAGTACGTCTGCTGCGAGCACCACGAGCAGCAGCAACAGCAGCGCAAGCAACAGCACTCCACGCGAACGGACCGTGGAACGCCGCGCTCCGGCCGCCAATCCGCCAGCGCCCCGCGTCACCGAAAAAACGGTGGAAAAAGCCGCTGAAGCCCCTGCTCCCGCAGCACCCGCGACGGAAAATAGCGGGAATTAAGGCCGATCCCGTATCTTTCGGATTCCAAACTTTACATTCCCTGTTGCGTTCGGCCTTTATTGCGTGAATCGGGCAAGCTATAGAAACCTGCTTTGGTCGACATTCTGGAGGGTAGCCCAATGACACTAAGAATCCTGCTGTTAGGCAGTGCCGCCTGCATGATGAGCGTTTCCGCATTGGCGCAAGATGCCAATCTGGATGGCCGCGTCGGCAAGCTGGAAAAAGAAATGCGCGCCGTCCAGCGGCAGGTCTTCCCCAATGGTGCGGGCAAGTTTCTGGAACCGGAAATCCAATCCCCGACCGCGCAAAAGCCGACCACATCCTCGTCGACCGCAACCGCCGACCTGCTCGTCCGCGTCGATGCGCTTGAAACCCAATTGGCAACGCTTACCGGCCAGTTCGAGCAGCATGACAATGCCATGCGGCAGATGGAAACCCGGCTGAAAGCGATCGAAGCCCAGTTGAAGGCGCAGGCCGATCAAGCCGCCGCGGGCACCGCCTCGGTCGCGCCCGTCGTCACCACGCCTGCGTCAACTCCTGTTGCCACGCCGGCCGCAGTTAAGCCCAAGCCTGCAACGCCGGCTCCGGCGGTTGCAGCCAAGCCGACCGCTGCACGGACAGCCGCTGTCGCCGCGATTGAAAAGCCCGCGACCGGTGATGCGTTCGAAGATGGCTACACCTATGGCTTCCGTTTGTGGGAGGCGAAATTCTACCCCGAGGCACAGGTTACGCTTGAAGAAACCATCAAGAAGAACCCCAAGCACAAGCGCCTGAGCTATGCCCGCAATCTGCTGGGCCGCACATGGCTTGACGACAAGAAACCGGCAACGGCGGTCAAGGTGTTCTACGACAATTACAAGACCGACCCGCGCGGCGATCGTGCCCCCGAAAGCCTGTTTTTCCTGGGCTCGGCATTGACCGACCTCGGCAAGACCGCCGAAGCGTGCGAGGCGTTTAGCGAGCTGGCCAAATCCTACCCCGATGTCGCCACAGGGCGTCTTGCCGACCGGATTGCGGGCGGCAAAACACGGGCCAAGTGCAAATAAGCCAGCCGCCCGAATATCTCGACCGTTTCCGGCGGGCGCTTGACAGCTATGCGCCGGATGCGAACGACCCGATCCTTCTGGCCGTGTCCGGCGGCCCCGACAGTCTGGCGCTCCTGCTGCTCGCGGCAGAGGCGCGGCCGGGGGCGGTCATTGCCGCCACTGTCGACCATGGCTTACGCCCCGAAGCCGCGCAGGAGGCGGACTTTGTCGCGCACATCTGCGCCGGCATCGGTGTCCCGCACCAGACCTTGCGTCCCGAAACAGCGATTACCGGCAATCTCCAGTCGCAGGCCCGCGCGGCCCGCTACGGCCTGCTGGAACAGGCCGCCGATGGCCAAGACTGCACCCTGATTGCGACCGCGCACCATGGCGATGACCAGTTGGAAACGGTCCTGATGCGGCTGGCACGGGGCAGCGGGATTGACGGCATGGCGGCAATCCGTAGCCGCAATGGCCGCATAATCCGGCCGATGCTCGCCTTTTCCAAGGCCGAGTGCGAGGATATCTGCGCCCGCGCCGGGATAGATCCGGTGCGCGACCCCAGTAACAGCAATGCCGAATATGACCGCGTCGCCATCCGCCAGTGGCTTGCCCAAGCACCGCATCCGTTCGCCATCGCGCGCACCAACCGCACCGCCCGCGCCTTGCACGACGCCTCCGACGCACTGGTCTGGATGGTGCAGAATTTGGCCGAAGAGCGGATTGTGGAGGATGCAGGCACGCTGCGGTGCAACGGCAGCGGCCTGCCCCGCGAACTCAAGCGCCGCCTGCTGCTCGCCTGCATCACCCGCCTCGATCCCGCGCTGCAGCCCCGGGGCGAGGCCGTCGACCATCTGCTCGCCGAACTGGACGCGGGCCGGACCGCGATGATCGGCAATTTGCTGTGCAGCGGGGGGCCGCTTTGGACATTCGCGCCCGCGCCGCCAAGGTCGGCATAGCCTCTCCCGCAACAGAGCAAAGGAAAGTCCGCTTTTCCGTGCAAAAATTGCGCTTCATTATATTGTCATTCACGCATTCGCGCTTACATTGCCTGCATGTCCCGACGCACTTCGCACGGGTGAAGACAATCAAGGCGTAGATGATGAACGACGAACCGGAGTCCAAAGGTAATCCGCTGTTGCGCAATATGGCCATTTGGTCGGCAATCATTGTCGCCATTTTGCTGGTAGCGTCTATATTTGGCGGCACTTCGGATCCCGCAAAAGGCATCAGCTATTCGTCCTTCCGCGAAAAGGTGGAAGCGGGCGAGGTCAAGTCGGTCGCGATTGCGCCCGAACGGATCACCGGCAAGTTCCAGAATGACGAAACCTTCGTCACCGTTCCCATTCCCGCCGACAGCGGCCTCTATCCGCTGCTCGATGAAAAGGGCGTCGATGTGCAGGGCAAGGCCGAAGAACAGCCCAGCCTGTTGCTGATCCTGCTCTATCAGGCGCTACCCTTCCTGCTGATCCTCGGCATCGCTTTCTTTGTTCTGCGCCAGATGCAGAAGGGCGGCGGCGCCGGTGGCGCGATGGGCTTTGGCAAGTCCAAGGCAAAATTGCTCACCGAAAAGCATGGCCGCGTCACCTTTGAAGATGTCGCCGGTATCGATGAAGCACGCGAAGAGCTTCAGGAAATTGTCGAATTCCTGAAGGACCCGCACAAATTCTCGCGCCTGGGTGGCAAGATCCCCAAGGGTGCGTTGCTCGTCGGTTCGCCCGGCACCGGTAAGACCCTGCTCGCCCGCGCCATTGCTGGTGAGGCAGGCGTGCCCTTCTTCTCCATCTCCGGTTCGGACTTTGTCGAAATGTTCGTCGGCGTCGGCGCAAGCCGCGTGCGCGACATGTTCGAACAGGCCAAGAAAAACGCGCCGTGCATCGTCTTCATCGACGAAATCGACGCCGTGGGCCGTAGCCGTGGCGCAGGCCTTGGCAACCAGAATGACGAGCGTGAGCAGACATTGAACCAGCTGCTCGTCGAAATGGACGGCTTTGAAGCCAATGAAGGCATCATCATCGTCGCCGCCACCAACCGTCCCGACGTGCTCGACCCCGCCTTGCTGCGTCCCGGCCGTTTCGACCGTCAGGTCGTCGTGCCGCGTCCCGATATTGATGGCCGCGTAAAGATCCTCGAAGTGCACATGAAGAAAGTGCCGCTCGCCCCCGATGTGGACGGCCGCGTCATCGCCCGTGGCACCCCCGGCTTCTCCGGTGCGGACCTTGCCAATCTGGTGAACGAAGCCGCCCTTCTTGCCGCACGCCGTGGCAAGCGCCTTGTCGCGATGCAGGAATTTGAAGACGCCAAAGACAAGGTCATGATGGGCACCGAGCGCAAGTCGATGGTCATGACCGAAGACGAAAAGAAGATGACCGCCTATCATGAGGCTGGCCACGCCATTGTGTCCATCCACGAACCGGCGTCCGACCCGATCCACAAGGCAACGATCATTCCGCGCGGCCGTGCGCTGGGTATGGTCATGCGTCTGCCCGAACGCGACAGCTACAGCTATCACCGTGACAAGATGCACGCCAACCTGTCGGTATCGATGGGCGGCCGCGTCGCCGAAGAGCTGATCTTCGGTTATGACAAGGTGTCGTCCGGCGCGTCGAGCGATATCCAGTACGCCACCAGCCTCGCCCGCGACATGGTCACCCAATGGGGCATGTCCGACGAGATGGGCCCGCTGCAATATGAAGAGCGGCAGGACGGCTATCTCGGTTATGGCATGTCGCAACGTTCGGCCATGTCGGACGAAACCGCGAAGAAGATCGACGCCGAAATCCGCAAACTGGTCGAAGGCGGTCACAAGCGGGCGACCGACTTGCTGAAAAAGCACAGCAAGCAACTGCATCTGCTGGCCAATGCGCTGCTCGAATTCGAAACCCTGTCGGGCGAAGAGATCAAGTCGCTGCTGGCCACCGGCAAGTTCGAGCGGGACGATGGCGCGATTGCCAAGCCGTCGAGCATCCCGCAAATCGGCACGGCCATTCCCAAGGCCGGCCGCCGCAAGGCAGGCGATGTATCGGGCGAACCCAACCCGCAAGGCGCGTAAGCACCGACCGGGTCCGGCACCATGCCGATCTATTGCGATGAATCAGGCGGCGTCGGCCGGGGTGTGATGACCCTGGCCGGGCTGTCCATCGAAGCGGCGGACGCCGAAAAGACCCTCGCCCGTTTTCGTGAAGTCACCGGCCTGACCGGCGAGCTGAAGGGCAGCCGTATCGATCTGGCCGAACGGGCCTTGCTCTTCGAAATCCTCGACGACGCTAAATGGTCTGCCTCCGTCGGCATCGCCATCTCCGCGCTTGTCCCCGAACAGGGCAGCGACCGGGGCGACCATGATGTCGCCATTTATATACAGTTGCTCGAAGATGTGGTCGGCGCAATGGTCCCCGCCACCGACGGCTGCGTCAGCGTCTTCATGGACGATGGCCGCTATGGCCCCGAAACGCTGGCGCTGGTCCGCAAGGATATCGCGGCGATCATCGGCCCGTGCGGTCAGGCGCAACTGGAACTGAGCCACCGCCTGCCCGGCCTGCAAATTGCCGATGTCATCGCCAACACCTTTTTCAACCGCGCCATGGTCACCGAACGGCAGGCGCGTATGGCGGCGATTGTCGCGCCCTATCTGGAAAGCGGAAAAGTCCGCCTTCGCCTCTTGTCAACTGGCACCCAGACCGACGATTAGCATGGTGAAGAGCATCAGCGCGGTCATCGCGAAGAAGCTTAAAAAGCACATCCGCCAGAACGCCCCGAAGCGCGAGGTTTCATAGGCATGGTGGATCTGCCGGTACATATGGATCGGCGGATAGAAAGCGAGCAGCAAGCCGCCTATGGCCCCAAATCCGGTGTTGATGAGAATGGCGCAAATGATGCCGAGCAGCATCATGAAGGTGATCGAATAGGTCACGAACACCGCATGGTCGAACATCTTGAACCGCCGCCGCCAGAAAAAGAGCAGCCAGACAAAGGGCACCGAAATCGGGATCAGCGACCAGCTATATTTATAGGCATTGGACTGGATCTTGTAGAGCAGCAGCTGCGGGTTCTTCTGCGCCGTCTTGACGGCTTTGTTCAGCGCGCCTGACCCGGGAAAGTTGAGGTTGGTGAACGTCCATTCGCTGTCTTCGTCAAACCCGCTTTCCAGTCCGCCCGCAGCCGTATTGATCACCCGCGCCGCCATTTTTGCACCACTCAGTTCTTCTTCCAGTTTCTGGGTCGGTTGCCCGGCCTTGCGGGCCTTTTCCAAATCGGTTTCGAGACGCGCAATGTCCGCGTCGATCTTGCGGCGTTCCGACTGGAATTTCTCGTTCGCCGCTTCCATTTGCCGTAACTGGCTGCCTTGGCCGTCTTCAAGCCTTTGCAGGCGTTCCCGAGTGGCGGCGATCTTGGCATCGATGCGCTCGGCATCGGCAGGGTCGGCTTTTTTCTCCGCCTCCAAGACGGCAATGGCATCCTCAAGTTCCTTGCGGTCCGTCTGATATTCCTTGCGAACCGATTCGATGGATTCGGGCGCCGCCACGGATGACCCGCCATCGGGGACCAGCCAGTTGAACGTCGCAAAGGTCAGAAAGACCGAGAATAGGAACAACGCCAGCGGCGAGACAAATTTCGCGCGCTCGCCATGGACATAGCGGCGGGTCAAATCCCCCGGTTTCCAGAACAGCATCGGCAAAGTGCGCCAGATCTTGCCATCGAAATGCAGCACGCTGTGCAGGATATCATGGCCGAATTCATGCAGGGTGCGGTGCACATGCGCCTTTTGCCCGCACATATGGCAATGCGCGCCCATCAGGGTCGCGCCACAGTTCAGGCAGGTTCTTTCCGCCGCGCCCCGGCCTTCCCCGGCCTCGGGTTCGACGGCGCGGGCAAGCGCCGCACCTGCGATAATATCTGCTGCTCCGGCAAGGTCCCCACTCATGCCGCCTGTCTATCAGCGCGAATCCGGAATGCCAAAAAGAAAAGGCCCGGTCGATGCCGGGCCTTTTGAACTTTATGTGGGATGGACCCTATTACCGGTCGTAATCACGCTGCATGCCGGCACCACGTGCAGGCGCCGCGGCGGTCAGGCGAAGAGCCTCTGCCGACAGGCTGATCGAACCGATTTCATCGGCTTCTTCATCTTCGTCCACCTGGACCTTCTGCAGCGACTGGACCAGTCCTTCCTGCAGATGTTCGGGACGAACGGTTTCTTCGGCAATTTCGCGCAGCGCAACGACGGGATTTTTATCGCGGTCGCGGTCAACGGTCAGTTCTGCACCGCCGGAAATTTCGCGTGCGCGCTCGGCCGCCAGCAATACGAGGTCAAAACGGTTGGTGACCTTATCAATACAATCTTCAACGGTAACGCGTGCCATGCTGGCTCCTGATTCTTCACAAATTTCGGAAAAGTAGAGCGCACCTAGGGTTTGCCCGCCAAAATGTCAATGAAAACGGCACGTCCCTTGCCGTAGCGCGACCAACGCACTACCTCGGTCGGATGGAGGCCCCTACCCCCACGTCACCATTTCCGGGAAAGCTGTTTCATGTGGGTGACCACGACCTTCACGTCGTCCACGCCCCCGATGAACGGCTGGCCGCGATGCATGCCCTGATTTCGGCGGCGCGCACGCGGCTGCGTATCTTTTTCTATATGTTTGCCGATGATGAAACCGGACGGGAGATTCTGGATGCACTGGTTACCGCGGCGGAGCGGGGCGTTGCCGTCCATCTGATCATCGACAGTTTCGGTTCGAGCAATATCAGCGATGCCTTTTTCGATCCGCTGGTGCAGGCCGGCGGCTATTATCATTGTTTCAGTACCCGCAAGGGTCTCGGCTATCTGATCCGCAACCATCAGAAAATGCTGATCGCCGACGATGCCCATGCGCTGATCGGCGGGTTCAACATCACCGACCAATATTTCGGACGCAAGGGCGACGACAGTTGGGAAGATCTGGGCCTGATCGTGTCGGGGCCCGAGGTGGAGCATCTCGCCGGCTATTTCGACGCGCTCGATGCGCTGTCGCAAGGGGGCAAGGTCCGCTATCTGGGCCTGCGTGCGATCATCAAGGGTTGGCGGCCCGGCATTGGCGAAGTGCAATGGTTGCTGGGCGGGCCGACGAACCGCATTTCGCCCTGGGCACTGACGCTGAAACGCTCGCTGCAGGTCGGTAAACGATTCGATATCGTCTCGGCCTATTTCTCGCCATCCCAGACTATATTGCGCCGGATCGCGCGCGTCGCCAAACGCAACAAGGGCTCGCGCCTGATCATGGCCGGAAAGACGGACAATGGCGCAACCATCGCGGCGGCGCGAGTGCTCTACCGTTACCTCGTCAAACGCCGGACGCGTATCTTTGAATATCAGGCGCGTCCGTTGCACATGAAGCTGATGGTGATCGACGATGCGGTCTATATCGGTTCGGCCAATCTCGATGTGCGCAGCCTGTTCATCAATCTGGAGATCATGCTGCGCGTGAAGGACCATGCGCTTGCCACCCATATGCGAGGGCTAATCGACACGCTGGTCGCACAGTCGGATGAACAGACCACCGCACTTCTGTCCCGCCGCGATAGCTGGTGGAGCCGTTTCAAGGGCGGCCTTGCCTATTTCCTTGTGAACTCGGTGGATTACACGGTCGGTCGGCGGATCAAATTCGGGTTGTTGCGGAGCCGGTAGCTTTCAGGCGTGGGTTTCCCGGCTGTGACCTTTTTTCGCTAGAAGGAAGAAGACGTTGGAGGGCTTTCTCTTGGTCAATGCCCGCACATTGAAGTCGTTTTGCACTTCACCCTTAGGTGCTGAATGAGGCTCGTAAAATGTTCAGCCGAAGGCTCTTAAAGACTGATCTGAAAAATTTTCTCCCCGCCATAAGGCAGGACTATCTGCGTCCCAAGGGAATGATCGGGTTGATAGAAAAGCGCCGCCACCAAAGAACAGCACCGCCGTCTTCTATCTTCTCGTCTTTTATCTTTTAGGCTTGGAGAAAGACGCCTCCTATCCGCCAGTTCGCGCCTTCCACTCCGCCTTGCTCTGCCCCCATGCATGAACCGGGATATCCTGAAACGGATCGGGCAGGCGCGTTTCGCCTTGGTCATAGGATCCCAGCCGTTCGGCGAGCGCCACTGATGCGGTGTTTGCAGGGTCGATGGTGTGGATGACATTGTCCCAGCCAAGCACATCAAACGCATAATCGATGCTCGCGACCGCCGCCTCATGGGCATAGCCTTGTCCGGCAAATTCCTGTGCCACGCCCCAGCCAACCTCGGTTCCGGGCCAGCCTTCGGGCATCCACGGACCGGTGCGGCCGATCCACTGGCCGGTGTCGCGCAGGATCATCGAGAACATGGCATAGCCACGCACCTGCCATGCACCGACCATGGTGCACAGCATCCGCCAGCTTTCGCCACGGCCTTTTGCTCCGCCGAGATGGGTCATGGTGACAGGGTCGGCGCAAAAGGCAGCCCAGCCTTCGAAATCTTCCGCCGAGGGCGGGCGCAGGATCATCCGTTCGGTGATCAGAAAGGGTCCGCCGCTCATCATATTTCTCCCGCTCAACAGGCGGGTTCTATGCAGCGCGCATTGGCGGCGCACAAGCAAAAGCGGCACCGCCTTTTGAGGGGCGATGCCGCAATGTCCTGCACCGGGCAGATGGGGAGGGGGAATCCCGGTGCAATCTGTGCGGGGACTGTTCCTTATGAAACAGTCCCCAAGTGAAGTGTCCCGCTAGTGCGACCCGTAGGACTCTTCTTTAACCTTTAGCGGCAGCGCGAACCGCCACGGTCGATTTCACGACCCAGCAATGCGCCACCGGCGGCACCCAAGATGGTGCCAAGTGTCTTGTCGCCACGTCCGGCAATCTCGTTACCGGCAAGGCCACCGACAGCGCCACCGATCAACAGACCGGTCGTGCCGTCTTTCTTGCGGCAATAGGCACGGCCATCGTCACCGCGCCATACGCGCGTGTTGCGGCTGACGCGTTCTTCACGGCGGCCTTCACGATAACCACGGTTATAGGCGCGTTCGCGGCGGCTTTCGAAAGCGCTGCTATCGGTGACTGTGGCATGCGCCGACTGCACCTGGAATTGCGGGGCCGCGTGTCCGACGGTGGGGATCGCCAGCGTTGCGGCGACCAATGCGATGATTGTTTTTTTCACAACTATTCTCCTTCGTGAACCTTCTGGGGCGTAAACGCGGCAACCTGAACATTGGTTGCACGCCTTTTCGACGAAGAGACGAGACGTGGCCACGAAGCGGCCAGAGGAGATTTTTTCGCGCTTGCACCCGCGGTCCTGCTGTCCCTAAGATGCGCTATGGCTAATGTTATCTCTTTCCTGTTCGGAACTATCGCCCTTGTTCTCGCCATTATCGGCTTCATCCCCCTGCTGGGCTGGCTCAACTGGCTGATCATCCTGATCGCCGGTGTCGGTGCCGCCTTCGGCGCGGCGTCGGACAAGAATTCGGGGCGCAATTTCTGCTTCGTGGTGATGGGCATTTGCGCGCTTCGCCTGTGGATCGGCGGCGGTATCATTTAAACCGCGTGCCCGCTAAGGCGGGGACAATATGACTGATAAAAGCGAAACCCCGCCGCCCAATGGCCTGCCCTATGCCCTGGGCGCCTATCTGACATGGGGCTTTGTCCCTGTTTATTTCAAATTGCTCAGCCATGTCCCGCCGGTCGAGATCGTGGCGCAGCGGATCTTGTGGTCGATCCCCCTGCTGCTGGTCATCATGGCCTTCCGCAGTCAGCTCGCCGATTATGCCGCCATCTTCCGCGACCGCGCATTGCTGCGCAACCTGATCGCGTCGGCGGTGCTGATTGCGGTGAACTGGGTGATCTATATCTGGGCCGTATCGACCGACCATATATTGGCGGCAAGCCTCGGCTATTATCTGAACCCGCTGGTCAACGTGCTTTTGGGCCGGATGTTTCTGGGAGAGCGATTGCGCCCGATGCAACTGGTCGCGGTGGCTGTTGCGGCGTTGGGCGTCGCGATCCTGATCGGCGGTGCGCTGGATACGCTGTGGGTGTCGGTTTCGCTGGCTATGAGCTTCGGCGTCTACGGCCTGATCCGCAAGATTACGCCGGTTGGTTCGGTGCCCGGACTGGCGGTCGAAACCACCCTTCTCGCACCCGTATCGCTTGCGGCGGCGCTCTGGTTTGCTTCGCAGGGAACCGGCGGTTTCGGCGATGATTTGCAGACGTCGGGCCTGCTCATATTGGCTGGCGCAATCACCGCAATCCCGCTGCTGCTGTTCGCGACGGCGGCGCGGCGGATGAGCTATGCGAGCCTTGGCTTCGTCCAATATCTCGCGCCGTCCATTGCCTTCCTGCTCGGTGTGTTCGTGTATAACGAACCGCTGAGCATGACGAAGCTTGCCTGCTTCATCCTGATCTGGATCAGCATCGCCATCTTCTGCGTCGACGCCTTTCGCACCTACCGCGCGGGCAAGGCCTAAGGCGCAGCGTCAGCCGCGATAGACCCAGCCCAGCGTTTCCCCTGCGTGGAAGGGAACGATCGTGGTGCCGTTGGCGTCGACCGTATCGGGCACACGAGTTTCCCCGCGCTCCAGCGTGATCGTGCCTTCATTCAGCGGCAGGCCATAAAAGCGCGGGCCATTTTCGCTGGCAAAGGCCTCGAACCGGTCAAGCGCGCCTTCTTCGTCAAACACCGTGACATAGCTTTCCAGCGCATAGGGTGCGTTGAATATACCCGCACAGCCGCAGGCGCTTTCCTTTGCCGATTGGGCGTGCGGCGCGCTGTCGGTGCCGAGGAAATATTTGGTGCTGCCCGACGTCGCCGCCTTGCGCAGCGCCAGCCGGTGCACCTCGCGCTTGGCGACGGGCAGGCAATAGGCGTGGGGGCGCATGCCGCCTGCGAACATCGCATTGCGGTTGATATGCAGATGCTGCGGCGTGATCGTCGCCGCGACATTGGGTCCGCTGGCATCGACAAAGGCGGCGGCATCGGCGGTGGTGATATGTTCGAACACGATCTTTAGTTCGGGCAGGTTCCGGACAAGGCCCGATAATGTGCGTTCGATAAACACGGCCTCACGGTCGAAAATATCGACATGGCTGTCGGTCACCTCGCCATGGATCAGCAAGGGCATCCCTACCGATGCCATTTTTTCGAGCGCGGGCATGATCTGCGCGATGTCGGTCACGCCATGCGCGCTGCCCGTGGTGGCATGGGCCGGGTAAAGCTTGGCCGCGGTAAACACACCCTCGGCAAAGCCCCGCGCCAGTTCGTCGCCATCGACGCTGTCGGTCAGATAGGCGGTCATCAACGGCTTGAAATCCACCCCGGCAGGCACCGCGGCCATTATCCGGTCGCGATAGGCGGCGCAGCCTTCGACGCTGGTCACCGGCGGCGACAGGTTGGGCATCACGATGGCGCGGGCAAATTGCCGGGCGGTGAAGGGGACAACCCCTTTCATCACGGCGTCATCGCGGAAATGCAGGTGCCAGTCATCAGGGCGGCGGATCGTCAAGCTATCAGTCATCTCTTCCCTTTAGGCGAAGCGGACCCTATCTGTCACCCATGTCCAACCCCCGCCTGTTCGATCGCGCCGTCCTCCGCCTCTTTCCCACCGAGGAGGGCGAAGATGTGCGCGGATTTCTGCAAGGTCTGGTGACACAGGACAGCAAAGGCCCCCTGCCCGCATGGTCAGGCTTGCTCACGCCACAGGGCAAGGCCCTGTTCGATTTCATCCTGTGGGATGGCGGCGCGGATATCCTGATCGATTGCGAAGCGGCACAGGCCGAGGCACTGGCGCGGAGGCTGTCCATCTACCGCCTGCGCCGCAAGATCGCGATTGGCGTGGATGGTGCACTCGGCGTCTTTTGGTCGTCCGAAGGGGAAGGCGACCCGCGCCACCCCGCACTCGGCCGCCGCTGGATCGGGCCGGTCGGGGCCGACGATGCGGACGCAAGCGAAGCCTTCCGCCGCCACCGGCTGGCGCTGGGCATTGCAGAAGGCGTGGCCGAACTTGGCACCGACCAGACGCTCTGGCTCGAAACCAACGCGGCGGAACTGGGCGGCGTGTCCTTTTCCAAGGGCTGTTATGTGGGGCAGGAAAATACGGCGCGGATGAACTGGCGGCAAAAGGTCAACCGCCGCCTGGTGGTCGTCCCGCTGGCGGTCGCCGACCCCAAAAGGCAGCGCGTGGCCTATCCGGAGCTGGGGCTCTCGGTCGAGTTGCGGCGGGTGGAGGATATGGCGGCGCTGGATTTGCCGGAGTGGCAGCGGGGTGCTTTGAACTCGGGTGAGGTGTGATTTTTTGGGCGAGGAATTTTTTCGCTAGAAGTTTTTTTTCGCTAGAAGGAAGAAGGCAATAAGGAAGAAGGCCTTTGCGCGGCCAATGCAGCCTTGCTCTTCAATCGAAAGTATCGTCACCCTGAACTTGTTTCAGGGTCTTAGTTTCGACGTCCGAGGAATAAGACCCTGAAACGAGTTCAGGGTGACAGAGTTTTATGGTTCAACATGCGTTTGAGTGAGAGCGCCAAGCTAGAATAAGAGCCCCCACGCCTTCTTCCTTATTACCTTCTTCCTTCTAGCGAAAAAAAACCGCCACGCCAAAAGCCCCACCTAATCCAGCAACTCCAACTTCACCCGGGCCGTCCCGCTCCGGTGCATCCCGATCTCGCGCGCTGCGGCGTAGCTGATGTCAATGATCCGCCCCTTGCCCCATGGCCCGCGGTCGTTGATGCGGACGATGACTTCCTTGCCATTGGCCAGATTGGTGACCGCAACGCGGCTGTCAAAGGCGAGTGAGCGGTGCGCGGCGGTGAAGCCTGCGGGGTCGAAGCGCTCGCCGCTTGCCGTGCGGCTGCCTGCAAATTCATTGCTGTAATAGCTGGCCATGCCATCGCCGACATGACGCCTTATGTCCCCCGCCTGCGCCAGAACCGGCAGCAAAACGAGCGCCAGTAACGGCGTGCGAAATCGTGTTTTCATGGACCCCTCCATCGATTCGCCAAGCTTACGCCCGAGTCCAAAACCCGCCAATCCGCCTGTCGATACGGCGCGCCATTATTGGGCCGAGGCGATAGCTCCGGTTAAGCCGTGCGCGCGTTTTCGCGTCTCGATCGATAAAAGTTCCGCAATTGGCGGCGCTTTCCCATTTGAAGCATTGACAGACAAGGGCCGTTTCGCCATTGCGCTGCTTCCTTTGTGGGACCGGCCTATGTGCGCGAGCGCATTACCCGCAAAAGACGTGGACAGGTGGCCGAGTGGTTAAAGGCAGCAGACTGTAAATCTGCCCGGTTTTCCGTACGCTGGTTCGAATCCAGCCCTGTCCACCAATTTCCTTATCGCAAAAACTCGCTCGACACCGAAAAAAGCTTAGTTTACGTAGGGTGAACTGCCCGCACACGTTCGCGCTACATCGTTACCGCTCGTTTGCAATTGCGCTATGGTGTGGGAGTAAAGTGTGGGAGAGAGCGTTTACTCCCACATACGTCCGCTTCGGCGAAAGTCGTCAAAATGTGGGAGTGAGCAATGGGCAAGTTGACAGCGTTGACACTTAAATCTGCGCTAGCGAGTCCGGGAAGTCATAGCGACGGCGACGGCCTGATCCTGAAAGTGGACAAACGCGGAGGAGCTTATTGGCTTTGTCGGTTGCAGCGTGATGGGAAACGGCAAGATATTGGGCTTGGAAGCGCGCAGCTGCTGACGCTAGCCAAGGCCCGCGATAAAGCCAGAGACGTGCGAACGGCGATGAAGGTGGAAAGGCGCGACGTTGTGGCGGAGCGCCGCGACGAAAAGGCAGCCAAAGTTACGTTCCGCGAGGCTGCGACGACCTATCATTCGGAAAACAAAGCAGGTTGGAAAAGTGAAGTCTACCGACGTCAATGGCTGGCTAGCTTGGAAAATTATGCATTCCCCAAGCTGGGAAGCTATCCAACTGGTAGCATTGCTGCTGCCGATATAATCTCGGTACTGACGCCAATATGGCAGGAAATTCCCGAAACGGCGCGCCAGGTTCGCAATCGCATAACCACCGTGTTAGATTTTGCTCATGCAAAAGGTTGGCGATCTACAGAAGCGCCATCCGGCAGCGGCAGTCTAAAAGCAGGGCGCGGGCTGCCCCGACAAGTCAAAGAACGGGAAAACCGCAAGGCGATGCCTTACATCGCTGTGCCTTCATTCATCAACGCTTTGCAACGCAAACCATCCTACGGGCGGTTAGCATTGGAGTTGCTAATCCTGACAGGTGTGCGCTCCCAAGAGGTTAGACTGGCAACATGGTCCGAATTTGACCGCAAAGCTCGCTTGTGGACCATTCCAGCCGGACACATGAAGCGCGCCAAGGCGCACATTGTTCCGCTATGCGAGGAAGCGCTGACCGTTCTTTCAAAGGCGGCAGCGTTAAAGTTGGCTGGAACTGAAATTGTTTTTCCCGGCGTTTCCGGAAATCCAATGAGCGACATGACGCTTTTGAAAGTGTTGCGTGACGCCAGCGAGCCTTACCATGTCCACGGTTTTCGTTCCGCATTAACAGATTGGGCAGCTAATGAAGGCTACCCCGACGCCGTCGTCGAAGCTGCTCTCGCACACAAAACGCCCGATGCAGTACAAGCAGCCTATCGCCGCACGACTTATCTTGGCACCGAAGCCCAGCCGGGCGCTCGTGTCAAACTCATGGAGGAATGGGGCCTCTATTGTGCAGGCGTAGGACACGGAGATAAGGTTGTCCCCATCACGCAAACAGCTTTGTCGGCGAAGCGGTGATACGTGTCGGACCCGCTACCAAAGCTCGATTTTGTAGGCCCCACGGTTGAAGATGACATGCGCCGAATAATTCGGCGTTATGGGGTTAATGCGGCGCTAATCGCCCTTAAAAGGCAGTGTGTGGGAAAACCTGGTCGCCCGCCCGAAAAAGATTGGCTATTGCTCCAGGATATAATTTCAGAGGACGCAAGAGTTTGGCTGACCGGCGGCGACCCATTTAAGCGACGCTCTAGTGCAGGAATAGCAAGGGACTTTGCCGATCAACATCCTGGGCACAGTCGTGAGTCAACCGTTGCACGTATTAAGCTCAAATTGTCCCGACGCCGTAGATATGTGACACTATGCGAAGCGGAATGTTTGGCCCGAACGGAATTTCCGTACGGTCAGTATCTTCGTGTATTGGACGCCCTTATTAAAACCAAAAAATCTAGTAGGCTATGGGAAGGGCTACGCTTCCAATCACTGGCGAGTATCGTCGAATACACAGCTAAATTTGGTGAGCCTTCATTGGGTATGTCAATGAATGAGCTAGAGGTTGAAGCGGCCAAACCATTAACTCCAACGCCAGCACCTGAAAATCGTAACATTCTACAAATTCTCACCAGAAGGCCGTTGAAATAAATCCTGCAATCAATCTGCTCTGATATCATAATCAAAGGATCATTATCTTATCTATGCGGTCGACCGACTATGGATCATATGAAGTCCCGCCAACGTCCGCGCAATCACGCACTGACCTTGACGGAGACCTAAGACATGCAACCTATTCTATGTTCTCAGGCCGAAGCGGGCAAAATGCTTGCTATCGGCAAAACCAAACTGAGTGAGCTGATTTCAGAGGGCCAGCTTGAGACTGTCCGCATCGGGACGCGGCGGCTTGTAAAAATATCCAGTTTGAAGAGGCTGGCTGGCATCGCCCACGATTGTGACCCAGACGCATGAACAATGCTTCCGAAGATTGCGCATTCGGCGTCCCGATATTTGCTGAGCCAGAAGGCCAGCGAAATAGGCTTCGAAAATCTAATCCACACATTTTTGTAAATGATAGGTTTGGGGAATTTTTTCGTGAGAGTTGAAGCACGCAATCACCGGTCGCAGCGTGAAATAGCTAACATGAGCGAGATGTTGGAGCAGCATTGCTCCTTATCCGCGCGCGCACGTATATAGAGAATCCCCACTCTACCTCCTCTAGAAAACGTTGTATTTCCTAGATATTTTGCGACGTTCGAATGACTAGAGTGGGGCAGAATAGACTCCTAGTCTACCTATTCAAAGGCACTAACATGAATATTTATGACATCGCAGAAGCAACAGGCTTGAGCCTCAGAACGCTGAGAAAAATTGATGCGTATGGTTTCCTGATCGTGGAGAAATCGGAAAACCCAATCGTCGACGACATTATGAAAAACTTACATAAAGGAAATCGTTTGACTGCCTCGCAATTGCTACATCTCGTGAAATGCCCAAAGGACGTCAAACTTCTTGACCGGTGGAAATACGATGTGCGCAAATATCTCGATATCCTTGGCGATCCGATGCAGGAAAAAATGCCTTGGTCGATTGCAGTTAGCGCCAGTTTGGCGAATAACGGAGATAAGGACTCAAAAGACAAACTTGCTCATTGGTTTTGCAATTTTATTGATATGAATCCAGCTTTTGAAAACGGGGCGAGTTGCGATTATGCTTTTTTGGTCGTCAGAATGCTTGCCGATGTTCCTGAAATTCATCTCGCACATCTTGCGAAAATTGCGCGGACAGTGATGCGGAATTGCCGGCGCGGGCAACGGATGGTGGGTTATTATCATACCGATCCCAAGCGACACCTGCGATTCCATCGGTGCAAAAAAGACTTTGACTTGTGAGCTCGCTTATTCGCTTGCCGTTGGCAGGCCAGCCGTAATGGAAGCCAGGTCGCACTTCATTGCTCTGCACAGTTTGACCAGAATGGCAAAAGTCGGGTTATGCTCGCCACGCTCGATCCGACCGACGTAGCTGCGGTCTAGCCCCGCTTCGTTTGCTAACGCCTCCTGCGACATATCCAGTTCACGCCGCCTGGCACGGATGCGATTGCCGAGAATGTCGAGATAAGGGTCCACCTGCTCATGTCGCTGAGAAGGTGATTACTAATCCACGGCGTATTAATCCCTTTGTTAAGAATTGTCTGTATTATTTTGCCGAGAATAGGGACGTTTAGAATACATATAGTTATCGGTGGGAACAACGATGCGCTTTCAAGCTATAAGTTCAAAACTTGGTTATTCCAGTTCACTTCCCCCTTCGAGGGGACAGATGACGCTTAGCTTTGAAGTGCTGCCATGTGCTTCAGGCGAACTAAAATTCAGTGATGGAAGCCGACTGTTAGCTCGCGACTTATCAGAAATGTGGGGCGCGCCAGTGACTCGCAGTCAGCTTTTTGGCGAAGATTTTAGAAAGTGGCCGGTAACAACAAGCATTGTGATAACCAGCGAAGATTTGGGGAAAAAGGCTTTTTTAAAAGATGAGGAATATTGTTGCGGCTTCGCATATTTTCGTTCCCACAAAGACGAAAAGGAACTGATCATTTACATCTCTGTAGAAGCGAAAGTTTTTGAAGACTTTTTACGGGTTCGATCAGATTTGCCGGCAGAAACGCACTTCGACATAGAAATTAGAGGTTTGAAGGATGAAAGTCCGGTTTATGATGCAAACCATTTACAAGGGACTTGGTATTTGGACGACATCTCAGACTGTGGCTATGGCGATCATCGAATTGTAACAGGTTTTTACTTAGAACGCGTCACGCCTTTTTTTGCGTGAACCTAGGAACGAGCAGCTAAATTAGCGGGATTCGTAAAATCTATATTATGGTCTTTGCTTGTCAGCGCTGCCGAGGGAGAGACTTATGATAAAGTGCGCAATCATCATTGGCATTCTTGCCTCAAGCGTTCCGTCACAGGCGCGAACGCCACTAAGGCAAGTTCAAACTTACGGATTTCCGGGGAATGATTCTTGCGGAGATTGGACTGAAAATCGCAAAAACCGGAGCACTCAAGTTCTAGAAGGATGGGTTCTAGGTTTTGTGACTGCCGCAAACACATATGGTGAAAACGACGGGCTATTAGGGGTTGGATCAGGTGCAACGGGAATGTTAGCATGGGTTGATAAATATTGCGCGGACAACCCACTCGACACCGTATTGACGGCTTCTGCGAAACTTGTGATTGAATTGAAAAAAAGGCGACCTGCTGGAAAATAAGGGTGTTTGACTAATAATTTTTTCGGTGCCCAAATTGAGCTAGCAAAGTAACGTTTGCACGATTGTGGCGCAGGTGCGAGTAACAATTCCAGAGGACTGGAGAGAACATGCCGTCGTTGACCCCGAACATCGAAAACAGGGTGCGCAAGCTCCCTAAGCCGTCCAATCATACTCAGGGTTTATTGCCGCTTTTTGAAGCCGTCAGCAATGCGTTCTATGCCATCGAAGACAGGTTCAAAGATGCCGGAACAGTGGGGCAGGGTAAAGTCGATATTCAAATAAGCCAATTGAGCGATGCAACGGCCGTGGAGATCATCGTCACCGATAATGGCATAGGATTGGACAAGGATCGATACCAAGCCTTCTGCGAAATTGACACCGACTTTAAGCGTGCAAAAGGCGGTAAGGGTGTTGGCAGACTATTTTGGCTGGATGCATTCAGTCGTATTACGGTGGATAGCGTATACTTAAACGACACGGAGATGGACAGTCGGTCGTTTGCATTTTTGCTAAATAATGACGAGCAAATTACTCCAGTTGAAAAGTCACTGACAGCGTTTCCGGGGACCGGCACCTGCATCACATTTTCGGGAATTCGGTCTCAAGAATATGCAACCCATTTCCCCAAAAAGTCTGACACGTTTTTGCGTTATTTCAGCGCGCATTTTATTTCCGATTTTCTGCTAGGTAGCAGTCCGGACGTCAGCGTCACCATCAACGGTGAAACAACAAACTACCCATACGAAATTTCGGATTTAGTTATTGGGGGGGCATTAGAAACGGGGGAATTCCAGCATCCCGATTTTGGTGAAATGTCGATTACCGGATTCACTTGTAAACCAGAAGCGAGCACAGGGCTTGAAGGACGACACCAGCTGCATTTCTTAGCGGATGGCCGTACCGTAGAATCCCGCAAGATAGATAATCTTTTAGGACTCGAATCTTTAATTGTCGGCGAACATAGTGACCTCGTTTTTCACGGCTGCGTATCGGGTAAGTTTCTGGATGCCAGGGTAAACGAAGGCCGATCAGCATTTACGTTTCCAGAGCGCACGCTCAAAGCCATTAGTCGTCATTGCGTCTCACTAATAAAGGAGCGACTATTTCCTGATCAGATCGCAAAATACGAGCTTCAACGGCGCAAAAATTTTCAATCATTTGTATCGCGTCACCCAATTTACGGCTTCGATGATCAGGATATACAGCTGAACCGCGTACCGTTCCATGCCCGAGAGCCCGAGGAATTTGCGACAGGGTTAGTGAAATACCAGATTCGACAGGAGGAAGGTCGCCAAGTGGCGATTCAAGACGTAATTAATTCGCTAGACGGTGGAGCTATCCCTGCAGATTTTCAAGAGCTCGTCGAAAAGGTCACAAATGATATACAAGTTTCAGAGAGACTCGCGCTAGCCCAGCATGTCGTTAGGCGAAAATTGGTGTTGGAGCTTTTTGAAAAGCTGTTGCGTCGAATTCGGGAACGAGACGGCAAGCCGGACGATAATCATCTTGAGCGCACCTTGCACTCGTTCATCTGTCCAATGGGGGTGCGGGGCGATGATCCTAGCGAGATAAAGGCCCGTGCTCACGATCTTTGGATTGTCGATGAACGGCTAGCTTTCACACGCGCGTTTTCGTCAGATAAGCGGTTAGATCAGATACTGGCGGACGGCGGCAGCGCGCACCGGCCAGACCTGATGGTTTGGGATTTGGCCTACGGGTTGGGTGTTTCTGAACCCGAGTTGGGTGCTGAACACGTTGATACATCTGAACCGCTAACGAAGATGATGGTCGTGGAGTTTAAGAAACCCGGTCGCAAAATTTATGCCAAGCCGGAAGATCAGGTTGAGCAGCAGATTACCAAATATTTGGCGCAATTGAAGGGCGGGGAAATCGAGACATTTCAAAAGACGCGCGTTCGCATTGCAAATGACTGCGTGTTTTACTGTTATGTCGTTGCCGACATCGTTGGAGATCTTGAGCTCCAGCTTTCGGCTTGGCCAAAGACGGCAAACGGCAGCGGTCGCTTGCGTAATCTTGAGGGTGCATATCGCGGTTCCATCGAGGTAATCCAGTGGCAGGATCTGGTCAACGACGCATGGGCGCGAAATAAAGCAACTTTACACGCCGCAGGGCTTAGTCGCTCGGAAAGTTCGACGAAATAACTGCGAAATGCTCTGAATATACGGACGCGCACCGAGATTACCGACAGCCTGTCGTAAAAAAATATCTAAACGCCAAAAACATAATATTAGATCGTTTGCTCTTCAGCAGAAAAAATGGTTTCTATCCTGCGCGTGCCAATGGATCGGCTTTGGACTTTACGCCACGAAGGCACCCCCCAGTGAAGTTAAATCGACGAGCGGTACCCTATCGCAGTTTTATGATTTTGGCCGAGTGTGGTAGAATTTGTGGGAGAATTCGAGTTTCCTCAAATATTTATGTTTATTATTAGTGTCTTATAATATTAGTTCGATACAAGCCCTGCCACCATTTCTTCGCCCAATTCCTCACCACGACATGCGCGCAGTGAGAAATTGTGCCCTTTGCCTTTAAGGTCTCCGCACGAAAACCGAAATCAAACGTCCAGATTGGCCACGTTCAGCGCGTTCTCCACGATGAAATCGCGCCGGGGTTCGACGACTTCGCCCATCAATTTGGTGAAGATATCGTCGGCCACATCCGCCTGATCGATCTCCACGCGCAGCAGGCTGCGGTGGTTGGGGTCGAGCGTGGTTTCCCAGAGCTGTTCGGCGTTCATTTCGCCCAAGCCTTTGTAGCGCGAAATCGACAGGCCCTTGCGGCCGGCGGCCAGCACGGCGTCGAGCAGTTCGGACGGACGGGTGATCGCGCCCTTGTTGCCGAGGCCCGCGGGCGTAACTGCGCGCTGCACCTGATCGCCGACGGCGGTGATGTCTTCGCCTTCGCTGTCGGTTTCGGTCTCGGGTTCAGCCTCCAATATGGCGGCGTCGCCTGCCTTGACCAGACGTGCCGGTGTTTCGTAGCTCGCGCTTTCCTCGCTCGCCAGCTTGTGCAGCTTGCGCGCTTCGGCGGAGAGCAGGAAGGCCGCTTCGATGATGTGGTGGTCGGTGACGCCGCGCCACAGCCGTTCGAAATGATAGCCGCCATCGGCAGCCACGCGTCCGGTCCATTTGCCTTCGACATCCTGCGCGCCCATCCAGGCGGCGGCCTTTGCGACCGCAGCCGTGCGGTCGGTCGCCTCGGGGTCGAGTGCGCCGGTCAGTGCCATCGCCTCGACAATTGTCGGGTCATAGCGGCGCGGAACAAATGCCATCAGGCTGCGCATCCGGCGCGCATGGTCGACCAAAGCGCCAAGGTCCGCACCGGCACGCTGTCCGCCTGCGCCTTCGAGGACAATACCATTGAGGCCGACTTCGACCAGATGGTCGTCGAGAGCGCGATCATCCTTCACATAAATTTCGCTGCGCCCCTTGGCGACCTTGTACAAAGGCGGCTGCGCGATGAAGAGATGGCCGTTCTCGATAATCTCCGGCATCTGCCGGTAGAAGAAGGTGAGCAACAGTGTGCGGATATGGCTGCCGTCGACGTCAGCGTCGGTCATGATGACGATCTTGTGGTAGCGCAGTTTTTCAATGTTGAAATCCTCACGCCCGATGCCGGTGCCCATCGCCTGAATGAGCGTGCCGACTTCCTTGGAGGACAGCATCCGGTCAAAACGCGCGCGTTCGACGTTCAGGATCTTACCCTTCAACGGCAGGATCGCCTGATAATGCCGGTCACGGCCCTGCTTGGCAGAGCCGCCTGCGGAGTCCCCTTCGACCAGGAAGAGTTCGGATTTCGCCGGATCCTTTTCCTGACAATCGGCGAGCTTGCCGGGCAAGGACGCGACGCTCATCACCGATTTGCGGCTGGCTTCACGCGCCTTGCGCGCGGCTTCGCGCGCGGCGGCGGCGTCGATGACCTTCTGGATCACGGTGCGCGCATGGCCGGGATTTTCCTCCAGCCATTCGCTCATCCGGTCGGCCATCAGGCTTTCCAGCGGCTGCCGCACTTCGGACGAGACTAGCTTGTCCTTGGTCTGGCTCGAAAATTTGGGGTCGGGCAATTTGACCGAGACAATCGCGGTCAAACCTTCGCGCATATCGTCGCCGGTCAGGGTGACTTTCTCTTTTTTCAGCACGCCCGATTTCTCGGCATAATTGTTCAGCGTGCGGGTCAGCGCAGAGCGGAACGCCGCCAAGTGCGTGCCGCCGTCGCGCTGCGGAATATTATTGGTGAAGCACAGCACATTTTCATAATAGCTGTCGTTCCATTCCAGCGCGACGTCGATGCCGATGCCGTCGCGGTTCGACGAAATGGCAATGGGATCTGCGAGAAGCGCGGTCTTGTTGCGGTCGAGATATTTGACGAACGCGCCGATGCCGCCTTCGTAGAACAGGTCATGTTCCTTGATTTCCTCATGCCGCTTGTCGCGCAGCAGGATGCGGACGCCCGAGTTGAGGAACGCCAGTTCGCGGTAGCGATGCTCCAGCTTGTCAAAGTCGAATTCGAGGACATTTTTGAATGTCTCGGTCGAGGCCATGAAGGTCACGCGGGTGCCCTTCTTGCCCTCGGGCGCGTCGCCCACGACCTTGAGCGGCCCGACGGCATCGCCATGTTCGAAACGCATCCAATGCTCTTTGCCCTCACGCCAGATGGTGAGTTCGAGAAATTCGGACAGCGCGTTCACAACCGACACGCCCACGCCGTGCAGACCGCCCGACACCTTATAGGCATTGTCGTCGGATGTGTTTTCAAACTTACCGCCGGCGTGCAGCTGGGTCATGATAACCTCGGCCGCGGACACGCCCTCTTCCTTGTGCATCCCGGTCGGAATACCGCGGCCATTGTCCTCGACACTGACCGAACCATCGGGGTTGAGTTCGATCAGGACCAGATCGCAATGCCCGGCCAGCGCCTCGTCAATCGCGTTGTCCGATACCTCGAACACCATATGGTGCAGACCCGATCCGTCGTCGGTGTCACCAATATACATGCCCGGCCGCTTACGCACGGCATCAAGCCCCTTCAGCACCTTGATGCTGTCAGCGCCATATTCATTCAGGTTGGGGGAAGCGGCGCTATCGCCGGTACGTTCTTCAGGTGTATCTTGCATCGCGGCACTATAGGGCAAGCGGCACCAAAACCCAAGCTAATGCGACCGTTTTCCACATCTATTTGACGTGTAAAATCAGGTGGTTGGCGGTTCTTCAATGTTGCGCGGATTATTTCGTCAAAAGGAAGAAGAAAAAGAAGGAAAAAGGGGTGGAATTGGAGACATTCCCGAATTCACGTCTTCCTTAGACTTCCCGTCACCCTGAACTTGTTTCAGGGTCTATTGCTCCGCGAAACTCCGCTGTGGAATGCTTAAAAGTTATGGCAGGCTTCATAACTCTGCCGACGGGGGGCGGCCTCTCGATGGACCCTGAAACAAGTTCAGGGTGACGTAGCGCGAGGAAAGGAATGGCGCGAACCCACTCCCCTTTTTCCTTTTTTCCTTCTTCCTTCTGACGAAAAAACTGGCACAACCAAATTTCCGAAATCCAACCCAAGGCACCCAATGACCTTTGATCCGCAGGCCGAACTTGAACAACCCTTTGGCTCCTACCCCGATCTGATTGCGCATTGGGGGCAGGACCGGCCGGGGCGGGTTGCCCTGGATGACGGGCGGGAGAGTTTGACCTGGGGGCAGGTGGCGGCGCTCGTTGACCGGATGGCGACGCAGATGCAGCGCGATGGATTGCGTAAGGGGCAGGCCGTCGCGATCCTTGGCACGACCTCGGTCCGCTATGCCCTCGCCTATCTGGCCGCCGTGCGGGCGGGTGGCTGTGCGGCGCCGCTTACGACCTCGGCCGCGCCCGGTCAGCTTAACGCCATGCTGCGCGACAGCGGCGCGATGCATCTGTTCATCGACGCACCCAAGCGCGCCGATCTGGCGGGGGAAGATCTGCCGCCGCTCAAAACCATCATGCTGGACGCCCCCCTGCCCGACGCACCGGACATATATGGCTGGATGGCGGAGGAAGGCGCGACGCCCGCGGATATGGGCTGCACCGCGAGCGACCCGTTCAACATCATCTATTCCAGCGGCACGACCGGCACGCCCAAGGGCATTGTCCATTCGCGCGGGATGCGCTGGAAACATGCCGCCGTCGGCACCAATGCGGGCTATGGCGAGCCGGAGCAGAAATCGCTCATCTCCACCCCGCTTTATTCGAACACAACGCTCGCGCTCGTCATGCCTACGCTGGCTTATGGCGGCAGCCTCTACATGATGCCCAAATTCGACGCCGCCCGCTATCTGGAGATCGCGGCGGGGGAGCGCATCACGCACACCATGCTGGTGCCCGTGCAGTATAAGCGCCTCATGGAATATGACGGGTTCGACAGCTTCGACCTGTCGTCCTTCCAGATCAAATATTGCACCAGCGCGCCCTTTTCCGCCGCATTGAAGGCGGAGGTGGTCCGCCGCTGGCCGGGGGCGCTGATCGAGATTTATTCGATGACCGAGGGCGGCGTCGTCTGTCTTTTGCACGCGCATAAATATCCGGACAAGCTGCATACCGTGGGCCAACCCGCACCGGGCAGCGAGGTGTTCACCATCGACGAGGAAGGCAACCGCCTGCCACCGGGCAGCATTGGCGAACTTGTCGGGCGGTCGCCGACGATGATGTCGGGATATCAGAACCAGCCCGAAAAGACGCAGGAAGCAAGCTGGTACGATGAAGACGGCGGCCGGTGGCAGCGGATGGGCGATATCGGCCGGGTCGATGAGGACGGCTTTGTCGAACTGGTCGGCCGCGCCAAGGACATGATCATTTCGGGCGGGTTCAACATCTACCCCGTAGATCTGGAGGCTGTGTTGCTGCAGCATCCGGATGTCGAGGAGGCCGCCGTGATCGGCATGCCGAGCGAGCAATGGGGCGAAACGCCGGTCGGCTTTGTCACGCCCGCCAAGGGTGCCACGCTCGACAGCGGCGCCGTGCTGGCCGCGACCAATGTGCAGCTTGGCAAGACGCAGCGCCTGTCCGCGCTTTACGAAATTGCCGAAATGCCGCGCAGCCATATCGGCAAGCTGCTGAAAACCGACCTGCGCGATCTCGCGGCGGAGAAGCAGCATGCATCCTGAATTCGGGCCCAATCTGACGGTCGTTATCTCGGTGTTGCAAACCGCTCTGACGCCCGCATTCCTGCTGGTTGCGGTGGGCAGCCTGCTCAACGTCCTGACCGGCCGCCTGTCGCGCATCGTCGACCGCTCCCGCGATTTGCAGCAACTGCACGGCGTGACCGAAGGCGCGGCGCATCAGCGGGTGGTGAGCGAGCTGCGGATCATCGAAAAGCGGATGCGCGTGGTCGGATCGTCCATCCTGTTCGCGGTGCTGTCGGCCATCACCGTGTGCATCATGATCGCGCTGTTGTTCCTAATGGGGCTGACAAAATTTTCGGCACCCTGGATCGCGGTGTCAGTCTTCATGCTGTCGCTGGCGCTGCTCGCGACCTGCCTGCTGCAATTTGTGCATGAAATCCGGCTGGCGACGCATGCGATCCATGTGCCGGAGGAGTATCTGGAACTGCCGGAGAAGGGGTGAGGGCGGGTACGCGCCGTCCCTCTGCCAAAGTCCCGTCACCCTGAACTTGTTTCAGGGTCTTATTCCTTCGACGTTGAAAACTAAGACCCTGAAACAAGTTCAGGGTGACGTTGAATTTTAATAATGACGGTTCAAAACAGTAAGGGGTCCAACCCCCTACCTACCCCTTATTCTTCGCCACCCGCGCGACCACTTCGTCGCGGATGGTGGGGGTCACGAACTTGCCGATTTCCCCGCCATAGAGCGCGATTTCCTTGACGAGGCGCGAGGCGATGGGTTGCAGGGCGACGTCGGCCATCAGGAACACGGTGTCGACGCGGTTGTTGAGCTGCCGGTTCATACCGGTGAGCTGATATTCATATTCGAAATCGGTCACACCGCGAATGCCGCGGATGACCGTCGATGCGCCAACCGATTCCGCAAAATCCATCAGCAGCGAATTGAAACCCACAACGCGGATAGTCGCATCGCCGATGCTCGCCACTTCGCGTTCGACCATCGCGATGCGTTCGTCGTCGGAAAACATCGGCGATTTGGCGGCGTTGGTGGTGACGCCGATGACCAGCTCGTCCACCAGCTTCGCGCCGCGCCGGATGATGTCCATATGCCCCAAGGTGATGGGGTCAAAGGTGCCGGGATATACGCCGATGCGATGTGTCATTAACGGTCCCTCTCCGTAATATAATTGGCAATGGCGCGCAGCAGGTCGGCTTCGCTGCCATAGCTTGCCAGATGCGCGTTCGCCTGCGCGACCAGCATGCCCGCCTGTTGCTTGGCGCGCTCAAGGCCCATCAGCGAGACGAAGGTCCCCTTGCCCGCATCGGCATCCTTTTGCAGCGCCTTTCCTGCCAGCTCGGGGTCACCCTCTACGTCCAATATGTCGTCGGCAATCTGGAAAGCGAGGCCGATATCGCGGGCATAGCCTTTCAGATGCGCGCGGCCTTCGGGCGGAATATGGCCGAGGATCGCGCCCATCTCGACGCTCGCGGCAATCAGCGCGCCGGTCTTCAGCGCCTGCAGACGCGTCACCGTGGGCAGGTCAAAGGTCGTCTTCTCCGCCTCCAGATCCATCATCTGCCCGCCCGCCATGCCATCAGGGCCGCTCGCCAGCGCAAGGGTGGCGATCAGCTCGCTACGGATGAAGGGGTCGGTATGGGTGCGCGAGCTTGCCAATATTTCAAAGGCCAGCGCATGCAGCGAGTCGCCCGCAAGCACGGCGGTCGCCTCGCCAAAGGCGCGGTGCACGGTGGGCTTGCCCCGGCGCATATCGTCATCGTCCATGCACGGCAGGTCGTCATGGATCAGCGAATAGACATGGATCGCCTCCACCGCCGTGCCGACGCGCAGCGCGACATCGCGATCGACATGGAACAAGGCGGCGGTCGCGGTGACCAGCAAGGGCCGCAATCTTTTGCCCCCGCCAATCGCGGCATGGCGCATTGCGGCATAGAGCGGGTCGCGCGCATCGCCGGGCAGCGCGAGCAGCCGGTCAAATTCGGCGTCTACATCCGCGGCAATCTGGTTCAGCGCGTCGTGCAACATATCTGGTCAGCCAGCGTCGAAGGGCGTGGTGCCAGCGGGCGAGCCGTCGGGCCCCAGCGTAATCGCCTCGATCCGCGCCTTTGCCGCGTCCAGCCGTTGCTGGCACAGCGCGCGCAACTGGTTGCCGCGTTCATAAAGCGCAATCGATTCGTCGAGCGGCGCTTCCCCGCTTTCCAGCTTGTGGACGATATCCTCAAGCGCGCGCAGCGCCTGTTCGAAATTCAGTTCGGGTGCTTCGGAAGACATCCCCCTGCAATGGCGCTAGCGGCTGTTCGGGTCAAGCCTTTCGGGCAATCGCAAAATTCTTTGGCGGACGCGCATTTTTGCTTTTCAACGGCGAAAGGCTGCGGCAAACGGGCCGCCTTATGAAAACACCTCTCCTGATCCTCGCCCCGTTGTCCATGCTGGCGTTAGCGGCATGCAACCAAACCGAAACCCCTGCTGCCGGTGAAGCCGACGCGACCAAGGCCGCTGCGGCCGTCGAAGAAATCGAAATGCCGCCCGCGATCACCGCCTCTGGCACCTATCGCTGCGCCGACAACACGATCCTCTATGTCGATTTCCTCGGCGCGAATGAAGCCGCCGACATCCGCGTAGGCGACAAGGCCGCCACCGCTGTCCGCGTTACCGCCCCGGCCCCCGAAGCGCCCGCCGCTGACGCCGCCGCAACCGACGCCGCCAAGCCCGCCGCCGAAGCAGCCCCCGCCGGCCCGCTGACATCCGCAGACGGCGAAAGCACGCTTGCGGGCGCTGGCAAGGAAATCAAGGTCAAGCTCGCCGGCAAGGGCGAACAGACCTGCAAAGGCAGCTAAGCGCTTCAAGTAAAAATCCACGCAACCACGGGGGCGGTTCCAACCGGAGCGGCCCCCTTTTTTATGAGTTGAGGCTATGCGGGTGACCGATGGGTCGTGCCAGTTTTTTCGTCAGAAGAAATAAGGGGAGCAGTCTGGGTCGCTTCGAGATTCTAGTCACTTACGCGAAGACCTCGTCACCCTGAACTCGTTTCAGGGTCCATCGTTCAGCGGTGACCGTCGATAGAGCCTAAAACAACCGCGCGTCACAGCTTTGCTTGCCACTCAAAGGGCAGCAATGAGCTGACAAATTGACCCTGAAACAAGTTCAGGGTGACGGTGCTTTTAAGGTAGCCGAAGAGCCTCAAAAACCCACTACCCCACACCCTCGCGCCCTTTTGGTCTCACGCAAAGACGCAAAGGCACAAAGATGCGGGAACGGATAGGTCGTGCCAGTTTATGAAATAGAAGAAAAAAGAGAAAAAAGAAAAAAGGCACCAGCGGATCAAAACCCCGGCGCCCCACCCTTCTTTCTTCTTTCTCTTCTTTCTTCCATCCAATCCCGTGGCACAACCGTCGATGGCCGCTGCACCTTGGAAACCGCAAACAGGTTTAGGAGTTCGTCCTGAACGAACGACCGGCTTTACTGCTTTAGCTGGACGTCGGGAATGGCTGGAATGTTGTGGGAAGAGGACATCAATTCTATCCAAAATGATAAAATTCAATTGCGATCAGCATTTTTTCAAAATGAGGTGTTTTCGTCCCTCAACTTCAAAGCTTAACTTTGCGATTTCGACCCTATCCAATGAGCAATTTTTTTCCGTTCCATCTACATCATAGTTATATCGAACAAATTCGATTTTATCAATTTTTGGATCAAGTACAAGGCTTGTATCTGATTCAAATTCTCCACTCACAATGTCATTTTTACTGTATTCGACTTCAATATAAACATCAGTACCAGTTCTATTTTTTATAATAGTATAAAATGGATCGCAAGAGTAAGAAAATAATAGAACTATTGTATAAGAAGCAATGGATTTTAGAATGTTCATTGCAGTTTCCCAGAGCGCTTAAATCGCTTAATGCATACTAGCTTCCGACTTCGCAAGTTTGCCCATTTTTCAAACGCCCGCAATTGGTCACCGACGAGGGCCAAGCGCACAAAAGCCGGTAACAACTACCAAGTTATAAACAAATACAGCAACCCGACCGTCAGGCAGACCATGGTCGCTGCGCAAATCCACGCTGCGGCCAGTCCGTAATTGTTGTTGATATAGGTAACTGGCAGTTCAAAAATTCCGCGAACTACATCCACCAGAACTTCCACGGATTACCTACCTTCCGCAATTTCCTTGCACCGGCAAAATCAAGTTCCGCCCCCTATTCCTTCCAGCCCCAGAACAGGTGGCAGGGCAGGACATTCCAGAGTTCGAACCCGTTGTCGATCTTGCGGAAATAGGGTTCCATGAAGTCGCGGGCGCGGGCGCGGAATTGGTAGACGAGGAAAGCGCCGCCGGGGCGGAGCGCCTTTGCGGTGTTTTCCGCAATCACCGGCCCCAAATTGTTCGGCAACGTCGAAAAGGGCAGGCCGGACAGGATATAGTCCGCATTTTTGAAACCGAACTGCGCGATAATCTCGTTCACATCGGCGGCCGAGCCGTGCACCGCGATGAAGCGGCTGTCGCGGATGGTTTTGCGCAGATAGACGATGAAATCCTCATTCAGATCAATGACCAGCAAGGTCGCATCGGGACGCAGGCGGTTCAGCACCGGCTGGCAGAATGTGCCGATTCCCGGGCCATATTCGACAAACAGCTTTGTATTGTCCCAATCAACGGGTGCGAGCATCTTGGCGACGGTCCGGTCGGAGGATGGAATGATCGATCCCACCATGACCGGATGCTTGATAAACCCTTTGAAAAACACGCCCCAAGGGCCAAAAAAACGGCTCACACGGGTCTTTACGCGCGTCAGCAGCGGTGTTTTGGCCAAGGTGGATGAGGACATACAGGGGGTTCCGCGACGCTATTGTTACAGTTGTATTGCACTCGCAAATCAGGCTGCCTTATGCAACTGCATTAAGCAAGTTTATGTTCCGCGCGGGTTGCACCGTTCCGCAAATAGGTTCTATGCACTTGTTATGGCACGGCTTCCCATCGGCTCCACTTCTGTCATTTTTATCGCGCAACGCAGCGACGCGGATGCCGATGGATATGCGCAAGCCGCCCACACGATGGATGTGCTGGCATCAGAGCAGCCCGGCTATCTGGGCATGGAATCGGTGCGCGGGGCCGATGGCCTTGGCATTACGGTCAGTTACTGGGCCAGCGACACCGACGCAAAGGCGTGGCGCGACCATCCGGACCACGCCGCGATCCGCGATGCCGGACGTGACCGCTGGTACACGCATTACAGCCTGCACGTCGCCGAAGTCGTGCGCAGCTATGACTGGGTAAAGCCATGAGCGCGGCCCCCGCCATCCCCAACAACCGCGTGGTCGTGCTGTTTCTGGTGATGCTGGTCGCCGCCGCCGGAAACACCGCGATGCAATCGGCGCTGCCCGCCATCGCCAGCGAGCTCGACATGCCCGATGTGTGGGTCAGCCTCGCCTTCAGCTGGTCGGCGCTGCTCTGGGTGATTACCGCACCCAAATGGGCGCGCGTGTCCGACCGGCGGGGCCGCAAACAGTTGATGAGCGTCGGCATCATCGGCTTTGTTGCTTCCATGGGATTGTGCGGGCTCGTCTTGTGGATGGGCCTTGCAGGCTGGATCGGCCCTGTCGCAACTTTCATCCTCTTTGCCCTGTTCCGCAGCCTCTATGGCGGATTCGGGTCCGCCGCGCCGCCCGCGGTGCAGGCCTATGTCGCCGCCCGGACCGAGCGGGAGGAACGGACCAAGGCGCTGTCCATGCTCGCCTCTTCCTTTGGCGTCGGCACGGTGATCGGCCCGGCTGTGGCGCATTATCTGCTGTTCCCGCCCTTTGGCCTCGCCGGACCGTTGATCATGTTCGCGGCCTTTGGTGTGGCCGTGCTGATCGCGCTGCACGTGCAATTGCCCAATGATACACCGAAATTTGCCGCACGCGGTTCGGTCGCGGCCTATCCCAATGCCGGGTCAATGAATTCGCCCGATGCGGAGCAGGAGGATGGGCAAGCGCTCGACACCACCCTGCCCGATGCCGAAGTCCGTTTGCCCTGGCGGGACGAACGCATGTTGTCCTGGCTGCTCGCCGGCCTCATCGGCGGCCATGCGCAGGCGATATTGCTGGGCGTGGTGGGGTTTCTGGTGCGCGACCGGCTCGGGCTGCACGACAAACCGTGGGAAGCGGTGCAGGCGAGTGGATCGGTGATGCTGATCGGTGCGATGGCGACGCTGCTGGCGCAATGGGGGCTGATCCCGATGCTTTCGCTCGCCGCGCGCAGTTCGGTGCTGCTGGGCTCGGTCCTCGCGTTGATTGGTGTCGTCCTGACCGGTGTCAGCCATGATTTTTACGGTATCAGCACGGGCTTTGCCATTGCCTCGCTCGGCTTCGGCCTCTTCCGTCCCGGTTTTACCGCAGGGGCCTCGCTTGCCGTGCGGCGGCATGAACAGGGCGATGTCGCGGGCAAAATCGCCTCGATCAACGGCGCCGCCTATATTTTCGCCCCCGCGATAGGTGTTGCGTTGTTCAGTGTGTGGGAACCTGCGACCTTCCTGATCATCGGTGCAGCCTTGCTGTTCCTGATCCTCTGGGGTCGTCGCGCACTTATCGTCCCGGCCTGACCCGACCGACTTTCGCTGCAACGCAAAAAAAAGGGCCGACCGAAGTCGACCCTGAAAAAGTCTTTAGGAGAGGATGCCTATAAGGCACTTTCGATATGAGCCCACTCCCTTTTTTGTGCAAGTGCGAACAATGCAATTACTGTTGCATAATCTGCAACTATCAAATAGTCGTTTCGCAATGAAAAGCGCGCCGTTGCGGCGGATGCGATAAAAGACCCGTATTTGTTGCACCGCGACAAATCCCTAGGAGTATCTGATGCGTCGTTTACCTCCCTTGCGTTCCCTCGAAGCTTTTTTGCGCGTAGCCAAGCTTGGCTCGGCTAAAGCGGCGGCGAGTGAACTTGCCCTGTCCCCCCCTGCGCTCAGCCGCCGGATCAAGGGGTTGGAGGATTTTATCGGCAAACCGCTGTTCGACCGGCGCGCACAGGCGATGGTCATCAACGCCGATGGCGAAGCCCTGCTGGCCGCGGTCGAACCCGCAATGGACGCGATGGCCGAGGCGGTCGAGGAACTGGCCGGTCGTGGCGGTGAATATCGCCTGCGGCTGGGCGTGCTGCCGCTGTTCGGAACGCAGCGCCTAATCCCGAAACTGCCCGCGCTGCGCAAGGCGTTTCCGAAACTGCACATCGATGTCGACACGTCGGGCCATGCCGAAAATCTGCTGGGTGATGTGGTGGATGCCGCGATCATCATCGCGGCCGAGGTGGACCCCAAACTCTACAGCGTCCGGCTCGACAGCAATGTCGTCTACGCCATCGCGTCGGAAGAATGGGCGAAGGAACAGGACATCAAGACGCCGTCCGACCTTACCAAGCATACGGTCATGGTGCACAGCGACATGCCGATGATCTTCGACGCCTGGCGCGATGCGATGGGCGAGCCGCGCCTGAAACCGCTGGCCATCGACCATATCGACAGCGGCCCACTGATGCTGGAGGCGGCGGCCAACGGCCTTGGCGTTGCCATCATGCACGGCAGCCACTTCTCCGACGCACGCGACCCCCGCCTGACCCGGCTGTTCGATAAAGAGGTCGAAAGCCCCTACAGCTACTGGTTCGTCTGCCGCCCCCGCGCCCTGCGCCAACGGGCCGTGAAGATTTTCCACGACTGGTTGTTGAAAAGCGGGGTGTGAGGGTTGGGGACAGTTCCCGTGGCGGCTTCGCGGGGGAGTTGGTTCACACGGAGACACGAAGGCGCGAAGAAGGACAGCGCATTTTATTCCCAGCCGTCACCCTGAACTCGTTTCAGGGTCCATTTGTCAGCCCGTTGCTGCACGCATTAGGACAAGCCAAGCGTCGACGCACGGTTGTGTGTTCTTTCACGCACCGGGTGCCGTTGCACGATGGACCCTGAAACGAGTTCAGGGTGACGGCCTTAGGAGGAGCTTCGCGCTGCCCTCATATCCTTGCCGCAAAACCGCAAACGCATTAGTATCCGCCACCACAAAGCACGCCATTTTCAGACAGGAGACAGGGCCGCAATGCCATTGCTACGAAAGCCCTACCAGAAATGGCTGATCGTGATCCTTATCCTCCTCGCCGGCTATTATGCGTGGACGAACATCACCGCGCCGCAGGGTGTCCAGAAGGTTGCGTTTATCCCTGCTAAGAAGAGCTGCCATATATCGGGGCAGCTGAATTGCTGCATTTACCGCGCAAAGGCAGGGACCAATGGCAATGTGGTCTACCATCTGCATGGCCGCAATCTGGATGCGCAGATCTGGAATGACGACACTTATTGGACCGCTTTGGTCCAAGCCGATTGGCAGCGGACAAAGACCCTGCCGCCCGTGGTTGTAGTCTTATCCTATGGTCCGACCTGGTTGCTGACGCCGAAGGGGAAGAAGCAGGATAGCGGGTTGCTCGATGATTTCATGGCGAAGCTTCCCGAGATCGAGGCGAAGACCGGTGCGCCCGCACAGCGACTGTTGCTGGGCGAATCCATGGGGGGTCTCAATGTCCTGATCGCCGGCCTCACCCATCCGCAGCGTTTCGCCAAGATCGCGTCGCTATGCCCAGGGGTGTATGCCATATCTCCCTTTGCATCCCTTTCCGCGATGCGGGCCACGCTCGCGCGGACAGGGGCGGACCCACGGATCGGGTTCGGGATATGGCTGTTGGCGAAAACCTATGTCGCCGATGCGGCGGAGTGGAAGCGTGTCTCTCCGCTGGAGCTGGTGAAGCGCGCCGACGCGAACTATCCCGCGCTCTATCTGTCGAACGGCTTGTACGATGCCTATGGCAATTTCGAAGGGTCGCAGATGCTCGCCACCCGGGCGTCGCAGCGGGGCATGGCCGTGGAATGGCATCCGCTTTATGGCGGCCATTGTGCCATCGACACGTCGTCACTGGCGCGGTTTTTGGCGTCCTGAATGCGATATGGGGAACAGAGCCTAGGCCTCTAACCAACAGGTTCCCGATATTTGGCCCCGATGGCGAACAGCAGGCTGGCGAGCCACCACAGCGTCGACAGCGCAATCGTGAACAGCCCGCCCTTGAAATCACTGCCCCATATGCCGCCGAGCAGGCCGATGGCGCATTGTGTGGTTCCGGCGGCGATCATCGCGGCGGGCATGACATTGCGGTGCAGGCTGGAAAGCCAGGCGCCGACAATGGCGATCAACAGGACGAAGCCGAAGAACAGGTTCACGGCATCGCCTTCATGACCGATCATGCCGACGGCCAGATTGGATCCGAAAACGAGGAAGCCCGCCAGAATGGCAACAAAGCCTCCCGCGCGGGAAGCCCAGTTGTTGGTAAGGAGAACGGTCAGTTCCGCCAGGGCGCAGATGATCCCGACAATAACGGTCGCGAGGATGAAATCGGCTGCGGTCCAATTGACTTCACGGCTAAATTGCATCGCCACATAGGGTGTCAGCACCAACAAGACCGCGCCGCCCCAACCCAATATCCGCCAGATCGGAATGCGTCGCGGTCCTGGCCCCCCAAACCCAATGTCGTTCATCAAATTTTTGCCCCATTTGGTGATTGTCCACAAAGCATTGGCAGACTAGGGGGTGAGCGGCATGATGGGGTCATGAGCAATTGGTGAAAAATGGACGGGGCAAGCCTATATTTCGATGACTTCCGGCTTGATCCGGAAAATCGGCTACTAACGCGCGACGGGGCAGCGGTGGATCTGAGCGGACGGTATTTCGACGCTTTGGCCTTGCTTGTCGGCGCGCCCGGGGCGTTGGTCTCCAAGGAACGTTTTCTGGAAGACGTCTGGCACGGCGTGCCGGTGACCGACGAAGCCCTCACCCAATGTATCCGGGCGCTTCGGCGCGCGTTGGGCGACAATGCGGCGCGCCCAAAGTTCATCGAGACCGTGCCCAAATATGGCTATCGCTTCATTGCCGAAGTGTCGGTGGGCGCGCCAGAGGTTGCCGCGCCTATGGTTGCGCCACTGCCTCTTACCGGTTCTGCGCTTCTGGAAGCGCCGCCCTTATACGCCTTTGACTGGGCGCGCTATTGGCTGCTGGCGGGGGCAGGTGTCGCCGGCGGAGCTGTGGCCGGTGTGGTCGGCGGGCTGTTCTACGGGTTTATCGCCGCGGGGCAAAGCACGCAGGCCGGCAGTTCGGTGGTCATGGTGATGACGGCGCTGACTGTCCTGTTCTCCATCATGGGATCGGCGGGGATTTGTCTCGGCCTTGCGGCGGTCGCACAGCGCCGCGCCGGTTGGGCCGGGTATATGGCCGGTGGCTCCATGGGCGGGATGCTCATCGGCGGATCGGTCAAACTGCTCGGGCTGGATGCGTTCAGCCTGTTGTACGGAATTGCGCCTGAAACCATGACCGGCGGGATGGAAGGAGTCGTCATCGGCGCGGCGGTCGGTCTGGGCCTGTGGTTTGCGCGCGAATCGGGTCCGGTGCGGCTATGGCCCGCCGCATTGATCGGCTTGGTAATCGGAGTGGCAATCCCGGCGTTCGGCGGCAAGTTGCTGGGCGGCAGTCTTTTTGCAGTGGCGCAGATGTTTCCGCAATCGCAATTCCGCCCTGACGAGATTGGCGGGCTGGTGGGCGAAAATGGTTTCGGTCCGGTCAGCGCGATGGCTTCGGGTGCGCTTGAAAGCCTGCTGTTTGTTCTGGGCGTGGTCTGGGCCATGTCGCTCGCACGTCGGCAGATGGACAAAAGAAGTAATAACCATATAGGTTCATAATATTGACATGGTAACGCTGAAAAGGTAAAGACGGCAAAGCTGGACCTACCGCGTCCACATTCTATCTTTTACCCAAAAGCAAAGGTTATCCCATGCCTTCCAAAACCACGCCACCTGAGTGGCGGCGGGCGTTTTTGCGTGCGCTTGGCCGCTGTGCCAATGTCCGCGAAGCCGCGCGTGCCGCCGGTATCGATCATTCCACCGCCTATCAGTACCGCAGAACCAATCCCCATTTCGCCCGGTTGTGGGCGGATGCGCTCGCATCGGGTCGGGCGGCGCTGGCAACAGGGCGCGTGCCGGAAGATGTCGCGCTGGAAGATGCCCGGCCGCGCACCATCCGGTCATCGCGCAGCGGAAAAACCTGCGTCATGGCGACCGGCGCAGGGCGCTGGAACGAGACGGTTGAGGAGGCATTCTTCACCCGGCTCGCCGAAACGGGCAATGTGCGGGAGGCTGCCCGCGCCATCCACATGTCGACCGCCGCGCTCTACAACCGCCGCAAGATTTGGCCCACCTTCGACAAGCGCTGGGATGAGGTGGTGACCCTCGCGACCGAGCGGCTGGCGCTATCACTGCTGACCTCGGCCAATAATCTGCTGGAGCAACAGGAACCACCACTGCCCGAATTTGCGGACATGTCGGTCGATCAGGCGATCCGTGTGGCGCAACTTTATGAAGCACGGCTGCGTCAGAATGGCCGCCTTCGCCGCTACGACCGGAAACGCCCGCCGGTCGATGTCGAGAAGATGAAGGAAGAAATCATCGAGAAGTGCGAACGCATGGCCCGGGCGGCAGAGAAATGAGCGCACGTTTTCTCAAAGCCGTATCGGGCCCCTTTGGCGCGACCGTGATCGGTCAGCTCGACGAGCGCGAGACGCTGTCACTCAACAGCGATTTTCCCACCTTCCACCATGAAGGGCAATTGCCACCCGACAGCGACTGGCGCACCTGGCTGATCATGGCGGGGCGAGGCTTCGGCAAGACGCGCGCCGGGGCCGAGTGGGTGCTGGCGCAGATGCGCGCCCATCCCGGTTGCCGCATCGCGCTCGTCGCCGCCACGCTGGACGAGGCGCGCCGGGTAATGGTCGAAGGGCCGTCGGGCCTGCTGCGGCTGGCATCCGAAGGCGAGATCGTCCAATGGTCAGCGGCGCAGCGCACGCTCTGGTTCGAAAATGGCGCAGAGGCGACCCTCTATTCCGGAGCCAACCCCGAAGGTCTGCGCGGGCCGGAGCATCATTTTGCCTGGGCGGACGAGCTGGCCAAATGGAAGCATCCGGTCGATAGCTGGAATAACATGCAGATGGGCCTGCGCATGGGGGCGCTCCCCCGCGCGGCGGTGACGACCACCCCGCGCGCGCTTCCCTTGTTGCGCCGGATAGTGGAGGCGGCGGACAGCGTGCGCACCGGCGGGGCGACGTCGAAAAATCCGCATCTGCCCGAGCGCTTCATCGAGGCCATGCAGAACCATTATGGCGGGACACGGCTCGCGCTGCAGGAGCTGGAGGGGCGCTTGTTCGACGATGTCGAGGGCAGCCTTTGGCCGCTGGACCTGATCGCGCGGTGCCGGGTGGACGCCCTGCCCGGAGAGATTGTGCGCACTGTCATCGGCGTCGATCCCCCCACATCCGCCAATGGCACCTGCGGCATCATCGTGTGCGCGCTTGCGGCCGATGGAATCGCCTATGTGCGCGCCGACTGTTCGGTCACCGGCGCCTCGCCCGAGGGGTGGGCACGGGCGGTGGCCGAGGCGGCGCACGACTATGACGCCGACCGCGTGGTAGCCGAACGCAACCAGGGCGGCGCCATGGTCCGCTCCGTCCTGCTCGCCGCGTCGGCGACCCTGCCGGTGGATCTGGTCCATGCAGCAGTGGGCAAGGCGGCCCGCGCAGAACCCGTCGCCGCCCTGTTCGAAAACGGCCGCGCCTGTTTTGCCGGCGAATTTCCAGAGCTGGAGACCGAGCTGAGCGGCCTCGTCCCCGGCGGCTATGAAGGCGAAGGCAAAAGCCCCGACCGCGCCGACGCAATGGTCTGGGCAATCTGGGCGCTCCTGCTCCGCGGCAAAAAGCGCACACCGCGGATAAGTGTGCTTTAGGACGCGGGGGCAAGGGGACAATCGGCAATTTCCCTCTCCCCTTTAGGGGAGAGGATACGAAGCCTTGGCCGCAAGGCCTAGGCGCAGTTGGAGAGGGGCAGCGACGGTGAGGGCAATGCGCGACCTCCCCCTCTCCACTTCGTCTAACGGCTAAAGCCGTAAGACTACGTACCTCTCCCCTAAAGGAGAGAGAGGGCAAGGGGAATGCGTTCGAGACTGTCTGAGAGCTGCGAGGTTGGGATAATTTTGTTCACACAAAGACACGAAGGCACAAAGGGAAGTGAAAAGAAGCGAGGCACCTAGAATAGCATCGTCACCCTGAACTTGGTTCAGGGTCCTAGTTTTCAACGTCGCAGTAGTAAGACCCTGGAACGTAGTCACCGAAGGTGAAACAAGTTCAGGGTGACGGAGGGGAAAATGGTTGGTCCTTCTTCGCGCCTTCGCGCCTTTGTGTGAGATACTACCTCTCCCCTTCAGGGGAGAGGATACGAAGCCTTGGCCGAAAGGCCTAGGCGCAGTTGGAGAGGGGCTCAGACGGTGAGGTCAGCGCACCAACGTCCCCTCTCCACTCCGACAAAAGGGGAGAGGGGGAATATGTCTGCAATTTGGAAATCTAAATCGAAACCGGACTGTCCGGACACGACAACATTGCGGACATTTTGAACTTACTATACTTCACAACATAATTGATTGCGGGACATTGTGTCATGGATATCATTGTCAGTTTGCTCCTTTTTATTGCCACGCAGAGCAACACATCAGACGCACCAAAATTTAGTCAATGCAACGAACCCAAAGGCTGGGAGCAGATTGTTGAACGCGATCCGCGTTTTGTGATTTTCGGCGAACTTCACGGCACACAGCAGTCGCCTGACTTTATTGCCAACCTTGCTTGTGGCTTAAGTTCAAAAGGGCAGAAAATCTTAGTTGCAGTTGAGCTGAGTGCCGCGGAAGATTCTAAACTGCAGGAAGCCTGGAAACTACCGGCAGACCGGTTTGGCAATGCGCTTTTGGAATCTGGTTGGCGCGGTCGCAGTGACGGAGTTGCCAGCGCTGCCATGTTTTCCATGATTGTGCGCCTCCATAATCTGAAAGAGCAGGGATCGCCTATAAGCATTGTCGCTTTCAATGGCACGAAAGACCGCAAGAAGTCTGTGCGTTTTGCCGATTTGCCGGGGCAAGGGCCGCATGAGGCAGAACAAGCCGCAAACATCGCTGAGGCCGCAAACACTTCGGAATATGATCGTGTCCTTGTGTTAGTGGGCAATTTCCACGCACGTACTGGATCCGTTGCGTTGCCCGGAGTACAATTTGACCCGATGGCAAAACGCTTGGCACAATACGGGAGCACGGTATCTCTAAATATGCGATATGCAGAAGGCACCAGTTGGAATTGTGTGCTGAAGGCTCCCAAGGACCAGAATGATAAGCCGGTCACAGCTGACTCGTTGGATTGCGGTATTCATCATACCCGTGGAAGCAAGGATATCGGTTCAGAACCATTCATAGAGCTAACGCCTGCTCCCGGGGCGGGACATAATGCCGATTATGACGGTTATTTTTGGGTTGGCCCAATTAGTGGCTCTCCTCCTTTCGCGGGTAAGTGAACGTCCGCTAACCACAACAAAGCTGCCGTCACCCTGAACTCGTTTCAGGGTCCATCGTGCAGCGTTCCCCTTTGCGCGAAAGAAAGCGCAACCGCGCGTCCCAGCTTGGCCTGTCACAACGTGTGCAGGAAACGGCTGGCAAATGGACCCTGAAACAAGTTCAGGGTGACGGTGCTTAACCTTTCCAATGTTAGGGACTGTCCCCAACCTCCCCCCACACAAAGGAAACTATTGGCCTTCGCCGTGCAACGCACTAGGCGTAGGGCGACAGATTCTTGCGAGTTAGGGAATGAAAAAATGCGTAAAGCACTTTGGTTGGGGGTTGCGTTGATGGTGATGACAGGGCCGCAAGGCGCGCGGGCAGATGATGCGGCGACAGCGGATGTTGCGGACGGTCTCACCTATCCGCAGACGAAAACCGTTGATGTCGTCGACACCGCCTTTGGTATCAAAATCCCCGATCCCTATCGCTGGCTGGAGGATGATGTCCGCGTCAATCCCGCCGTGGCCGATTGGGTCAAGGCGCAGAACAAGGTGACCGACGCCTATCTCGACACGCTGCCCGGCAAGGATGTGCTCGCCGCGCGGATGAAGAAGCTGTTCGACTATGAACGTTTCGGCCTGCCTGAAAAGGCCGGCGGCCATTATTTCTTCACGAAGAATGACGGGCTGCAGAACCAGTCGGTGCTGTATGTGCGCAAGGGGCTGACCGGCAAGGATCGTATCCTGATCGATCCCAACACATGGGCAAAGGACGGCGCGACCGCGCTCGATAGCTGGGTGCCGTCGAAAAATGGCAAGCTGCTCGCCTATTCGATCCAGGATGGCGGTTCGGACTGGCGGACGATCAAGGTGCTCGACACCGCGACGGGCACGATCCTGACCGACGAGATCAAATGGGCGAAGTTCACCAACATCAGTTGGGTCGGCAATGACGGCTTCCTCTATTCGCGCTTTGCCGAGCCGAAGGAAGGCGCCGCGTTCCAGCAGCTGAATTACAACCAGACCATTTATTACCACAAGATCGGCACCCCGCAGTCGGAGGACAAGGCGATCTATGCGACCCCCGACAAGCCCGAATATGGCCACAGCGCGCAGGTCACGCATGACGGTAAATGGGCGCTGATCACCACGTCGCAGGGGACGGACGAGAAATATGAGCTCCACATCATGCCGCTCGGCAAGAAACCGTCGTGGAAGGCGCAGCCGCTGGTCAAGGGGCTGGAGCATGAATGGCAATTGGTCGAGGGCGTGGGCAACAAGCTCTGGTTCATCACCAACAAGGATGCGCCGCGGCTGAAACTGGTGTCGGTCGACCTCAAGGCAAAGGTTCTGAACCGGGCTCCGTGCGAAGGCAGCTCGGACGCGGGAGACGTCTGCATGGCTGAAGGATTTGCCTTCACCGACATCGTCCCCGAACGCGCCGAAACGCTGACCCGTGCGCAGATTGTGGGCGAGCGGTTGATCCTGTCCTATATCAAGGACGCGAAATCGATGGCGATGATGACCAATTTGGCAGGGGGTCCTGCCAAGGAAATCTCGCTGAACGCCATCGGCACCGCGAGTGGTTTTTCCGGCACGCCGGGTGACCCTGAAACCTTCTACGGCTTTTCAAGCTTCAACCAGCCGGGCGCGGTGTACCGTTTTGACAGCCGCACGGGCCAGTCGACGTCCTTCGCCGAGCCGAAGCTGAGCTTCAATCCGGCGGACTTTGCAATCGAGCAGGTCTTCTACCCGTCAAAGGACGGCACGAAGATCCCGATGTTCATCGTCCACAAAAAGGGCCTCGACCTCAGCAAGGGCGCGCCGACATTGCTCTATGGCTATGGCGGGTTCAACATTTCGCAGACCCCGACCTATTCGGCGACGCGCATGGCGTGGATCCAGTCGGGCGGCGTCTTCGCGCTCGCCAATCTGCGCGGGGGCGGCGAATATGGAAAGCCCTGGCACGATGCGGGCCGCCTGATGAACAAGCAGAATGTGTTCGACGACTTTGCCGCGGCGGGCGAATATCTGGTGGCCAAGGGCTACACCGCCAAGGGCAAGCTCGCCATCGAGGGCCGCTCCAACGGCGGCCTGCTGGTGGGCGCGTCGCTGAACCAGCGGCCGGACCTGTTTGCCGCGGGCCATGCCGCCGTCGGCGTGATGGACATGACCCGTTTCGACCGCTTCACCGCAGGCCGTTACTGGGTCGACGATTATGGCAGCCCGGCGAAAGAGGCCGATCTGAAGATGCAGCTGACCTATTCGCCCTATCATAATATCAAATCTGGCGTCGATTATCCGGCGGTGATTGTCTCCACCGCCGACACCGACGACCGCGTGGTGCCGGGGCACAGCTTCAAATATACCGCCGCGTTGCAGGCGGCGAAGACCGGATCGCGGCCCAAGATCATCCGCATCGAAAGCCGCGCGGGCCATGGTTCGGGCAAGCCGACGGACAAGCTGATCGAGGAATATTCCGACATCTACGCCTTCCTCGCCAAATGGACGGGGCTGGAGCTGAAGTAAGCCGGACTTAACCGGTCGCCATCAACGCGGCCTCATCCGCAAAGGCGCGTCCCACCGCGGGGCGCGTCAGGATGCGGTCGCGATAGGCGGTCAGCACCGGCCAGGGGGTGAGGTCGATCCCCGCCGGTTGCGCCCAGCCGAGCGTTGTTACCAGATAGGCATCGGCCACGGTAAAGCCATCCCCCACCAGATAGTCGCGGTCAGCCAGATGCGCCGACAGCAGGTCATATTTCGCGCCCACCGACCCGCGCGTATAGTCCTTCATCGCCGCCGGAATGTCGGGCCTGAACATCATGTAATAAACGGCCTTGTGCAATTCGGACGAGATATAGTTGAGCCACTGGTGCAACCGCGTCCGCTCCAGCGTACCGGCAGGGGGCGCAAGGCCGCTTTCGGGCGCAAGGTCCGCCACATATTGCAGCACCGCCGGCCCCTCGGTCAGCACCTCGCCTGCATCGGTGACCAGCGCAGGCACCTGCCCCTTGGGGTTGATCGCAAGATAATCCCGCCCGTCCTCGGTCTGCTTGGTCGCCATGACGACCCGATGAAACCCCGCCTCTTGCCCCGTTTCATACAAGGCAATGCGCGTGGCCAGCGAACAGGATAGCGGTGCGAAATATAATTCCATGGATTCTCTCTCCAACAGGGCGGGCGCTGTGCAGTTTTGCGGAAAGGGCGGGATTGGTCAATCGGGGTTGGAGCCGAAGGTGTGCAGAGCACAGCTTGTTTTTCCTCTCCTGTTGGGAGAAGAGCTGTTCATAAAACACTTCACTTTCCTGAACAAAAGCTGACAAGTTAATTCAGGAAACCGTCAAGACGAATCACTTATTCAGTAACTGTCAGCACGGGAAACAGCCCGTCGAGACACAGGAGAATGACGATGAATTTTGTAACCAAAAGCTTGCTAGGCGCCGGGGCTGCTGCTGCAGCTTTGGTGAGTGTATCCGCCCCCGCACAGGCCCGCGACCGTTATGACCGCGATGGCATCAGCTCAGGCGAAGTCATTGCCGGAGCCGTTGTGCTCGGCGGACTTGCCGCAGTGATTGCAGCGTCGGATAATGACCGCGACCGCGACCGCTATGGCTATGACCGGGGCGACCGTTATGACTATAATCGCGCGGGCTATAATTATGGCAACCGCCATGGCGGCGGACGTGCAGCGGTGAACCAGTGCGTCAACGGTGTCGAGCGTTGGGCCAGCCGTTACAGCCGGTCGGACGTGACGCAAATCCGCGACATTGAACGCACCCGCTATGGCTACCGCGTCAAGGGCAACCTTGTCGTCCAGGACGGCTGGCGCGGCAACAACCGGGGCTATGACCGGTACGACCGTGATGGCCGCAACGGATATGGCGACGGCTATGGCCGGGGTTACGACAAGGGCCGGTTCACCTGCTATGTCGAACGCGGACGGGTGGTTGATATCGACTATAGCGGTCTCGACCGCTGGCGGTAATTGAAGCTTAAAAGGGTTCAGCCTGGCGACAGGCTGGACTCTATAATCGCGGATGACAGGGGGGAGTTTCGCACCCTGCGAACAGGAGGAAAACATGGGGTATTTTCGGAAATCAGCGCTGGCCTTGGGCACAGCGGCAGTCGTCGCCACTTCGGCGGCACCCGCCTTTGCGGCGGTGTCGCTCGATCGCGGGCATTCTGTATTGAAATCGGCCGGCGAATATAATGGCTGGGGCCGACGTCACCGCTATCGGCACCGCGACCGTGTCGATGGCGGTGACATTCTGGCCGGAATAGCGATCCTCGCCGGGATCGCCATCGTCGCCGACGCGGCGAGCAAGAACAACAAGAACAAGCGCGACAGCGAAAACTATCCCGATCAGCGGCCCTATGATGAAGAACCAAGCAGCACCCGCGACAGCATCCCCGACAGCACGGGCCGCAACGATGTGGCAAGCGCGGTCGAGGCCTGCTCCAGCGCCGCCGAACGCGACGGCGCGCGCGTCGATGAAATCCGCAACGTCACCCGCGACGGCGAAGGCTGGCGGGTCGAAGGCCGGCTCTCGGGCGGCAAGGATGACGACTTCACCTGCGGCGCGACCAATGGCGAAGTCGACTTCGTCCAGTTCGGCGACCGCGAGATTTGAGGTTTGGATGGGGGGCGGTTCCTTAAGGGATTGCCCCCTTTTCCCTTTCTCTCAGGCACCGTCACCCTGAACTTGTTTCAGGGTCTATTTGTCAGCCCACTTCTGCCTTTTTGTGACAAGCCATCCAGTGACGCGCGGTTGCGCTCGCTTTGACCCTACGGGTGCCGACGCACGATGGACCCTGAAACAAGTTCAGGGTGACGGACTTTGCCCCAAACCCGTTCAGGCAATCCGCTTGGACATGCGGTAATTATGGATCGCGACGCCGTTGATCGTGAAATCATTGCGCCCATCAACGCTGAAGCCGCGACGTTCGAACAGGCGGCGCGCGCTTTCGCTCGCCTCCACAAAGACCATCGCTATCCCCGCATCGCGCGCCGACGCCTCCAACGCGGCATAAATTGCCGAACCCACTCCCGTCCCAATACTGTCGGGGCGGCAGTAGAGATGGTCGATATTGCCGTCCGGCTCCAGATCGCCATAGCCGACGGCTTGGCCATCGTCGTCAATTGCAACCAATATAGTTCGCCCCCCGGCCCGCCGTAAATAATCCTGCGGATCCGGCGGGGAAGGACTCCACGCCGCCACCTGCTGCACCGAATAGTCACGCACACCCGCTTCCCGCACCGATGCATGGAACAACGCCGCAAGCGCTTCGGCATCTGAGGGCATGAAGGGGCGGACAAGCATTGCCCTATGATAGGACTATGTCCGGCGAGGGGAAAGGGGGACAGTCCCTAACCTTTCCTCTTATAATCAGCGTGGCGTTGACGGGGAGGTCGTGCCTATTTTTTCGTCAGAAGAAAAAAGAGGAAAAAGGAAGAAGGGAGACAGCCAGAAGCGCATCCGCATTCGGCCCGTCTTTCTTCTTTCTCTTCTTTCTTCCAGCTTATTCTCTGGCACAAAGCGTTGGTGGCCATGTACCTGCGCAACACAAAAAAGCGGATAGGCGTGAGCTGAACGAATGGCTGCTTTTAGCGTGCTACGCGGCTAGCTGAAATGGCTACAATGTTGTGGAAAGCGGACTTAACGACTGGCATGAGGGAACATCTGAAAGGGAGGGTTATCATGCTTGAAGGTCGAGACTGGCACGCTGCCGCTGGTGCCTCCGCTAGCGCCATCGAAGAGTTGCAAGCTGCTGCTGCTCCGCTTTGCCTGCCAGACAGCTTTCTGCGGCTCCTGTCGTTCAGTAACGGCGGGGAAGGACCACTCCAGGTAAACCCCTGCTACTTCCAGCTAGACGAAGCGCAAGAAGTCAAAGCCTCGATCGCGAGTGGCAATCATGGTCGGCCCGACCTCGAAGGGTTCCTGATTTTTGGCAGCAATGGTGGTGGTGAGTATCTTGCACTCGATACGCGGGACATTACGCCTTGGCCCGTCGTAACCATCGATATGGTTGCGGGTGGGGACAGTGCAGAAGTCGTATCTCCTGATTTCGACAGCTTTATCGAACTAATTGGAGTTGAATGACCGCTTTGTTGTCGTGTCCTGACAGGCAGCTTCTATGGCATATTGCTGGGTAGCCGACGCTAGCGAGGATGACTGGCGATCACGATCCTTTCGACCAACACCTCATTCGCCAAAAAGTCTATGAGGTCCAGCAGCACATCAGCGGGAGCAGTTCCGAAGTCAATGGTTAGAAACCAAAGCTGGCCATTGGTCTCGATAGGTGTGACCTCGTGGATGGCATTGGCAACTCCAGACGGTCCAGTCGATGCGTCGGACGTATCAAGCCACTGCATAAGCAGTCCTTCGAGCTTCGCTATATCTGGCAACGATCGGTCGAAGGCAATCTGTGTAGAACACCACGTAAATGGATAAATCTTAATGGTAACCGTGCCGAGTTGAAAGCCAGTTGCCTCCATATTCTCTGGCGGGTCGAGCCATACTTCGGAAATCAGGTCTGAACCGTCTTCGCGCTTCTCGACTAAATCAACCCGGACGTATCGGTAAGGATACTCCAAGGCATCATTGTTTATCGAAATAAGCAGTTCTCGAACACGAGACGGGTTAGCAGGGATACCTGCAACGACCGTTTCAAAATAAGAAACATAGCGTTCGCGCTCGGCGGAAATTATCGACACTAAAGACATCTCTTGGCCCTCTTTATCGAACCACGATAGCGGCACTGCGAATGTCTGCAATGTTGTCGTGTCCTGACAGTCCGCTTTCGATGTGGATATCCGAATTGCAGACATATTCCCCCTCTCCCATGGGGAGAGGATACAAAGCCTTATGAGCGCAGCGAATGTGGCGGCGTTGGTGAGGGGTTGTGCGCTATCGATAGGGCGGAGCCCCTCACCCAGCTCCAGCTAGGCAACAAGTTGCCAAGCTTGCGCAACCCTCTCCCCGTGGGAGAGGGGATCAGGGTCATTGCGACCTTCTCCGCGTTCTCCGCGAACTCTGCGTGAACCTTGTACGCATCCCTTCTTCGTTCACGCAGCCTTCGTGTCTTCGAGTCTTCGTGCGAACCAAAAACCCCTCCGACCAAAACAACAAAAAAGGGCGGCACCCTCACCGGATGCCGCCCTTCAATTCTGTCGTTGAGGCCGGGTTTATTCGGCGTCGTCGTCCATCATTTCGACTGGGCCGCTGTCTTGGCCCTTGGCGTCGACATTGCGGTCGACCAGTTCGATGACGCCCATGGGGGCGGCGTCGGAGCCGCGGAAGCCGGCTTTGATTACGCGGCTGTAGCCACCGTTACGGTCGGCATAGCGCGGGGCCAGTTCGTCGAAGAGTTTCTTGAGCTGCGTGTCGTCCATCAGACGGCTCATCGCCAGACGACGGTTGGACAGGCCACCCTTTTTCGCGAGCGTGATCAGCTTTTCAACATAAGGACGCAGTTCCTTTGCCTTGGGCAAGGTGGTCTTGATCTGCTCATGCTTGATCAGCGACGCCGCCATGTTGCGGAGCATCGCGGTACGGTGCGAGGTGGTGCGTTGCAGCTTACGGTGGCCAACTTTATGGCGCATAAATACTTCCTTCGTTCGTTATGGGGCCGTGTCAGGTACCCCGTAGCAGGCCCGCTTGAGGGGGAGCCCATTGCCCTTTATTCCTCTCCTGTGGGAGAGGATACGAAGCCTTGGCGCTTGCGCCTAGGCGAAGTTGGTGAGGGGTTGTGCCCTGCCGATAATGCAGAGCCCCTCACCCAGCTACGACTAGCAAGCAAGCTTGCAAGTCTTCGCAACCCTCTCCCAACGGGAGAGGGGAATTGGTTTAGCCCAGCAGTTCCTGCTCAAGCTTCTTGGCCATTTCCTCGATATTCTCGGGCGGCCAGCCGGGGATGTCCATGCCGAGGCGCAGACCCATGGACGACAGCACTTCCTTGATTTCGTTCAGCGACTTGCGGCCGAAATTGGGAGTGCGCAGCATTTCGGCTTCGCTCTTTTGAACGAGGTCGCCGATGTAGATGATGTTGTCGTTCTTGAGGCAGTTTGCGCTGCGGACCGACAGTTCCAGTTCGTCCACCTTCTTGAGAAGGTAGCGGTTGAGCTGGTTCGCGTCCGATTCTTCCGACGATGCCGATGGTGCGGCCATGCCGATCATCGGCGAGCTTGCGGCCATCGAATCTTCGAAGTGGACGAACACCTGCAACTGGTCCTGAAGGATGCGTGCGGCATAGGCCACAGCGTCTTCGGGGGTGACGGTGCCGTCGGTTTCGATCGTCAGGTTCAGCTTGTCATAGTCAAGTTCCTGACCGATACGCGCATTGTCGACCTTGTAGGCGACCTGACGGACGGGCGAATAGAGGCTGTCGACGGGGATCAGACCGATCGGCGCGTCGGCCGGACGGTTGGCGACTGCAGGGACATAGCCCTTGCCGGTGTCGGCCGTGATTTCCATGTTCAGCGTCGCGCCGTCGTCGAGATGGCAGATGACCAGATCCGGGTTCATCACCTGGATATCGCCGGAAACAGCGATATCACCTGCGGTGACCGCGCCGGGGCCGGTGGCCGAAAGCTGAAGCCGCTTGGGGCCTTCGCCTTCCATCTTCAGGGCGACCTGCTTGATGTTGAGAACGATGTCGGTGACATCTTCACGCACGCCGGCAAGCGACGAGAATTCGTGCAATACGTTCTCGATCTTGATCGACGTGATCGCTGCACCTTGCAGCGACGAGAGCAATACGCGCCGCAGCGCGTTGCCCAGTGTCAGGCCAAAGCCACGTTCCAGAGGTTCGGCGACGAAGGTAGCTTTACGCTTCGCATCGCTGCCGGACTTGAGTTCGAGGGCGTTGGGCTTTTTCAGTTCCTGCCAGTTCTTGATATTGACGGACATGGATTTCCCCTAGCTAGGTTGGGACTGAACCGGTTCTTGGTGCACCGTCCGGTCAGGCCGATTGAAACTTGTTTAGGGACTGCCCCCTTGTCGAGGACCTTCCCTGTGGAGTTTGGGGCCGAACTGCGCGAGCAGCACTTCCCCAAGCTGAATTCAGACGCGACGGCGTTTCGAAGGACGAACGCCGTTGTGCGGGATCGAGGTGACATCACGGATCGAGGTGATCGTGAAGCCAACAGCCTGCAGTGCGCGCAGAGCCGATTCACGACCCGAACCCGGGCCCTTGACTTCGACTTCGAGCGTGCGGACGCCATGTTCGGCGGCCTTCTTGCCGGCGTCTTCTGCAGCAACCTGTGCGGCATAAGGGGTCGACTTGCGGCTGCCCTTGAAACCCATGGTGCCGGCGGACGACCAGCTGATCGCGTTGCCCTGGGCATCGGTGATCGTGATCATCGTGTTGTTGAAGCTGGCGTTGACATGGGCAACACCCGCCGAAATATTCTTGCGTTCCCGCTTCTTAATGCGCTGTGGTTCGCGTGCCATAAAATGTGTATCCTATTCGAAATATGCGTGAAAAAGTGGACGGGCGGAACCCGTGCTTACTTCTTCTTGCCAGCAATTGCCTTGGCCTTGCCCTTGCGGGTGCGCGCATTGGTGTGCGTGCGCTGGCCACGGACCGGAAGACCCTTACGGTGGCGCAGGCCACGGTAGCAGGCGAGGTCCATAAGACGCTTGATGTTCATCGATGTGGTGCGGCGAAGGTCGCCCTCTACGGTGTAGCCTGCATCGATGGTTTCGCGGATTTGCAGAACTTCGGCGTCCGAAAGATCCTGCACACGGCGGCTATGATCAATTCCCAATTTGTCCGCGATCTCGAGCGCTTTTGTGCGACCGATACCGTGAATATAGGTAAGCGCAATGATCACGCGCTTATTTGTTGGAATGTTAACCCCGGCAATACGAGCCAATTTACTTACTCCTGCTCCACAGGTGCCCCGAAAGACGAACCCTATCTCTACGCTGATGATATTCCTAAACTAAAAAATCCAGCGGGCGCAATAAAGCGCTGCTGGCTCTACCAGATGTTTGGAATGTCACCGCCACTAACGCGAGTCTCTTAAACTGTCAAGACGACGAATGGGTCTATCCGTTACCTTTTGTCTTGGTTTTGCCGCTAACCGCATTTTCTTCGATAAACTGGATGATCTTGGTCGCAATATCCTTGCCGCAGGCCTTTTCAATGCCCTCAATTCCGGGGCTGCTGTTGACTTCCATGATTACCGGCCCGTGATTGGAACGCAGCATATCCACCCCGGCGACATTCAGGCCCATTGCCCGGGCAGCGCGGACGGCAGTTGACCGTTCTTCAGGTGTAATCTTGATGGCCTCAGCCGATCCGCCGCGATGCAGGTTGGACCGGAAGTCACCCTCGGCGCCCTTGCGCTGCATGGCGGCGACTACCTTATTGCCGATGACGAAACAACGTATGTCGGTGGCATTCGCCTCCTTGATGAACTCCTGCACCAATATGTTCACGTTGGCGCTGCGAAAGGCTTCGACCACAGAGCGCGCCGATTTCTCCGTCTCGCCCAGAACGACCCCGATTCCCTGGGTTCCTTCGAGCAACTTGATGACCACGGGCGCCCCGCCGACCATCTTGATGACTTCGTCAGTTTGCTTGGGATCATGCGCGAAGGCGGTGACGGGCAAGCCCAGGCCTTTCTTCGCCAGAATCTGCAGGGACCGCAATTTGTCGCGCGACCGTCCAATGGCGACGCTTTCGTTCAAGGACCAGACGTTCATCATCTCGAACTGCCGCAAGACGGCGAGACCGTAGAATGTAATCGAGGCGCCGATCCGCGGGATGACGGCGTCATATTTGCCAAGCTTTTCGCCCTGATAATAGGCTTCAGGCCGGTGCGACGTAATGTTCATCGTTACGCGAAGGGTGTTGAGGACGTCGATCTGATGCCCGCGTGCCACCGCTGCTTCCACCAACCGCTGGTGGGAGTATAGGTCGGCGTTTCGCGCCAACATTGCAATTTTCATGTAAGGTTATTCCTTATTGCGCTGGCTTGCCCAGCATCCAGCGCCGTTCACTATTTACCAAAAAGCCGCGCCTTAACGCCCGACGCCCAATAAGCAAGGGAAACGCCATTGAACGTCGATTTGCCAAGGTGAGCTGGCCATTCCAGCATAATGTACCGAAACAAAATGTCGCGGATATTACATATCGCTCCTCATTGGCCCCGTTCGAACTTCGCACATATCGCTTGTCGATCATCGGCGCTTCGTAGCGTTTGGGCTTCTCCCCGGCATTCAGGCGGAACCAGAATTCGACCCAGGGCTGCCCATCGCGCACCAATGGCTTTACGCGGGTGGCGTGGATGGACGATGTTGCGGCGCCGGTATCCATTTTCGCGTGGACGTTCCGAAGGCCGAGGCTCGGGATGTCGACCATTTCACACCAGCCAATTTCGACTTTCGCATTTTTCCGAAGTTGGCGCCCCCTAGTCATACTTCTTTAGTTTGGCGTGGCCGCTTGCTCGTCGCCGGTGTCACTTTCGCTTTTGACATCCGGCGCCTTCCCCTCTCCATCAGATGGCTTTGGGTCTTCGAGATTTTCGACATCGAGCGAGAAACCATCGGCGCTGGGAGCTTCTCCCGATGCAGGGGCGAAGGGTTTCAGCAAGCGGCGAAACTGGTCACCCAATACGGTATCGACCGCAGGCGCGATCTCGCTGACCTTGTAGCGCATGTAGCCGCCCACGACATAAGAGAAGCTGATCTTGGTCGCCTGCCCGTCTTTTGAAGGTTCCATGGCCACGGTCAAAGTGCCCGTCACCGCTTCGGATTGCAGCGGCCCCAGTCCGCCTTGCATGCGCAATACCTTCCCGGGCTGGGCAAAGATGACGCGCATATGCTCGACACTGCCGACGGTCTTTACCTTGCCATCGGCGCCCTTTTCCTGAAACAGCTCGCAAAAGCAGCCATTGGCCTGCGCGTCGATGTAGAAACCATCGGTCGATCCCGACCAGCTGTGCGACCTGTTCCACCAATCCTTTGGCGCAATCAATCGCTTCCAGATTTCGTCCGGAGAGGCATTGACCGATGCGATGTGCACCACGTTAAAGCCGGTGTCGGAGCTCGCTTTGACTTCTGCAAAGGCTGGCGAGGCGAATGCCAGACAGCCTGCAGCACATAGGATGGCAGTTCTCATAGTATAACTTTGCCGCGCCCGCTTACCCACGGCAATGCCAAAAATCACTTCTGGCCGATGATCTCTTCTATTTCTTTCGTCACGTCTTCGATGGATCCCATGCCATCAATGCGCCGCACGAGGCCACGCGCGTCGTAGATCGGCAGGATCGGCGCGGTTTTCGCGCGATATTCGGCCATGCGTGTGCGCACGGTTTCTTCATTATCGTCCGGACGACGCTTGAACTCCGTCGAACCGCAATTGTCGCAAACGCCTTCCGCCTTGGGGAGCTTGTAGCGGTCATGATATCCTTCACCGCACGAAGCGCAGGTGAAACGGCCAGTGATACGATCTACCAACGCATCTTCATCGACGTTCAGCTCGATCACAAAATCGAGGGTGCGTCCGCGATCGGCCAAAATCTTGTCGAGCGAATGGGCCTGCGCCGCGGTGCGGGGATACCCATCGAAAATAGCACCCTGATCGTGCGGCATTGAGTCCAGCTTGTCGCAAATCAGATCGTCCACAATCTCGTCCGAAACGAGCGCGCCTGAATCCATGACGGCGGCAACGCGGTCACCCAGAGGCGTTCCCGCCTTGCGCGCAGCGCGCAGCATGTCGCCGGTCGAAAGCTGGGCCATGCCGAAATCATCAACCAGGTGACTTGCTTGCGTACCTTTTCCCGCACCTGGCGGTCCCAACAGGATGATATTCATGAAACGCCTAACCCCCAATCGTTCCGATGGCCCCTTTAGCGGGCGCGACCACCTTTAAGTTTCGCCTTCTTGAGCAGATCGCCATATTGATGGGCGAGCAAATGGCTCTGGATCTGTGAAATCGTATCGATCGTCACATTGACCAGAATGAGCAGGCTGGTCCCGCCGATGGCGAAGAACTGCTGCTGCCCCGTTTGCGCCATGACATAATCAGGCAACAGACACACGAGAGTCAAATAGGCTGCACCGAGCACGGTGATGCGCGTCAGCACATAGTCCAGATACGACTCGGTGTTCTTGCCGGGTCGGATTCCGGGAATGAAGCCACCCGCCTTTTTCAAATTTTCCGATGTTTCTTCCGGGTTGAAAACAACGGCCGTGTAGAAGAAACAGAAGAACACAATGCCAAGGCCATAGAGCAGCAAATAGACCGGCTGACCATGCGCGAGATATTGGTTCAGGGTGATCACAAAATCGCCCATTGCGCTTTCACCCGCAACTTTGTTTCCGCCCAACTGTGTGATCGTGATCGGCAAGAGCAACAACGACGACGCAAAGATTGGGGGGATAACGCCAGCGGTATTGATCTTCAGCGGCAGATGGCTGCGGTCAGCCTGCATCATGCCGCGCTGGGTCGCACGCTTGGGATATTGGATGAGAACGCGGCGCTGGCCCCGTTCCATGAAGCAGATCAACAGAGTCAAACCTACAAACATCGCGATGAAACCGACGATGACAATGCCGCTGATCGAACCCGTGCGACCGCCTTCGAGCAGGTTGGCGACAAGCCGCGGAAGCTGCGCAACGATGCCCGCCATGATGATCAGCGAGATACCGTTACCGATACCGCGCGAGGTGATCTGCTCACCCAGCCACATCAGGAACATTGTGCCGCCAATCAAGCTGATGGTTGCAACCACGCGGAACATCAAACCCGGCTCGACAACGGCACTAATGCCATTTGCAGCAGCGAGACTTTCGAGGCCAGCTGCAAGGAAATAGCCCTGCAACGCCGTCAGAAACACCGTGCCGTAACGCGTATATTGGTTCAGCTTTTTGCGACCGCTCTCGCCCTCTTTCTTGATTGCGGCGAGCGTCGGCGAAAGCGAAGCGGCGAGCTGAACAACAATCGAAGCGGTAATATAGGGCATCACGCCGAGCGCGATGAGGCTCATACGCTCGAGGCTTCCGCCCGAAAAAGTGTTGAAGATGTCGAGAACGCCGCCGGCAGCATTATTCGCATAAAGAGCAGCTTGGGCGACAGGGTCTACACCCGGCAGGGGAACGAAGCTCAGCAACCGGAAAATAATGAGCGCACCAATGGTAAACCAGATGCGGTTCTTCAATTCTGTAGCTTGCCCGAACTTCGAAAGATTGAGGTTCGAAGCCATTTGATCGGCCCGAGATGCCATGTGTTACTTTCCTTATTCCCGGATCAGGCGTGCCGCACAATCACAGTTCAGCGTCACCAAATCCCAAATTTCGCCTGACACTCATCGGCTATCCCCCGAAAATGTCAAACCCCGCCAGCCCATATCGGGAAGCGGGGCTGGCATGACAAGAGCGAAGTCTTCGCCGCCCGTCTTATTTCTTTGCTTCGGCGCTCTTTGCGGCGTTTTTAACCGACGACTTTTTTGCAGCCGCCTTTTCCGATGCCGATACGGTTACCAGAATGTCGACTTTACCGCCTGCTTTTTCAACGGCTTCAACAGCCGCCTTCGAAGCACCAGCTACCGAGAAATTGACCTTCGATGTGAGTTCACCCTTGGCCAACAAACGAACGCCATCCTTGCCACCGCGCGCCAGGCCAGCGGCCTTGAGCGCGGCGTGATCGACAACAGCCTTGATGTCGATTTTCTTGGCGTCGATGAACTTCTGGATCATGCCCAGATTTACTTCAGCATGGTCTTTGGCAAAGATATTGTTGAAGCCGCGCTTCGGGATACGCATGTGGAGCGGCATCTGGCCACCTTCAAATCCTGCGATCGAAACACCGGAGCGGCTGGTCTGGCCCTTTTGGCCGCGACCCGAGGTCTTGCCCTTGCCCGAACCGATACCACGGCCCACGCGCATACGACGATGGCGGGCGCCTTCATTATCTTTAATGTCATTCAGTTTCATGTGTTGCACTCGCTTTCGCTTTAATTCGCGCTTGTCCCTGCCTGGGCAGGAACCGCGTGCCTTGTGGCACTATTTTCGATTAATCAAGCCCCCCGGCAAAGCGGAGGGCTGTGATATTTCAATTCTGTACTTCGACCATATGCCGAACTGTACGGATCATCCCGCGAATTTCGGGGGTATCTTCCAGTTCAACAACGCGGTTCATCTTGTCGAGGCCAAGGCCCTTCAACGTCGCACGCTGCGAGGCGGGACGGCGGATGGGTGAACCGATCTGCTTCAGTTTGATCTTCGCCATATCAATTACTCCGCAATAGCTTCAGCGTCGGCTTCAGCAGACTTGCTGCCACCGCGACCCAAAAGATCCGCGATTTTCTTGCCACGACGTTGCGCAACCGACTTGGGGCTTGTCTGGTCGGACAAGGCCGCGAAGGTTGCGCGGATCATGTTGTAAGGGTTCGACGTACCAACCGACTTGGTCACAACGTCAGCAACGCCAAGCGATTCAAACACAGCGCGCATCGGACCACCGGCGATGATACCCGTTCCGGCAGGTGCCGAACGAACGGTTACGTTGCCAGCACCGAAATGGCCGCGGCCATCATGATGCAAGGTGCGTCCGTCCTTCAGGGGAACGCGGATCATCGACTTCTTCGCAGCCGCGGTTGCCTTGTTGATGGCTTCCGGCACTTCGCGCGCCTTGCCATGTCCAAAACCTACGCGGCCTTGCCCGTCACCAACGACGACCAGTGCAGCAAATCCGAAACGCTTACCGCCTTTAACGGTCTTCGAAACGCGGTTGATGTGAACGAGCTTTTCGATCGTGCCATCATCTTCTTCCTGTGCAGGACGACGCTCGTCGCGACGACCACCACGGCCACGGCCTTCGCCGCCACCGCCGCCACGTCCGCCACGTCCGCGGCGCTGGCCTTCACCGGCTGCGTCTACGGGTGCGCCGCCGTCAACGACTGGCGCATCTGTCTGGGTATTTTCGTCAGCCATCATCAGAACTCCAATCCGCCTTCGCGCGCCGCATCGGCCAGCGCCTTGACGCGACCGTGGAAGAGGAAACCACCACGATCAAAAACTACGCTGGAAACGCCAGCCTTCTGGGCAGCAGCCGCAACGCGCTTGCCAACATCGGCAGCAGCTTCAGCGGTCGAGCCGTTCTTCGCCTTGACATCCTTGTCCAGGGTCGATGCGGAAGCAACGGTCACACCCTTGCTGTCATCAATGATCTGGGCATAGATGTGACGACCGGTGCGGTGCACCGAAAGACGCGGACGGCCAGCAACCTGGGCCCGCAATTTCGAACGAACGCGCAGGCGCCGCTTTGCAAAAAGAGATAGTTTCGCCATGGCTTACTTCTTCTTTCCTTCTTTGCGGAAGATATACTCGCCGCGGTATTTGATACCCTTGCCCTTATAAGGCTCAGGCTTTCTCCAGCGACGAATTTCGGCAGCAACCTGACCGACCTTCTGCTTGTCCATGCCCGAAATTTCCACCGTGGTGTTGTCGGGCGTCTTGATTTCAATGCCTTCAGGGATCGCGAAATCAACATCATGGCTGTAGCCAAGCTGCAGTTTCAACATCTTGCCCTGTGCGTTTGCACGATAGCCAACGCCGGTGATTTCCAGCACCTTGGTAAAGCCTTCGGTCACACCGGTGACCAAATTCTGAACCAGCGTACGCTGCATACCCCAAAATGCACGAGCTGCCTTGCTGCCATCGGCAGGCATGACCGAAAGACCTTCGTCCTTCATCTCATAGGAAATGAGATTGCTCATCGGCATTTTCAGTTCGCCCTTGGGGCCCTTCACTGACAATGTACCGGCATCCATGCTGGCGGTAACGCCGGCTGGAATGGGAACAGGTTTCTTACCAATGCGGCTCATTAGAATACCTCCGCCAGGATTTCGCCGCCAACGTTCTGGGCGCGCGCTTCGGCGTCGGACAGAACGCCCTTTGGCGTCGAAACGATGGTGATGCCCAAACCGTTACGGATAACGGGGAGCTCTTGGCTTCCCGAATATACGCGACGACCTGGCTTCGAAACGCGGGCAACATGCTGGATCGCAGGTGCGCCTTCGAAATATTTCAGTTCGATACGCAGGCCCAGATGCTGGCCAATGTTTTCTTCGCTGTATCCGCGAATATAACCTTCGCGTTGCAGAACATCGAGAACATGGGCACGCAATTTGGATGCGGGAGAAACGACAGAGTCTTTCTTCGCCCGCTGGCCGTTGCGGATACGGGTGAGCATATCACCCAAAGGATCGGTCAATGACATCTTCTTCTATCCTTACCAGCTCGACTTTGTGACGCCTGGGATCAGGCCCTTATTGGCCAAATCACGCAGTTGGATACGGCACAGCCGGAATTTACGGTAATAAGCACGTGGGCGACCTGTGGTTTCACACCGGTTGCGAACGCGATGCGGATTTCCGTTACGTGGAATTTCCGCCATCTTCAGACGCGCAATCAGGCGTTCGCTTTCGTCGAGCGAAGTGTCCTTCGCCATCGCCTTCAGCTTCGCATAACGACCGGCATATTTCTTAGCCAGCTTCTTACGACGCTCATTCTTGTTTATGGAGCTCAGTTTAGCCATTATGCAGCCGCCTTTTCTTCAGCTTCTTCTACAGGGAAGGGGAAGCCGAACAGCTTGAGCAGTTCGCGCGCTTCGTCGTCCGTGTTTGCCGAAGTCGTTACGATAACATCCATGCCGCGCACCGTGTCGATGGCGTCATAGCTGATTTCAGGGAAGATGATCTGTTCTTTCAGGCCCATGGCAAAGTTGCCACGTCCGTCGAAGCTCTTCGGGTTCAGGCCACGGAAGTCGCGAATACGCGGCATCGCGATGGTGACCAGACGGTCGAGGAATTCGTACATCTGGGCGCCGCGCAGCGTTACCTTCACGCCGATTGGCATGCCTTCACGCAGTTTGAAGCCAGCGATCGACTTCTTCGCCTTGGTGATGACCGGCTTTTGACCAGCAATCAGTTCCATCTCGGCAAGAGCGGTCGTGACCTTCTTCTTGTCCTGCGAACCTTCGCCCACACCCATGTTGAGTGTGATCTTTTCGATTTTCGGCACAGCGAAGCGGTTGGAATAACCAAACTTCTCGGTCAGCGCCTTGACGATCGTGTCGTCATAACGCTGCTTCATGCGCGGAGTATATTTCTTATCAGCCATTGATCGTCTCCCCGGACTTCACGGCCACACGGACCTTTTTGCCGTCCTTGGTTTCAACGCGAACGCGCGTCGCCTTGCCCGTCTTGGGGTCGGCCAATGCAACATTCGAGATGTGCAGCGGAGCTTCAAAGCGGTCGAGACCACCCTGAGGGTTTGCTTGGCTAGCTTTGCGGTGACGCACGGCAACATTGACGCCGGATACGACGACCTTGCTGTCCTTCGGCATCACGGCGGTTACTTCGCCCGACTTGCCCTTGTCCTTACCGGCGAGCACGACAACCGTGTCACCCTTTTTGATTTTTGCGAGAGCCATTGTTATAGCACCTCCGGTGCCAAGCTGATGATTTTCATGTGGTTCTTGGCGCGAAGTTCGCGAACAACCGGTCCGAAAATACGGGTGCCAATCGGCTCCTTGTTGTTGCCGATCAAGACAGCAGCGTTGGAGTCGAAACGAATGACCGAGCCATCGGCGCGGCGGATGTCTTTGCGGGTGCGAACGATGACGGCCTTGTGCACGTCGCCCTTCTTCACCTTGCCACGCGGTGCGGCTTCCTTGATCGACACCACGATGATGTCGCCCACGCCGGCAACGCGACGCTTGGAACCGCCCAGCACCTTGATGCACTGAACGCGTTTTGCACCGCTGTTGTCTGCGACATCGAGATTGGATTGCATCTGAATCATGGGATCAATCCTCCGTCGTTGCAGCAGCGACCGGAGCCGCAGCAGCGTCAGCTACCAAGCGCCAGGTCTTGTTCTTGGAAATCGGCGCGCACTCTTCGATGCGGACGACTTGGCCTTCCTTGACGACGTTGTTTTCGTCATGGGCATGATATTTCTTCGTGCGACGAATGATCTTGCCGTAAAGCGGGTGCTTCACTTTGCGCTCGACGAGAACGACAATGGTCTTGTCATTCTTGTCGGAGACCACGGTCCCGGTGAGAATACGTTTTGGCATGGGTGGCTCCTTATGCCGTCTTTGCAGCGGCGCGTTGGCGCTCGCCCTGCAGGGTTTTGATGCGGGCGATGTCACGACGCACTTCACGGACGCGGGCCGGCTTTTCCATCTGGCCGGTGGCCGATTGGAAACGCAGGTTGAACGCTTCGCGCTTCAGTTCACCGAGTTGAACGGCGAGCTGGTCGTCTGATTTGACGCGCAGATCTTCAGTCTTGCTCATCTTATGATGCTCCCAGATGCGAGGTGTCGCCGAGACGCGCCACGACCTTGGTCTTGATTGGCAGTTTCATCGCAGCGCGCTGGAAAGCGACAGCCGCGATCGGGCCAGGAACGCCGTCCAGTTCAAACATGATACGGCCGGGCTTGACCTTGGCGGCCCAATATTCGACCGAACCCTTGCCCTTACCCTGACGGACTTCGGCAGGCTTCTTCGTGACCGGAACGTCCGGGAAGATGCGGATCCACAAACGTCCCTGACGTTTGATGTGACGCGTAATCGCGCGGCGCGCCGCTTCGATCTGGCGTGCGGTAATCCGCTCGGGTTCCAGTGCCTTCAGGCCGTAGGAGCCGAAGTTCAGGTCCGAACCGCCCTTGGCTTCGCCCTTGATGCGGCCCTTGAACTGTTTGCGGAACTTGGTTTTCTTTGGTTGCAGCATGTCTAGTTCCTAAACTCAGCGGCGATCGGACTGCGGACGGACGCCGGAAGTCTGCGCTTCCATCATCAGCCGGTCGGTTGCCATCGGGTCATGACCCAGGATTTCGCCTTTGAAGATCCAGCACTTGATGCCGATGATGCCATAAGCGGTCAAAGCTTCGGCTTCGGCATAGTCTACGTTCGCACGCAACGTGTGCAGCGGAACGCGGCCTTCACGATACCATTCGACGCGGGCAATTTCTGCCCCGCCCAAACGGCCACCGCAGGTGATCTTGATACCTTCAGCACCGAGACGCAGAGCCGACTGAACGGCACGCTTCATGGCACGACGGAATGCGATACGACGGATCAACTGGTCGGCAACGCCCTGCGCAACAAGCTTGGCATCGACTTCCGGCTTGCGGATTTCGACGATGTTCAGCGAAACGTCGGCGCTGGTGAACTGGTTGATCTGCTTCTTCAGCTTCTCAATGTCCGCACCCTTCTTGCCGATGATAACACCGGGACGGGCAGCATAGATCGATACGCGGCAATTCTTTGCCGGACGCTCGATCACAACCTTCGAAATCGCCGCCTGGGGCAGGGTTTCGAAGATGAACTTGCGGATCTTGATATCTTCCAGAAGCATGCGGCCATAGTCCGCACCTTCGGCGTACCAGCGGCTATCCCATGTCCGGTTGATTTGCAGGCGAAGCCCGATAGGATTTGATTTTTGACCCATGACTTATGCCTCTTCTTGGCGCTCGCGCACCACGATGCGCAGGCGGCTGAACGGTTTGATAATCCGGCTCGATTTGCCACGGCCACGGGCCATGAAACGCTTCATGGTCAACGCCTTGCCTACGCTTGCTTCGGCAACGAACAGGCTGTCGACGTCAAGATTGTGGTTGTTTTCAGCGTTGGCGATGGCGGATGCCAGAACCTTGCGAACGTCGCCGGCCATTCCCTTGGTAGAGAAGGTCAGGATGTTGAGCGCGTCTTCAGCCTTTTTGCCACGGATCAGCGCAGCAACCAGGTTCAGCTTTTGTGCCGAACCACGGATGGTGGTGCCAACAGCCAAAGCTTCATTGTCAGCGACGCGACGGGGTGCGGATGCCTTGCCCATTAGCGTTTGCCCTTCTTGTCTGCGCCATGGCCGTGATAGGTACGCGTAGGAGCGAACTCACCCAGCTTGTGGCCAACCATGTCTTCATTCACCGAAACGGGAATGAACTTGTGGCCGTTATAGACGCTGAACGTCAGGCCAACGAATTGCGGCAGGATTGTCGAGCGGCGCGACCAGGTCTTGATCGGCGCAGCTTTCGCGGCATCCTGAGCGGTTTCTGCTTTTTTCAGCAGATAGAGGTCAACAAACGGACCTTTCCAGACGGAACGAGACATGAGTTACCTCTTCTTCTTAGCATGCCGCGAACGGATGATCATCCGGTCGGTCGACTTGTTGCTGCGGGTACGCGCACCCTTGGTTGGCTTGCCCCAAGGCGTAACCGGATGACGACCACCCGAGGTACGGCCTTCACCACCACCATGGGGGTGATCGACAGGGTTCTTTGCAACACCGCGGGTCAGCGGGCGAATGCCGCGCCAGCGGTTACGGCCAGCCTTGGCGAGCGTGGTGTTCGAATTGTCCGGGTTCGAAACGGCGCCCACGGTGCCCATGCAGGTCCCGAGGATGTAACGCTGTTCACCCGAATTCAAACGCACGATAACGCGTCCGCCATCACGGCCGACCAGCTGCACATAGGTGCCTGCCGAACGGGCGATCTGACCACCCTTGCCGGGCTTCATTTCGATGTTGTGGCAGATGGTGCCAACCGGCATCTGGCTCAGCAACATGGCGTTGCCTGGCTTTACGTCGGTCTTTTCACCGGCAACAACGCTGTCGCCAACGGCGAGGCGCTGCGGCGCGAGGATATAGGCGAGTTCACCGTCTTCATATTTCACAAGCGCGATGAAAGCCGAACGGTTGGGGTCATATTCCAGACGCTCGACAGTTGCAGGCATATCCCATTTACGACGCTTGAAGTCGATCAGACGATATTTCTGCTTGTGTCCGCCACCGATGCCGCGCGAGGTGACATGGCCTTTATTGTTACGGCCGCCGGTCTTTTTCTTGCCTTCGGTCAGCGCCTTGATCGGGCCGCCCTTGTAAAGGCTGGAACGATCAACGAGCACAAGGCCGCGACGGGCGGGGCTAGTTGGTTTGTAGCTTTTGAGTGCCATTATCCTGCCCTTAAATTCCGGTGGTCACGTCGATGCTCTGGCCTTCAGCCAAAGTAACGATCGCTTTCTTGACGTCCGAACGCGTGTAGGGCTTGCCCTTCCAGCGCTTGGTCTTGCCTTTTTGCACCAGCGTGTTGACGTTCAGAACCTTGACGTCGAACAAGGCTTCAACAGCTGCCTTGATCTGCGGCTTGGTCGAGTTGCCGTTCACCTTGAAAACAACTGCGTTGTTTTCGGAGAGCAGCGTCGCCTTTTCGGTGATGTGTGGGGCAACGATCACGTCGTAATGACGTACGTCGATTGCTTCTTTTGACTTAGCCATTGAACCGTGCCTCCAGCTTTTCAACCGCAGCGCGGGTCAGAACCAGCGTTTCATGCTTCAGAATGTCATACACATTCGCGCCAACAGCAGGCATCACATTGATGCCGACCAGATTGGCAGAAGCCATGCGGAAATTGTCATTGACGGTGTCACCGTCGATTACCAGCGTGGTCTTGCCGAAGCCGAGCTTACCAACCTGACCCTTGAGAGCAGCGGTCTTGGCTGCCTTCAGGTCCAGATCTTCCAGAACGATCAATGTGCCGGCCTTGGCTTTGCTCGAAAGCGCCATTTTGAGGCCGAGGCTACGGATCTTCTTGTTCAGCGACGGGTTGAAGTCACGCAAACGGGCACCATGAGCCTTACCACCACCGATGAAGATCGGAGCAGCGCGGTCACCGTGACGGGCAGTACCGCCACCCTTCTGGTTGCCGAATTTCTTGCCGGTGCGGGCAACATCCGAACGCTCACGCGTTGGGCGGGCCGTTCCGCGGGCCTTCTCACGCTGCCAGGTGACAACGCGATGCAGAATGTCCGCGCGCGGCTCAATGCCGAACACATCATCATTCAGATCGATGTCGCCCTTAGCTTTGGCGTCGAGGGTTTGAACCTTGAGCTTCATGGCTTAGCCCTCCTTCTTTTCTTCGCCGGCATCGGCAGCAGGTGCTTCATCAGCAGCAGCTTCGACAGCGGGAGCAGCTTCAGCGGCAGGCGCTTCAGCTTCTACAGCGGGAGTGTCGGCAACGACTTCTTCGGTGGCGACGACGATTTCTTCTTCCACGACGGGAGCTTCATTGTCGTTCTTCAGGGCACCAGGGAATGGAGCCGCTTCCGGGGTCGGAACCTTGACGGCATCACGAACAAGCAACCAACCGTTCTTCGCGCCGGGCACAGAACCCTTAACGAAGATGAGGCCGCGCGCTACGTCGGTGCGGACAACTTCCAGATTTTGCTGGGTGCGTTGACGGTCGCCCATGTGGCCGGCCATCTTCTTGTTCTTGAAAACCTTACCCGGATCCTGACGGTTACCCGTCGAACCGTGGGCACGGTGGGTGATCGACACACCGTGCGATGCACGCATACCACCGAAACCCCAACGCTTCATGGCACCGGCAAAGCCTTTACCCTGCGTGTGGCCGGTGATGTCGACCAGCTGACCATCAACAAAATGGTCGGCAGAAAGAGACGCGCCGACGGGCAGAAGGCCGTCGGCATTTTCAACGCGGAATTCGGCAACGCGAGCCTTGGGCTCGACCTGTGCCTTGGCGAATTCGCCACGTTGCGGTTTGTTTACATTTTTCGCTTTACGGGCGCCGGCACCAAGGCGAACAGCAAAATAGCCGTCCTTCTCTTCGTTGCGGGCTCCAACCACTTGGCAGCCTTCCAGCGCCAAAACGGTCACAGGTACGTGACGGCCGTCTTCATTGAAGAGGCGCATCATACCCATCTTTTTCGCGATCACGCCAGTGCGCATGATCCATACTCCAACTTATGTCAGAGGCCCGGCTGGCAGGATTGCCAGGAGGGCGTGACGCCTAAATCCAGCCCTGAATTTTGAAGCATGCCCCGTCCGGGCTAGGCACCGATGGCTCAATAGGAGAGCCATTCGGTAAGACGGGGAACGCGGCCCGGGCAAATCCTTGGAGGATTCTCCGGCGGTATTCCTAGTGTCTCACTCCGCAAAGTGCGGAGATATCGGCTTACGCCAATTTGATTTCGACATTCACACCGGCAGCAAGGTCGAGCTTCATCAAAGCATCAACGGTCTGCGGCGTGGGTTGCACAATGTCGAGCAACCGCTTGTAGGTACGAACTTCGAACTGCTCGCGCGACTTTTTGTCGACGTGAGGTCCACGGTTCACCGTGAACTTTTCGATACGGGTAGGAAGTGGAATAGGTCCACGGATGAGCGCGCCGGTGCGGCGTGCGGTGTCTGCGATATCGCCTGTGGCCTGATCGAGGACGCGATGGTCAAATGCTTTCAGACGGATGCGAATATTCTGCGTTTCCATGGGTTCACCAAATTCCAAATTCTATCAATATCAAAGAGCCGAAAAACAGCATGTCCGACTTGCCTTTTGGAAGCCGGAGCAGCTGTTTTGAATTTCTAAAAACCGGCCCGCCCGAATCAAAGACTCGGGCGGGATGCGCGGCCTATATTACTTAGAGATTGCGCTGACAACCCCTGAACCGACAGTACGGCCACCTTCGCGAATTGCGAAGCGGAGACCTGGGTCCATAGCGATTGGTGCAATCAGCTTAACCGAGATGGTTACGTTGTCGCCTGGCATAACCATTTCGGTGCCTTCAGGAAGGATCACTTCGCCGGTTACGTCGGTGGTGCGGAAGTAGAATTGCGGACGGTAGTTCGCAAAGAACGGCGTGTGACGGCCGCCTTCATCCTTCGAAAGCACGTAGATTTCGGCCGAGAACTCGGTGTGCGGCGTAACCGAACCGGGCTTGCAGAGAACCTGACCACGCTCAACTTCTTCACGGCCTACGCCACGAACCAGTGCACCGATGTTGTCGCCAGCTTCACCCTGGTCGAGCAGCTTGCGGAACATTTCAACGCCGGTAACGGTGGTCTTCTTGGTGTCCTTGATGCCGACGATTTCGACTTCTTCACCAACCTTGACGATTCCGGTTTCAACGCGGCCGGTCACAACGGTACCACGACCCGAGATCGAGAACACGTCTTCAACTGGCATCAGGAAGGGCTTGTCGACAGGACGCTCAGGCTGCGGGATGTAGCTGTCAACGGCAGCCATCAGAGCAAGGATCGATTCCTTACCGATGTTGTCGTCACGGCCTTCGAGAGCGGCCAGAGCCGAACCCTTAACGATTGGAATATCGTCGCCTGGGAAATCATAGCTCGAGAGAAGCTCGCGAACTTCCATTTCAACCAGTTCGAGAATTTCTTCGTCGTCGACCTGGTCAACCTTGTTCATGTAAACAACAAGCGAAGGCACGCCAACCTGACGGGCAAGCAGGATGTGCTCGCGGGTCTGCGGCATGGGGCCATCAGCAGCGTTCACAACGAGGATCGCGCCGTCCATCTGGGCAGCACCGGTGATCATGTTCTTAACATAGTCAGCGTGGCCTGGGCAGTCGACGTGCGCATAGTGACGGTTGGTGGTTTCATATTCGACGTGTGCGGTCGAAATCGTGATACCACGCTCGCGCTCTTCAGGAGCCTTGTCGATGTTGGCGAAGTCAACAGCGGTACCGCCGGTGGTTTCTGCCAATACCTTGGTGATCGCTGCGGTCAGCGTGGTCTTGCCATGGTCAACGTGACCGATGGTGCCGATGTTGCAATGCGGTTTCGTCCGCTCAAATTTAGCCTTTGCCATTTTTTCAAACCTTCTTTCGAATAGGGTATAATGTGACCAGTTTGGACGCGCCTGCTGAATCAGGCGCCGCCCTTAATCTTGTTTTGCCTATCAGGCAAGCTTCTCCTTGATTTCCGCTGCAACGTTCGACGGAACTTCATCATAATGATTGAAGAACATCGAATAGTTGGCACGTCCTTGTGTGAACGAGCGGAGCTGGTTCACATAACCGAACATGTTGGCCAGCGGCACCATGGCCTCGACTACCTGTGCGTTGCCGCGGCTGTCGGTGCCCTGAATTTGGCCACGACGCGAGTTCATGTCGCCGATAACATCGCCCAGATATTCTTCCGGAGAAACAACTTCAACCTTCATGATCGGCTCGAGCAGCTTGATGCCTGCTTTCTGTGCCGCTTCACGCATGCCGGCACGACCGGCAATTTCGAATGCCAGCGCCGACGAGTCGACGTCATGGTAGGCACCGTCATAAAGGGTGATTTCGAAGTCGATGATCGGGAAGCCGATGAGCGAACCGGATTCGGCCGTTTCGCGCATGCCCTTTTCAACCGACGGGATATATTCCTTGGGAATGTTACCGCCCTTGACTTCGTCCTTGAAGGTGATGCCCGTGCCACGCTCACCGGGCTTAACGGTGAACTTGATGCGGCCAAACTGACCCGAACCACCCGACTGCTTTTTGTGCGTGTAGTCGATATCGACTTCGCGCGCCAAATATTCGCGGTAGGCCACCTGGGGTGCACCGACATTGGCTTCCACCTTGAATTCGCGACGCATACGGTCAACGATGATGTCGAGGTGAAGTTCGCCCATGCCCTTGATGATCGTCTGACCCGATTCATGGTCGGTCGATACGCGGAACGAGGGATCTTCAGCCGACAGACGGTTGAGCGCGATGCCCATCTTTTCCTGGTCAGCCTTGGTCTTGGGTTCCACCGACAGTTCGATAACCGGCTCAGGGAATTCCATACGTTCCAGAACGATCGGGAAGCGTTCGGCGCACAGCGTGTCACCGGTGGTCGTTTCCTTCATACCGGCAAGCGCGATGATGTCGCCTGCAAATGCCTCGTCAATGTCTTTACGTTCATTGGCGTGCATTTCGAGCATGCGACCGACTTTTTCCTTCTTGTCCTTCACCGAGTTCAAATAGGTGCCCTTGGTCAGGGTGCCCGAATAGATACGGATGAAGGTCAGCGAACCGACGAACGGGTCGTTCATGACCTTGAAAGCGAGTGCCGAGAAAGGCGCTTCGTCCGTAGGCGGACGGCTGTCCTTCTCGTCGCTGTCCATCTTCACGCCCTGAACATCAGGAATGTCGAGCGGCGAAGGCAGATAGTCGACAACGGCGTCGAGCAAAGGCTGAACGCCCTTGTTCTTGAACGCCGAACCGCAGCAAACGGGCACGAACGACTGGTTCAGCGTCCCCTTACGGATCAGCTTCTTCATGGTCGCAACGTCAGGCTCATTGCCGTCGAGATAGGCTTCCATGGCGTCGTCGTCTTGCTCGACGATCAGTTCGATCAGTTCGTTGCGATATTTCGCAGCTTCGTCGGCGAGGTCGGCGGGGATATCTTCGTAGAAGAATTCTGCGCCCAGGCTTTCATCCTTCCAGATGATCGCACGGTTTTCGACGAGGTCGACAAGACCCTTCAGATCCGACTCAAGGCCGATCGGAATGTAGAGAACCGCAGGCTTCGCACCCAGACGATCGATGATCGACTGCACGCAATATTTGAAGTTCGCGCCGGTCCGGTCGAGCTTGTTGATGAAGCACATGCGCGGAACGCCATATTTGTCAGCCTGACGCCATACGGTTTCCGATTGCGGCTCCACACCGGCAACGCCGTCGAAACAGGCAACCGCACCGTCGAGCACGCGCAGCGAACGTTCGACTTCAATGGTGAAGTCAACGTGGCCGGGGGTGTCGATGATGTTGATGCGGTGATCGTTCCAGAAGCAGGTCGTCGCAGCAGAGGTGATGGTGATACCACGCTCCTGTTCCTGCTCCATCCAGTCCATGGTGGCCGCACCATCGTGCACTTCACCGATCTTGTACGACTTGCCGGTGTAGTAAAGGATACGCTCGGTGGTCGTGGTCTTACCGGCGTCGATATGCGCCATAATACCGATATTGCGATACATATTGAGTGGATGGCTGCGTGCCATGGTCTTTACTCCGAAGTGCGGACCGCCAATACGGTCCTGTTTAGTTTCCCAGCGTTGCGAACCCGCTGATTATTACCAGCGGTAGTGCGCGAATGCACGGTTGGCTTCGGCCATACGGTGCGTATCTTCCCGTTTTTTGACAGCGTTGCCGCGGTTCGACGCAGCATCCATCAACTCGCCGGAAAGACGAGCAGCCATGGTGGTTTCGCTGCGGTTACGCGCAGCGCCGATCAACCAACGGATAGCCAAAGCCTGCGCACGCTCGGGACGAACTTCGCAAGGCACCTGATAGGTGGCACCACCAACGCGGCGGCTGCGGACTTCGATACCGGGCTTTACGTTGTCCAGTGCTTCATGGAAGGTCTGCAGCGGATCTTTCTTCGCGCGTGCTTCAACGGTTTCCAAGGCACCATAAACGATACGCTCTGCTGCTGACTTCTTACCGTCCAGCATCAGGTTGTTCATGAATTTCGAAAGCACGATATCACCGAATTTGGGATCGGGAAGAATGATGCGCTTTTCGGGACGACGACGACGTGACATATTAAATTTCCTTTGTCTCTTTGGACCGCCTGGCTGCGCAGTTGCGCGCCACACCGATCCGCCAATGGGAAGCGGTTCGAATTACTTCGGACGCTTTGCACCATATTTGGAACGCGATTGCTTGCGGTCCTTGACACCCTGCGTATCGAGTACGCCGCGAAGAACGTGGTAACGCACACCGGGAAGGTCGCGTACGCGGCCGCCGCGGATCAGCACAACGCTATGCTCTTGCAGGTTGTGGCCTTCGCCGGGGATGTAGGAAATAACCTCGCGCTGGTTGGTCAGACGGATCTTCGCAACTTTACGCAAAGCCGAGTTCGGCTTTTTCGGGGTCGTCGTGTACACGCGGGTGCAAACGCCGCGCTTCTGTGGATTTTGGTCCATCGCAGGGACCTTGGACTTGGTCTTCTGCGGTGTCCGGCCCTTGCGGACCAGCTGGTTAATCGTTGGCATATCTTCACCTTAAAATAAGCGGTTACTTTATGCAGCAAGGCGTTGTTGCGGTGGAGGCGCAGCCTTTTACCCACCCGACCTGTCACATAATGTGCTAGCTAAATTGAGTTTTCACGACCCATGCGAGAATCACACTCATAGTATCGCGAAGGCGCGCCATTAGCGCCGGACCGGCTGTGGGTCAAGGTTCAAGAAAATAATTGCAATTGAAACCTTCGGACCGTGTCATCCCCCATCCGACTGCCGTTCCGACAACACCGCTTCCTCGATCCGGATCCGCCACCACAGCAGCGCGGCGTTCAGGACCGAAAAGGTGATCGCCATCGCCGGCGCGCCGAGCAACAGCGGGACCAACGCGATTTCAACGACGACCAGCACGTAATTGGGGTGTTTGATAAAGCGGTAGGGGCCTTTTTTGACCCTTGGGAAATGCGGCGCGCTGATGATGCGGGTGGTCCACCACCGGCCAATGCTCGCCAAGGTCCAGAAGCGGAAGGTCTGACTGGCGATGAAGGCGTTCAAAAGCAAAAGGTCAGGCTGCGCCGACGGAACGGCGAACAACGCAATGGAAATCAGCCAGCCGCTGTGCAGCACAATGAACAGCGGATAATGGTCCCGCCCATGCTCGCGGCCGCCCTCGCTCAGCAAACGGCGGGTATTGGCGTTGGCATAGGCAAGCTCGGCCAGTCGCTGCACGATGACATAGGCGAGAACGATCTGCGCCCATAATGGCCAGTCGAGCGGCGTCATGGCGTCAATACACCCATCGCGCCGACAAATCCCGGCCCGAGCGCGGTCATCAGCATGGGTTTGGAAATCGGCCCCCTGGCCAACAGCTGTTCGAGTACGAACAGCACCGTAGGCGAGCTCATATTGCCATGGTTGCGCAGCACCGCGCGGGTTTCGGTCAGGTTGTCTTCCAGATAATCCGCCAGAGCATCGACGACGCGGCCACCCCCGGGATGGCAGGCAGATTCGCCGAGATCCGCCTTCGCCAAAGACTGCTTTTCCAAAAAGGCGTCGCAGACCGGCGCAAAGTCGCTGTTCACAAAGGACGGGATATTGCGGGCGAGCACCAGATCGAAACCCGTTTCGCCAATTTCCCAGCCCATCATGTCCAGCGTTTCGGGCCAGATATGGCTGGCAAAGGCCGACAGCTCCGGTCCCACACCCGAACCCACGACCGCCGCCGCGCAGCCATCAGCGAACAGGGCCAGCGCGACCATGTCTTTCTTGTCCATGCGGCTATGGTCATAGGCAATGCTGCACAATTCAAGGCTGACCAGAAGGACGGGCTTTTCGGGCGACGCACGGAACAGGTCGGCGGCCACGCCAAGGCCAATAGCCCCGCCTGCACAGCCATAACCGAACAGGGGGACGCAGCGTGTATCGGGCGCGAAACCCATGGCTGCGATCATCCGGCTCGGCAGGCTGGGCGTCATCGTGCCGGTGGTCGACACAAACACAATTTGCCCGATGTCGGCAGGGGCAAGTCCCGCACGGTCGAGCGCAATCTTCGCTGCATCCTGAAACATCCGCGCAGCAGCATCTTCATAGACCTGCGCCCGTCCCGACCAGGACCGTTCGCTAAAATAATATTCCGGCGGCATGGCGATGTGGCGCCGCTCGATCCCGGTATTACCAAGGATATCCGCCAAGCGGGCTGGCAATGCCTTGCCCTTGTCCTTTGCCAATATTTCCAGCACTTGTTGCTGGGTAAGCAGATGATCAGGCAGCGCCGTGCCAATGGCACGAAGACGGGGGGAGAGATGCGACATATAGTTCAACCGTTACACAGGGCCAATGGAAAGAGCCAACTATTATATCGCATCTGGATGAATAAACATAGTAGCGCTATGTTTGTTGCTGGATAAGAGTTTAGCAAAATTCTTTCTCTCCACCCAAATCCGTCACCCTGAACTTGTTTCAGGGTCCATCGTGCAGCAGCACCCGATGGTGTATGACGCACGCAACCGTGCGTCATTGTGCGGTGGAACGCAGCGACGTCGGAAGTAGCTGAAAAATAGACCCTGAAACAAGTTCAGGGTGACGTGAGAGGGGAAGTAAAACAGCGGTTGGGGACTGCCCCCAACGCTCCTACCCCCGCACTTTATGCCAAGGCCCCCGGATCGCCAGCGTCATGGTCGGCGCGTAGAAGTTCACGAACATCGTCGACCCGTCCGGTGCGAAACAGGCGCCGGCGAATTCGGTCTGCACGCGGCTACGGGCGAAAACATAGGCTTTGCCGTCGGGCGTGATACCGCGCAGATGGTTGTCCGCAATATCGGTATACTGGTCTTCGCAGACCATCAGATGTCCGTTCGGCATGACGCACAGATTGTCGCCATAATTATAGGCGGCGGCGTCCTGCGATTCATAAAAGAGCTCGATCCGCCCCGGCGCGTCGGATTCGCCGGGAAAACCTTCATTGACCGCAGGGACATAGCGGAAAATCTGGCCCAGCTTCTTCGCGCCGCCGTCGGTGCAGGCAAAGTAGAGCTCGCCCTTGCCCCACCAGATGCCTTCACCACGCGCAAACAAGGTCGCACCCAGCGCATGGCCGCGCAGCCGCAGATCATCATCCGGACTTTCCGGATTGTCGAGCGCGACCCAGTTGGCGCGCAGAGATTTGCCACGTTGCACGGCGGCCTCGGTCCAGTTCCGGCTATCCTTGATCCCGGCTTCGGCCAAGGCCAGCGCCTCCAACCGGCCACCCTTGGCGAGTTGCCCACGCACATTGGGGATGAAGCGGTAAAGCAGGCTGTCGTCCCGATCCTCGGTCAGATAAACTATGCCCGTACGCGGGTCGACGCAGGCGGCTTCATGGTTGAAACGGCCCATGGCTTTCAACGGCACAGGATCGACCAAGCCCTTATGGGCGGACGGCACTTCAAAGACATAGCCATGGTCTTGGCCCACGCCCTGCCCGGCGCGCGTCACATTTTCCTCGCAGGTCAGCCAGCTTCCCCATGGGGTAATACCCCCGGCGCAATTGCGGATCGTTCCCGACAGGCTGAGCCACTCGGCTTCTTTCCGGCCGGTCTTGAGGTCGTATATCAGTGTCGTCGTCCCGCCGGGAAGCGGCATGCCGCCTGCGTCCGCCATCCGGTCATAGGCCCGAAAGTCACTGCCGACTTTACCGGGAATCGGACCAAAACGCAGATCGCGCGGGCTGAGTTCATGGTTGCGGACAAGTGCCACCTTGTTCTTGCCCGCGGAAAAGGCGCCCATTCCGTCCCCGGCATTGGGCACGACAAAACCGTCGTCCATCAAATTGCCGAAACGTGAAATCACCTGATAGGAAAAGCCTTTGGGCAAATCGATCAGATTGTCGGGATCGGGCAATAGAGCACCATAGCCCGACACTTCGCTGCGCGCCGTAGGGAGCATCTGGGCGAGCGAACGTTGCGCAAGACCCGCAAAGGCGAGACTGCCCAGACCGAAATTGAAACTGCGACGGCTAAATTGCATGACGTAACCTCTTGGTTGAGCTTTGCTCCATGCTATTCGTTGCGAAAGATGACAAGCGTGTTGCACCTTGGTAGAGCGCGGCACAATTTAAATTGAAAGCACATTTTCCATGACCGTTCGTACGCGCGTTGCGCCCTCCCCCACCGGTGATCCCCATGTCGGCACAGCCTATATTGCGCTGATAAATTACTGCTTTGCCAAAAAGCATGGCGGCGAATTTCTGCTGCGTATCGAGGACACCGATCAGGCGCGCTCCACGCTGCAATCGGAAAAGATGATCCTGGATTCACTGCGCTGGCTGGGCCTGAGCTGGGATGAAGGCCCCGATGTCGGCGGTCCGCACGGACCCTATCGCCAATCCGAACGTAGCGCGATCTACACCGAACATTGCGACCGGCTGCTGGCCGACGGCCATGCGTTCAAATGCTATTGCACATCGGAAAAGCTGACCGCGATGCGGCGGCACCAGATCGCCGCCAAACAACCGCCTAAATATGACGGCACCTGCCTGTCGCTGACCGATGCCGACCGCGCCAAGCTGGATGCCGAAGGCGTCAGCCATGTCGTCCGCATGAAAATCCCGACCGAAGGGAAATGCGTCGTGCAGGATACGCTGCGCGGCGAAATCGAATTTGAATATGCTGTCGTCGATATGCAGGTCCTGATGAAGTCGGACGGCTTGCCGACATACCATCTGGCAAATGTCGTCGACGACCATTTGATGGGCATCACCCATGTGATGCGCGGCGAAGAATGGATTTCGTCTGCGCCCAAACATCTGCTGCTCTATCAATATTTCGGCTGGGAACCGCCGGTGCTGACGCACCTTCCCTTGTTGCGCAATGCCGACAAGTCGAAACTGTCGAAGCGCAAGAACCCGACGTCGATCCTCTTTTACCAGCGCGCCGGTTATCTGCCGCAGGCGATGCAGAATTTCCTCGGCTTGTTCATCAAGAGCGCGAGCGAAGAGGATGAGAAAACCAGTCTGCAGGAACTGATCGACGGTTTTGATGTCCACAATATCTCGCTTGGCGGGCCAGTGTTCGACACGTCCAAGCTCGACTGGCTCAATGGCCGTTATTTGCGCGAAGAGCTGGATGTTGGCCAGTTTCTCGACGCGGTGAAGGCGTGGGCATTGAACGACGCCTATCTGACGCCGATTGCCGAAATGGCGCAGGCGCGGATCACCAAATTATCGGATCTGGGCAGCCTGACGGGCATGTTCTTCATGAACCGTATCGACGGCCTGACCGCCGACGCCTTGCGCGATGGCGTGAAGATTGACCAGGACCAGCAGCGCGCGGCCTATACGCTGGCGCTGCAGCAATTTGACGGTCTGATCGAATGGAACAAGGAAGGTGTCGAAACCACCTTGCGCCGCACCGCCGAAGTGCTGGAGACCAAGCTGAAAGATGTGATCCGGCCGATGTATATCGCCATCACAGGCCAGCCGCAGGGCGTGCCGCTGTTCGATGCCATCGTCCATCTGGGCCGCGACATCATCCGCGAACGCCTGCGCCACGCGATGGAATTGCTGGGGCCTGCAAGCAAGAAGGAGGTCGAGGCTTGGGCGGCGTTGCTGACGGCCGAAAAAGCGGAATGATGTAAAAGAGGCGGGAGAAGGGGAGAGCCGGGTTTGTGAAGACAGATCTTGCAAACATTGAGGCGCTGATTCAGTTGACCTTCAACCTGGGTTTGGAAATTCATCGGGACGTCGTGCCGGGTTTGATTGAATCCGTCTATGAAAGTTGTGCAATGTTCAAAGACGGCATGCAGTGTATCGGAAACGACCGACATTGATGACCCATATCACGCCCTCCCCTTCTCCCGTCTCTTTTACGAGATTTACCAGAGCGGCATCCCATGCCTGACATGGCCAGCAAGAAACAGGTCGGGGCTTGAGCGACGTTGTTTACGGCAAAAAAAACGGATTGATGTAAAAGAGTTGGGAGAAGGGGAGAGCCGGGTTTGTGAAGACAGATCTTGCAAATATTGAGGGGCTGATTCAGTTAACCTTCAACCTGGGTTTGGAAATTCATCGGGACGTCGGGCCGGGTTTGATCGAATCCGTCTATGAAAGAGTGTTGGCCGATCGGCTGTCTCAACATGGGGTAAAAGTCGACCGGCAAAAGCCGGTCCATGTCGACATTTATGGCAAAAGATATGACGATGCGTTTAGGTATGACTTGCTTTTGAACGATGTCTTGCTTGTGGAAGTAAAATCGCTTGAAAGACTGGGACCAATCCACCGCAAACAGGTACTGACATATATCAGGCTAATGAACCTTCCCTTTGGCCTGCTGCTCAATTTCGGCTGTGCAATGTTCAAAGACGGCATGCAGCGTATCGGAAACGACCGACATTGATGACCCAAATCACGCCCTCCCCTTCTCCCGTCTCTTTTACAAGATTTAGCCGAGCTATATCCCATGCCTGACATCCAACTCCATGAAAGCTGGAAAACGCCGCTTTTGCCCGAATTTTCTTCGGACTATATGGCGGCGCTCCGGCAGTTTCTGGTGTCGGAAAAGGCAGCGGGCAAGACCATCTATCCCAAGGGCAGCGAATGGTTTCGCGCGCTCGATCTCACCCCGCTCAACAAGGTGCGGGTGGTCATCCTCGGGCAGGACCCCTATCATGGTCCGGATCAGGCGCATGGCCTGTGTTTCAGTGTAAAGCCCGGTGTCCGACCGCCGCCCAGCCTATTGAACATCTATAAGGAACTGGAAACCGATCTGGGCCTGCCCCGACCAAAGCACGGCTTTCTGGAACATTGGGCGCGGCAGGGTGTGTTGCTGCTGAACAGTGTATTGACCGTCGAGATGGCAAAGGCCGCATCGCACAGCCAAAAGGGGTGGGAGCGTTTTACCGACGCGGTCATCCGGCTGGTCAATGCCAAACCCGATCCGGTCGTGTTCCTCCTGTGGGGCAGCTATGCGCAAAAGAAAGCGGCCTTTGTCGACAGTTCGCGGCACCTTGTTTTGAAGGCAGCGCATCCCTCGCCTTTGTCGGCCTATAACGGCTTTCTGGGGTGCCGCCATTTTTCGCAAACCAATGCCTTTCTGGAAAAGCACGGACAACCCCCCATCGACTGGAGCCTGCCTGATGTCGTTTGATGACCAGCCGCACCGGCGGTTCAATCCGCTGAACGGGCAATGGGTGCTCGTCTCTCCGCACCGCGCCAAGCGGCCCTGGCAAGGGCAGCAGGACGAGCCGGACAACAGCGTGCGCCCCGCCTATGACGCCGGATGTTATCTGTGCCCCGGCAATGAACGTGTCGGCGGCGTGGCCAATCCCGACTATGCCGATGTGTTTGTGTTCGACAATGACTTTGCCGCGCTGATGCCGGGCGAGGACGCGCCGTTGGAGGGTGGAAGTTCGCTGTTCCAGGCGGCGCCCGCCAACGGAACGTGCCGCGTGATCTGTTTCTCGCCCGACCATGGCAAAAGCCTGCCGGAGCTGGACGTGACCGCGATCCGCCGCGTCGTGGACATCTGGGCCGCGCAAGAGGAGGAACTGGCGAAAACCCACGCCTATGTGCAGATATTCGAGAATAAGGGCGCAATGATGGGCTGCTCAAGCCCGCATCCCCATGGCCAGGTCTGGGCCACGAATTATGTCCCTGCTGAGCCATATCAAGAGGATAATACGCAAAAACAATGGTTTAGACAGCATGGGACATCGATGCTGCTGGCCTATGCCGAGGCCGAACGCGCCGACGGCAGCCGGACCGTCGCCGCCAACGCCCACTGGCTGGCGGTCGTCCCCTATTGGGCAAGCTGGCCCTTTGAGGTCCTCCTCCTCCCCCTCTTTGCCGCTGCAAGCTTCAGCCAGGTTAACAATGAGCAGCGGGACGCCCTCGCCGATATCCTCAAGGCCATCACCACGGCCTATGACAATCTGTTCCAGACCAGCTTCCCCTATTCCATGGGCTGGCACGGTGCCCCGTCGGCGGAACGGGACGCAGCCCACTGGCAACTGCACGCCCATTTCTACCCGCCGCTGCTCCGCTCGGCCAGTGTCCGCAAATTCATGGTCGGCTATGAAATGCTGGCCGAGGCGCAACGCGATCTGACCCCCGAAACGGCAGCAGCGCATCTGCGCGCCCAAAGCCCCGTCCATTACCGGAGCGTATGATGACACCAGTCGACAAGGATCTGCACCATCGGGTTACGGCAGCTTTCGAACAGCATTTTGGACAGCAGCCCGCACATGTCATCCGCGCGCCGGGGCGGGTCAATCTGATCGGGGAGCATACCGACTATAATGATGGCTTCGTCTTGCCCTGCGCCATCGGCCCGTCGACTATGGTGGCGATTAGCGGCCGCAACGATGGACAGGTCCACGTCCTCGCCACCGACTTCGACGACGCGACCGACCTGTTCGACCTCACAGATATCCGCTCCTCGGCGCAAGGCTGGGCCAATTATGTGCGCGGCATGGTCGATGCCGTTCAACAGGCGGGGTTTGAACTTCAGGGTGCGAACCTTGCCATTGCGGGCAATATCCCCAAAGGCGCGGGGCTGTCGTCCTCTGCATCGCTGGAGGTTGCCGTCGGGCAGGCGATGCTCGGGCTTTCTGGAGCAGACATTGACCGCACCCGGCTCGCCCAGATTGCGCAAGCTGCGGAGTGCGATTTTGTCGGCACCAAATGCGGCATCATGGACCAGCTTATTTCGGCGCAGGGCAAGGCGGGCCATGCGCTGTTGATCGACTGCCGGACGCTCAGCCTGACCGATGCGCCGGTCCCTGCCGACCTCGCCATCATGATTGTGCACTCCGGCGTCACCCGGGGTCTGGTCGAAGGGCATTATAACGAACGCCGCCGCCAATGCGAAGCCGCCGCAAAGGCCGTGGGCGTGGCCGCCCTGCGCGATGCGGATATGGCGATGCTGACGGCGGCAAAGCTTGACCCCGTCACGCACAACCGCGCCCGCCATGTGATCAGCGAAAACCAGCGCACCATCGAAGCAGCGTCCGCCTTGGAAAAGGGCGATCTGGCCCGGCTCGGGACTTTGATGGCCGAAAGCCATCAATCGATGCGCGACGATTTCGAAATTACAGTGCCTGCGATCGACCGCTTGGTCGATGTTCTGCAGAAAGCGATAGGGCGTGAAGGCGGCGCCCGCATGACCGGCGGCGGATTTGGCGGCGCGTGTGTTGCTGTGATGCCCGCATCGCGAATCCCGGATGTCAGGGCCGCCGTCGAACGCGGTTACCAGACGCCCGAGCGCAATAAGCCGATGATCATGGTGGAAACCGCCGGACCCGGCGTGCGCGTGATGGGCTGAAATATGGTGCCGCCTATAGGATTCGAACCTACGACCCCCGCATTACGAATGCGATGCTCTACCAACTGAGCTAAGGCGGCGATGGCTGTGTGGCCAAGGCGGCCCGCATAGACATGTGTTCGGGTGAATTCAAGCCTCCATTGCGCACAAGAAAAACCCCGGTGGCATGCCACCGGGGTAGTTTGTTTTGCTAGTTACGTCCCGAGGGCTTATTAACGCAGCAGGTTCAATACGCCCTGCTGGCTCTGGTTGGCCTGTGCCAACATCGCGGTCGATGCCTGGCTCAGGATCTGTGCAGATGCGAGCTTGGTCGATTCTGCCGAGAAGTCAGCGTCCTGGATACGCGATTTCGATTCCGTCAAATTGGTGGCGGTCGATGTCAAATTGTTGACAGTCGCGTCGAGACGGTTCTGGACGGCACCGATTTCAGCACGCTGCGTAGCAACGGTGTCAATCGCGGTGTCGAGCAGGTTCAGCGCGGTACCGGCACCAGCAGCGGTCGACAGGTCGACAGCAGCAATACCAAGACCAGCAGCCGTCATGGCGACCAGGTCGATATCAACGGTTTCACCGCTTTCAACACCGGTCTGGATGCTGATGGTTTTCGCGGCGTCGATCAGGACAGTGCCGTTGAAGTCGGTACGCGAGGTGATGTCACCGATCTGGGCAACCAGTGCGTCAGCTTCAGCATCGATGGCGGTACGGTCAGATGCAGCGGCCGTGCCGTTGGCAGACTGAACGGCCAGTTCACGCATACGCAGCAGGATGTTCGAAATTTCGCCCATCGCGCCTTCAGCGGTCTGTGCGAGCGAAATACCGTCATTTGCGTTACGAACGGCCTGGTTCAGGCCGCGTACCTTGGCTTCCATACGTGTCGAAATGGCAAGGCCGGCTGCGTCGTCTTTAGCAGCGTTAATACGCTTGCCGCTCGACAGACGCTCCATTGCCTGGCCCAAGTCACGGTTGGCCATACGCGAAGCATTCTGAGCGCGAAGTGCGCTAACGTTTGTGTTGATTACGGTCATGATAATTCCTTTTGCTGTCTCTCAAATGGGGCAGCCCGATTGGATGAGCAGCCACGCAAAGCAGTAACGGCTTAACCTCCCGCACCTTTAACCTTAACTTGTCGGAATATTGGCGGATGGTCGCGTCAAGCCACTCAGAACCCCGCAAATCCTAGCTTTTCCCAAATTGGCACGAGCATTGCTTATATACCCGCAAAGGCAATTCCGCCTTCGGACCAAAGCATATGTCGACCATTGACCAGAGCCGGTTGCTGCAAATGCGCTCCACCATATTGAGCCAGAACGGCGCGTTGCAACGTGCCGCTGGACGGGGTGTGGACACGGGAGAAACCGTCGCCAACGCCCCTTTCGCCAAAACCATGACCGATGCGCTGCAGATGGTGAATGCGCAGCAGGCCAAGGCAAGCGACCTATCCGCCGCTTATGAGCGGGGCGATACCCACGACATCGTTTCCGTGATGGTGGAACGGCAAAAGGCGTCCATCGGGTTCGAAGCGACCATGCAAGTCCGCAACAAATTGCTGTCCGCCTACCGCGACATCATGAACATGCCGGTATAATCCATGGCCGAGAACCAGATACTTTCTGCAGATGCCGTACCCGCGGGTGGACAGATGACCCGCTTTGCAACCCCCGCGTCGACGGGCGGCTTTGGCGCATTGCGCGACATTACCAGCCAGCCCGCCGTCCGTAAGGCACTGCCCGCACTCGCCCTGACCGGTGCCCTCGGCATTGCCGCCATTTCCTATTTCGCCCTGAGCACCCCTGCACAGGCACCGCTTTTCCAGGGCCTGGCCGAAGCTGACAAGGCAGCCGTCGCCGATGCCCTTCAAGCATCGGGGATTGATTATACCCTCGACGCGGGAACCGGCGCGCTATCTGTTGATGCCGGGAAAGTGCACGAGGCACGGATGCTGCTGGCGGGCCAAGGTCTGCCCAAAGCGATGCCCTCGGGCGACGCCGTTATCGCGTCCTTGCCCATGGGCTCAAGCCGCGCGGTCGAAGGTGAAACCCTGCGCGGTGCACGCGAAGCCGATCTGGCACGCACCATTGAGGCTATTGATGCCGTAAAAACCGCGCGGGTCCATCTGGCGATGCCCGAACCTAGCGTCTTCGTCCGCGAAGCGCGCGAGCCTGCAGCATCTGTCATGCTGACCCTGCAACAGGGCCGCAGCCTTTCTGAAGCACAGGTGCGCGCAATCCGCCATCTGGTCGCATCGTCGGTTCCCGGCCTCGCCGCCGATTCCGTATCCGTCATCGACCAGAGCGGCGCGTTGATTTCGTCGCCCACAGGCAATGCCGATCAGGAAATGTTCCAGCTGCAGATGCAGATGGAAGAGCGTTACCGGCAGGCCGTCATCACGCTTTTGACCCCCATTGTCGGCGCCGGCAATTTCTCGGTTGAGGTAAGCGCCGACGTTGACCCCAGCGAAACCCAGTCGACCCGCGAGACCTATCCCAAGGACGACCGGGCCCTGCGTAGCGAAGAGGGTAACAAGAGCACGCAAAACGCGACCACGCAGGGCGCGGTCGGAATTCCCGGTGCTTTGTCGAACCAACCGCCACCCGCAAGCCAGCTTGCCAACACACCCCCTGCGCAAAACACGCCGCCCGCCAATGGCGAGATGCAGAGCGAAGAGACCTATACCCGCAACTTCGATGTGGGCCGGGAAATTGCCGTGACGCATCAACCCCAGGGCAATCTGCGCCGTCTTTCGGTCGCGGTTGCACTGCGCGATGTCAAAGGACAGAAAAAACCCGGCGCTGCAGATGTTGCCGCGCTCGAAGCGCTTGTGAAAGGTGCCGTCGGCTTCAGCGCCCAGCGCGGTGACGTCGTTGCCATTTCGTCGCGTCCCTTTGCCGAAAGCCCCGAAGCCGTCGTCAATTTCTGGGATGAGCCATGGTTCTTCCCCTTGGTGCAGCAGGTTGGCGCCGTGCTCGCCGCCCTTCTTGCCTTCCTCTTCATCGGCCGCCCCATGATCAAGGCTGTGAAGGCCAGAGCCGCCGACGCCAAGGAACAGGCGGAAGTCGAGCAGAAGCTGCTCGCCGCCACCGGTCAGTCACGCGGCCCGGCCCCGGTCACCATTGAAATGATCGAGGCCGCGCCGAGCTACGAAGCGCGCGCAAATCTCGTTCGTTCATTCATCCGCCAAGACCCCGAGCGCGCCGCTCTGGTTGTCCGCCAGATGATCCAGGAGCGGGCCGATGGATGAGGATCTGGATTTTCCCGATACCGCTTCCGCCACGCCAGCCCCCCCTGCCATCAGCGGGGAGCTTTCGGCAGCCATCTTGATGATGCTGCTGGAAGATGACGACGCCACGGCAATCCTGCAACATCTTGCCCCTGACGAAGTCAAAGCGCTCGGCAAGGGCATGTTCGAAGCATCGAGCGCCAATGAAAATGACGTCGAGCGCGCGCTCGAAACTTTCGTATCGAGCAATCGCGACCTCTCGGCACTGGCCGTCGGCGCCCCTGTCCGCATCCGTGAAATGATGCACAAGGCCTTGGGCAATGTCCGCGCCGGCAACATCCTGTCCGAAATCGAACCGCAGTCCAGCGCTCCGTCGCTCGACATTTTGCGCTGGATGGATGTCGCCTCCATCTCGGAACTGGTTTCTTCGGAACATCCCCAGGTCGCCGCCGTCATCCTGTCGGTGCTGACACCCGAAGTGTCCGCACAGGCAATTGCCGCGCTCGACGAACCGACACAGACCGATCTTCTGTTCCGTTCCGCCAATCTCTCCTCCATCTCTGCGGATGCGATTGAAGATCTCGAAGCGATCCTGATCAACTATACCAGCCGGAAGGCACATGCCCCCGATGTCGCGCTGGGCGGACGCAATGAAGTCGCGCGCATCGTCAAAAATCTCCCGCGCCCGACCGCCGAGAAATTGCTGCGTGCGCTGCGCAAGAAAGATCGCCTTCTCGCCGATGCCATCGAAGAAGAAATGTTCGTCTTCGACGATCTGGCCGCCCTCGACGCCAAAACGCTGGGTACAATCCTGCGCAATGTCGACTCCGAACAGATCGGACTTGCGGTCAAGGGTGCCAGCGAAACGCTGGGCGAGAAAATGCTCAGCACGCTTTCGGCACGTGCCGCCCAGACCATCCGCGACGATATTGCCGACATGGGTCAGGTCAAGCGGACCGATGTGGAAGCAGCCCAGAAGGCCGTCATCGCGGTTGCGCGCCAGATGGCCGCATCGGGCGAAATACAGATGGGCGGAAAGGGCGACGATTATGTCTGATAGCCCGAAACGCGTATCGCTGCTGGCGGCTACCGCACGGGGCACAGGTTTTCGAACCAGCGCCATCCGCACCACAACGCCGCAAGCTGAAAAACGGCCGGACGAATATGCCCGCGGTCTTGCCGATGGACAGCAAATGGCGGAAGCCGCCTTCGAGGCGGAACGCACGGCTTTCCAAAAACTGCTCGCCAATGCCCAGGCATTCCAAAGCGAGGCCGGTCCCGAACTCTCGCTGCTTTTGCGCGAAACCGTTGTCCGTCTTGTCGGCCAGATCACCGATGGGGTTACCATCGACGAAGACCTGCTGAACAAACAGATTGCACGCGCGGTGGATATCATCACCGAAGCCGATGAAGCGCGGCATATTCTTCTGCACCCAGACGACGCCGCATTGGTTGGAAAAACCGTTGGCAAACTTGCCGTGCGCAGCGATCCAAGCTTGAGCCGCGCCACGATCCGCATCGAATGTTCGCAAGGCTGGATCGAACATGGCGTCGCACTCGGCATCGAACGGCTGCGCGAAGCGCTGCATTGCGAAGGGATGGCCGCATGACCGCCCGCCTTGCCGACGCCGCCCGCGCCATTTTCCAGTCGCTCAATCTTGAAGCCGCCACGCCCCGGCGTGTCGGCTCATTGACCGCATGCAAAGGCCAATTTCTCGAAGCTGCCGCCTTCCCCTATCCCGTCGGCACCGCCGTCCGGGTTTCGCAAACCGACGGTGGTTTTGTGACCGGTGAAGTCGTCGGCTTTCGCGGCAACAAAAGTATCATCCAGCCATTCTCCCAGCGTCTTTCGGTTGCGACGGGCGCACGGGTCGTTCCCTGCGGTCGTCACGATCATATTGCCTGCGGTGATGGATTGCTTGGTCGCATCATCGATGCGCAGGGCGTACCACTCGATGGCCGCCCGCTGACGAGTTGCCATGAAAGCTGGCCGATCTCCGGCGTCGCCTCCAGCCCGCTGGTGCGCGGCCGCATTACCCGTCCTATTGATTGCGGTGTCCGCGCCATCAACGGCCTTTTGACCATTGGCGAAGGCCAGCGCGTTGCCGTTATCGCCGGTTCGGGCGTCGGTAAGTCCGTCCTGATGGGCCAGATCCTCGAAGGCATTGATGCCGATATCATCGTCACCGGCCTGATCGGCGAACGCGCACGCGAAGTGAGCGATTTCATCGAAACCAAGCTAACCCCGCGCATTGCCGCCAAATCCGTTGTCGTCGCCGTTGCCGCCGACCATTCACCCCTGTTGCGCTTGCGCGCCGCGATGCGGGCAACCGCCATTGCCGAATATTTCCGGTCGCAGGGCAAGAAAGTGCTGCTGTTGATCGACAGCCTGACCCGCGTTGCGCATGCGCAGCGGGAAATCGGTCTGGCCCTGGGCGAACCGCCTACGATGAAGGGCTATACGCCTTCTTCGCTCGCACTCATTCCCCAATTGGTGGAACGTGCCGGTATCGACAGCCGCACAGGTGGCTCCATTACCGCGATTTATACTGTTCTTGCCGACGGCGGCGATCTGGAAGATCCCATCGTCGATGCCGCACGCGCCATTGTCGACGGCCATATCATATTGTCACGGACCCTGGCCGAAAACGGCCTTTTCCCCGCAATTGATGTTGCGCGTTCGCTTTCGCGCATCATGCCCGACATCGTCGATGCCGAGCATATGTCGGCTGCCGCCCACTTCCGCCAATTATGGTCAACGCATGAGCAAAACCGCGACCTTCTTTTGATGGGGGCCTACACCGCCGGAAATGATGCGGTTCTGGATGATGCCATCGCCATGCACGGCGACATGCTGAACTATGTCGGCCAGCCGATGCACAGCTCCATCGGCTTTGACGCGTCGCGCGCCGCCCTTCTGGAAGGGTTTGGCATATGACCCAGAATGTTGATCGCCGCGCCCGTATCGTCCGCGTTCGCACGGCCGAAAGCCGGATTGCGCAGATGGAACTTGCAAAGGCAAAGGGCAGCGCGAACCAGATCCGATCGATCGTTGATCGCATCGTTGCGCTCAACAATGAAAATGTGGCGACGTCGGGCACCACCGACGGGATGGCCCTTGCGGCGATCGCCGAAACACGCGTCCGCCTCGACGCCGCGCTGCGTGCCACGTCCGTGCCGCTGGAACAGGCCATGCAGCGCGTTCAACGCCAGCAGAAAAACAGCATCCACACCGAACTACGCGAACAGGGCGCCCGCCGCCTGCTCGAAAAGGCCGAGGTGGAGCGCGCCAAGCATAATGAACGGAAGGCAGCCCATGCACGCTGCCATCCCGGCACCGGTACCAAAGGGGAAGACATATGAATCTCGCGTCCGTCCTGAACATCAGCGCGCCAGCTGGTGCCACAATCCAGAACGCCAATGCTGTCGAAGGCGGCCTTGGTTTCGATGCGCTGATGGAAACGGCGGCACCTTCGGTTGCAGCCTCCATTCCGTCGGCAACGCTGAAAACAGACGCAGCACCGGAATCGCAAAGCCCCGTCGAGGCGCTTGTTGCCCTGATTAACAGCCGCGAAGCCGGGGCCGTGAAAATGCCTGCGACGGCGGCTAATGCTCTGCCCGCAACGGTTGTGGCGGCCGGATTGACGGCGGATTCTGAAGCACCGGCTGCCCCACCTCAGCCGACCATGGACGCGCCGCCCGCTGTCCGTGACCTCGCCCTGCGCACGTCGGTCAAGGTCGGCAAAGAAGAAACCATGGATGCCGAAAAGCCCCGTGTCGCTGAACCCGGCAAGGGTACGGCTCAGGTCAAGCAGGACGTGAAGCAGGTCACATTGCCGGTCACTGCGGCCCTGTCGAAAGAGCTCGTCAAGTCCGTCGACAACAGCGATGAGGAACCGGACGAACCGGAAAATGCGGCCCTGCCTGCTGACGCAACAACCGAAACAGCGCCCAAGATCCAGTTCGCTCAGGCACCCCAGGTCACGGCGCCCGTCGCCCAGCAGGTCGAGGCCTTTTCCAAGCCCGACACAGCCCCCGACCGCGCCCGCCTTGAAATCGGGACCGAAGCCCAAAAAGCGTCCGAAGCGTCAGCCAAGTTAACAACGCCTCTTAAAACGGTGCAAGTCGAACCAACTGTCCAGGCATTTACCTTGCCAACGCCAACGGTGGTTTCGACCGCTTCAATGACGGCGCCTATATTCGGTGGACCCGAAAACTTCACCACCCACCAACTGGATATGGCCCGCGACACCCAATGGATTGACCAGCTCGCCCGCGACATTGTCGCCGTTGCCGGACAAGATGGGAAATTGCGCTTCGGTCTATCGCCAAGCAACCTTGGCCAGTTGGAAGTTTCGGTCGAAACGCAGCAGGATGGTGTAAACATCCACATGCAGGCCAGCACCGAAGCCGCCGCACGCATTTTTTCGGCAGAGCAGCCCAAATTGGTCGAAGAATTACGCCAGTCCGGTGTCCGGGTAACGAACAGCGACCTGCTCGGCGGACAGCAGATGCAGGGTCAACGTGATCATTCGCGTCCTCAGAGTTCGGCAGGCCACATTTCGACAGACCTGACAGCCAACCTCGTTTCCAAACGCACCCACCCAGATAACCAGAATACGTCGCCCAATGGGCGTTTTGCATAAGAAGGACCCGAAGAGATGAGCAAGACCAAGGAAAAAGCAGAAGGTAAGGGCGGCAAAAGCAAAAAAATGCTGCTGATCGGCGTCGGCGCTACGTTGCTGACGGCTGGCGGCGCTGCTGGCGGCATGTACCTGTCTGGCGGTGTAACCGGTAAAGAAGCTGAAGAGGACCCACACCGGCCAAAACTGGTCGAACGCAGTGAAGAGCCGGCCGAAGCCCCCGCCGAAGGCGAAGAGGGTAAGGTAGTGCTGAAAGAAGGCACTGTTTCGGTAAAGAACGATAAACAGAAGGTGGATCCGAAAAAGTTCGAGGTTACCTATATCGCGCTTGAGCAAAGCTTTACCGCCAACCTCGCCGACGGCGCCGGGTTCGTTCAACTCGGGATCAGCCTTGCCACCTATTATGACGGCAAGGTCGTGCAAAATGTCGAGCGGCAGGCGGTTCCCATTCGCTCGGCCGTACTCATGGTCTTGTCGCAACAGGATGCCGCCGTATTGTCTACCCCCCAGGGCAAGCAAATGCTTCAACGCGATCTGACGCACGCCATTAATGATGTGCTTCGTCAGAAAGAAGGCTTTGGCGGTATCGACAATGTCTACTTCACCAACCTGGTGATCCAGTGACGGCAGCAACTCCCCAGACAGCGCATCTCATGCGCAGTGCCAATGAATCGGCCGAGCTGACACAGCTTGAGCCCATGGCGCAGCGCATTGCACAGGTCATGCAGCAGTTGCTGGCCAGCTTTACAAAGGGCGCATTCTCTATTTCGGCGGGTACGGCAAATGCCGCGCGCTATCCGGAATGGCGGATTGCGCAAAATCCTTTCGGCGCCGTATTGCGCTATCGCCTTCCGAAGCGCGGCGATGAAATGCTTGTTCATCTGCCTGGGTTCCTCGTCTGTCAGATCGTTGATGTCTATTATGGTGGCAGCGGAAATGTTCAGGCTCGCGGTGAATTTTCTGCAGCCGAGATGCGCTTCATCGATGGCTTTGGATCGCAATTGGCACCGCTGCTAAAGGCGGAAATAGACCCGGATCAGGGATCGGTTGTCGAATATAGCGGGGCTGAAATCGATCTGCTGCAGTTGAACTGGCCCAGATCGCGTGATGCCATTGTGGTGCAGTCCTTCTTCGCAGAGAGCGAAAAGGTCAAGCCAGCTCCAGTGGGGCTGATCCTGACGACCGATACTGTACGTCTTCTGGAAAACCGTCGCAGCGCCGACGAAAATCCGGAAGGCCCGACCGACGCGGCATGGAGCGAGCGTGTCCGTTCGGCTGCTATGCGCGTCAAATTTCCGGCACGTACTGTGCTTACCCATTGCAATGTGCCGTTCAGCAAGATGCTGACGCTCGCGCCCGGCGACATTTTGCCGCTGTTGTTGCCTGCACAGGTTCCGCTGATTGTTGCAGGCCGTGTTTTTGCACGTGGCACATTGGGCGAATCCAATGGCCGCGCCGCTTTAATGATTGAGAATATAGAAAAGGAAATGGACCAATGAGTGATATGACCGAAGCCCCAAGCATGAGCGCCGTTGCCGGAGCAATGAGCATGGGCGATAATATGGATTTGCTTGCCGGCATATCGTTACGGATTTCCGTCGAGGTCGGGTCTGCATCAATGACCCTGTCCGAACTTCTGCGCCTGGGTGAAGGCAGCGTGGTCGAGCTCGACCGCCAAGCAAATGATTTTCTTGATATATTTGCCAATGGCACGCTCATCGCGCGCGGTGAAATTGTCGATGTCGACGGCCGCTATGGTATCCGCGTCGTCGACGTAGTCGCCGCCGACCGCCGTCTCGCAGGATTGGAGCGCCGGTCATGATCATTGAATATCTTCTCCGCCTCTTTCTTGTCGTCCCGCTGATCGGGGGTCTGGCCTGGGGTTCGCTGTGGCTTTGGAAGCGGCTCCAACTCGGCTTACCCGTAAAGCCCGACACCAACCGTCCGGTGCGGGTTGTCGATGCCGTGACATTGGGAACGAACGGCAAGTTGCTGGTCGTGGAATTTAACGGTGATACGCTTCTTTTAGGGGTATCCCGCAACGGCATAAGCAGATTGGCATCGAATTTGCATAGCGAGTAGCATGCGTAAACTCATACTACTCTTCATTATCGGCTTCGCGCTTTTTTCAAGCGATGCAGCCTTTGCTACATCCACGGGCGCAGGGCTAGAAAAAGCCCTGCAAACCGTCTCTGGCGATGGCCGTCCGCTGTCCCTGTCGCTGCAAATATTGCTGCTGATGGGGCTGCTGACGGTTTTGCCGTCTCTTATCCTCATGATGACGAGTTTCACACGGATCATCATTGTGCTGTCAATTTTACGACAGGCTTTGGGATTGCAGCAAACGCCACCCAATCAGGTTCTGGTGGGACTGGCGCTGTTCCTCAGCATTTTCGTGATGCAGCCCGTTTTTACCACGATCAATACCCAAGCGTTGGAACCCTATGGGCGGGACGAGGTGACCTTTGAACAGGCACTGTCCACCTCTGCCAGCGCGATGCATGGCTTTATGATTAAACAGACACGAAAGTCCGACCTCGCCTTATTCAGCGGCATAGCGAAGGCGGGGAAATTTGCAAAGCCGTCGGACGTCCCCTTTTCCATTCTCTTGCCGGCCTTTGTGACCAGCGAACTGAAAACCGCGTTCCAGATCGGCTTCATGATATTCTTGCCCTTCCTGATAATCGACCTGATCGTCGCCTCGGCGCTGATGTCCCTGGGTATGGTGATGCTGTCCCCGACGATTATTTCCATGCCGTTCAAGCTGCTCCTGTTCGTCCTCGTAGACGGCTGGGCGCTGACCATGGGATCACTCGCAAGTTCGTTTGTGAGTTGAGCCATGGACCAGGACTATTTCATTGGTGTAGCGCAGCAAGCGCTGTGGATTTTGGCCTTGGGCTCGGCGCCCATACTGATCCCTGCGCTTATCGCGGGCGTGGTGCTGGGCATGGTACAGGCCGCGACGTCCATCAACGAACAGACGCTCAGTTTCGTGCCGAAGTTGATTGTTGTCTCCATTGCCTTGGCGATTTTTGGATCGAGCATCATGATCCTGTTGGCCGATTTTACTAAAGATATTTTTGCGCAAATTCCACTGCTCGTCCGATGATCCCGCCCGGTCTCGAAAATGTGGAACAGCAGCTTCTGATCTGGATGCTTGCGATGATACGCCCTGGCGCGGCATTCATTGCAGCGCCTATGTTCGGGGCGAATGCTGTGCCCATTCAGTTGCGGCTTGTACTTGCACTGGCGGTGGGGATTCCATCGGCGGCTGCAGTCAATATGGCGCTCCCGGCCGCAGGGATAGTTTCCATACCCGGCTTCCTCATGATACTTTCCGAAGTCATCACCGGACTCGCGCTCGGCTTCGTAATTCAAATCGGTTTCGCCGCCGCACTGGTCGCGGGCGAAGCAATCAGCAACGCTATGGGCTTGGGCTTTGCGTCCATGGCTGACCCCGCTAGTGGACAAGCCAGCCCCGCCGTTGGCCAGTTTCTGTCCATGCTGGCCATGTTCCTTTTCCTCGCTGCCGACGGCCATCTCGCACTGGTGTCGATTATCGCCGAAAGCTATCAAGCGCTTCCCCCGGGGCAATCTTGGATTTCATATTCAGCCATTGGCGGCATCACCAAATTCGGTGGCCTCGCCTTTTCCGCAGGCCTCAGCATTGCTCTGCCGGTCGGCTTCGCCCTCGTACTGGTGCAGATCATCATGGCCATGATTGCCCGGTCGGCACCGACGTTGAACCTGTTTGCAGTGGGTATGCCCGCCGCATTGCTCGCCGGCGTCGTTTTGTTGGGTATGGCCACACCGGTTATGGCTGACACGATCAGCCACACGATCCGAATGGCGCTGGAACAGGCGCAACTGTTGGGAGGCGGCGGTGGCTGACACACCCGACAAGGACCAACAAACTGAAGCCCCTACCCAAAAACGCAAGGCGGATGCGTTAAAGGATGGCGATGTCCTCGCGTCCAAAGAGCTGGCAACAGCCGTGATGATGGCTGCGGGGGCTGCATGGATGGTCGGGCTGGGCAGCTGGTTTTTTTCCGCCAGCAAAGACCTTTTGAAAAGCGGGTTAACGCTCGATCTAACCGACCCCGACCGATTTGAGCCACTCGACGCACTGGCAGGCCCGCTCACCAGTATCGCCATCCCGTTTCTCGGGCTGCTAGCGCTCAGCATCGTTGCAGCCTTAGCGGCGCCAGCGATGCTGGGTTCTCTTGGAATGCGCAGCAAGGCCATGGCCTTCAAGGGTAGCCGCATCAATCCGCTGGCGGGTCTAAAACGCATTTTCGGAATGCAGGGCCTGATTGAGCTGTTCAAGGCGACGGCGAAAGTCGTCGCTCTGGGCTATGCAGGCTATTGGGTTATGGCGAGCGATATCGCCTCTATGCCTGGCCTTGCCGCCACACACCCAGCCGCTGCCGTCGAGATGTTGGGCGATAAGCTGGTATTGACCATAATCGTCCTCACCGTAGGACTGGTATTGATCGCCGGCATTGACGTTCCTGTGCAGTGGTTGCGCCGTAACCAGCGCCTGCGAATGTCGAAGCAGCAGCTCAAAGAAGAAATGCGGCAAAGCGACGGCGCTCCAGAACTCAAGCAAGCGCAGCGCGCGCGTCAGCAGGAAATGGCGATGTCCTCTGCACGCAAGGGAATGACCGAAGCTAGCGTTGTGTTGACCAACCCGACCCACTTTGCCGTCGCGTTGCGTTACCGCCCTGGCCTCGATATCGCACCGATTGTCGTCGCAAAGGGTCGCGGCGAAGTGGCGCAAGCGATCAAGGCGATGGCGAAAGAGAACCATGTTCCTACTCTGGAATATCCGCAACTCACCCGCGCCATTTACTTCACCACCCGCACGGGGCGTGTCGTGTCCGAAGATTTGTTCGTCGCGGTTGCTGCAATTCTCGCCTTTGTCTTCCGGCTTGAAAGTGCACTTGCAAGTGATCTCGTTAAACCGGTTGTCGAGGTACCACCTTCGAAACGATTTGACGCAGACGGGCGACCTTCGGCCTAAATTCTAACGGCTGGCAGCCGTATTGAACTTCGAAGGATAAGGAAATGATCTCGAATATCGCAAATAGCCTCGGCTTTGGTTCGGGCATCGACACGTCGCAGTTGGTTAAAGATTTGGCAGCCGCATCGCGCACGCCAAAGGTCCAACGCTTTGATGCGCTCTCGCGCGCCAACCAAGCCAAGGTCAGCGCGTTGGCGCAGGCGCGGAGCGATCTGGATAGCTTTGCCGACTCCCTCGCCGACCTGTCTGCAGGGGGCACATTGCGGAGCAAACCCGTCACATCGGACGATACCGCGATCGCCGTGACTGCCAATCCAGGCACCTTGCTCGGCAATTATGCAGGCGAGATCGTTGTCAGTACGTTGGCCCGCGCCCAGACGAATTATTCAGGCTATGTTGCATCGACGACCGATCCCATCGGTCAGGGCGGCATGACATTAACGGTCGGGACTACAACCTTCGCCGTAACTGTCGATGCGACCAATGACAGCCTGACTGGCTTGGCGAACGCCATCAACGCAACCGGCAGCGGTGTGCGGGCGAGTGTCATCAATGATGCCGGAAATTTCCGTTTAGTCCTGAAAGGCGAGAGCGGGGCTGCAAAAGCATTTACCCTTACAGCCGATGTGGGTGCCGCCCCCGGTTTATCGCAATTCACCACCACGGCGATGACGTCCGGGCAAACAGCGAGTGACGCAAGTTTTACCGTGGACGGTGTGGCTTACACACGAGCGACGAACAATTTCAGCGATGTGGTTCCGGGCCTCACGATAACGCTCAAAAAGGCGGATCCACTAGCGCCTATAACAATCGGCGCGACCCGGCCGATTGATACGTTGAAGCAGACTTTGAACGATTTCGTCGCTGTTTTTAATACGTTGAAGAAAGACACTGAGGCTGCACGACAGGCCAACAAAGGAAACCCGGCATTGCGTGGCTTTGAACGCCAGTTGGGTGCCTTCATTGCGCAGCCATTAACAGCCGATCCGAACATCCAGTCGCTTTCGGATGTTGGGATTTCCACTAACCGCGATGGCACAATTTCGCTGAACAGCGCGAAAATGGAGGCCGCTTTACGCGACTATCCAGATGCCGTTGAAGCGCTTTTCAATCCACCCCGCGACGGTGTCCGCAACGAAACGACAGACCCCGGTATAACTTTTGCGCTTGATGCGCTTCGCGATGCAGCTGTTTCAACGAGCGGCCCGCTTGAACAAGTACGCGCGTCACTTCAGCGCGAAGCCGACGCAATTTCGAAAAACCGTGATCGGATGGAAGTTCGTGAAGATGCCTATCTCACAAAGCTTGAAAAGCAATATGCGGGTATGGACGCGCGGATCGCCGCGTTGAAGGCAACGCAGAGCTACCTCGAACAACAGATCAAACTCTGGTCCAGCAGCGATAACTGATAGCTATGCAACCCCGAACTCATCCTGCGATAGCGAGCCAGCATTACCGAATGCTAGAGCTTAAAAGCCGTGTGGAAAGCGCAAGCCCGCATGGTTTGGTCGGACTTCTGTATGAAGAACTGATCCGCTCCCTCGATCTGGTGCTACATTCGGTGAAAAAGGGTCACAATCTTTCAGGGAACAGTCATGTGGCCAAAGCTGTGTCGATCATTGTCGCGCTTGAAGGCAGTATTGACTTTGACGCCGGCGGAGACCTCGCACCCACATTGGCGCGGGTTTACGCCGCCTGTCGGAAAGGCTTGAACGAGGCCGCCAAGAGCAATGACGAAAAGAAACTGACCGAAGTTCGCGATGCAATTAGCGATATCTATTATGCGTGGCAGGCGCTGCAGCCGGGTTAAATGACCCAGCCAACGCTGATCTGCGATGCAGCCTGTGGCACATCAAGCCGCGCCTCGCTAAAATCAACTTTCGCACCGGGCGCCAGCGTTCGTACTTTGGCTTTCATTTTCCAGCTATAAACCGGTCGTCCACCGGCGTCTTTCAGCGTCACCAGCATTTCGGGAACAGTTTGCGCCGTGCTCGTCGGATTTACAATGCTCCCACTCGCAATGAAAAAGGGCGTTCCATCTTCGCGCTCATTCAACTCCAGATTTTCGTTCAGCACGATTTTTAGATCGGGTTCAGAACGCACGATACTCAGATTTGCGCCAAGGTCCGGAAGGCCGAAATACCATGTGGCACCCCCGGCTGCGGCAACCACCACAGCAAATGCGACCGCAGCCATCGTCCAAAGCTTCGCTGGATTTCGGCGTGGCCGGAACGGTGGTTCATGCGCAAAATGGCTTTGCTGGGACGTATCTTCGAAATAGGAACTCGTCGCCCCGTAGGATTCAACACCATCACGCTTGGTTTCGGTTTCCTCGGATGTTGCCTCTTCAAAGCGCGTAAAGCTCGGCGGAACCGGCTGGTCCGGTAACTTTGTGGCCGGCGCAAAATCCTCCGCCGTTTCCTGAGGCATAGCGCTCGAAAAGGCTTCGGCAACCGGCGTGGAATTCATCGGTGCAAATATCGGCGGTGCAACGACGGGAGGCGCTGGTGGTGTCGGCGGAAGGATACCATCTTGATACCAGCTATGCTTGCAATTGGCACAGCGGACCTGACGACCGTCCACGCCAATAGCAGAATCCGGAACGACATAGCGGGTGCGGCACGAAGGGCAAACAAGCAGCATTAACCACCATAAACATGAGCAGCCCGCGACTTGCAACCCTGCTGTCATAAAATGCTGTGGACGGTGGGAAAGAATTGTCGAATTTGGTTCCGGTTTAATGCACCGGACAACCGTATAAAATTCTATCCGCTATGTTCCTACTGAATATGGTCGAAAACGAAGCAATGGACAAAATCGATCAAATCCTTAGGACGCGTATATGGTCTTAAACCGGACGCAACTTACTCCGAGACAGGATGCCCCCGCCATTGGCGGCGAGTGTCGTTGTAACAGTCCAGAAATGTGGCTTGACCGCCTGACGTTTGGAGAGTGTGCGAACTGATGCAGAGCGTTGTCGAATTCGATAATGTGGGACTGCGCTATGGGACCGGGGCGGAGACGCTGACGGATCTCAGTTTCACGCTTTATCCCGGCAGTTTTTACTTTTTGACCGGCGCGTCGGGGGCCGGAAAGACATCGCTCCTGAAGCTTCTTTACCTCGCGCACCGTCCCAGCCGGGGCGCGATTCGCATGTTTGGCCACGACGCGATTACTTTACCGCGCGACCGGCTACCCGGTTTTCGGCGGCGGATCGGGGTCGTATTTCAGGATTTCCGCCTGGTTCCGCATCTGTCGACTTTCGACAATATCGCTCTCCCGCTGCGGATCGCCGGCATTCAGGAAAAGGATTTGAAGAGTCCGGTGACCGAGATGCTCGACTGGATTGGCCTTACAGAACGCGCCGATGCCCGCCCTGCAACGCTCTCAGGTGGTGAGCAACAGAGGGTTGCCATCGCACGTGCCGTTATCGGTCGGCCAGAAATGCTTGTCGCCGATGAACCGACGGGCAACGTCGACCCCGAAATGGCGCGTCGTCTTTTGCAGTTGTTCGCAGCGCTCAACAAGCTGGGGACAACCGTGGTCGTTGCCACACACGACATTCATTTGCTTCAGGAGATTGATGGCGCCCAAATGATGCGCCTCGACAAGGGGCGTCTTTCAGATCCCACCGGTTCGCTTCGCCATCCTCCGCGCCCGTTGGTGTTGAAAAATTAGGCCGGGTGATGTTGCTTGATTTCGCCCTTCCCGCGCATGATCGCAAGTTGATACCCGAAGGCCGCCTATCCGGGCCGATGCCATGGGTGATTGCAATCATGCTGTTTCTGACATTGCTGATTGCGGCCATGGGATTGAGCCTTGCTTACGCCATCCGCAACGGAGGCGACGACCTTGCGCTTCAGGCCACGGTCCAGATTATCGAGCCCGATCCTATCGAACGGGCCACCCAAAAGGTTGCGGTGAGCAGAATATTGCGCGAACTTCCCGAAATTGCTGCCGCGAATTCGGTCCCGGATGGTGAAGTTCGCAACCTCCTGAAACCTTGGCTTGGGAACGATGTCATCGACGCCGACATTCCGGTTCCTGCCCTGATCGACATTCGTTTCAAAAGTGTCCCCGACGGAGCGACAGTTCGGGCGCTAAAGCGTCGATTGGAAACTATCGCGCCCAAAATTCGCATTGATTCCCATAGCAGTTGGATGGCGCCCTTTTTTGACCTGATGTCCTCTCTGATCCTGCTTACGTTAGCGATTTTCCTCCTCCTCCTGATCGCCACATCGGCTGTGGTGATTCTTGCGGTGCGCAGTACGTTGAACACCCACCGCGGTACGATTGAAATCATGCACATGATGGGCGGGACAGATTTGCAGGCCGCGCGCCTGTTTCAACGCCGCGTTGCGCTTGACGCTCTTTTGGGTGGCGTTGTTGGCTTCGGAGCTGCTGCTGCGGTTATCCTGACATTGGGGGGACGCATCGCCGCGGTCGAGCCAGCTTTGCTGGCCGAGGCCTCTTTGCCGTGGTATGGGTGGCTCATATTGGCGATTATTCCACTTGCTGTCATGGGCCTCGCCATGCTTATGGCCCGTTGGACAGTGGTATCCGCACTCAAGAAGATGTTATGATCAGACGGATTTTTTCCTTTATTATCCTAGCTTGGATGCTGGGCTTTGTGTGGTTTGCACTTCTGCTGCCGCAGCCTGCGGCTATTGCACAAACCGACGCCGTCGTCGTGCTCACCGGCGGACCAAACCGGATCGACCGCGGCCTTGATATTTTGAAAGCGGGCAAGTCACGCAAGATGTTGATTTCCGGTGTCGACCGCGATGTAAAGCCCGCAGAACTCGCTGCACAATATCCCGGTTCAGCCCGCTATTTCACCTGTTGCATTGATCTGGGATTCCAGTCCGTCGACACGCGCTCCAATGCCTTGGAGACAGCGCGTTGGGCAACGCGCAACAAAGTAAAAACTCTGCGACTTGTCACGCACGACTGGCATATGCGTCGAGCCCGTTTCGAACTCGACCGCTCGTTGCCAAGTGACATCACCGTAACCAACGATGCGGTCGCGACCCAGCCGTCATTAAATGCCCTGTTCAAGGAATATAATAAATACTGGCTTCGCGCGGTTGCATCGCTTGCGGGAATTTAATGTGATCGCAGCCGTCCGTACGATATTCTTCACGATCATATTTTTTGGTGGGTCCAGCTTTTTTGCGGTCACCGCATTTTTTGGTAGCCTCTTGCATCAGGGATTGATGCGTTGGGCGGTCCGCGGATGGGCTCGCTATCAGCATTTTTGTGCAAAATGGATATTGGGCATCGATGTCCGCATTGAAGGTTCTCTACAGGACCGGCCCGTACTGTACGCCATAAAGCATGAAAGCATGTACGAGACCATCGACATGCCCAGAGTCTTTGCGCGGCCCTCGGTCGTTGCGAAACGGCAGTTGTTCGACATCCCTTTTTGGGGGAAAGCGGCGCTTGCCTACGGCATGATTCCCGTGGATCGGGAAGGCGGTGCCTCCGCACTTCGGGATATGCTCGCCCGCTCAAAGGCATTGTTGGCGGATGGACGACCCATTGTAATTTTTCCGGAGGGCACCCGCGTGCGCCACGGCGAAAGCCCTCCGCTACAGTCCGGTTTTGCCGGTCTCTATAAAATGCTCAACGTGCCGGTTGTACCCGTGGCGGTAAACAGCGGCCGCTTAATGCCCCGCAACCATTGGCTTCGCCGATCGGGGACGATTACCTACAAAGTTGGCGAAGAAATACCGGCCGGTTTGCCCCGTGCCGAAGTAGAGGCGCGGGTCCATGCCGCGATGAATGCGCTTAATAACTGAGGTCTCGCATCGCGCGACCGCTATTAATGCTTGCGTCCAAAATCGGGCGCATCATCATCCTGACCCTGCTCAACAATGGACCGGCGAATATCGCGCGTGCGTGTAAACAGAGCTTCTAATTCATCGCCCTTGTCATAACGGATTGCCCGCTGCAGCGCCGAAAGGTCCTCGGAAAACCGCTGGAGCATTTCAAGCACGGCATCCTTGTTGGACAGGAACACATCGCGCCACATGACAGGGTCGCTCGCGGCAATGCGGGTAAAGTCCCGAAAACCACCTGCGGAATATTTGATGACTTCGCTTTGGGTCACACCCTGCAAGTCGTCCGCCGTGCCGACGATCGTGTAGGCGATCAAGTGCGGAAGATGGCTTGTGACGGCAAGGACCATGTCATGATGCCGGGCATCCATGATCTCGACCTCGGCCCCAAGCCGCTGCCAAAATGTCCTCAATGCCTCCACAGCCGCCTCCGGCGCGTCCTCTGCGGGGGTGAGGATGCACCAACGGCCTGTGAACAGCGTAGCGAAACCTGCATCAGGGCCGCTTTTTTCCGTACCCGCCACAGGATGTGCTGGAATGATGGTGGCGTTGGGCAGCACAGCGGCAAGCGCCTCGGCCACACTTTGCTTGCACGACCCTACGTCACTCACGACCGCGCCCGCTGGCAAGTCTACTGCAAATTCCTCGGCTACAGCGCCCATAGCGCCCACCGGCACGCACAATATGACGAGATCAGCGTCGATGACTGCCGCCCCGACGGTATCGGTAATATCATCGCAAATCGCCAACGCGTCGGCGCGTGCACGCACTTCGGGATCGGCGTCAAATCCCGTAATACGTACAGCCGGCATATTCGCCCGCACAGCGCGCGCGACCGACGATCCGATAAGGCCAAGGCCAACAACAGTCAGACGCGCAAAGGGCAGCATCAGCCATTCGTCTCCAAAATGGCGCGCAGCGATTGCACCAGCCCACGGTTTTCCTCTTCGGTGCCGATGGTTATACGAAGTCCGTTGCCCAATCCCTGTCCGGGCAGCCAACGCACAATATATCCCGCATCCATCAGTGCCATGTATACCGTTTCCGCGCTGACCTTGCCTTCAAACATGATCATCAGGAAATTTGCCCAGGACGGGACCGCTTTCAATCCATGGTTTGACAAGGACGCAATTTCATTTGCCATCCAATCACGCCATTCTCGGTTATGCGCGCGGCTGTGGTCAACAAAGGCTGTATCGGACAGGGCCGCAATGGCAGCCGCTTGTCCAGCCGCCGTCACGTTGAACGGCGCACGGATCCGGTTCATCGTCTCGATCAAATGCGGCTGGCCATAAGCCCAACCGATCCGTTCGGCGGCCAAACCATATATCTTGGAAAATGTCCGGGTGATAAGGACATTGCCATGCTCGCGGGCCAGATTGAACGCGGCAGGACCATCATCTTCGAGATATTCGCCATAGGCTTGGTCCAACACCAGAACGCAGTCCGAAGGAAGGCCGGCATGCAAACGCGCCATGTCTTCGTCGGTGCAATAGGTGCCCGTCGGATTGTTCGGGTTGGCGACGAATACTACGCGCGTCCGCTCGTTCACCAGCGCCAGAAGCGCGTCGACGTCCGTGCCATAATCGCGGTCAGGTGCGACAACCACCGTCGCGGCGCACTTCCGGGCAGCGATGTCGTAAACGGAAAAACCATAGCGGACGTAAATGATTTCATCCCCCGCCCCGGCATATCCCATGGCAGCCAGATTCAGAAGTTCATCGGAGCCGGTGCCACAAACAATCCGATCGCTCTCAAGATGATAATGCGCACCCAGCGCTTCGCGCAAAGCATTGCTCGCGGGATCGGGATAGCGGGCCAGCGAAGATTTGGCGTCGACAAGTGCCGCCGTTGCATCTTCGCTGCAGCCTAACGGATTCTCGTTGGCGGAAAGCTTGATCAAGACGCGTCCATCGTCTGACTTTGCTTTACCGGGTGTATAGGCGTGGATGGCATTGATCCACGGTTTGGCTTCTGGGTTGCTCATGCGCGCCGCCATAGACGTGGCAACGCGGGAGCGCAACGCCCAGCCAGCCGGAAGGCTTTTTGGCGGACAAGGGGCCTCAAATGGAATTTGTCCCGTGGAAAAGTGCAGATATATTGTTGTCACCGGTGTTTACGCTGATATGGCAACGCCATGCATGGGGATGAGCGTTTCGGACTCGATAGGAAGATTCGCCTACTGGGGCCAGTCAAGCTGGACAGTGGCGCCGAGTTTGCGCCGGTTGACTTTGCCTATGAAACCTACGGCACGCTGAACGCCGATAAATCCAACGCTGTTCTGATCTGCCATGCCCTCACTGGTGATCAATATGTCGCCTCGAAACATCCGATAACCGGCAAAGATGGCTGGTGGACGCGGATGGTGGGGCCTGGGAAGCCCATCGATCCTGCGCGGCATTGCATCATCAGCATCAACGTCATGGGCAGTTGCATGGGTTCATCCGGTCCGGCCAGTGTCGATCCGTCGACCGGCGGTCCTTATGGAATGGCGTTTCCGGTCATTACCATTGGCGACATGGTGCGGGCGCAAGCCATATTGCTCGATCATCTCGGGATTGAAATATTGTCGGCTGTTGTTGGTGGGTCGATGGGGGGGATGCAGGCACTCAGTTGGGCCGCGCTCTATCCGGAGCGCGTTCGTTCTGCGGTTATCATTGCATCTACAGCCCGCCATTCCGCACAGAATATTGCTTTTCACGAAGTAGGTCGTCAGGCCATCATGGCTGATCCGCGCTGGAACAATGGCGCTTATTACGGACGTGAGGCACCAGCATCGGGCCTTGCCGTTGCGCGCATGGCGGCACATATCACCTATCTATCCGAAGCCGGATTGACGGAGAAATTCGGGCGCCGCCTTCAAAATCGCCCGGATGGAACGATGGGTTCGAAAAGTTTCGGGTTTGACGCCGACTTCCAGGTGGAAAGCTATTTACGCTATCAAGGGCTCAGCTTTGTCGACCGCTTCGACGCCAATTCCTACCTCTATATCACCCGCGCTATGGATTATTTCGATCTGGCCGAACCGCATGACGGTGTTCTGGCCAAGGCTTTTGCCGCCACCAAGGCCCGTTTCTGCCTGATCAGTTTCGACAGCGACTGGCTTTATCCTACATCGGAATCGCGGCGCATAGTCCATGCCCTGAATGCCGCCGGTGCAGCAGCAAGTTTTGTCGAACTGTCCAGTCCCTTCGGGCATGACAGCTTCCTCCTCGATGCGCCTGAAATGAACCGGATCGTCGACGGATTTTTGCGCGCAGGGGAAAATCTGTGACGATGTTGCGGTCAGACCTTGCGATCATTGCTCGCAATGTGCGGAGCGGCTCACGTATCCTTGATGTCGGCTGCGGCGACGGCCAGTTGATGGCGGCATTGCGCGATCATAAGCAGGTGGACGCCCGCGGACTGGAGATTGATCCTGTCAATGTCGCGACGGCTGTCTCGCGCGGCCTATCAGTCGTGCAAGGGGACGCCGACAGCGACTTGGTGGATTATCCTGATGGGTGCTTCGACTATGTCATTCTCAGCCAAACGCTGCAAACGACGCGTCGCCCAGATTTTGTGCTCGATCATATGTTGCGGATCGGAAAGCAGGCCTTTGTGTCCTTTCCCAATTTCGCCCAATGGCGGATCCGGATGGCGCATATGTTTGGCGGCCAGATGCCGGTGACCGAGCAACTCCCTCACCGTTGGTATGACACGCCGAATATCCACCATGTGACCATCGATGACTTCCGCGATTTCCTGAAAGACCGCGGCGTGGTGATCGAAGGGCAATGGTTCCTGTCCGGAAACAAGCCACGCAAACAGGCGCTGGCCAATTTGATGGCGGAACATGCAGTTTTCCTGCTTCGCCGGAGCTAGCTGAACGATACGCACGGTCACGATGGGTCGCACCTGAACTGGGGGTGTCGGCAATTTGACAGTCGGACTTTTGACACCTCGCACTAGAAGCCTAAATGTCTCAATTACTTGAGTAATATCCAAATTGGCACGGCAATTGCTGTACTTCCATCGTGCGCACCTGATTGGTGCACCGACGAAAGGAAACGGTCATGCCGTCATTGGACAATATGTTTGGCATCCATGCCACCGCCCTGAAGTTGCGCGAACAGCGTATGACGATGCTCGCCTCGAACATCGCGAACGCCACTACGCCCGGCTACAAGGCCCGCGACATTGAGTTTTCGTCCGCTTTGAAACTAGCGGAACAGGGACAGTCCCCTGAAACCGCTATCCAGTATCGCATACCCGTCCAGCCTTCTCTGGATGGAAACACCGTCGAACTAGCCACTGAACAAACCGCCTTTGCGGAAAACGCGCTCGCCTACCGGTCGAGCCTTTCCTTCTTACAAGGCCGCATCGGCACGCTGACCCGCGCACTGAAGGGAGAATAGGAATGGCCGAAAATCTATCCATCTTCGATATTAGCGGACGCGCAATGTCCGCGCAGCTTGTGCGCCTGAACACCACCGCGTCCAATCTTGCCAATGCCGGAACAGTATCGGGCAGCGAAGGCACCGCCTTTCGTTCGATGAAGCCGGTGTTTCGCACCGTCATGGGCGAAGCCGGCAAAGCCACGGTGCAGGTCGATCGCATCGACAGCAGCAAAAGTGCGCCGGTCAAACGCTATGAACCCGACCATCCGCTGGCCGACAAAGACGGAAATGTCTGGGAAGCCGCCGTCGATAGCGCGGCTGAAATGGTCGAGATGCTCGAAACATCACGCCAATATCAAAACAACGTGCAGGTCCTTGCAACCGCCAAGGGTCTGATCAGCGAAACCTTGCGGTTGGGACAATAATCATGACGAGCTTATCTGCTGTAAATTCCCGGAACCTGCCGGTCCTGTCCAAGGACATGGCAGAAAAGAAACTAGGTCAAAATGATTTCCTGCGTCTGATGACCACGCAGCTCAAGGAACAGGATCCGTTCAACCCGGTCGATAACCAGGCAATGGTTGCGCAAATGGCGCAATTTTCAAGCGTCGCCGGGATTTCCGAAATGAACACATCGCTGAAATCCATTGCTGAGCAAATTTCGGCGCAAACGGCACTTCTAACCAACCTCTCTTCCTCCGCTACCCCTGCAGCAACCGCTGCAACGAACCCGGGAGTTTAAACTATGTCCTTCTATACCTCCTTATCAGGCCTCAAAGGCGCGCAGACCGACCTTTCGGTAATCTCGAACAACCTTGCCAACGTCGGGTCAACCGGCTTCAAAAAAAGCCGCGCGCAATTTGGCGACCTGTTCGCCAGCGCGCCGACCCAGACAACCAAGATGATTGCAGGACAAGGAACGCGCTTGAATGCCGTCGTCCAGCAGTTCACACAAGGCACGTTGGAGGCATCGGACAAAACCCTCGATCTGGCTATTGCCGGCGAAGGCTTTTTCGTTTCGCGCGGTGACCCGCCCCGGGCAGCCGTAACCTATACCCGAAACGGTGCGTTTCAGGTGAATGCGAACCGGCAGGTCGTGGATACCATCGGTTCCACCTTGCAATTGCTGCCTGTCGACGCAGCCGGAAATGTCACGTCTGCTACTTTGGGAAGCGCATTCGATTTTGTTTTGCCGGCCAACGCCCCGGGTAACCCGACGGTTGCATTGGTAAACGTATCGGTCGGGATAGACGGTTTGGTGACGGCCACCTATGCCGATGGTTCCGATGAAGTTCTGGGTAAGGTCGCAATGGCGAGCTTTACCGCGCAGGAAGGTTTGCGTCCCGTCGGCGACAGCCATTGGCAGTCCACCGGTGACAGCGGCGCCCCTGCCATTGATGCGGCGACGAACGGCCCGCTCGGCACGATTCGCTCAGGTGCCCTGGAACGCGCCAACGTTGATGTGACCGAAGAATTGGTTGCGTTAATTTCGGCGCAGCGCAACTTTCAGGCGAATGCGAAGGCGATCGAAACTGCGTCCAACATGACGCAGGCAATCGTGAGCATCCGTTGATTTTTTGTCTCCCCGAAATCGTCATCCTGAACCTGTTTCAGGATGACGAACCCGGAGCGAAAGGCTGAACCATGGACCGTTTGATCTACACAAGTCTGACCGCAATGCGTGGGTCTATGGCCCGCCAAACAGCAATCGCCAACAATTTGGCCAACGCAAACACGCCCGGGTTCAAATCCGATCTGGCCGAAGCCCAATCGCTTTGGCTCGATGGACAAAGGCTCGACACCCGCGCCTTTGCTTCGGAAGAAGTGCTCGCTGCGGATATGCACGCAGGCACAGTGGTTTCAACCGGTCGCGATCTCGACATTGCAATGTCGGGCGACTCCATGCTGGCCGTTCAGGCGGAAAATGGAGAGATCGGCTATACCAAACGCGGGGACCTTTTGCTTTCTGCCAGTGGACTTCTAACCACAGGTGACGGTCGGCCGGTACAAGGTACACAAGGCCCTGTCACTCTACCCCCAGCCGACAGCATCAACATTGATGAGCAAGGCAATGTCTGGATCGTCCCACAAGGCGGCGACGCCAGCCCGCCGCAGCAAGTCGACAAATTGCAGATCGTCAGCCCGGCGGGTTCGGATATCGTCAAAGGCCTTGATGGCCTGTTCCGCGTCAAGGGCGGCGGCGTTCTACCCGATGATCCCGATGCCCGTCTTACCACACGCAGTCTGGAAAGCTCTAATGTGAGTGCCACCGAAGCATTGGTCAAAATGATCGAAGCCAGCCGGTCGTGGGACACACAACTCAAATTACTTGGCGACGCGCGCGATATGGACGCTGCGACCGCCGACCTCATGTCATTGCCGCAATAAGGAATAACGACCATGTCAAACGGAGCTCTACACGTCGCACGCACCGGTCTGGATGCGCAGAATATGCGTATGCAGGTCATCGCCAACAATCTGGCGAACGTTAATACCGTCGGCTTCAAAAGAGACCGCGCCAGCTTCGAAACTTTGGCCTATCAAGCTATGACCGTTGCAGGAGCCGCCTCGTCCGCCGAAAACAAATATGCGATCGGTCTCAATCTAGGCACCGGTGTCCAGGTGAACGGCACCGCGCGCATCGATACGCAAGGCACGCTGACCACGACAGGCAATGGCCTTGATGTCGCCATCGAAGGCGCTGGCTATTTTCAGGTCCAGATGCCCGATGGCCGTGTTGGCTATACCCGTGCCGGCGATTTTAGCATGTCCGCTGAAGGTACGCTTGTCACACCCGATGGCATGCCCGTGCAACCACAGATACAGATCCCCGAAGGCGCAACTTCGGTATCCATTGGTGCCGATGGCACCGTGTCAGCCCAGATCGCCGGACAGGCTGATCTTACCGAAGTTGGCCGTATCGAAATTGCACGCTTTGCCAATTCGGCAGGCTTGCAGAATATCGGCAACAACCTGCTGGTGGAAACACCCGCATCAGGAGCGCCCCAGGTGGGCGGCGCCGGTGAGGAAGGGCGCGGTTCGCTGCGTTCGGGTGCTCTGGAAGCCAGCAACGTCAATGTCGTGGAAGAACTGGTCGACATGATCGAAACGCAACGCGCCTATGAGGTCAACAGCAAGATGATCCAGGCCACAGACGAAATGATGCGCAATGCAACACAGAGCCTCTAATATGCACTGGCAGTTTGCCTCGGTGCTGACTTTCCTTGTCGCAGCACTGCCTGCGACGGCAAAGGAACGTAAAGTGGAGGAAAGCTTCACGCCAACCGCACCCGCCGCTCCAGCCAGCGTGCCGACAAACGGCGCGATCTTCCTTTCGGAAAATTACAGCCCCTTGACATCAGGCGCGCGCGCCAGCCGTATCGGGGATTTGTTGACCATCGTTCTCGTCGAAAGAATGAGCGCCACAAAAAGCAATAGCGCAACGACCGGCCGTACCGGAAGTGTCGGCCTGACGCCCCCCACAACGGGTCCACTCGGTCTATTTAATCCAAGCGATATAAACATGAGCGGCGATCAGTCGTTTAAGGGCAAAGGTGAAGCCTCGCAATCCAATGCCCTGTCCGGAGAAGTAAGTGTGACCGTCGCCGCGATTTACCCCAATGGCACGATGCTGGTAAGAGGCGAAAAGTTCGTCACGCTCAACCGTGGCGATGAAAAAGTTCAGTTTTCCGGGATTGTCCGCCTAGCCGATATCGGCGTGGACAATCGGATCCCCTCCACCCGCGTCGCCGATGCGCGTATCCGCTATACCGGCAAGGGCGAAATCGCCCGGGGCAGCCAGCAAGGCTGGTTGCAACGCTTCTTCTCCAGAATAAGTCCGTTCTGATGCGCGCGCTGCTCATCCTCATCGCCCTGTTCTTTTCCACCTCGGCCCAGGCTGAGCGGATCAAGGATATGGGCCAGTTCGAAGGCCTCCGCGCCAACCAGCTCACCGGCTATGGTGTGGTCGTTGGCCTCGCCGGAACCGGAGACGACAGCCTCGACTATGCGACGCAAGGGGTCAAAGGTGCCATCTCACGCTTTGGCGTGAACCTGCCTGCAGGTATCAACCCCGCCCTGAAAAACGCCGCGGCGGTCGTGATTACGGCCGAATTGCCACCTTTCGCGAAGCCGGGGCAACGTCTTGACGTCACCGTATCCGCGCTGGGTAAGGCCAAGTCGCTTCGCGGCGGTACGCTGGTTATGGCTCCACTTTATGGTGCGGATGGGCAAATTTACGCCATGGCGCAAGGCAACCTCGTTGTCGGCGGCCTTGGCGTCGATGCTGCTGACGGGTCGAAGCTGTCCGTCAACATTCCTTCCGCAGGCCGAATTGGCAGCGGGGCGACCGTTGAGCGCAGTGTCGACACAGGCTTCGCGCAAAGCCCGCACCTGACATTCAACCTCGCGCAACAGGATATCAGCAATGCCGGCCTTGTGGCCGATGCCATCAACCGGCAATTGGGCGGCAATGTCGCCCAGGCTGTTGATGGTGCTTCGATCCGTATCAACGCCCCCACCGGGGGTGAAACGCGTATCCGGATGATGGGCATTATCGAGAATATCGAAATCAAAAAGGCACAACCGCCGGCACGCGTTATTGTTAACGCCCGCACAGGCACGGTTGTAATCAACGGCGCCGTTCGTGTCGGTCCCGCTGCGGTCAGCCATGGAAAGTTGACGGTAAAGGTCGATGAAAACCCCACCGTTGTCCAGCCGGCGCCATTCAGCCGTGGCCAGACGGCACTGGAGCCATCAAGCGACATTGCTATCCAGGAAAATACAAACCCTGCCTATTTGTGGGACAAGGGTGCATCCCTGTCGGACATCGTGAAAGCGATCAACAAGCTCAACGTCTCACCGGGTGATCTGGTCGCGATATTGGAAGCCTTGTCACAAGCCGGCGCCTTAAGTGCAGAATTGGTTGTCATATGAAAGTTGCGCTCAATCCCGCCAAACCCGTTGCCCCTGCCGCAAAGCCGGATCCGGCTTTGCGTAAGGCTGCTGAGGCTTTCGAAGCTGTTATGCTTCGCCAGATGATGGCGAGTATGCGGCAGGCAAAGTTGGGCAACGACGTCTTCGGATCGAGCGCTACGGACAATTTCCGCGAAATGTCGGACGCCAAACTGGCCGACAATATGGCGGGCCTTCGCCAGTTCGGTATTGCCGACATGGTCGAACGCCAGCTGACCAAATCCGCGCCTGCAATAGCTGTTTCACCGGTTCCAGCGGCCGTGGGGACCAAAGGCGGCGCGCTTGCTGCGGCATCTGCAGAGAATAAAGGAGCGATCAGATGAGCGACCTTCTCGCAATCGGGGCATCGGGCATTAAGGCCTATGGACAGGCTTTGTCTGTCGTCGGCGACAATATCGCCAATGCGCAGACCGAAGGATATGTCCGCCGCAGCGTCCGGCTCGCCGAAGCCCCCTCGGGTGGTGATATCGTTCTATCGCGAAACAGCATCCGCCCGGGCGGCGTGTTGGCTGCGGGTGTTACCCGCGCCACTGACCAATGGCTTATTGACGACGCACGTATTGCCGGTGGCGAAGCCTCCCGCCAAAGCGCGAGGCTCGACTGGGTAACGGCCACCGAAAGCGTGCTCGCCGATGGCGGAGCCGGTATCGGAAATTCGGTCACATCCGTTTTTACGGCCGCAGAGCAATTGAGCGGCAATCCCGGCAGTGACACATTGCGCCGTCAGTTTCTGACGTCGGTAGATGAAAGCGCGGCCAATTTCCGCCGCACCGCCAGTGCCTTGGGTTCCGCCGCAACCGGCGTTGCAACCGAAGCGCAAGGCGCTGTAACGCAGCTAAATACCGATCTTTCGGCATTATCGCGGATAAATGACGGCTTGCGCCGTGCCCGGCCCGGTTCCAGCAACGAAGCCACTTTGCTGGACGAACGCGACCGATTGGTCGGCACTATTTCGAATGCAACCGATGTCGCCATATCCTATGATTCACGCGGCGCCGCTATCGTCAAAACAGCTTCGGGTGACACGCTTGTCGATGGGACAACGACCGCTACCGTTTCGGTCAATGTCGCAGCGAACGGGACCCTGAGTTTCGGCATCAACCCCGGCGCAACAACGCTTACACCCGGATCGGGCGCGCTCGCCGGGTTAAGCGATGCCGCGACCCATATCGCCGACCAACGCACCGCGCTTGACGCTCTTGCAACCCAGTTTTCAACCGAATTGAACGTTGCCCACCAGGCGGGTCTAGATGCCAACGGAAATCCGGGCGCTGCGCTATTGAACCTGAACGGTGGTGCGGCCGCCATGGTGGCCGTAGCGCTCGCGCCCGATGACGTAGCCGCTGCCAATGGCGCGAGCATGAACGGTAATATCCTGGCGTTCAATAATTTGCGTGGCCCGGGTGGCGTTGAACAAAATATCTCGGCCATGATCGCCGCACAGGCACAGACCACAGCAGCAGCCCGCGCACAGGAAGCCGCCGCAAGCAGCCGCCGGGACGGGTCCTTCGCCGCGCGCGATGCCATTGGTGCCGTCGATCTTGATCGCGAGGCCGCCGAATTGCTGCGCTTCCAGCAAGCCTATGAGGCTGCTGCACGCACCATCCAGGTCGCCCGCGAAACCATGCAATCCCTTTTGAGCATCTTTTAAGGTGAGGCCAACATGATCAACGCAACTGGCAACCGAATGACGCAAGAGATCCAGCGGCAATCCCGCATGGCGCAGCGCATTGCGGACAAGCAAGTCCAGATTTCGACGGGCAAACGCCTTCAGCGTGCATCCGACAATCCGGTGGCCACGACCCGCATATCCGACCTCGCACGGTCGCAGGCAAACGACGCGGCGCGTGCATCGAATATCAATTTGGGCATATCCTTGACTTCCCAGGCCGATGGTAGCTTGCGTCAAATGTCGGCTTTGCTCGCACGGGCAAAGGAATTGACACTTGCCGGCGCCAATGCTGCGACTTCCGCAACGGACCGTGGAACCATCGCAGTCGAGCTGGCTTCCCTGGCAGATGAAATTGACTCGATGGCGCTGGTAAAGGCGGCCAACGATCAGCCTTTATTCGCAAGCGGATCGAATATGGCAATTCGTTTTGACGACAACAGCATATTTGCACCCGTGCCCACCCGTGCCGAAGTGTTTGAAGTCGGCGGCGTTTCCATTAGCCAGACTATCCGCGATACCGCGACCGCTATCGCTGCGGGCAATATGGCGCAGGTAGCCGCAGGAAACACGGCCGTCGATGGCGCTATAAACCATGCGTCCGATATGATCGCCGTCGTCGGCTTGAACGCCGCGCGTCTCGACCGCCTGAATGAGAACAGCGCGCTGCGCGCGATCAGCACCGCTGAAGAGCGCTCGGCACTAGAAGATACGGACCTGAGCGCGGCGATTGCCGAACTCAACGGTATGACACTGACGCTCGAAGCCGCGCAGGCGGCCTTTGCCCGTATCAACCGCCGTACGCTGATGGACTTTCTGAGCTAAGCCCAGAACAGTCCGGCGAACTAAGCTCGCCATCAATTTCTGCGCGAAATTCGCGCCCTGCTTAAAAAAACTACTTAATATCTGACACCTCCTGCCGTTTACCATGATTGATAAACGCGCACAGGGGCCAGCTATTTCATGTTTGCAATAATCGGTATCATTGTCCTTTTGGTCATGGTGTTTGGCGGCTTCGCCCTCACCGGAGGCAATCTCGGACCCGTGATGCATGCGCTACCGCATGAAATGCTGATTATCGGCGGCGCCTGTATGGGCGCGCTCATCATCGGTAACTCGGGCAAGGAGCTCAAGGGACTGGCCGGCGGTCTGGCAAAAGTCTTCAAGGGACCGCAGTATAAAAAGCAGGATTATCTGGACTGCATCTTTCTGGTGTCGAAACTGATGAAGATGCTCAAGACCGAAGGCCCGGTCGCGGTCGAACCGCATATCGAAGATCCCGCAAACTCGGCGCTCTTTTCCGAATATCCAAGGCTATTGAAAGACCAGGTACTGGTCCACCTGATCTGCGATACGCTGCGTCTGGTCGTGGTTTCCTCAGGAACGCTCGACCCGCATGCGGTTGAAGAGGTCATGGATAACAGCATCAAGAACCACCATCACCATGTCGTCAAACCTGCAGAGGGCCTCCAGGGCCTTGCCGACGCCCTCCCTGCACTCGGGATTGTGGCCGCCGTTCTCGGCGTTGTGAAGACCATGGGATCCATCGACAAGCCGCCTGCAATTCTGGGGGGCATGATCGGGTCGGCGTTGGTCGGAACCTTTTTGGGCGTTTTGCTCGCTTATGGTCTGGTCGGACCATTTGCGAACCGGGCAATGCAGGTCATCGAAGCCGATGCGGCTATCTATCATGTCGTCAAGCAGATGATCATCGCATCGCTGCACGGCCATCCGCAGCCGCTTGTGATCGAAGCAGCACGTTCGGGTATCGAACATAGCAACCAGCCAAGCTTCGCCGAAGTGTTTGACGGTATGCGGGGGCGGTAATGGCGAAGTCGAACGAGCCCATTCGCCCGGTCATCGTCAAGAAAGTCTATGAGGCGCCCCATGGCGGCCACCACGGCGGCGCATGGAAGGTGGCTTATGCCGACTTCGTGACCGCAATGATGGCGTTCTTCCTACTCATGTGGTTGCTGGGCGCAACCACTGAAAAGCAGCGTAAGGCTTTGGCAGATTATTTTTCACCGACCTTGGTTTCCAGCAAACAGGATAGCGCCGGATCGACAAGCTTCTTCGGGGGCGATTCTATCACATCGGTCGATAAATATCCGCATCGCGCGGGCCAGACCGGTACGCGTAGCATGACGATCCCCCGGGATGCCACAGGCGGACCGAAGGAAGCATCCGGAATTGGCCAAGATCGCGCGAAGTTTCAGGAAGCGCGCAAATCGATCCTCAAAAAACTGCAGGAGCGCAAGGAAATACGGCGCATAGCAAAAAGCCTGCGCTTTACCGAAACGCGCGACGGCCTGCGGATCGACATGGTCGATGAAGCGAATTTCTCGATGTTCATTTCCGGTACGGATATTCTGACCCCCGATGCCATCCGGCTTTTGAACGACGTTGGTGGAACTTTGGCCGAGATGCCAAACGGGCTGATTGTGCGCGGACATACCGACGCGCAGCCCACCTCAAGCCGGCTTGGCGTTAACAATTGGCAGCTGTCGTCAGCACGCGCGGAGGCAACCCGGGCAGCGCTGGCACGCTCCGGCGTTACACAGAACCGGTTTGTGCGCATCGAAGGGGTCGCAGACCGCGAACCTTATGTCCGCGAGAACCCCTATGACCCCCGGAATCGGCGCATGTCGATCACGCTTGGATGGCGTACCATCGCCGACTAGGGTCAAAATGATATCCGAAATGGATATATCAGTTTACAAAATTTGACACTTTGCAGTGCTTTTAGTCCGTTTCGGATTCGTTAACGCTTGGCGCCCGTTTTGTTAGGATTTCGTTTACCATGATTGACAAGAAACGGGGCCAAGGCAGTCATCCGACAGGAAAAAAGCATGGTAACGTCAACAGCACAAGCACCGGCAAAATTTGAAAAGCCCCTCACTATAGAGGATATGCTGATCGGCAAAAGTCCTATCATGGGCACCTTGCGCGACATGGTACGTCGGGTCGCCAATTCTTCCGCTTCGGTCATGATTTGCGGCCCATCGGGCTCCGGTAAAGAAGTGGTTGCCCGTGCGATACATAATGCCAGCCCTCGCGCCTCCAAACCCTATGTCGCACTCAATTGCGGAGCCATTCCGGCAGAGCTGATTGAATCGGAATTGTTCGGCCATGAACGTGGTGCCTTTACCGGTGCACAGACACGCAGGACTGGCCATTTTGAAAATGCCGATAAGGGCACGCTCTTCCTCGACGAAATCGGGGACATGCGTTTCGATATGCAGGTCAAGCTGCTCCGCGTATTGGAAGATGGCCTCATCTCCCGCATTGGCGGCAACAGCAATATTCCCGTCGATGTCCGCATCATTTCGGCGACCCACCAGAAGATCGACAAGGCGATCCTCGACGGCCGCTTTCGCGAAGACCTGTTTTTCCGCTTGGGCGTTGTCGTCCTGCAAGTGCCTGACCTCGCCCAGCGGGTCGAAGATATTCCCCAACTGATCGCGCATTTCCAAAAGGGCCGCACCGGACAAATCTGCCATTTTGATGCCGATGCCCTTCAACGCTTGTCCATGCACGACTGGCCCGGCAATGTCCGCGAACTGCGCAATGTGATTGAACGCGCCAATATCCTGTTCGGTGGCGAAACGATCGACGCATTTGGTGTCGACCAGTTGCTGGGAAAGACCATGCCCAAGCTGGCACCCCTTCTCGTTCTCCCCGCCGTGGAAAGCGCGCCTGTTTCGTTCAACGCTCCGATTGATCTTAAGGCACAGGTCGAGCGCATGGAGTTGGAACGCATCCAGATGGCCCTGCAGCATGCCGAAGGCGTCATTTCGGAAGCCGCCCGTCTGCTCACCCTGAAACGCACAACCCTGATCGAGAAAATGCGCAAATACCGCTTGGAAAAAATTGCCGCCTAGAAAAACTCGACAAGCGGGACCTGATCACGGCGCCGATACTGCCGGTCCGGCTGTTTGACGTCGGACGCACGGGGTTCAGCCGAAACGGGCTCTGCGCGAATGATCTCGACCGTTGCCGTACCGACGCGACTCACACGCACAGGCGGCGTCGGTGCCGTAGCGGGGGTCGCGGCCAATAGCAGAGGCAAAAGGGCAAACACCATCAAAGGTAAACGCTGCTTTAACCATGTGGCGCAAGTGGAATAGAGGGTGAAAGCCCTTGTCATACCCCCGAACAAACGACCGACGCGCCGGATTCTTTAAACTGTGCCGTTCTGCGACAGACTTTCCAGCACATAGCGTTGAACAAAGGCTGTTGCGTGTGCGGGACCGCTTTGCTAGGGGCGCTCTCCTACCTGTCGAGGCGCGTGCGGCCATGGCGGAATTGGTAGACGCGCAACGTTGAGGTCGTTGTGGGCGAAAGCCCGTGGAAGTTCGAGTCTTCTTGGCCGCACCAGACAGTTATGTTCGCCCCAGCCGCGCGACGATCGTTACGAAAAACGCGGTCGACCATCCCAGCAACAACAGGCCGTTGATCCCCTCGATTGCGGCGACCAGACGCCAGTCGGGATTGATGTAGCGATCATCAAAGCCGATGCCGGCATAGCTGATGGTGGAAAAATAGACGGCGGTCTCAATATCTGTAACGGCACCGAGAGCTTCAAAGAGAAAAGCATAGAGCCATATTTCGATACCATGAAGTGTGAACAGCCCGACAACCAGGGCAAGCGTGAACAGCATGGTGCGTGTCGACATGGCCGCCAGGTGATGCGCGCGCTCCACCTGGATCTCGTTACGCAAACTCCGTCCCAACAGTGCCAGCCCCGCCCCATGGATGACCACGGTCAGCAGGACGCTCAGCGTCGAGACAAAGAGTTGGGCAAACATCTGCCTACATACAGTCAGCGCATAATGTCGCGGTCGGCATCAGCACCAGCCGCGCGGCCGAAATTGGTTCGCCGCAGGAAAGGCACTTGCCATACTGCCCCTGATCCAATCGGCTAAGTGCGGCCCGGACCGACGCCATTTCCTTCAGGACCAGCGCATCTTCGGCGGCAAGCGTGTCTTCATCTTCGATCTGGATGGCCTGCTCTTCTGAATCGGCGCTCATCGGTTGCGTCAACTGGGCCTCGATACGCCCAGCCCGCGATTCCAGTTCCCCGAGACGCGCCGTAAGCTTCGCGCGCACGTCGGCCTCCCCGCTCATGGCGACACCTCAATGGCCTTGAGCGCCAGTTGCACTGTGTCCAGCAAGGACAGGCGCTCTTTCTTCAATTCCTCGGTTCTTTCTTCGGAGGCAGGCTCGATACCGCTGTCGATCCGGTGGATTTCACGATTGAGCACATGATAGCGTTCGGCCAGTGCGGCAAATCGCGTGTCCTGCGTCTTCAGCGCGTGAATCTGTGCGGCGGCGTCCGGGAATTCGTCATGAAGCTCATGTGGCGTATGGGACATTTTATTTTCCTTGGTTGGAGCGTGTAAGACATTAATGGCCGAGCGCCCTTTAAGTTGCATTGCGCTAGATCAAGAACCGACGGCCCACCGAGGTCTTTCGCATTTTCGCGACGGATGGAGGCACTGACCCAAGGAACAATCCGCACATTCCCGGCTTTAGAAATCTCGAATTGCGCAAACAGCCATCCCGAAATCCATTCGGGTCGCAATCAGCCGAACGGAGAAACACGGTGCCACTTGCTGAAATTGAGAAACCTGCGACTGAGATAACGGACCTGTTCGAGGATTTTGTCCGCGATGCGGCGTTCCCGTGCGTAGGCGCAAAGTCCGCCCTGAATAAGGGACAGATGCATTTTATTGTCGCGGATGACATTCGTTCGGCCTGGGATGATCTGCGGATCTGGCCCAAAATTGCCTCGCTCGCCAAATCCTACCGTAATGACCCCGTGCTGTTTCAAACGCTCGTCGTCATCTTCCGCAATAATGGCCCCTTGAGTGAGCGACGGTTTGAACGTGCCGTGTGGGACCGGCTGCAATCGTTGAGCGACAAGGATGATTGGCTCGGTCAGACGGTCGATCCCCGCATCAGCAGCGATCCTGATGACCCCCATTTCGCAGTCAGCTTCGGTGGCGAGGCCTTTTTTGTGGTCGGACTTCATCCCAATGCCAGCCGCCCCGCCCGGCGCTTCAGCTATCCGGTCATGGTGTTCAACCTGCACGACCAATTCGAACAGTTGCGCAATGCAGGCCGTTATGACCCGTTGCGCGATACCATTTTGAAACGCGACAAGGCCTTGGCCGGAACCATCAACCCTATGCTGGCGCAGCATGGTGATGCGTCGGCCGCACGCCAATATAGTGGGCGCCGCGTCGAGGACGGTTGGGTGTGCCCGTTTAGCCGGAAAGGCGCAGCATCATGAGCATTATGGAAATCCGCCCCCGGTCGGGCGTCGCGTTCACCATGAACAAGGGCGATATCCTCACCGTAATCGATCCGCGCGGCGAACAGGTTGCCGATCTGGTTGCCTATGCACAGACCGATATCCGCGAAGTGATTTCGTCAGGACGCACGCTGGATTACGCATCGCGTCTGTTTTTGACCACCGGCGACCCGCTCTATTCCAACCGCAGCAAAGTGATGCTGACCATCGTGCATGACGATGTGGGCCGGCATGACTTTCTGTTGACGCCCTGTTCGGAAGACACATTCCGGATCATCTATGGCGATACGCATCCGCATCAGGGTTGCTTCGGAAATCTCGCTGAAGCCCTGCGTCCCTTCGGCATTGAGCCGGACAATATTCCCGTCGCTTTCAACTGCTTCATGCATGTCGCGATCGACGGAAAAACGGGCGAAATTTCGGTACAACCTCCGCTCAGCCGCGCCGGTGAGGAAATCCGGTTCCGGGCGGAAATGGATTTGATCATCGGTTTGACGGCCTGCTCTGCGCTGCAGTCGAACAATGGTTCGTTCAAGCCAATCGCCTACTGCGTGACACCCACAGAAGAACTGGTGCCGGCTGAACATGTTTAGCCATCTTGGGCTTTGTCCCATGAAACCTTTTACCTTGCCTGAGGTTTCCACTGAACAGCCAGAGGAGATGCAAAAATGATCGACGACCCGAAAACGCCCGAGCGTCCTGTCGAAGAGCCGAATGATTGGCCTGATGAAGTGCCGCCCGACCAAGGCGATGTAGATTTCCCCGGCGGCGCGCCTCAGGAACAACCCGACGAGATCTGAACCGCCGCATTTAATACGCAGCAGACATAAAAAACCCCCGATGGCGAATGCCTTCGGGGGTTTCTCTTTAGCGGCGTCTATTCCCGATCATGCCCGACCGGGTGTGAAGGATGGCGGATCGCTTGCCGGAAAGGATGCATCCGACATGTCGTCAATATCTTCCCAATCGTCGCCGGGATGATCACGCATTGAATCAATACCTGCATTGCGGGTCTGGTCGAAATTCTCAACGTCGGTTTCGTCGTCGGCAAATGCGGCCGAGAAGTCATCTTTCCATTCATTAGCCTTTGACAGCCATTGGTGGCGCGTCGCGTACAGCCCGGCACCAACGGCCACGCCGATACCGACTGCCGATACGACGGCGGTCAGCCATGTTGGCGTTTCTGCAGAACGGGCTTTTCGGAATTTGCCATCGCTCTTACGCTTCGGATTTGCGCGACCAGACTTCGCGTTCGCGCTGCGTGCCGCACTGGCACTTCCATTGGCGCTTTTCGCACCTGTCTTCGCATTTTCGGAATCTGATTTTGTTCGGGTCGCGGTTACCATTTTTGCTCTCCTACTTTTTAATGGATGTGGAGGAGAGGAAAGCGACGCACGGCCCGTTAAGTTCCCGCATCCAACAGCTTTAATGCACGGCCGGTCGTCAAACAAACAATCCAATAATTTCCGACTTTCTTCCAGATTGGGAACCTAATGCTTCATTGCTGGTTCCCCAAACACCCAAAGGGAGAATTCAAATGAACATCATTATATTATTGGTAGTTGGCGGCGTAATTGGTTGGCTGGCCAGTATTGTTATGCGTACAGACGGACAGCAAGGTATTTTTCTGAATATTGTTGTCGGTATTGTAGGCGCAATACTTGCAGGTTTCATCATCACCCCGCTTATTGGCGGTGCACCGATCACAAATGGCGCGTTCGACATCATGTCGCTCATCTCGTCTTTCCTTGGTGCCGTCGTTCTGCTCGCGATTGTTAATCTCTTCCGTCGCGGTCGGGTACGCTAAACATTTTTAAAGGAGTGAAGTGACTATGAAAAAGAATATTTTGATCTTGTGCGGAGCCGTTTCCATGCTGGCGCTTGCGGGTTGCGACACCCCAGCCGAGAATGCCAACGAAGCTGCCGCCGAAAATATGGACGCGCAAGCGGATGCCACACGTGAGCAAGCCGATGCGACCGCCGATGCAATGGAAGACAAGGCTGACACCTTGGATACCAAGACCGACGGTGTAGATTCTGCCGCTGAACAGAAAATGGAAAATGATGCCCAGGCTGTTCGCGACAAAGCAGAAGTCAAGGCTGATGCCTTGGAAAACAAGGCAGACGCGAAAGACTAATTATCCGGTCTTTCCCCGACTTCAAAACCCGCTGGCATTGTCAGCGGGTTTTTTGTGTCAGTCGTCCGAGAGATGGTGGAGATAATTGGGGTTGAATACTGCCAGCTTTTTCAACTGCGCGAGGTCCTTCACCTCCAGCTCCCCCCGTCGCAAGGTGACATAGCCCGTTCGGTTCAGCTCGGCGATGGTGCGGCTGACATGGGGCTGGGTCATTCCCAGTGCATCTGCGATATCGAGCTGCGTTAAGGGGAAATCGCATCGCTGTCCCCGCACCAGCCCAACGGTTTTGAGCCGCAGGTAAAGTTCGCACGCCAGATGGGCGACACTTTCCAGAGCGTCCCGCTGCCCGACGCTGACCAGCCATTCGCGCTGGATAGAATCGGTCACCAGTGATTCCCACCACAGCGCACGCAACAGCTTCGGGTGCGCGTCGCTTATTTCTTCAAACTCTTTGGGCGCCAAGCGCGCATAGCGGACGGGCGTGATCGCCGAGATGGAATGATCCATCGCGTTCAATATGTAGACGTGCAGGTCAGCAAGGTCGCCGGGTAGAAAGAAGGCCAGTATCTGACGCCGGCCGTCTTCCATCATCTTGTAGCGGCATGCCCAGCCGTCGATCAGCAAATTTACGGTGCGTGGCTCGTCACCTTCGGAAATGATATCTTGCCCGCGATCGGCAGATGCCACGCGCCGCGACGCCATTTCGTTGATGGCATCCTCGCTGCCGCTCGTTGTACGCATGAATGCGTTCAATTTCGCGATCAGATATTGTCCGGGGTTTTCCAAATGATCGCTCATGTCGCCCGAATTGAACCTATTGCAAGACCACGTCTAGTGATTTGCTCATTGTGCTGCCGCCACAGGGAAGTGCAACGTCGTGGAACTTCCCATATTGCGGTCACTGATGAAGGTGACATTACCGTTCAACTGGCTCGCAAAGCCCTGCATCAATTGGGTCCCCATATCGCGGCCAAGACTTTGGTTGACGTCGTAGCCCTGGCCATTGTCCTCTATCGACAAGATTGCCTTTTCTCCTACCAGCGCAAATGTCATTTCGATCTTGCCTGGCTCTTTCGCCGGAAACGCATGGCGGAAGCAATTGGTGACCGCCTCGACAATGAAGAGGGCTAAGGGAACGGCCGAGTCAACGGGCAGCGAATAATGATCCGCGCGGAAAGAGAGATCGACATTCTGATTTTCGCGATGCGCATAGCGTAATTGCTTGCACAATTCCCCCATAAGCACCTCAACGGTCACCGAAGGCTCCGTGTTGTCATTTTCCTGCTCGTAGGAAAGCCGGTGGATCAAAGCCAATGCAACGATGCGCGCGCGCGATTGCTTCAACGCCGTTTGCGCTGCATCATCGGTGATACGGGACGCCTGCATCGTCAGCAAACTGGTCACGATCTGGAGATTGTTCTTCACACGGTGGTGGACTTCGCGGGTCAATTTCGTCTTGGTATCGAGCGCAGCCGTCAGCTCCGCGGTCCGGCTGTCGATGACCTCGGCCATAGCGTGAAGATCATCGCTCAAGCGGCGCAGTTCGCGTGGAGCGGCGGCGAATGCATCCCGATTTCCGCTAAAATTGCCCTTCGTGAATTCTTCGCTCAACTGACGCAATTTCGTCAGCCATCGGATCACGAGTCTGTTCGTCCCGAACCAGATGGCGCACAGCGTCAGCAATATCGTCACAAGCGGCATGATGATGCTCGCACGAAATTGGGTGAGCGCCGCTTTCATGATGCGCGCGCGCGGTTCTGCGTAAAGGACATAGAGGTCGTTGCCGCTCAAAGGGACAGTTTGATACACCCATTTTTCGCCCTTTTGGGTCCGTATTTCGCCTGCACTTTTTGCGGACAGGCCGGGTGGGATGGCAAAGGGCAATGTATCGGTGTCGCTCGCAACCAGGTCGCCGGCGCGCGATATGATGGCAATCACACCAGTTCTTGCCTCCGGCGCGTCCGAAATGGATTTGGCCAGTTTGGAGATGTCGAGCCCTGCGCTGAAAGTGCCGTCAAATTCGCCCTTGTCATCCAGCACAGCAATAGCGCTGATGATGACGGGCTTGCGTGATACTGTCCCGAATGTCGGTTGGCTTACCGTTACTACGCGGGCGTTCTTGGTCTGCTCCCACCAGGGCTCGCCTACGAAAGACAGGCCGTCACGAAAGGGAAGGATGGAACATCGGGCGCGTCCCGAAGCATCGGCACGCACGAAGTTGATCACTGGGTCGTGACCGCGAAATCCCGTTCGTAACACGGTGTCGCATCTGTCGGTCATATTCTTGATGTCCGGATTTGCCGACCCCACCATCAAGAGGCGGTTGGATACCAGGAAAGCATCTCGCTCCCGCTCCGCAACAGCTTTGGCATTCGCGTCCAAAGTCTCCATTGCGGCATCCTGCATGGCTCTCCAGTTGGAGATGCTCTGCAACACACTTGTGACTGTTATAGGCAACAGGGCCGCAAGCACGACCATCAGCAAACCCTGTTTCAGGCTGATTGAACGCCCCAAAAACAAAAAATTCCCCCTCCACCGTAAGGCGGCCATTTACGCGGCCGAAGTCATGGCACCCCTGCCCGTCGAGACCTGCGTATTTTCGCTATATTCGCCCCCATCGGGTCCATTTATGATTGCTGCAAGCGCCGTACGTCCACGCGCGAGGCGGCTCTTTACCGTCCCCAACGCACATCCGGCAATTTCCGCGGCTTCTTCATAGCTGGCACCGCCTGCCCCGACCAAAAGCAACATTTCGCGCTGCTCGATGGGAAGCTGCTGCAGGGCTTTTTCAACATCCGACATGTGGATCGCATGCTGCTGCGCGGGTTCCTGAACCAGAATGCGTTCGGCCGCCTCCGGATCCCAGCTTGTCATGCGCGCGTTCTTGCGGATCGTTGTATAGAAATGGTTGCGCAGGATCATGTAGATCCAGGCGCGAAAATTGGTACCGGGCTCGAAACTGTCCCGCGCAGCCCAGGCGCGCATCATGGCCTCTTGTGCCAGGTCATCGGCGAGTTCCCGGTTGCCGCATAGGCCGCGCGCAAAGGCACGCAGCGACGGAATGATATCCTGCAACTGCTTTCGGAATTCAGCCGTTGGGGGCTTGCGCCCGCCATCCTGTTCGACCGCATCACTCATGAGGGCTTTTTGGCTTTCTCGGCCATACGCTCTTCCAACTGGTCCAATAGAGAGAGAAAGTCGTCGGGTACCGGTTCGCTCGCGATGCCATCGTGCATCTGCCGCAGCGCAGCAGCAATTGGATCGAAATCCGGTTCGACGGCATTATCTAAGCGCATGGGCTTCTTTTCTCTTTTATCAGAATCGGACAATGCACACTCCACCATCAGTTGAACGGATGGAGCCAGTTGCCATATTCAGGCGTGTAGTCATATAGCTGTTCGTCATTCCCGCCCCGTATTCGCGCAGTCATTTGGCCCTTTTAATTCGCGAAACAAAAAAAAGTTCCCGCGCATGGAACAAAATGCGGCGAAATGTGTATTCTCGTTAATAACTGTGGAGGAATCATGTCATTACGTGAGGCGTTAGTAGCCGAATTGCCGTTTTTGCGACGCTATGCGCGCGCGCTTACCGGATCGCAGTCACTCGGTGACGCGGCCGTCCGTGAAGTTCTTGAGGCTTTGCTTGAGGCACCTGAAGAACTTCAGTCGGATAAGCCTGTCCGTATCGAATTGTTCCGGATTTTCCATCGCCTCTGGCAACCCGCAATGGTCGAACCGCTCGCATCAAAAGGACGCAGCGGCGTGATCGCGCAGTTTCCCGTCGTTATGCGCCAAAGCTTGCTGCTGACTGCTGTCGAAGGATTTAGCGAGGAAGAAACCGCAACGATCCTGAACCTGAATTCCGGCGAGATCGGATCCTATGTGCGTGATGCGCGCACGGCGATCACCGATGCCCTGTCGGCCGACGTCCTGATCATCGAAGATGAGTCGATTATAGCGCTGCACATCAAGCAAATCGTCGAATCCCTGGGGCACAATGTTGTCGGCATAGTGCGGACCCATAGCGAAGCTGTGGCCGCTGCCCGGGACAAGCGTCCCGAGCTCGTGCTTGCCGATATCAGTCTGGCAGACGGATCAAGCGGTATTGATGCAGTGAAGGAAATTCTGACGGAACAAGATGTCCCCGTCATCTTCATTACCGCATTTCCGGAGCGCCTTTTGACCGGCGCCCGCCCGGAGCCGACCTATCTGATTACCAAGCCTTTCGAACCCGAAACCGTGGTCGCAACGATCGGCCAGGCGCTGCTTTTGCACCGCCAACAGGGCGATGAAAAAATTTCGGATAATGCAGGAACATTTTCTGCAGCCTGACGTTCTACGAATATATCAACAATCCCCCGCTGGCTTCCCACCCCCCCCCTCGAAGTTGCCAGCAAATCCCACACCCCGGCCTTCATGGCCGGGGTGTCTTTTTTTGTGGTCCACGCTTTTTCCATTTTGCACTTATGAAACGGCCCTCCCTGCCATAATGGCGGAGAGGGCCGCAGTTCTGGATGGAACCCAAAAGGGCCCAAACCTCCATCGATATTAGTGCGCCTGGGTTGCGTGCTTCAAATTGCTCATCTGGTCATGGCCCTGCTTCACCGACTGGTAGCAGCGTTCAATTACGGCACGGGTTTCAGGGCTGATGTCCTGATCGACCATGGCTTCTTCAAACTTGTGCTTGATGTGATCTTCGCCACGTTCGACTTCCGCAATGATAGCGTCGTCGTCGTTTCCGGTAATTGCACTCTTCAGATCCATGAAAGCACGATGCGCGCCGGCAAGTACCGATCCGTCCGTGGTAGGCTCGCCGCCCAGGGTGCGGACGTGCGACTGGAGTTGCTCGGTGACGGTCGAACGCTCATTCGCGCGATCGAAAAAGATCGACCGGTACTGGCTTTGCTCTGCATCTTCGGCAGCCGAGCGATATCCGTCGACGCTGTCGATGGTTGTTTTGATCAGATCGTTGAGTGTATCAACTTCGCGTTCATTGGGGGTCATGATGACATCTCCAAAAGAGTGGGGCTGAGCAGAACAAGCAATCAGGGAACTTGTTTCGTTCAAACGCATTTATTCTGTCGTGATCGCAACACATGCTGGCGTCGCACCGACCATTAACGCCCCCGCGCATCAGAAAGCTGCGCCATAATTCCCATAGGTTATGTTATGATTCAGATCCTTTATGCGCGGTGACAACCTCGCCATCCCGCCCCATTATGCCCCAGTCATAAGCAGGCCGCCCTTTATCGTCTATGAGCGCCCCTCCGTAGCACTGGCGGATTGCTCGCCGACGGATGAAGGATAGCATCGGATGCTGCATAAACGGCCCTCGCAAAATGGTATAGCGCCCCACAGCTATTGGCTGGAGCCGGTTACCAGATCCACCATCAACGCCACAGATGCGCCTGAAGCGCCGGGCAGCGATGATTTCCGTCTGATTGCCGACAACATGCCGGCCCTGTGCTGGATGGCTCGCAGCGACGGCTATATATTCTGGTATAACCGCCGCTGGCACGACTATTGCGGCACCACGCCACAGGCGATGGAAGGCTGGGGCTGGCAAAGCGTACACGACCCGGCAGAGCTCCCAGGTGTGATGGAAAGATGGCAGCAATCTATTGCGAGCGGACAGCCATTCGAAATGCTGTTTCCCATCCGGGGCTCCGATGGTGTCTTCCGGCGCTTTCTCACCCGCATCGTGCCGGTAACAAATGAGACGGGCGATGTCGTCCGCTGGCTGGGCACAAATATCGAAGTCGAAAGCCAGCTCAACGCGGAAGCTGCCCTAGAGGTGAGCGAGGCGAAGTTGCAGGTTTTGACCGACGCCATGCCGCAAATGGTATGGTCCACCTTGCCCGACGGTTACCATGACTATTTCAACGCGCGGTGGTATGAATTCACCGGCGTTCCCTATGGCTCCACCGATGGTGAAGGCTGGAACGGCGTATTTCATGCCGAAGACCAGGAGCGCGCCTGGGGTTTGTGGCGGCATAGCCTGGAAACAGGTGAGCCCTACGAGATTGAGTATCGCCTGCGGCACCACAGCGGTGTTTACCGATGGATTTTGGGCCGCGCATTGCCCGTCCGAAATGTCCACGGGACTATCACCCGCTGGATCGGCACATGCACCGATATTGACGAAGCCAAACGCAATGCTGCGCTTGCCGAACTTGTCAGCCGCGAACTGAGCCACCGTATCAAGAACATCTTTGCCGTCATCGCCGGTCTGATTGGCATATCGTCGCCGAAAAGTGCGGATGCCGCAGCCTATGCGAAGGAAGTGTCGGGACGGATTGCGGCGCTAGGCCGTGCGCATAATTTCGCCCGGCCGCACGGACCGGAATCGGCCATCTTGCAGAATTTCGGCGGATTACATGGGCTTCTCTCGGAATTGATGAGTCCCTATGACCATGCCGAAGGTCGCCGCTATGCCATATCCGGGCAGGATGTTGCTGTTGGCGACCGGAGTGCAACCCCATTGGCTTTGCTGATCCACGAGCTGGCAACCAATGCCGTCAAATATGGTGCCCTGTCCGAAAGTAAAGGACGAGTCGCCATTACGACCGAATTGCACGAGGATCAGGTTGTGATCATTTGGTCAGAAAGTGATGGTCCGGCGGTCAGTAATGCGCCGGTACAAACCGGATTTGGTACGCAATTGTCGGACATCAGCATTGTGAGCCAACTGGGCGGTGCGCTGGATCGTGCCTGGAATCCGGAAGGGCTTAAGGTCACTATTTCGATACCGAAAGCGCATCTGTAAATTTACAGATTAGGCGCTGTCTCAGTTATGCGCGCTGGGAAAAAGCCGCAATGATGGTGGCGGGCTTGCCGGTTCACCAACGCGGTGCTTGACCAGAAAGTCGAGAACGGTGCCGATGGCTTGCTCGTCGACGGGCTTCGAAAGCACACCGATCGTGCCTTTGATACCGTCGCGCAATTGGGATGCATTGGCCGTCAGGAACAATACGCTCGTCCCATATTCCTGACTGAGCTTGGCGCCGATTTCCGGACCCGTTGGGCCGTCGCGCAGGTTCAGATCCACCAGCGCAATATCGGGTTTGCGTTGCGCCAGTTGTTCGGCGGTCGCGGCATCGGGGGCGATGCCAATTACATCGAAACCCATGTTCGACATGATCTGCCGGAGGTTCAAAGCAACGATAAATTCGTCTTCTACAATAAGGATGCGATTGTCTGTCATATTAGTTCTCACGCCAATAACAGCGCAAAAACGGGTTGGTTCCGCGACTTGACCCATTTTCCGGAGAGAAAATGGGCCATATGCGGCTTTCAGGTCAGGCTTTCGCCTTCAGACTATCCGCAACCGCAACACCATGGCGTTCCAGCGCCTCGACGATCTTGCGCGCGCCCTCAAGTTCGCCCCAGTACATTGGCCCGCCGCGGTAAATCGGCCAGCCATATCCGTAGATCCAAACGACATCGATATCCGATGCGCGCTGCGCCTTGCCCTCTTCGAGAATTTTATACCCTTCATTGACCATGGGATAGAGTGTCCGCTCAATGATTTCCTGGTCGCTGATTTCACGTTTCGGCAGATTGGATGTCGCGCGAAATTCTTCGATGATGGCCAGCGCCTCGTCACTTGGCGTGCCGACGCGCTTTGCATCATAGTCGTAGAAGCCCTTGCCGTTTTTCTGGCCGAAACGTCCCGCCGCACATAGCGCATCGCGGATCGTTTCGACCCGCGCGGGATCGCGGTGCCAGCCGATATCCAGTCCGGCCAGATCGCTCATCTGGAACGGCCCCATCGGCATCCCGAAATCGGTGTGCACCTTGTCAATCTGCGCCGGTGTCGCACCTTCAAGCAACAATTGCATCGCGGGCTGTTGGCGCGTCGACAGCATCCGGTTTCCGATAAAGCCGTGGCATACACCCGCCACAACCGCCACTTTGCCGATCTTTTTGCCGAGGGCCATCGCCGTTGCCAGCACATCGGGTGCTGTTTTTTCACCGCGTACAACCTCAAGAAGCTTCATGACATTGGCGGGCGAAAAGAAGTGCATGCCGAGCACATCCTGCGGACGCGAGGTCGATGCGGCGATCTCGTCGACATTAAGATAGGACGTGTTGGACGCCAATATTGCCCCCGGCTTGCAGATTGTATCGAGCTTGCCGAAGACCTCTTTCTTCACGTCCATATTTTCATACACAGCCTCGATCACGAGGTCGCAATCGGCGAGCGATTCAAGGGTCAGCGACGGTGTCAGCAACGCCATCATGCCTTCAACCTGTTCCGTGGTAAATCGCCCCTTTGCCGCGCTGGCTTCGTAATTCTTCCGGATAACCCCGACGCCGCGGTCCAGATTTTCCTGAACCATCTCCACGATGGTGACGGGAATGCCCTTGGCGAGGAAGTTCATCGAAATGCCACCGCCCATGGTTCCGGCACCGATGACGCCGACTTTCTTAACCTCACGCAGCGGAAGGTCTTTCGGCAGGCCATCGATCTTGGCGGCTTGCCGTTCGGCAAAGAACATGTGCCGCTGCGCCGCCGACTGGGAACCACCCATCAGTTTCAAAAACTCGGTGCGTTCAAAGGCCATGCCTTCGTCGAAAGGCAGTTTCGTCGCGGCTTCCACACAGGCGAGATTGGCATAAGGGGCTTCGAACCCTTTCCACTTGCGCGCATTGGTCGTCTTGAGTTGCTCGATAATGGCAACGTCGCCCTTCACCGGCAAATCGCGGGTAGCCCGCGGGCCGACGGCGATCAGCTCTTGCGCATAGGCAATGGCATCATCGGCAAGGCTGTTTTCACCCGCGATACGGTCGACAAGGCCCATCGACAACGCCTTGGACGCGCTCACCGGTTCGCCGAGCGAGCACATGGTCGCAGCCGCCTCAACACCGACCAGGCGGGGCAAGCGCTGCGTTCCACCGGCACCCGGCAACAGGCCAAGCTTGACCTCCGGCACGCCCAGTTTCGCGGACGGCACGGCGATGCGGTAATGGCAGACGAGCGCTGTTTCGAGGCCGCCGCCAAGAGCCGTCCCGTGGATCGCGCCGACGATCGGCTTGGTTGCGGATTCGATTGTCCGGAGCATCTGGTTGAGATCCGGACCTTGGAATGGCTTGCCGAACTCAGTGATATCTGCTCCCGCGATGAAGGTGTTCCCGTCGCAGCGTAAAACCATCGCTTCGACTTCAGAATCGTTCAACCCCTGATCCACCCCGTCCGAAAGCCCCTGGCGGACATGCCAGGACAGCGCATTTACAGGAGGATTGTTGACGACAATCACGAGGATGTTGCCGATTTTCTGGGTCGTCACGGATTGCATTCTGAACTCCTAAATAGTGGTTTTTGATTTTTTCTGACGTTGGTTGATTTGGACGCGCTTGGCAAGGCCATGCCGCGCCCTGAACCCGGCAATGAAATCACCATCGGGCCATTAACCTTATTCATCATGCACAAAGTTAGATTTTGCAGGCAAATGGGGGGCATGATGGACCAAATCTCAACCCTGTTTTCCGATAGGCAGCCCCTATCGGATTCGTTGCCCGATGCCGCAAATGACGGTGACCGGCGGCAGCATAGCCGTAATGTAAAGGTTATGCGCGTCGCTCGGCTGAAGGATGTGAAATTGCACGCCGAGTGTCTTGGCCTGGTGCGGGATGTGTCGCCGGGCGGCATGATGATTGACGCCGACTTCCCACTAGAAATCGGGCAGACGGTGGCCATCGCCCTGCTCGACGATCAGGAATTGAAGGGTGATGTCATCTGGCTGGATGGCAAAACCGTCGGTGTGGAATTCGCGCAGCCCATTGAAGTTGAACAGATTTTGGCAAAGCCGTCGATCAAACCCGATGGCCGCCGTGCGCGCTTGCCCCGTTTCAAGCTGGACAAGGTAGTCACGATCCGCGCCGACGAAAAGGCGGCCGATGCCCAGTTGCTGGATCTTTCCCAACGCGGGGCCAAGTTCAGTTGCGATCTGAAAATGAAACTGCACGCCAACATTCTGGTCCGGCTGAACCGTGAGAATGCGGTCCGTGCGACGGTCAAATGGCGGGCGGGTAACATGATCGGAGTCGAGTTCCATCGGTTGCTATCCGTCGATGAACTGGGCGTCTGGTTGAAAGATTCCTGACCGGCATCACCAAAATTGCCCACGGATTGACATCGGTGGACATATTTTAGTTCATCTTGGATGTATTTTTACATCAGGTGCCGAGAAACGTTGCGCAGGATGTGCATCGCAAACTTGACAGTATGCCACCCGCTAAAGCAAGAAGTAGCAAGTGGGGATGGATTGCCGAGTAGCATTACTGGTTGGCGGTCTGGTTTTAAGGGTGGACGATGCATAATATTTTACTGATCGTCGACCATAGTTTTTTCTTACATGGGTTCTGCCAGTATCTGGGTGATGCCGGCCATTTCGAAGTTTCAACCGCCATCAGCGCCGATGAAGCGACCGCAAAAATAGAAGAAACGCCTCCCGATATCGTCGTTCTCGACCCCCGTATGGGCGAAGGCGCCGGCGTGCAGGTGTCGCAATATTTGCGGCTGCACTATCCCAATATTCCGATGGTCCTGCTGGTCACGCAAATCGATCCTGAACAATCAATCGAAGCCATGCGTATGGGCGTCAAGGGCATTGCCCTGAAAGACAGCGATCCCGATCTGATGGTTCAGGGGATCCGGACCATTTTAGCGGGCGGTTATTGGTTCGAGACGAACATCACGCAACCGGCGCTGCAATATTCGCTGGACCGGCCCAACCGTATCAACCGGACCGATGACCTCTTGACCAAGCGAGAGCATCAGATCGTCGACCTTGTCTGCATGGGCTTGCGCAACCGGCAGATCGCTGACCAGTGCAGCCTGACCGAAGGGACGGTCAAGATTCACCTCAACAGCATTTTCCGGAAATTGAGCGTGACATCGCGCGCGGAACTGATCGTCAATCGCGAAGGCATGCGGTCGAAGAAATCCTCCTCCGCCAATTAAGGCGGAACCCCCTCCAGATTACCTGACAGATGCGCGGGGCAGTCGGCCCGTCCTGAAAGGACTGCCCGACACGGTCACTCTACCCGTTGCTAGCCTCAGAAGCACCATTGGCTAGCAACGCGGGAATGGGTGTCGGGCATCCTTGCCCCCTTGGGTTCAGGATTTAGAATTTATATCCGACTTCAACCCCGATCAGGCGACGCGCACCGGGCGAAATGAACGATCCGCCAAATTCGATCGCCGGGATCGCTTCGTTGATATATTTGCGATCCAGCATATTGTCGGCAAAGGCCGTCAGGTTCCAATTCTCACCTTCCAGACCGAACCGCAGGTTCAGCACGCCAAAGGCATCGCGCTTTGCAACGCTGTAGTTCGCGTTCCCGACAAAGCCGGGCAAGGCCAAGGCGGAGATCGGCAGCAACTGGCTGAAGATCGTCGCGCGGGTCTGGTCCTGCACCGTGTGGAACCATGTCGGTCCGGTAATGCGGTAATCGGCCCGCATCACAAGATCGAGGCTGTCGTTCAGCGGCGTATCGATCTGGCTGCCGAGGTTGATGGTATAGTCCGCGGTATAAGGCGACTTGTTCCCGACCGTGTAGGGCCGCGACGCATTCGCCTTGATCTCGCTGTCGGTCAGGTTGACCGACCCGAACAATTTCCAGCCGTCGACGATTTTCACGGTGCTGTTCAGTTCAACACCCTTCACATCGACCTTGTCGATATTCGACACCACGCGCAGCAGGCCGAAGGATCCGACGAAGAACTCGAAAAACTGCATGTCGGTAATGCGGGTATAATAGGCCGCAAGATCGAAGGTAACGCGGTTATCGAACAGCGATCCCTTGATGCCCGCTTCGAATGCGCTCGAGCGTTCCTTGCGGAACTGGTCATTGATCGTCACGCCCGCGCCAATGGCAGGCACATTGAAATTGGCGTTCACGAGGGCAGACGAACCCGTGTTGTTGAAACCGCCCGATTTGAAACCGATACCCCAGTTGGCATAGATATTGGTCGAGCTGTTCGGCGTGAAGCTCAAGGTTACCTTGGGCTGGATCTGCTTGAAGCTTGCGGACTTGTCCGCAATGGCGCCTGTCGCAGGAAGGCCGGGGTTGATCTTCGCGCCCGTGATGGGGTCAAACACATTGGGCACGAGGTTCGACGTGCTGCGGTCCTCAACGTCATAGCGCAGCGCGACGCCCGCCTTGAACTTGTCCGATGCGGCATAGTCTACCGAGCCGAAGGCCGCATAAACGTCGGTCTTGAACTTGTCGTAGAAGAGCTGCGATGTCGGGTTGCTGCTGCCCGGTGCGTTGTACAGCGTGGTGCTGACGCCTTGGCCTAGATCGGCACCAAGGCTGACACCAACCTCACGATCGATATGCAATCCGTACACACCCAATTGCCAGTTCAGCGGGCCATCATTGTTGGACGCCAGACGGATTTCGCCGCTGATGTCCTTCTGGTTACGGATTTGCAGCTGCGTGCCGTCACAGGTTGTCGGGCTGTAGGCGCCGAAGGTCGAACCTGTTGCAGGCGCAAAGATGAAGGGCACGGGAATCTGGCCGATGAAACCCGGTGCGTTGACCGGGAACCCGGTCAGCGCAGCGGTGCTCGCAAAGCACTGGTTCTGCACAGCCAGATTGGTGGCATTTGCAGGTGCGCCCAATGCGGGCGAGATATAGCGGGCAAAGTCAGCCGACGTACCATCCGCCGTCAGGCTCTGGTCAACATCGGAATAGAGCGCCCAGGCCGTAAGCTTGGTGGATCCGAAATCATGTTCCAGCTTGGCCGAAAAATCGATTGTCCGCTGATCGTTGGTCGGACGGATGTTGCTGTAATAGCCCAGTTCATGGTCGTCGACATCTTCAAAGAAAGCGCCGCCAAAGGCTTCGATATGGAACACCGAGTTGAAGTTGATCGATGCACCCGAAAGTTTGGAATAGCGGGCCTTCAGATCGATATTGGTCGCTTCGCCCAAGTCGGCCATGAAACGGCCATCGATGGAAAAGACTTCCTGATCATCGACAACCTTGCGGTCGAGGAAGGTGTTTCGGTAAAAACCGTCCGTGGTGCGGTAGTTGCCGGACAATACAAAGCCCGCATTATCGCCCAGAGGCGCAGAGATATAGGCCGTGCCTTCAATCGTCTTTTCATTGGCGTAGCTGAACTTCACCGCACCTTCGAGCGTATCGCCCGGTTTGACGGTCGAGATCACAATGGCGCCGGCGGCGGCATTGCGTCCGTAGATGGCGCCCTGCGGGCCTTTCAGGATTTCAATCTGCCGCAGCGTTCCCTGCGTCTGGTTCAATTGCGCGGTGTTGGTTTTCAAAATGCCGTCGACGACGAGCGCGACAGAGCTTTCCGCGTCGCGTGCGCCATTGATACCGCGAATGTTGATCTGCGTATCACCGGCCTCTGCTGTGCCGGTCACGATGGTGACGCCAGGCGTCAGTTGCGCAAAACCCTGTGCATTGTCCGCACCAGTTTTAGCGAGTGAATCCGCGTCGATAACCGACACCGATGCCGGAACATCAACGAGCCGTTCATTCTGCCGGCGGGCGGTGACGATGATTTCTTCTCCCTCAGCACCGTCTTCAGCATCTTGCGCGAACGCCATGCTGGGCAACATTGCGGCGGCCGCAATGGACGTGAGGAGTGCACTTTTGGTGATACGCATGTAACAAAACTCCCTAGTTTTCGCCTTTATTGCTTTAGCGGCAGCTTATTGTATACAAATACCATTCGTCAAGAGGAGCATTACACCTATGTCCCGGGCCTCGGATCGCGCCTATAATCATATCCGCAACATGATCCTGTCGGGAGAATTGTCGCCGGGCGAGCAGATCCGTGAGGAAGCTCTGGCCGAGCTTTGCGGCGTTTCGCGGACCCCGGTGCGCGACGCTCTGCGGCGGTTGGAGGCCGAGCTTTTCATTCGCCGAAACGAATCGCAACGCAGCTTTGTCGCTGACTGGTCGCTGGATGACCTCGAAGAAGCATTCCAGTTGCGCGCCATGCTGGAGGCTTACGCCGCACGCCGCGCCGCCAAGCGGATTTCGTGGGACCAACTCGCCCGTCTGCGCTCCCACAATGATGCGATTCGCCAAGCAATCACGGCGCCCACGCCGGACATCCCCAAATTTCTGGACCATAACCGGCAATTCCACGCCATCGTGCTGGAGGCAGCGGGATCCGAGCGTTTGGCCGGGATGCTGGCGCAAGTGATTGAGCAACCGGTCGTTCTGCGCACCGCCCGTCAATATGACATGGAAAATCTGAAACGGTCGCATCACGAGCATGACGAACTGCTGATAGCCTTTGACAATCGTGACGGAGAATGGGCGGCCGCCGTCATGACAGGCCATATCCGCCGAGCCTTCCACGCCTATGCCGCTGCGCATTCGGGCGACACCGAAATTCGCCGGACAGACGAAGCCGCATAATCCTGTTTGATTTTGTATACAATTATGGCATCATTTAATTGTGATGAGCATTCCCGGTCGCATTGAATTTGTCGAAGTCGGGCCACGCGATGGCCTGCAGAATGAAAAGCTGCTTGTGTCCACGCAGGACAAGCTGGCGCTGATCAGCCGTGCGCTAGACGCAGGTGCGCGGCGGATCGAAGTGACCAGTTTTGTCAATCCGACCCGCGTCCCGCAAATGGCCGACGCCGAGTCGGTATGTGCGGGATTGCCCGTGCGGGATGATGCGACCTTCATCGGTCTGGTCATGAATATGCGCGGCGCGGAACGTGCGCTGGCCACAGGCCGCATCGACCAGTTGGGTGCTGTTTCGGTGGCAACGGATCGGTTTGCCATGGCGAACCAGGGCCAGACCAGCGATGAATCGGTTCAGGCGGCCAAAGGCATTATCGCCCTTGCAAATGCCGAAGGCCGCACCGCCCAATGCACGATCGCAGCCTCGTTCGGCTGCCCCTTTGAAGGCGAAGTCGCGCAGGACCGTGTTGTCGCGATGGCGGCTGCGCTTGCCGAAGCGGGGCCGGTCGAGATTGCGCTTGCCGATACGATCGGCGTCGGTAACCCCGCTCATGTGGCTGAGCTGGTTGCGCGCGTGCGGGACGCCATTGCGCCCCTGCCGGTGCGCGTCCATTTCCACAATACCCGCAACACCGGCCTTGCCAATGTCTGGGCGGCGGTAACTGCGGGTGCAAGCATCATCGACGCCTCGGTCGGCGGCTTAGGCGGATGCCCCTTCGCCCCGGGCGCAGCCGGAAATGTTCCGAGCGAAGATGTCGTCTATATGCTGGAGCGTGCGGGCATTGATACCGGCATGGATCTGGATCGGTTGATCGAAACCAGTCGCTGGCTTTCGGACATAATGGGAAGAAAACTGCCCGGAATGGTGGCGCAATCGCCCGCCTTTCCTGTGGCAGCTTAAGGGAGAAGAATATGGGTTATCGTTTGGGAGTTGACGTAGGCGGGACATTTACGGACCTGTTGCTGTTCAATTCCGACACCGGAGCCTTTTGGCGCCACAAGACCCCTTCGACGCCGCACGACAGCAGCGAAGGCATTTTGAATGGCGTTACCGCAATCTGTGGACAGGCCGGGGTAGCGACCGCAGAGATCGACTATTTCCTTCACGGAACAACCGTCGCCACCAATGCGGTGCTGGAAGGCAAAGGCGCACGCGTCGGCCTGATCGTGACCGAAGGCTACCGGGATATCATGCAAATCGCCCGATCCTATGTCCCCGGCGGCCTCGCCGCGTGGATCATCTGGCCCAAGCCCACACCGCTTGCCGCGCTGGAAGATACGGTGACAGTGGGTGGACGCATGAATGCGCAAGGCGAAGAAGTGCGGCCATTGGACGAGGCAGGTGCCCGCGCTGCGCTGACCCAGTTGAAAGACAAGGGCGTCGAAGCCATCACGGTCAGCTTCATGAATGCCTACACCAATGGTGCGCACGAGGCGCGCGTAGGTGAATTGGCGCGCGAGATTTTTCCCGACGCACCCATATCCTTGAGCCACGAAGTGCTACCCGAAATGCAGGAATATGAGCGGACATTGACCACGGTCGCCAATGCTGCCGTCCGGCCGGTGGTCAGCAAATATGTATCGAACCTGCGCGACAAGCTTGCGGTGTCGGGCTTTTCCGGAAAGCTGTCCTTGCTGCGGTCCGATGGCGGCCTGATGTCTGCGCAAAAGGCGCGGGAGCATCCGGTCAACATATTGATGTCCGGTCCAGCAGGCGGCGTGACCGGCGCGCTTTGGGTCGGCAAAAATGCCGGCATCAAGAATATCCTGACACTCGACGTCGGCGGCACCTCCACCGATGTGGCGCTGATCGAAAATCTGGAACCGCGCCGCGTGCGCACCACCGAAGTCGGCCATCTTGCGGTTCGCGCGTCCTCGCTGGATGTGAAGACCGTAGGTGCCGGCGGCGGGTCGATTGCCTATGTCCCCGAACTGACCGGTGCCCTGCGCGTCGGCCCGCAATCCGCTGGTGCGGTCCCGGGACCTGTCGCCTATGGCAAGGGCGGCGAAGCGCCAACCGTGACAGACGCCAATGTTGTGCTGGGCTATCTTCCGGAAAATCTGTTGGGTGGCAGTTTCAAGCTTGATCGTGAAGGCGCGAAAAAGGCGGTGCAGACCATCGCCGATGCATTGGGCATTGACCTGATGGCGGCGGCGCGCGGCATCATCGATATCGTGAACGAAAATATGTTCGGCGCGCTGCGGATGATTTCGGTGCAGCAGGGCTATGACCCGCGCCATTTTGCGCTGATGGGTTTTGGCGGCGCGGGTCCCCTGCATGTCAATGCCGTGGCCCGCTTGATGGGGAGCTGGCCCGCCATATCGCCGGTTTCGCCCGGTGTGCTGTGCGCCTTGGGTGATGCCACCACACGGATGCGGACCGAGACGGCTCGTTCCTTCTCGCGCCTGGCCACCACAACTGATGCGGCGGAGCTGATCGCTATTTTGAAGGAAATGTCCGACCAGACACGCGCCGAATTGCGGTCCGATGGCATATCCGAGGCGGATATCACCAGCGAGTTTGAGATTGACGTGCGCTATTCCGGGCAAGCCTTTGAAGTGCCCCTGACGATCACGCCCGAAATTTTGGAACGCGACGGCATCGATGGCATTCTGCGCCGCTTCGACGAGGAGCATCTGCGTCTGTTCACGTTCAACATGGATACCCCGCACGAGATCGTGAACCTGCGGGCCGTTGCCCTTGGTCAGGCGCTCGACCTGCCTGCGGCGGAACTGCCGAAGGGCGATGGCAATCCGGCCGCCGCCAAAATGCGCGACCATGTCCTGTGGATGGACGGCAAGGAACAGGCGGCGATCATCTATGACCGGGCGAAACTGAAACAGGGGGATGTCATCCCGGGACCAGCCATCGTTATCGAGATGGACTCCACCACACTCATCGAAACCGGCTGCGTCGCGACTGTCGACAAGGTTGGCAACATCCTGATCAATCTGGCTTGAGGAGAAACAGCCCATGCCCGCCACCATCGTTCAAACCAACCACACCCCCTTCGAAAAGAAGGCCATTGATCCGGTCACTCTCGACATCATTGAAAACGCGCTGCGCAACGCCCGTATCGAAATGGATGCCACGCTTGTCCGCACCGCGATGTCGCCCGGCATTCGCGAGCAGGGCGATGCCTTCCCCCTGATCGCGGACCATACCGGCAAGATGATCGTCGGCCAGTTTGGCAGCTTCATCGGCGGCTTCCTCGATAACTGGGAAGGCACGCTGGAGGACGGGGACATGATCTTCCTGTCCGACCCCTATTCCTGCGCCGGTGCAGTCAGCCATAGCAATGACTGGCTTGTCCTGTTGCCGGTGTTCAAGGACGGACGGCTGATCGCCTATACCTCCATGTTCGGGCACCAGTCGGATATCGGCGGCAAGGTCGTCGGCTCAATGCCGATCAACGCGCGCTCCATATTCGAAGAAGGCGTCCGTATTCCGCCCGTGAAAATCTGGAAGAAGGGCGAATATAATGAAGACCTGATGAAACTGGTCATGCACCAGACGCGCAAGCCCGATTGGTGTCAGGCTGACCTTAACGCCCTGATCGCCTCCTGCCGCGTGGCCGCGCGCCGGGTGAGCGAGATGGCAGCGCGTTTCGGAGACGATGTCTATATTTCGGCCACGCAGGAACTGCTGGCCCGCAACCACCGCGCGATGAAATCCCTGATCGCAATGGCCATCGGCGAAGAACCCGTCAGCTTTGAAGATTATATCTGCGACGATGGCATGGGGTCGGGCCCGTATAAGATCAAATGCACCATGTGGCGCGAGGGCGAGAAGGTCGTCCTCGATTTCGCGGGAACCGACCCGCAAAGCCAGGCGTCGATCAACTTCTATCTGAACGAGAATATGTTCAAGATGTTCTTCGGCATCTACATGATCATGGTCTTCGATCCGCAGATTTTGTTCAACGACGGCTTCTATGATCTGATCGATGTGCGCATTCCGGACGGCTCCCTGCTCAAGCCGAAATTCCCGGCGGCGCTGTCGGGACGCACCCATGCGCTGGGCCGTATCTTCGACATTTTGGGCGGTCTGTTGGGGCAAAAGACGCCCGAATTCCTGAACGCCGCAGGCTTTTCATCGTCGCCGCACCTCTTCTATTCGGGCAATAACAAGAAGGGTGACTGGTTCCAGCTGTTCCAGATCGGCTTTGGCGGGATTCCCGGCCGACCGATGGGCGATGGGCCGGACGGCCATTCGCTGTGGCCGGGCTTTACCAATGTGCCGAACGAGTTTCTGGAGCGTTATTTCCCGCTACTCATCGAACGCTACGAAACCGAACCCGACAGCGGCGGGGCGGGATTGCACCGGGGTGGCAACGGTATCCACATGACCTATCGCTTCCTCGCCAGCGGCACCATCTCGATCCATGATGACCGCTGGTTCGTACCCCCATGGGGCGTGAATGGTGGTGAACCCGGCAAGCGCGCGCGCAAGGTCTTGGAAAAAGCCGACGGCACGGCCCAGATCATCGGCAACAAGGTCGAGGATGTCCATGTCGACGAAGGCGACCAACTGCACTTCATCACTTGGGGTGGCGGCGGCTGGGGCGATCCGCTGGACCGCGACCCGGCATTGGTCGGTAAGGAAATAACCCAAGGACTGGTCACCGTCGAAGGCGCTAAAGCCTATGGTGTGGTCGCCGGACCGGACGGCGCGGTTGATCCGAAAGCGACCGAAGCGCTGCGCACAAAATTGCGGGCAGAGCGCCCTGCCCTCGAGCTGTTCAACTATGGCCCGGCGGTCGAACAATTGCGCGCCGATTGCGTCGCCGACACCGGATTGCCTGCCCCCATTCAACCGAAATGGGCAGTTTTGGAGGCAGCGGAGTAACGTGGAAAACACCGGCGCATTAAAGGATATCCGCGTTATCGAATTGGGCCAGCTGATCGCCGGACCCTTTTGCGGCCAATTGCTGGGCGACATGGGGGCTGAGGTCATAAAGGTCGAACCGCCCGGCCAGGGCGACCCGATGCGCAATTGGGGACGCGGCGACGACAAGCTGTGGTGGGAAGTGGTTGCCCGCAACAAAAAGGCCGTGTCCGCAAATTTGCGCATCGCGCAAGGTCAGGAACTGGTCCGCAAACTGGTCGCGACCGCCGATATCCTGATCGAGAATTTCAAGCCCGGCACCATCGAAAAATGGGGCCTGGGTCCCGATGTCCTGCAGGCGATCAACCCGCGGCTGATCATCGTACGCGTGTCCGGATATGGCCAGACAGGCCCCTATTCGGCGCGTGCCGGATTTGGCGGGATTGGCGAAGCGATGGGCGGATGGCGCTATATTGTGGGTGATCCCGACCGCGCCCCCAGCCGCATGGGGATATCGATCGGCGACACGCTCGCCGCGACCTATGGCTGCATGGGCGCGCTTGCCGCGCTGCATGCTCGGGAGACCACCGGCAAGGGGCAGATTGTCGACAGCTCGCTTTATGAATCCGTGCTGCAGGTCATGGAGAGCGTTGTGCCGGAATATCATTGGTCGGGCTATATCCGCGAACGGTCCGGATCGTTCCTGCCCGGCATCGCACCATCCAACGTCTATCAATGCAAAGATGGCGAATATCTGATCGGCGCCAATCAGGACGCAGTGTGGGCGCGGCTTGCTGCGGCGATGGGGCAACCCGAACTTGCCAAAGACCCGCGCTATGTCGACCATGTGTCGCGCGGGAAAAACCAGATTGAACTTGACCACCGGATCAACGAATGGACCAAGACGTTGACCGTGGAGGAACTGGAAGCCTTGATGATCGAATATTCGATCCCTGCGGGTAAAATGTATCGCGCGCCCGAAATGCTCGCCGATCCCCATTTTGCCGCGCGCAATTCGATCATCGATGTGGAAACCGAACGGTGGGGCAAGCTGAAAATGCAGAACGCCTTCCCCAAATTGTCGGATACACCCAGCCGCGTCCGCACCCCCGCACCGTCGGAGGTCGGGCAGCATAATGCGGAGATTTATGGTGAGCTTCTGGGGATGAACGAAAGCGAGATTGCCGCGTTGAAGGCTGCGGACGCTATTTGATGGAGGACATCAAGGCCAATTACGCCGGGGCATTTGACGGGCATTTGGCTTTTGGCAAGCGGCCTGCCCTGCTGATCGTCGACCTGGTGATGGCCTATCTCGACCCGTCCTCGCCACTCTACGCCGGTGTCGAAAGCGCATTGGCGAGTAATGAGCGTTTGGTCGCATTGGCCCATGAACTCGAGATCCCCGTGATCTTCACAAATGTGGTTTACGAACCGGGCGGCGCAAATGGCGGCTTGTTCTACAAGAAAATCCCAGCGTTGCGGGCATTTGATGCGGGATCGCCACTGGGGGCATTTCCGCCGTCGCTGCAACCTTCGGAACAGGATCTCGTCATCAGCAAGCAATATGCCTCCGCCTTTTTTGGCACCGGGCTCGCCGCGACGTTGCAGGACATGGCGGTCGATACGCTTGTCATAACCGGATTGTCGACGTCGGGCTGTGTTCGGGCGACGGCGCTGGATGCGTTGCAATATGGCTTTGCACCCTTTGTTGTCCGCGAAGCATGCGGCGACCGGCATCCGGCCCCGCATGAGGCGAACCTGTTTGATCTGCAGGCCAAATATGCAGAGGTGGTGGATGAGGCGGAGGCTGTTGCGCTGATGAAGGGCGGGGTGCGCCCCGCATAGGTGTTCGGCCGGCTTTTGAACGATACCCATCGGCGCCCAAAAAAAGGAGGAATGACCGCCATATTGTGCCGTCACTCCTCCGTAAAAGGCGATACCATTGTGCGGGAAGGATGCGTACCACCCGACAAAATCCTGCCGCCCGAAAATCGGAGATGGCAGGTTTTCCGACGCCGGTTTATGAAAGAGGGAGGCCCTTTCACCAAACCGGCATCAGAACTCTAAAATTTGCATTCGATCCGGTCCTTATGTTTCGAAGGGGATCAAAACCGGAATGCAAATAAACTTTCGTCTCCCTTGCCTCCTTGGTTTGGTAACTCTTATGCGTTGCTGACCAGCCGAAGTGCGGGGCGTGATTTTCGAAGTCGCCACTGCTTCAGTTCCGCGGGTCGTCCGACATGATAGCCTTGGTAGAAATCGACCAGGGTTTTGGGGAAGCGGAGAATGTCTTCCTGGCTTTCCAACCCTTCCACCACGAGCGCCGCGCCATAGGTGCGTGCCAAAGCGGCTTTTTCGAGAAGCTCCTGCGTAACCGCCTGCCCGCTTTTCATGCGCAGCTTCACCAGCGCAGGATAAAGTACGGACAGGTAAAGACCCGTGGAGTTACCCTCGCCGAAGTCATCGACCACCATCTGCATCCCCAATCCATCGAGGGCGCTGGCAAAATCGGCCGCGTACAGCATATTGGATATGGCGTGTGTTTCGGTCACTTCGACATAGAGGCGCGGGCATATCCCTGCTGCATCTTTCAGACGCGCAATGATTTCGGCACAGGCGTCTTTCTTGCTCAAGGTCGCGCCCGAGATATTTACGCCGATATTGATGTCCACATTTTCCAACAGCGCGACAATCGCAACATCGAAGCTATGGATATCGAGCGCGATGATATCGCCGGTTACTTCCAACCATTCGATGATCGTCTGCGTCCGCCGGTTATCGTCACTGGCTCCTTCAAAACGGGCCAGTTGCTCGAAATAGAGAATTTCTTTGGTCGATGCGCAGATCACCGGCTGGTAGACATAGCTGACAGCGTCGATTGCCTCAGCGCACATGATAGGGAAATGTTTCTCGCCATTTGTTTTGGTATGATATGCCATCTTGGCCAATTCCTTTACCGGTCCAACACAACGAAAATTCGTTTATCTAACTTCCCTGTCTTTGCCCTCGGGCGTTATGTGAGGGGGAAGACTAACAAGCTAAAGCCTTCCCCCTCGTGGGGTGACGATGGATTAAATGGCGCTCACTCAGTTGCGACCCGAGCTTGAGCTTGCGCCCCATCGTCGATGCCGACAGCTGGAGACCCGATGAGGGACCTGCCGACATATCCGGTTGAACATCCGCCAAAGCCAAATTGAATGACCAAGGCAGAGCCCATATTCAAAACAGTCAACCATCTGTATTTAAGCCGATAAATAGGCCCAGATCGATTGCTCCATATGTTGCCGCCAGTTCTATCCATGCGTTCCGGCAGCGTCTCGATTGCTTATAGATAGCACTACTATGTATGTCAATATCAATTTCCCACTGCATTCAAGGCGCGATATGTTGTTGAAACTTTGCGTTTTAGCGCAGCGCCCAGGGGCACCCGTTGACGCATCGTCATGGCAGACTGCTCCAAAACGGATGCTGCACATATCCGGCAACCTGATTCGAGGGGCGCCATATCCGTCCAACCGGCGCAGACGCGTTTATCGGCCTTGAAAGCCGTTCAGGGGTCGTGCAAAGCGCTGGCAACATATCGCGATGCGTGACGGAGTATTTATGCAGGGCAAATTAGTTACCATTTTCGGAGGCAGCGGCTTTCTGGGTCGTTATGTCGCGCAAGAGTTGCTGGCCATGGGCGTACGCATCCGGGTGGCTTGCCGCAACCCGTCGACCGCCATCTATATAAAGCCGCTCGGCAATCTGGGTCAGGTCCAGCTGGTGGCCGCCGATGTCCGCAAACCCGGCAGCGTCAAACGCGCCGTCGCCGATGCGGACGCCGTGGTCAATCTGGTCGGCAGTTTTGCCGATATGGATGCGATCCAGAATGTCGGTGCTCGCAACATTGCCAAGGCTGCCGCCGAACAAGGTGTCAGCGCACTTGTCCATATTTCGGCCATTGGTGCCGATCCCGAAAGCGCTGCGGATTATGGAAAGAGCAAGGCGGCCGGTGAAGCCGCAGTGCGGGAGCTTTTCCGGACCGCCACCATTTTGCGCCCCTCGATTGTCTTCGGACGTGAGGATCAATTCCTCAACCGTTTCGCTGGGCTGATCCGCATGCTCCCCGTTGTTCCCGTCATTGGCGGCGCCACGCGGTTCCAGCCTGTCTTCGTTGGCGACGTTGCAAAAGCCGTCGCTGCTGCGCTGACCGGCACCAAAGGTGAGACCTTGGAGCTGGGCGGGCCGGAGATCCTGTCCATGCTGGATCTGAACCGCTGGATCGCCAATGCCATTGGCCGTGATCCGCTTTTCATCGAAGTCCCTGACATGGCCGCGGAACTGCTTGCCAAGACAACCGGATGGTTACCCGGCGCGCCCATTACGATGGACCAGTTCCGCATGCTCGGAAATGACAATGTCGTGACGGGTAAGGACGGGCTTGCAGCCTTTGGCATCGTCCCCACCCCCATGGATGTGGTCGCGCATGACTGGCTCACCCTTTATCGCAAGCATGGCCGTTTCGGTACGGCAACCACAGACGCTGCGGCGGATGCCCAGGCATGACGGATTGGCTTGTTGCAATCATCCTCGGCATTGTCGAGGGCCTGACCGAGTTTCTTCCGGTATCCTCCACCGGCCACCTCATCCTGGCGACCGAGCTGTTGGGCTATGATGCGGGCCGCTGGGCAATCTTCAATATCGCAATCCAGCCCGGGGCAATCCTCGCCGTGGTCGTTCTTTATTGGCGAACCTTCATGGATGTCCTCAAAGGGCTGTTCACGCTGGAGTCCGGGGCGATCGCGTTCGTACGCAATCTGCTCCTTGCCTTCTTTCCGGCCGTCATTCTGGGCCTCGCCTTTGGCGACATCATTGAGGTGATGCTGGAAAATGCCGTCATCGTGGCGTGGGCGCTGATCATCGGCGGCTTTGCCATATTGGTTGTAGAAAAATACGCCAAACCCGAAGAAAGCGGCGGCGTTGCCGCGCTGTCCGTGAAACAGTCTGCGATGATCGGGCTGGTTCAATGCCTTGCCATGATCCCCGGGGTCAGCCGTTCGGGCGCGACGATTTTGGGCGCAATGTCGCTGGGCATTGACCGCAAGACCGCTGCCGAATTCAGCTTTTTCCTGGCCATGCCGACGCTGACCGGGGCGACGATATTGCAGCTGTTCAAGCATCGTGATCAGGTGAGCATGGACGATATGGGCCTGATCGGTATCGGTTTCGTCGTATCCTTCGTGGTTGCCTGGATTGTCATCAAGGCATTTCTGGCTGTCGTCACACGCTACGGATTTGGTCCCTTTGCCTGGTACCGAATCATCGCAGGAACCGCCGCGCTTATCTGGCTGGCGCAGAGATAGGGCCGAAACGGAATTAATTTCTTGTAATAAAATTTCGTTGGCGTGCAACTAGCAAAAAGAAATGCCAATTTAAGTCAGTGTAACTGACCTATTTAGACGCTTTACACGTGACAGCGTGGGTGGAGCGGTCTATGCGCGACGCGATGTAAAGGAGTGCGTCGTGGCCAAAGACCCCATGCTGAAATTCGTATCCAAGGCGCAGGCCTATCCGGAAAAGCGCGCGCCCGAGTTGCGCGCCGAGGATTTTGACGAAATCGCAAACCGCTACGCACCCGAAGCCGCCGCCGATCAGGCTTCGCGCTGTTCGCAATGCGGGGTGCCTTATTGCTCGGTCCATTGCCCGTTGCACAACCACATCCCCGACTGGCTGCGCCTGACCGCCGAAGGGCGTTTGCGCGAGGCTTATGAACTGTCCAACCTGACCAGCACGATGCCCGAAATCTGCGGCCGCATCTGTCCGCAGGACCGGCTGTGCGAAGGCAATTGCGTCATCGAGTTTTCGGGCCATGATGCCGTGACCATCGGCTCGGTCGAGAAGTATATCACTGATACCGCATGGGAACAGGGTTGGGTCGAGCCCATCGAAGTCGGCGCGCCACGCGGACAATCGGTCGGCATCATCGGCGGTGGTCCCGGCGGGCTGACGACGGCGGAATATCTGCGGGTCGCGGGCTATGATGTTCATGTCTATGACCGGTATGACCGTATGGGTGGATTGCTGACTTATGGCATCCCCGGCTTCAAGCTGGAAAAGGATGTCGTGATGCGCCGCATCAAACGGCTGGAAGACAGCGGCATCATCTTCCACGCCAATTTCGAAGTGGGACGCGATGCATCGCTGGATGATCTGCGTGCAAAGCATGACGCCGTGCTCATCGCGACGGGCGTCTATAAAGCGCGCGACATAAAGACGCCGGGTATTGGCCTTGACGGCATTGTGCCCGCGCTTGACTATCTGACCGCCTCCAACCGCAAGGGTTTTGGTGACGCCGTCGAAGCGTTCGAGAGCGGAGCGTTGAATGCCGAGGGTAAGGACGTTGTTGTCGTCGGCGGCGGCGATACCGCGATGGATTGCGTGCGCACCGCCATCCGGCAGGGAGCAAAGTCGGTCAAATGCCTCTACCGCCGCGACCGCGAAAATATGCCGGGGTCGCAGCGCGAAGTCGCGAACGCGGAAGAGGAGGGCGTCGAATTTGTCTGGCTGTCGGGTCCCAAGGGCTTTGACGGCACCGACAAGGTCGAGCGAGTCCATGTCTCCAAGATGCGCCTCGGCGCGCCCGACGCGTCGGGCCGCCGCGCGCCGGAAAATGATCCGGCCGGCGATTTCACCGTGAATGCCGATCTGGTCATAACCGCGCTCGGTTTTGAAGCCGAAGACCTGCCCGTCCTGTTCGGCGCGCAGGATCTGAACGTCACCCGCTGGGGCACCATCCGCGTCGACCACACAACGCAGATGACCAATCTGGACGGCGTCTTCGCCATTGGCGATATCGTCCGCGGCGCGAGCCTCGTCGTATGGGCCATCCGCGACGGACGCGACGTCACGCAGCATATCCACAACTGGTTGCAGGCCAAGGCAAAAGCGGCAAAAGTCGCGGCCTGACCTTTGGGAGAATAACCATGCTGAAATCCGCATTACTGGGCCTTTCGCTAACCGCATCCTCTTTTGCGCTGACTGTTTCTGCGTCCGCCGAAACGCCTGCCGCAACAACCGCTGCGCCTGCACCGGTAGACCCGGTGCGCCTGAAACTGGCCGAGCAAACGGTAGCCAAGCTGATCCCGCCCGGCACCTATCAGAAGATCATGAAGGACATGATGGACACAATGGCTGGCGGCATCGTCGACCAGATGATGGGGATGGATGCGGCCACCATGGCGGGGATGGCTGGCGAAGAGGTCGGCAGCGAGGCGGCGGAAGCGGTCAAGGGTAAGACAATGGCCGAAATCCTTGCCAAGGCAGATCCGAATTTCAAGGAGCGCATGGACATCACGATGAAGGTGATGTTCACCGAGATGGGCGACCTGATGAGCGCCATTGAACCCACCGTCCGCGAGGCCTTGGCCAAAATCTACGCGCGCAAATATAGCGCCAGGGAATTGGCCGACATGAACAGCTTTTTCGCAACGCCCAGCGGCGCGGCCTTTGCGGGCAATTTCATGGCGACCTTTACCGACAAGGAAATGATGGATGCCTCGTTCGGCATGATGCCGAAGATCATGGAAGCCATGCCGGCGATCATGAAAAAGGTGCAAGCGGCAACCGCGCATCTTCCGCCACCGCCCACGCCGGGAGGTGAATCCGCAATGGAGGCAGCCGCAGAGGCAACCGCTGATGTAGCGAGCGCCGAAGAAACCGGCGAAGAACCCTGGTATGCCGAAGAAAACTGGCAACCTGCCGCACGCAGCAAGGCGACGAAACTGTCCGACGCCTATGCAAAGGCAAATGCCAAATCCGACGCCGCATACACCGCCTATGAAGATGCACAGGTCTCCGCCATTGACGAGGCACGCCAGCGCTTTCTCGCGCAGGGGTGGAAGCCTGAACCGGCACCCGAGCCCATGGCCGCCGAAGACATCCCCGACAACGCCGTCCCGCCACCCGCAGCGCCCAAATAACGGACCCTACGTATGACACACCACTTCCCCACCCCCGAACATGAACGCCTCGCACGCGAGGGCATGTATCATCCCGAATCCGAAGGCGATGCCTGCGGTGTCGGCTTGGTCGCGGCGACGGATGGCAAGCCGTCGCGGCGCGTCGTTGCGGCGGGGATCGAGGCGCTGAAGGCGGTGTGGCATCGCGGTGCGGTTGATGCCGATGGCAAGACGGGTGATGGCGCCGGTCTGCATATCGACCTGCCCGTGCGCTTTTTCGACGATGCGATTTCGGACAGCGGCCACCGGCCCATGCCCAACCGGTTGGCCGTGGGCATGGTGTTCCTGCCCCGCACCGATCTGGGGGCGCAGGAAAATTGCCGGACCATTGTTGAGGCCGAGATTATCGATGCAGGTTACACCATCTATGGCTGGCGGCAGGTGCCGGTCGATGTTTCGGTCATCGGCACCAAGGCACAGGCCACACGTCCGGAGATCGAGCAGATCATGATTGCCGGACCCATGCCGGACGAAGTGGACGCGACCGAGTTCGAGAAAAACCTCTACCTCATCCGCCGCCGGATCGAAAAGAAGATCATCGCCGCGCAGATCCGCGATTTCTACATCTGCTCGCTGTCCTGCCGCTCGATCGTCTACAAGGGCCTGTTCCTTGCAGAAAGCCTGTCGGTCTTTTACCCAGACCTTCAGGACGACCGTTTCGAAAGCCGGGTCGCGATTTTCCACCAGCGTTATTCGACCAACACTTTCCCCCAATGGTGGCTAGCGCAGCCGTTCCGCGGCCTTGCCCACAATGGTGAAATCAACACCATTCGCGGCAACCAGAACTGGATGAAGAGCCACGAGATCAAGATGGCCTCCATCGCCTTTGGCGCGCAGTCCGACGATATCAAGCCGGTGATCCCCGCAGGCTCTTCGGACACCGCGGCGCTGGATGCCGTGTTCGAAACGCTCGTCCGCTCGGGCAAGGAAGCGCCGACGGCCAAGCTGATGCTGATCCCCGAAGCTTGGCAGTCCAACCCCAATATCCCCGCCACTCACCGCGCCATGTATGAATATATGGCCTCGGTGATGGAGCCATGGGATGGCCCCGCGGCCCTCGCCATGACCGACGGGCATTGGGCAGTGGCCGGCGTGGACCGCAATGCCTTGCGTCCGTTGCGCTATAGCCGGACGTCGGACAATCTGCTCGTCATCGGTTCGGAAACCGGGATGGTTGTGCTGCCGGAATCGACGATCCTGGAAAAGGGCCGTTTGGGCCCCGGACAGATGATCGCCGTCAATCTGGACGAAGGCAAACTCTACCGCGACGAAGAGCTCAAGGACCGGATCTCTGCCGAGCAGGATTATGGCGCGCTCGTTAAAGGGTTCCGCCGCATCGCCGATTTGCCCGAAGCGTCGGGCGACGCGCTGCCCACGTGGAGCCGCGCCGAACTGACCAAGCGCCAGATTGCCGCAGGCATGACGCTTGAGGATGTGGAAATGATCCTCGCGCCGATGATCGAGGATGGCAAGGAAGCCATCGGGTCGATGGGCGACGATACCCCACTTGCCGTGATCAGCGACAAGCCGCGCCTGATCAGCCAGTTCTTCCGCCAGAATTTCAGCCAGGTCACCAACCCGCCGATCGACTCCTTGCGCGAACGGCATGTGATGAGCCTGAAGACGCGCTTTTCAAACCTTGCCAACATACTGGACGAGAAGAGCCAGAATGCCGACGTTCTGGTACTGGAAAGCCCCGTTCTGACCGCGACCGAATGGCACCGGTTGAAGGCCGCCTTCGGCCCCGTCGCCGCCGAGATTGACTGCACCTATGACATCGCCGCCGGACAGGAAGGCTTGCGCGCGGCTATTTCCCGCATTCGCGAAGAGGCCGTCGAAGCTGTCCGCATGGGCAAGTCGGAGCTGTTCCTGACCGACGAGAATATCGGCCCCGACCGCGTCGCCATCGCGATGATTCTGGCGGCAGCGGCGGTGCACACGCATCTCGTCCGCAACGGCCTGCGCAGCTATTCGTCGATCAATGTCCGTTCCGCCGAATGTCTGGACACGCATTATTTCGCCGTGCTCGTCGGCGTCGGCGCCACCACGGTCAATGCCTATCTGTCCGAAGCCGCCATTGCCGACCGCCATGCCCGCGGGCTTCTGGGCGATATCAGCCTTGAGACTGCGGTGGGTAACTACCGCACGGCGGTCAATGAAGGCTTGCTCAAGATCATGTCCAAAATGGGCATCGCAGTGATCTCAAGCTATCGTGGCGGTTATAACTTCGAAGCCGTTGGCCTCAGCCGCGCGCTCGTCAACGACTTCTTCCCCGGCATGCCGAACAAGATCTCGGGCGAAGGTTATCACTCGCTCTACGTCAACGCACGCGACCGTCATGCCGATGCCTTCGACAGCGCGGTGGCACGCCTTCCCGTCGGTGGCTTCTACAAGCAACGCAATGGCGGCGAAGAGCATGCCTATTCGGCGGGCCTGATGCATTTGTTGCAAAGCGCCGTCGCCAACGACAGCTATTCGACCTACACGCAATTTGCGCAGGGTGTGAAGGAATTGCCGCCCATCTATTTGCGCGACTTGCTCGAATTCAACTTTGCCAAAGAGCCTGTGGCGATTGACGAGGTCGAGGCGATTACCGAAATCCGCAAGCGTTTTGTAACGCCCGGCATGTCCCTGGGTGCCCTGTCGCCCGAGGCGCATGAGACACTGGCCATCGCCATGAACCGGATCGGGGCGAAGGCCGTGTCCGGCGAGGGCGGCGAAGACAGCAAACGCTTCAAGCCATACGAAAATGGCGACAATGCCAATAGCGTCATCAAGCAGATTGCCTCGGGCCGCTTTGGCGTAACCGCCGAATATCTCGGCGCATGCGAGGAAATCGAAATCAAGGTCGCCCAGGGTGCAAAGCCCGGCGAAGGCGGGCAGTTGCCCGGTTTCAAGGTGACCGAAATGATCGCACGGCTGCGGCACTCGACCCCCGGCGTGATGCTGATCTCGCCGCCGCCGCATCATGACATTTACTCCATCGAAGATCTGGCCCAGCTGATCTACGACCTGAAGCAGATCAACCCGCGTGCACGCGTCTGCGTCAAGCTGGTGAGCGCCGCCGGTATCGGCACGATTGCGGCGGGCGTCGCCAAGGCACATGCCGACGTCATTCTGGTTTCCGGCAATGTCGGCGGCACCGGCGCATCGCCCCAGACCAGCATCAAATATGCCGGCACGCCTTGGGAAATGGGTCTGTCCGAAGCCAATCAGGTGCTGACCCTCAACGGTCTGCGCCACCGCATCAAGCTGCGCACCGACGGCGGCCTCAAGACCGGCCGCGACATTGTGATCGCCGCCATATTGGGTGCCGAAGAATTTGGCATCGGAACGCTCAGCCTTGTCGCCATGGGCTGTATCATGGTGCGGCAATGCCATTCGAACACCTGCCCGGTCGGTGTCTGCGTGCAGGATGAAGAGCTGCGCAAGAAATTTACCGGCACACCGGAAAAGGTCATCAACCTGATGACCTTCATTGCCGAGGAGGTGCGCGAAATCCTCGCCAAGCTCGGCTTCCGCAGCCTTGACGAGGTGATCGGCCGCACCGAATTGCTGCGTCAGGTCAGCCGGGGTGCGGAGCATCTTGACGATCTCGACCTCAACCCGATCCTGGCGAAGGTCGACGCGCCTGACAGTGCGCGGCGTTTCTCCATTCCGACCTTCCGCAATGAAGTGCCGGACAGCCTTGATGCCCAGATGATCCGGGATGCAAAGCCTGTGTTCGAACGGCGGGAAAAGATGCAGCTGACCTACAATGTCCGCAACACGCATCGCGCCGTCGGCACGCGCTTCTCGTCCGAGATTACGCGCCTCTATGGCATGAAGGATCTGGCCGAAGACCATGTCCATGTCCGCCTGCGCGGGTCTGCGGGCCAGTCGCTCGGCGCGTTTCTATGCCAAGGTATCACGCTTGAGGTTTTCGGCGATGCCAATGACTATGTCGGCAAGGGCCTTTCCGGTGGGACGATCATTGTGCGCCCCACAGTCAGCAGTCCTCTGGACAGCCAGCATAACAGCATCATCGGCAACACCGTCCTCTACGGCGCGACCTCGGGCAAATTATTTGCGGCAGGACAGGCGGGCGAACGTTTTGCCGTCCGCAATTCCGGCGCGCATGTCGTGGTGGAAGGCTGCGGCTCCAACGGTCTCGAATATATGACCGGCGGTATCGCCGTCATATTGGGCAAGGTCGGCAGCAATTTCGGGGCCGGGATGACCGGCGGCATGGCCTTTGTCCTCGACCCGGACGACAGCTTTGCATCCAACGCGAACCCCGAAAGCATCGTGTGGCAGCGTCTCGACAGCGCGCATTGGGAAGAGCAGCTGAAATCGCTGATCATGGCCCATGCCCACGCCACCGACAGCGCATGGTCGCGTTCGATCATCGACGATTGGGACCGTCGCCGTGGGGAATTCTGGCAGATCTGCCCGAAGGAAATGCTCAGCCGTCTCGCCTATCCGCTTTCGGACAAGGCGACATTGGAGGCGGCGGAGTAGCGCGCGACAGAATTTACAATCCTTTACCAAAGTTGCTGTCGGATGAGCAGTTCGTTCAGCCTATAATCAGACACGACCGGGTAAACGCCCGCCAACGGCAGCTTCGCCGCCACGCCCTTGCGGCGGTGAGTGAGGATGATGGTTATGCGTTCCAAAGTGATTGTAATCGGGCTTTCGTTGTTGGCTGTGTCCGCACCGGCAATGGCGCAGGACATTGAATTCCGTCCGGGCACTGGCGACAGCGCGCAGGACATTTCTCCGGCCGACGACGGCGCCGTGAACGAAATTGCGGCCAAAATGGCGGATCCGCAAATGCAGGACAGGATTGCGTCGGCTGTCGAAACCATGACCCGGACGGTCATGGACATGCCGGTGGGGCCGCTGGTCGACTCCATCGAAAAAGCACGTCCGGGCACCGTGAAGCGGAACATCCCCCGGGACGCCACGCTCGCCGACATTGCGGACCGCGATGCCGATGCGCTGCCCGAAAAGCTGGGCGAGGGCAGCCGTCAGATGCTGTCCATGGCGGGCAGTCTGGCGCAGGCGATGGCCGCGATGATGCCGGAATTTGAACGAATGGGCCGCGCGATGGAAGAAAGTTTCAAGGCCGCCAAGACACAAGCGCGGAACGCGCGGAACTGAATGCGATAAAAGACGAAACCGGTTGGGGGCATTTGACCGGTATAACCCTGCCAAGGGGTTCGTCACGTCTCTACGGGTCGCTCATCTTCGGATGAAGATAGGGACGTGGGCCGGTGCAGGGCCATCTTCTCAAGTGGCTCTGCACCATCCCGTTGCCAAAAGGTCGCCGGGCAGCTTATGGTCGGCGCAATGGCCGTTTCCGAACCTGTAACTCCCAAAGACCTTATGTCCGAAAGCGACGCGGAAGCGCGGCTGACGCAGGACCGGTTCGATATTTCGGCACTGGTGGCTAAGGCGGACCACCGACGTGAGGCGGGCGACCGTCGGGCGGCCAATGCCTATTATGCGGCCGCACTGCGCATCGCAGCGGCGCGCCCGTCAACCGACAGCGGTGTCTTGCGCGACGTAGCGCGGGCGGAAACCGGCACGCGGTGGTTGGGGGAAATGTTCCAGCAGGCGCTTGTCGATGCTCTTGAAGCCGCCGGATACCCGCGCGATAAGCAACATCCCCGTTTTCGCAAGTCGCTGGACATGATGCTCGGCATCACGCAACGCCCGCCCGAATACCGCCCCTATCCGCAAAAGCCGATGGCGCATTATTATCCGGATGTGGAATATCTGCAGTTCGCCGATACCAGCCACTATGATTGGGTGCCGAAAATAGAGGCCGGATTCGATGCGATGAAGGCCGAGGCGCTGGCTTTGCTTGCCGACCATCGGGGCTTTGAACCTTATATGAAAACAACCGGAGAGCGGCCGCAGACGGACCATCATGGCCTGCTCGAAAATCCGGACTGGAGCACGCTCTATCTGTGGCAGAATGGCGCGCCGGTCGAGGAGCATATAGGCCGCTGTCCTATCCTCTATCAGGCCATCATAGACCATGCGCCACTCTGCCATATCGGCCCGCGCGCGCCGTCCATCATGCTGTCGCTGCTCCGCCCGGGGGCGAAGATTCCGCCGCATACGGGCATGCTGAACAGCCGTCTCATCTGCCATCTGCCCCTGATCGTTCCGCCCGATTGCGGCTTTCGCGTGGGAAGCGAGACGATTGCGTGGCGAGAGGGCAAGATCATCGCGTTCGACGACAGCGTCGAGCATGAGGCGTGGAACAACAGCGCCTATGACCGGCTCGTGCTGATTTTCGATATCTGGCGGCCCGAAATTACCGCGGACGAGCGCGCGCAAATCACGGCGATGTTCGCCGCCGTAGACAATTACCGATAATGCAAAAGGAGAGGTCCGTGCCGAAAATGTTGAAGGCTTTCACGCTCATTGCCCTGCTGTCCTCGGCGGCTCCCGTCTATGCCGATGCCAATTCCGATCTGAAGACGCTGGTCGACGCCTATTGGGCCGATACGCTGAAGGAGGCGCCTATCTTTGCCAGTTCATTGGGGGTCGATACCTATGCCCGCGAGGTTGGCGACTACAGCCTTGCGGCGTCGGACCGCAGGGCGGCGACTGCGGCGGCCTTTCTTGCGAAGCTGAACGCCATTCCCCAGGACCAGCTGGACGCCGCCAGCAAGGTCGAGGCGGGTATTTTGGCGCGTAGCCTCAACAGCACGATCGAAGGCAACCGCTTTGGCCAGCGCGCCATCAACTTCACCACCTATTCCAGCTGGCACCAGAGCTTTGCCGGCATGGCGAACAACCTGCCCTTCCGCACCAAGGCGGACTATGAAAGCTACAATGCGCGGCTGGCGCAATATGCGACCGTGAACGACCAGAATATCGACGTCGCCAATGTCGCCATTCGCGGCAAATATACGCAGCCCTGCGAAACGCTGGAGGGTTTTGAGGCGACGGTGACCGGCCTGATCGCCGCCGACCCCAAAAAGGCACGCCACTTTGGCCCCTATACCCGCCCCAAGCCCGAAAGCCTTACGACCGCCGAGTTCGACGCGCTGGCCGACGAGGCGGCAAAAACAATCGAGACTGTCATCTACCCCGCGTTGCGCAAGCAGCTCGACTGGTATGTAAAAAGCTACAAACCGGCCTGCGCCAAAGCCCCCGGCGTGTCGGCCCAGCCGGGGGGTGCCGCCTATTATAACTTCCGGATCCGCGAGGAAACGACGACCAATCTGACCGCCGATCAAATCCACAATATCGGCCTTTCGGAAGTCGCCCGCATTCGCAACGAGATGGTCGAGGTCGCGAAAAAGGCGGGCTATGAAAGCCGCGAGGCCTTTATCGAGCATCTGCGGACCGACCCGCAATATTATGCCAAGACGCCGGAAGAGTTGATGGAAAAGACCGCGCGCGTCGCCAAGTTCATCGACGGCAAAATGCCGACCCTTTTCGGCAAGCTCCCGCGCCTGCCCTATGGCCTGCGGGAAATTCCGAAGGAGACGGCAGAGGGAACAACGACCGCTTATTATAATCCGGGATCGCCCGAAGTCGGCATTTCGGGCACCTATTATGTCAACACATCCAAGCTGAACCAGCGGCCTTTCTGGGAAATCCCGGCGCTCAGCATGCATGAGGCGGTTCCCGGCCACCATCACCAGATCGCGCTGCAGCAGGAACTTCCGCTGTCGGACTTCCGCAAAAATGGGGCCTTCTTCACCGCCTTTGTCGAAGGCTGGGGGCTTTATTCGGAGCGTCTTGGACTTGAGATCGGCCTCTACGACACCCCTGCCAAGGATATGGGCCGCCTGTCCTACGAAATGTGGCGCGCCTGCCGTCTTGTTGTCGACACCGGCATTCATGCCAAGGGGTGGACGAAGCAGCAGGCGATCAACTTCATGACCGAGAATAGCGCGCTTTCGGCGGCCAATATCGAGGCCGAGGTCAACCGCTATATCAGCTGGCCGGGTCAGGCGCTGGCGTACAAGCTGGGTGAACTGAAAATCCGCGAGTTAAGGGCGATGGCGACCAAGGAGCTGGGTCCCAAATTTGACCTGTCGGCCTTCCACGATGCCGTGCTGCGCCAGGGGGCGGTGCCGCTCGACGTGCTTGAAGGCCAGATCAGGGACTGGGTCGCCAGCGAAAAGGCGAAAGGCTAGGCGCTTTTATTTGGGCTCGGGCAGTGGCTCTGCGTCCGCTGCCTGACGCTCGGCGGCTTCCTTTGCGTCCAGCTCCGCCTGCAGGCGCGCTTCGCGTTCGGCGCGGCCCTTTTCAAATTCCTTCACCCGCTCTTCCACCGCAGCGGCTTCCGCATCGATGCCCGCCATGCGCTTGGCACGTTCGGCAGCGATCAGGCGGCCGAAGGTGATGCCGGGATCCTGCGCCTTTTCGGCATAAGCGCGGTCGATTTCGCGCAGACCACATCCGGTAAACCCGCCGGCGCCGGACGGCGAGCAGCTCATTGTGCCGCTGGCACCGACATATTCATACGCCTTGATGCGTTCCGACATCGCCTGGTTGCGGGGATCATTGGGGTCACCACGCAAGTTGGAGGGGATGCGATAGCGGTCCGCCTCATCCATGCGCGCGCACACCACGATTTCATCGCCGGTACTTTCCGGACATTTGTCATCGCCATAGACGATCAACTGGTTGATCTTCTCGTCACCCGGCTGGCTCGCGCCGCTGTCCTGTGCATAGGATGCGGATGCGGTCAGCGCCGCCGTTGTCATCAAGACCAGTGTGGCAAATCGTTTCACGATGTATTCTCCGTTTAATCTTGCTTGGCCTTGGGACTTCAACACTGAACGGGCGATGAAGTTCATATCCGTTTGGAAACGGCAATCGCGGTCCGGCAGCCGAGACGAATGACTGCGCTCATCAGCGGATAGGCAGGGGCCCGCTCTGCACCTTCGGCAAGCGCGGTGGCTTTATGCTCCAGCTCGTCGGCCTGGAATTCGGCAACCATTGCGGACAGTTCGGGATCGCTATCGCCCAATTCTTCCAGCTGCTCGGCATAGTGGCGGTCAATTTCGGTTTCGACAGCTACCGTACAGGCCATGGCCGCCTCGGGACCGATCGCGGCGGTCACCGCGCCAAGGGCAAATCCCGCCACATCCCAGATCGGATGCAACAAGGTCGGACGCACGCCGCGTTCCGCCATCATCTTGTCAAAGGCGGAAAGGTGCCGCTCTTCCTGCTCCGCCATATGGGCGATGCTGCGCGCGGCGGGGGTGCGATCGCCCATGACGGCAAGCTGCCCTGCGTAGATGCGCTTGGCACCATATTCCCCGGCCTGGTTGACGCGAATCATGCTTTTGATCGCGTCGGAACGCTGGGCTTCGGTTTTCAGGATGTTTTGCTGCGCCATATTGTCCACAAGATGGCGATTGCGCCGCCTGTCGACAAGAGGAAATTATACCCGGCCAGCGAAATGCCGAATAAAGTCCATGGCGCGGTATCGCAGCGGACGAGCGGCGCATTCATGATCGACTTGAGCAGTTCGTCGCCAGACCCCGAAATCGTCGCTGTGCAGGACGTCAGGCCTTCCCACCATCCATATTCGACGCCAGCATGAAAGCCGCCGATCAGGCCGCTGGTCAAGATACCCAAGGCCGCCAGCGCGACCAAGGCTTTGCGGTAACCCGGATTGCCCACAAAAAAGGCAACAGTGGCAAGCGCGACCGCCTCGAAATGGGGGTAGCGTTGCCACCAGCACATTTCACAGGGCGGCAACCCGCCAATATATTGCGAGCCATAGGCCCCCGCCAGCAACCCGGCGGGGAGCAGAAACGCCAGCCAATGCGCAAAACCGATTTTTTGTTTCATCGGTTAATTCTGCGCCTTACCCTTTACCGGCTTTTCGGCCAGCTTCATGGTCTTGGTGCCCAAGCGGTTGAGCGTTTCCATCGCATAATGCAGTTGGAAATCGGTAATCCCCTTGGCCTTCAACTGCTCGGCCGTCAGGGCGAAGCGGGGATCGTCGGCGATATCTTCTTCCAGCTCTTTCGCATTATCCTGCATCTCGTTGATCAGGTGACGACGAAGATCGGATTCGCGAATGGCAACGCGCTTCTTGTAATCAGGGTCGGAAAGCTGCGGGACCTGGATGTCGGGCTTGATGCCGCCTTCCTGAACCGAGCGGCCCGAAGGCAAGTGGTAACGGGCAACCGTCAGGCGAAGGCCGGTATCGCGCGTCAGGGGCAGCACATTCTGCACCGAACCCTTGCCGAAGCTGCGTTCACCCATGACGAGACCGCGGTGATGGTCCTGCAGTGCGCCGGCAACGATTTCCGATGCCGAAGCAGAGCCTGCGTCCACCAATACGATGATCGGGGCGCCGCCGGTCACATCGCCGGGAACAGCGCGTTCGGCCCACCAGCGTTCAATGTCGCGCTTGTCACGTCCACGCTCCGATACGATCTCGCCGCTTTCAAGGAAGGCATCCGACACCGCAACGGCCTCGTCCAAAATCCCGCCGGGGTTGGACCGCAGGTCGACGATATAGCCCAAAGGTTTCGCGCCGAGCGCCTTCTTGATGCTCGATACGGCGGCGACAACATCCGCGCCGGTCTCTTCGGAAAAGCCGGTGATGGTGATCAAACCAATGCGGTCCTTCACTTCCCAGCGGACAGGCTTGAGATCGATGATGGCGCGGGTGATGGTGACATCAAAGGGTGCGTCGCGGCCGGGGCGGACGATGGTCAGCTTGATCGATGTACCCGGTTCGCCGCGCATGGCTTCGACCGCTTCATCTAGCGTACCGCCAAAAATCAGCTTGCCGTCGAGATGCGTGATATAGTCGCCGGACTTGATGCCTGCCTTGTCGGCGGGCGTATCCTTGGTCGGTGCGATAACCTTAACCGCTTCGTCTTCCAGTGTTACGGACAGGCCGAGGCCGCCATATTCGCCGTCAATCTGGGTTTGCAGGCTGCTGAAATCGGATTTGTTCAAAAAGCCGCTGTGCGGATCAAGGCTGGCCAACATGCCCTGAATGGCGCCTTCCATCAGCTGCTTGTCATCGACCTTGTCGACATAGCTGGATTTCACCTTTTTATACACCGCAAGGAACTGTTCCAGTTCCCGAATCTGGTCTGCCTGCAATTGCGCGGCAGATTTCGGCGGAGCACTTTGTGCGAGCAAAACCGTCGCAGGAACGGCAAAGGTCAAAGCCAGTGCCAAGGTAGAAGGAAGCAGACGCTTTTTCATAGGATAATCCAGTCCTTAAATCAGGACACCTTCTATAGTGTGCCTGAACCAATGGTGAAAGCGCGTTTACCACGAACGTCAAAACTTAACTGACGAGCGTCAGCGCAGCAGCGCGGCAATATCCATAACGCGGCCATTCTTGCGCAGTTCCACGCCAATTTCCGAAGGCTCCTTGTCCGCCGATCCCAGAAGCGCGCCTTGTTTCACGGCCTCGCCCTTGGCCACCCTTACGGTTCCCAAATGGGTGATCAGGCTGTTCCAACCATTGCCATGTTCCAATATGACGATCTGGCCATAGCTGCGATAGCGTCCGGCGAAGGAGACCTTGCCCGCAGCCGGTGCAACAACACGCGCCTCGGGCGTTACCGACAGGCGGACGCCGCGCTCGCGATATCCGGTCGTGTTGAGTTCATTGAAACCGGTAACCACTTTGCCTTGCACGGGCAGAATATAGACGCGTGCCTGTGCCTCCACCTGCCGGTCATCGGCAAGGCGCAGCGCAGGCCCCGAAAGCGCCGCCAATTCGGCGGCGGTCACGCTACCGAGCCGCTCGGTATCGATACGCCCGACAATGTCGCGCGCCCGTTCGCCCTGGGCAATCGCCCTTTCAAATTCGATGGCGGCGTTGGCGGCGAAATCATCCGCCTTGCCGCGCGCGCTTCCTTCGAGCCGCGCCAGTGCCGCCCGGCGATTCGTCAGGCGGCTGCGCGCGTCGCTCAGCGTTTGCAGGGCGAGCAATTCTTGCGAGCGCAATTCATTCTGGTTTGCGATTTGCTGGCGCAAGGCGTTGGTGCGCTGCACGATCTGTGGCTGCACCGTCGCCATCACGGCGCGCACATGGATATAATCTTCGCGATGCCCCGGCTGCGCCATCATCAGTGCCGTCGGGCGTCCGGTCATTTGCTGCAACGCGGCGTTCAGGCGCAATATCGGCTCGCTCTGCTTGCCCAGCAGTTTCTGCTGTGCACGTTGCCGGCGGCTGATGATGGCAATCCGCGCATTGGCGGCTTCAATCTGCGCCTCGGCCGCGGCAATCTCGGCGGACAGCACGGCGCGCTGGGCGACGATCCGGTCGGCGGCGCTGGCGGCATTGCTGGCTTCTTGCCGCAACATCTCGCTGCGGCGCTCCGCCCGCACAGCCTTCAGCTTCGCATCGCGCAACGCCTGTTCCTGCGCACCCAGGGTCGGCGCATTCTGCGCCATCAGCGCGGCGGCAAATCCAACGGGGGCGAGGGCCAGAAGCGTCAGGGTCAGGGCAAAGCGCATGTGCCTATCCCTCGCGATGATAGGGATGGTTGGCAAGTATCGCGGTTGCCCGGAATAATTGTTCGGCAAGCATCGCCCGCGCCATCAGATGCGGCCAGGTCGCTTTGCCAAAGGCAATCAGCTTATCGGCAGTGTCGCGCTCGGCATCGCTGAAGCCGTCGGCTGCGCCAATCAGAAAGCGGGTTTCGCGGACACCTTCATCCTGCCATTTTCCCAACAGGCGCGCGAATTCCATGGAACCCAGCTGTTCGCCTTTTTCATCGAGAAGGATTGTTTTGGCGGGCGCATCCCCCGCCGGAACTTCGCCGCCACGGTCGGGAAGTTCGCTATGTTTCACCGGCCAGCTGATTCGCTTGAGATAACGCTCAACAAGCTCTGCTTCCGGCGAACGGCCGATCTTCCCGCGTGCAATGATGTGCAAACGCATGGCCATGATCGGCGGGAATGAAGATCAGGCCGACGCGGTTTCAGGCGCGTCGCCGAAAGCCCACATACGTTCCAGATTGTAGAAGCTGCGCACTTCCGGCCGGAACAGATGCACAATGACATCTTCGGCATCGATCAGCACCCAGTCGGCGGACGGCAGTCCTTCGATTCGCGCATGACGACCGGCCTGCTTGATCCGCTCGGCAAGCTTCTGCGCCATGGAGGCCACTTGCCGGGACGAACGACCGGAAGCGACGACCATATGGTCGGCGATGTTGCTTTTTCCTTCGAGGGGAATCGAGACAACGTCCTGCGCCTGATCATCGTCGAGCGACTTTAGGATGAGTTCGTGGAGCTTTTCAGGGCTCAATACGGGTCCCTTGGCCTTGGCGGCGGTGGGGACGGAAGCGGAATCTATCAAGTGTGCTCCTTACAGAACAATTTTATGGGTGACGCCATCACGTGCGCCAGTTCCTGAAAATCGCTGATACCAATGAGGGTCGGCGCGGCGAATTGCGGTTGCCGAACGAGGATCTGGACGAAAGCGCAAAAAGACAAGCGCTGGCGTACTCCATCTTGTCCAGTGATGACGCTGGTCCGGACGCCGGACAAACCGCCTGAACCAGGCCATTGCGGGACCCGCAACAGCCTTTGCATCATAGCCGGGTCTTGCGATAACTGCAATCGGCATCAATCGCGCTATATCTCTCCACTGCCGCCAGTGATGAAATTGCAACAGATTATCCGCGCCCATGATCCAGATAAACCGCACTTTCGGGTATCTGGCGACGATCTTGCGCAGCGTATCGATGGTATAAACCGTGCCCAATTCACGCTCGATTGCGGTCGCCTTTATCGGACTGCGCCTTGCTTGCACCTGCGCAGAGCCCAACCGCGCCACAAGCGGGGCCATCCCTGCTTTCGGCTTTAAAGGATTGCCGGGCGAGACCAGCCACCAATATTCGTCGAGGTCGAGCGCATCAATCGCAAACAGGCTGATATCCCGATGCCCGCCATGCGCCGGATTGAACGAACCGCCCATCAGGCCGATGGTTTTCAAGGCCGTGTTTGCCCTTGGCCGTGCACCAGCCATTTATAGGTGGTCAAACCTTCCAATGCCACGGGACCCCGCGCATGCAGCCGTCCGGTCGCGATGCCTATTTCCGCGCCCAGTCCGAATTCGCCGCCATCGGCATATTGGGTCGAGGCATTGTGCATGACAATGGCGCTGTCGACTTCAGCCAGGAACTGCGCAGCAACCGCGTCATCGCTGGTGATGATCGCGTCGGTGTGGTGCGACCCGTGGCGGGCAATATGGTCCATCGCCTCGTCGAGGCCGCCCACGAGACGGGCCGAAATGACCGAATCGAGATATTCGGTATCCCAATCAGCATCGTCGGCAGACACCGTGCGCGGATCGAGCTCCATCAGCGCGTCGTCGGCCCGGACTTCGCAGCCGGTTTCGAGCAACGCCGCGATCAGGTCGGCAGGCGCGGGATAATCCTGATCAATCAGCAACGTCTCTGCTGCGCCGCAAACGCCCGTGCGCCGCATCTTTGCGTTGACGATGATGGCGTTGGCCATCGCCGGGTCGGCGTCCTTGTGCACATAGATATGGTTTATACCGTCAAGATGCGCGAGCACCGGAACCCGCGCCTCGTCCTGCACCCGCGCGACCAGCGATTTGCCGCCGCGCGGGATGATCATGTCGATGGCACCCTGTGCGCGCAGCATCGCGCCGACCGCCGCGCGATCCTGCGTCGGCACCAGTTGGACGGCATCGGCAGGCAAGCCTGCGTCGACGATGCCCGACACCATCGCCTTGTGGATTGCCCGGTTGCTGTGCACCGCCTCGCTTCCGCCACGCAGGATGACCGCGTTCCCAGAGCGCAGACCAAGGGCGGCAGCATCCGCAGTTACATTGGGACGGCTTTCGTAGATAATACCCAAGACACCGATGGGGATGCGCACGCGGCGCATGACAAGGCCATTGGGTTGGGTGCGGCTGTCGATGATTTCGCCCACGGGATCATCCAGAACGGCTACCTGATCGATCGCATCGGCAACCGCGGCAAGACGGCCTTCATCCAGCTTCAGCCGGTCCAGCATCGCGGCCGAAAGACCTGCCTTTGCCCCCGCTTCCATATCCAGCGCGTTCGCCGCAATGATGCCTTGGCAATCCTGCCGCAGCGCCGCCGCCGCTGCCTTCAGCGCGGCAGCCTTGGTCGCGTCGGACGCCAACGCAAGCACCCTTGCTGCAGCGCGCGCCTTAGCCGTCATCTCGGCGATTAGCTGGTCCGGAATATGGTGCTCGGCAGTCATGGGGAAACCCGTAGAGAATCTGCGGAAAAATAGAAAGCAGCCTTGCCAAAAACGCTTTTACCAAAAGATTGCGAATCGGTCCGCCTGTAAATATCTGATTTCGTTAACTATTCTGAATTTCCGAATTTTTGCAAACAGTTTCATCCGGTCACAATTGGTCAAATTGGTAACGATTTCCACAACTCACCGTGTGACTCGCCCGATTCGTCACGACTCGCCCCCATCCGATTCGCTCGCACCCTCCAGACCTGCTACCGGCGCTGCACAAATAAAAAAATGGGGTGGGTCGTGTCGCTACAGACCAGATTGACTGGCTGGAAAAGCCAGATCGCTGGATGGTTTATTGACCGCGAATTTTTCATGCGGGCCAATGGCCAAGTCCGGTTTTTGAAGATTTCCGCACAACTGCAACGCCGCGTTGCAGGGGTGACCGCTTTTATCGTCGGCGCGTGGCTGATCGTCACGCTGGGCATGGCCGTGAACCAGGTCAGTGTGTCCATTGAACGGATGGCGCTGAACGAGAAAGAGGCCAAGGTCGAGTCCGCCGAGGAGCGCGTGGCCAACTACCGTGGTTCCATCGACGAGGTGACCAAGGACCTCGAGCGTCGCCAGAAAATGCTGGAAAGCCTGAGCGACCAGTATCTTGACGAAATTCCCGCAGCAGCCGCAACCGGCACCGAAGCGTCGGCCGAGGCCGACAAAACCGTCAAAACCATCAGCGCTCTCGTTCCCGAAGCCGCCGGTCTGGCCCGCATCGAAGCACGGCAGATCCGCTTTGCCGAATTGATGACAAAGGTCGCACAGGCCCGCACGCAAAAGGCCGAGGCCGCGATCCGCCAGTTCGGCCTTAACCCGGACATTTTAGCGCGGCAGGCCACCAGCGCACAGGGTGGTCCGTTCGAATCCTTCTTTGGCAGCTCCAAAAAGGATGTCCGCGATCCCCGCTTCACCAAGCTTGCGATGTCGCTTGGCCGGATGGACGCCATGGAGCGTGCACTGGCCGCTATCCCGACCTCCATGCCCGCGGCCGTCATGATGATGTCGAGCGGCTTTGGCTATCGCAGCGATCCGTTCATTGGCGCAGGCGCGATGCACAATGGCCTTGATTTCAAAGGCCCCATCGGGACGCCCATCTTGGCCGCCGCCGATGGCCGCATAACGCATGCAGGTTCGCAGGGTGGTTATGGAAATACGATCGAAATCACGCACGCTAATGGTTTGGTAACCCGTTATGCCCACTTGTCTGGATTTAACGTCAAGCTTGGCCAGAAGGTCGCGCGTGGCGCGCAAATCGCGCGGATGGGCAGCACAGGTCGTTCGACCGGCAGCCATCTGCATTTCGAGGTCCGCCTGAACGGTCAGGCAATTAACCCACGGAAGTTTTTGGAGGCTAACCCTGATGTTCTCGAAGTCCAAAGCGTCGCCGGAATCCGTGCAGACACCAGCACAAAGGAATAATGGCAGCGTGCGTAACAATTCTGGTCACACCTTTTCCATCATCGCGTCCGACGTCGAAATCGTCGGCAACCTCAACGCCCGTGTCGACCTGCATATCGACGGCAAGATCCAGGGCGATGTGACCTGCGGCAATATCGTCCAGGGCGAGGGCAGCATCATTGCAGGGAAGGTCATCGCCGAATCCGCGCGCCTGTCGGGCAGCGTGGAAGGATCGATCGAGGCCAATGACCTGGTGATTGAATCGACCGCCCGCATTACCGGCGATGTCGTCTACACCAACCTGACCATCGCACCCGGTGGCCAGATCGAAGGCAAGTTCCGGCACAAATCCTCCGGCGGTGCACCCAGCATCAGCCGCACGACCGTCGACATCAGCAAGGTCGCCGACCCGTTGATCCTGGGGACCGAGTCCAAAGTCGCTTAAACACAGCGGCATCGCATAAAAAGAGGCGGTCCTTTCGGCCGCCTTTTTTGTTGCCCGCCGTTCACGCCCCCGCGCCTCCCACCCCCCAAACAAAAATGGCCCGAACCATAGGGTCCGGGCCGTAAGTTGGATGTTCGCGGGAGGAACATCGTGAGGAGGCGGGGCGTAAAAGGAGAGGAGAGAACGCCCCGCCGCCAAGCTTTGAAACTCAATAATTGTAGGCGCGTTCTCCATGGCTGGAGAGGTCGAGACCTTCGCGTTCCGCTTCTTCGGTCGGACGCAGGCCGGTTGTGAACTTGAGGCCGTAGAAGAGAACAGCCGAGACGAGGCCGGTCCACAGAACCGTGGTGCCAACAGCCCACAGTTGCGAGATCAGCTGGTCAACCATCACATATTCGCCGGGAACGGCCGGAAAGACGGTGTAGTCGATCCAGCCCTGACCACCGAGTGCCGGATCGGCAACGATAGCGGTCCCGATGGCACCCACGATGCCGCCAATGCCGTGCACGCCGAAGACGTCGAGCGTGTCGTCATATTTCAGCTTGTTCTTCACGACCGCTACGAAGAGGTAGCAGACAGCCGATGCGACGAAGCCGAGAAGGATCGACGTCATAGGTGCCGCAAACCCGCTGGCCGGTGTAATCGCGACCAGACCTGCAACCGCACCTGTCACCGCGCCGAGAAGCGAAGGCTTGCCGTGGTGCAGTTGTTCGATGATGCACCAGGCGACAGCCGCTGCGGCGGTGGCGACAAAGGTGTTCATGAAGGCGAGGGCTGCGATACCGTTCGATTCAAGGTTCGAACCAGCGTTGAAACCGAACCAGCCCACCCAGAGAAGCGAAGCGCCGATCATGGTCATGGTCAGGCTGTGCGGAGGCGTAGCTTCCTTGCCAAAGCCCACGCGCTTGCCGATGATGAGGCAGCCGACCAGGCCAGCGATACCGGCGTTGATGTGGACAACGGTGCCGCCTGCGAAATCGAGCGCAGCTTTACCCCAGAGGAAACCTACATCCGTCGGTGCATCGACGAGGAAGTCGGGTCCAGCCCAGTACCACACCATGTGCGCGATCGGGAAATAGGCGAAAGTCAGCCACAACACCGTGAAGATCATCAGCGGCGTGAACTTGATACGCTCCGCAAAGGCTCCGACGATCAGCGCGGGCGTGATGCAGGCAAAGGTCATCTGGAAAATGACGAAGGCATATTCCGGAATATACACATTGTTGCTGAACGTCGCCGCGTAGGTCGTCGTGCTGACGCCTGCGAGAAACGCCTTGGAGAGGCCGCCGATGAACGGACCGCCGCTGGTGAAGGCAAGGCTATAGCCATAGGTTACCCAGACAAGCGCCGCGACCGAAACGATCATGAACACCTGCATCAGCAGGCTCAGCATATTCTTGGTACGCACAAGGCCACCGTAAAAGAGCGCAAGTGCAGGGATCGACATCAGCAGGACCAGCGCGGAGCTGATCAGCATCCATGTGGTGTCGCCCTTGTCGACCATCGTCGCCATCTGCTCGACTGTAGGAGCCTTGATGGGACCTTCGGCAACTGCGGCAGTCGCTGCCGCGGCACCCTCGGCTACTGCTTCGGCAGCCTCCTGTGCAAAGGCGGGCAGAGCAGCGAACAATGTCGCCCCCGCCGCGCCTATGAATTTGAGTGTTTTGGACATTTTATGGTTCCCCTAGCTTGATAGTGTCGCGTCAGAGCGCGGTTTCGTTAGTGTCGCCGGTCCGGATGCGTAACGCACCGGCAAGCTCGAATTCGAAAATCTTGCCATCGCCAATTGCGCCGGTTTCGGCGGCATGCTGGATGGCTTCGATCACCGCAGGTGCCTGATCGGTTGCACAGGCAATCTCGATCTTCACCTTGGGTACCATGTTGGTTTCATATTCCGCGCCGCGGTAGATTTCGGTCTGGCCCTTTTGACGGCCAAAGCCTTTGACCTCGGTCACTGTCATGCCCGACACACCAAGCGCGGTCAGCGCTTCGCGGACCGGGTCAAGCTTGTGCGGCTTTATCACTGCTATAATATATTTCATGCACACCCCCGTTGGTTGTGCAGTGCAATATGCAAACGCCGTGCCAGAATCGTAGAGTCGCGGAATCGGTTGGTTTTGCGTCCGGACTCGCCCTGAATCAAACCGGGAACATGTTAACACTTGCTTAAATATTGAGCAGCAGCATTTGACTGCCTAAATATTGAGCAGCATTAGCCTATGTGCAGTGCCGCCCAAACGGGCAGATGGTCCGATGCCTGTTTGGAGAGCGGCGAGACATGACAACCCGCCTCTGTCACCTGAATATCATGGCTCACGACGATCCGGTCCAGCCGCGCCACGGGGCGGGCCGTGTGGAAGCTTTTGGGGGTTTGAACCAGACGATGGTGATGAAAGGCCAGCTCGCTCAAGGCACCGCTGTCCGACCATTGGTTGAAATCGCCCATCATGACCGTGGGCATAAGCCGGGGACAGGCATCAATCGCGGCCAGCAGTGCCCGTACCTGCTTGCGCCGCCAAAGCCCCGAAAGGTCGAGATGGACGCCAATGACGCGCAAGGAATGACCCGCAACCGACAGCTCCGCCATCACCGCTCCGCGAGGTTCGAGGGTCGGCATTTCGATGGGCTCCGCGCGCCGCACTTCGATCCCCTTGCGGACCAATATGGCGTTGCCGTGCCAGCCGATGGCAGCCGGACGAAAGTGCAGGGGCACCGGCATCCACGATGTTTCCGCCTCCAGCATGGCCAGGGGAAGCGCGCTGACCCGCGCACCGAAACGGCGGTCCACTTCCTGCAAAGTAATGATGTCCGCGTCGATCTCGTTCAGCACGCTGATGATGCGCGCCGGATTGCGGCGTTGGTCCAACCCAACCGCCTTGCGTATATTATAGGTCGCCACCTTGATCGCATGGCTCATGCGCTGTCCGCCCCGCGCAGGATCATTTCGGCCTCGTCCCGCTCATCCTCGTGCACCATCAGGCGGACCGGGATGGCGAATGCGGCGCTGTCGGCAATATTCATTCCGGCATCAAAGGTGACCGCGAGCAACCCGTGGGATTCGAGAAGTGTGCGGGCGATTTCCGCCTCTATGCCGTTTGGATAACGGGCGAGTTCGACCAGTGACATGCCCCGGGCTAGTTTACTGGGCCGAAATAGCGATCGGTCGGTCGGGTCGGCAATCCGTCTATGCTCTTTGTCCGGCCTTTGGTTTTAGTCATCCACGCGTCCGGATCGGCCTGGGCATGATATTTGGTCAGGGTATCGCGCTCCCGCTCCAGCGTCATGAACGGGACGCCCCAGCCGCAACTGCTTTGGACGCTTTCCACGTCGATCACAAAAATCTGTCGCGTGCCGGGCAGGATGGTGAAATGGGCGGCAAGCGCTTCCCATTCGTCATCCTGTGGCAAGACGGGCCGACCACGACCATAGATCCGCAAGATCAACGCGGGCCGGTCAAAGTCGCAGAACATGATGGTGATGCGTCCATCCGCCGCCAGATGGGCATGCGTCTCATTCCCGGAACCGCCCAAATCCAGATAGGCAACCCGCGTCGGCGACAGCACGCGGAAGCTGTCATATCCTTTCGGGGACAAATTGATGCGGCCATCGGCGGCAGCAGTTGCCGTAAAGAATATCGGTTGCTTGCCGATCATCTCGACATGCTTGGTGGTCAGGGCATCGGTAAATTCGGACATATTGCCATTTTGACGCAATTACCGATGCAGCGCAACCTAACAGGACGAACCGGGGATCGGAATTCCCAGCGGTCCCTTGCACGCCTTGGGCTTGCGCGCGGGCTGGCCTTCCTCTCCGCCGCCAGCGCCCATGGAACCCATTCCGGTCATGAAGCTGGCAAAGGCCCGGAAACGGACCTTGGCGGTCCAGTCGATATTCCACACCGCCTTGGGATCGGCCGGTTTGGGCGGGAAGGAGAAATTCTCCTCGGGACCAAAGGCATTCATGCTGCCAAACATCATGCCGCCCGCCGCCGCCTTGGCTTCGGCAGGGATTGAACAGGTTGTCTGTGTGGGCGGCAGGATGTTCTTTGCGGCAATCTGCCGCTGCACTTCGGCCGGGGATAACCAGTCCATGCCGGTGCCCCCATCCTTGCTGCTGGCCGATGTCCACATGACCAGATCGCCGCCCTGCCCCGCACGTTCCATTCCGCCCATGGCCCAGGCGGCATAGCCGGTTGCGGTGGGGACGCTGTTCCATTTGAGCAGGATCGCACCCAATTGTTCCGACGGATTGACCTTCAGCGAGGCCATATAGTCGTTCATCAGCGCGAATTTGATTTCAGGCGTGTAGGCGCTGGCCACCCGATGTTCGCCGCGCAACGACGAACCCGACTTGGGTTGCTTGGCATTTTGCCCATTGGGCCACCAGGCGGCATTTGCATCGCGCGCTGCTGCGGCGGCCTGCATACCCCGCATCTGGGCGGGCATATTTGCGGGCATCTGCGCCGTCGGCAATTTTGCGAAATCGATGATGAAGGGCTGCCCCTTGGGCGCCTTGGTGTAGCAGCCCCAGAACATCAGCAAACGGCCCTTCGGCTTTTCCATGCCGCGCGGATCATAATCGCGGTCGGTCTTCGACGGCTTGCCCGGCGCATCGCCGACCAGCGGCACCGACTTGCCCATCTTGGCGGCAGGCAGGAAGAAATGATCGGCCCTTTCCGGCTGCTGCGGCGAAGGCGTCGCGGACGTCAATTTGAGCTCCAGCATATAATTGTCGCCGCCACCGCCCATCAGTCCGCCAAGACCGCCGCCCATCATGGCACCCATGCCCATGCCGGACATGGTCGACACATCCATGCTATATTGCGCCTTGGGACCTGTTGTTTTCTGGGCCGAGCCGGGGACCGTTGCCAGAACAGCGGCGACCGCCGCCAATGAGGCATATCGTGATATTGAACGCATGTTTCCACTCCTGGGTTTCCGGACCTGTTAGCCCGGTCAAACATGCGACCCGATTCTTCTTGCCTGCTAACTATATGCCTGTCGAAAAACGAAGCAAGCCTCTTACCCCGCAGTGCCTCCGACCGTCAGCGCGCTGACCAGCGTCGTCGGTTGCCCGACGCCCGCAGGGACGCTTTGACCCGCCTTGCCGCAAATGCCAACGCCTTCGTCCAGCGCCATATCATTACCGATGCCGGTCACATTGTTGAGCGCGGTGAAACCATCGCCAATCAACGTTGCGCCCTTGATCGGATCGCCCAGCTTTCCGTCCTTGACCAGATAAGCCTCGGTGCAGCTGAACACGAATTTGCCCGACACAATATCGACCTGCCCGCCGCCAAAGCTTTTGGCGAAGATGCCGTTTTTGACGCGGCTCAAAAGCTCGGCGGGATCATCATTTCCACCCCGCATGAAGGTATTTGTCATGCGCGGCATTGGCGCATGGGCGTAGCTTTCGCGGCGGCCATTGCCGGTCGGCTCCACACCCATCAGGCGCGCGTTCATGCGGTCCTGCATATAGGCGCGCAAAATGCCATCTTCGATCAGGACATTTTCCTGCGTCGGCGTGCCTTCATCGTCAATCGAGAGCGACCCGCGCCGGTTCAGCATCGTGCCGTCGTCGACGACTGTGACGCCCGGCGCAGCGACGCGCTGGCCGATCTTGCCCGAAAACACCGACGAGCCCTTGCGGTTGAAATCGCCTTCCAGACCATGGCCCACCGCCTCGTGCAGCAGGACGCCGGGCCAGCCTGGTCCAAGCAGGACGGTCATCTCGCCCGCAGGAGCCGCAACCGACCGCAAATTGGTGAGCGCCTGCGCCAAAGCCTCGTCAATGGCATGCTCCCATTCATGGTCTTCAAACAGCTTGTCGTACAGATAGCGACCGCCAAAACCGTAATTGCCGCTTTCGCGCCGGTCGCCATCCTGCGCGACGATAGAGACGTTCAGCCGCACAAGCGGGCGCACATCGGTGGCGATGAAGCCATCGGCGCGCACGATCTCGACCACGGTCCAGCTGCCCGACAGACTGACGCTGACTTGGGCGACACGGGGATCGCGGGCGCGGGCGGCGGCATCGATTTTCTGGCAGAGCGCGACCTTCTGCGCAAAGGGCACCAGTTCCAGCGGATTGCCGTCGGTATAAAGATGCCGGTTATTCTTGCGCGGCGGGGCGGCAGGTTGATCCTTGGCGGGGTCAAGCAGCTTCAATGTTTCGCCCGCACGCCGGATGGCGGCCTCGCTCATATCATTGGCATGGCTGAACCCTGTCATCTCGCCCGAAACACCGCGCAGGCCGAAACCCGAGCCGGTGGAATAATCCGCCATTTTCAGACGGCCATCGTCAAAACCGAAACTTTCGGTCGCGCTATATTGCAGATAGAGCTCGCCATCATCGCAGGCCTTGAGCGCCTCGCGCGTCAAACGCTGGGCCGCATCGGGGTCAAGCAGGCCGGGTTGATACAGATAGGAACGGGGATCGGTATAAGTCATGCCCCCTATATGGAGAAGCAATGCTGGCGCGAAAAGGTCTAAATCAAAACAAGTTGGTTTGCGGTCGACCCCGCATGCCCTTCCCTCTGCAATCAACCCTGCTAAAGCGACGGCGATGAAAAGCCGATTCCAGTTTTCGATTTCCGCCACCAGCGGCAAGGCCCGCACCGGGACCATCCAGATGATGCGCGGCGAAATCCGCACGCCTGCCTTCATGCCCGTGGGCACCGCCGCGACCGTCAAGGCCATGCGCCCTGCCGAAGTCCGCGCGACGGGGGCCGACATCATTTTGGGCAACACCTATCATCTGATGCTGCGCCCGGGGGCCGAGCGCGTCGCGCGGCTGGGCGGGCTGCACAAATTTTCCGGCTGGGACCGGCCGATCCTGACCGACAGTGGCGGCTATCAGGTGATGAGCCTGTCGGCCTTGCGCAAGATAACCGAAGAGGGCGTTTCCTTTTCCAGCCATCTCGACGGGTCGAAGCATATGCTGTCGCCCGAACGCTCGATGGAAATCCAGCGCTTGCTGGGCTCCGACATCGTCATGGCCTTTGACGAATGCCCCGCAAACGGCGTCAGCCGCGACGAGGCGATCAAGTCCATGGAATTGTCGATGCGCTGGGCAAAGCGGTCGCGCGATGCCTTTGATGCGGGCGGCGCCCATGCCGAACAGGCCGCCTTGTTCGGCATCCAGCAAGGCTCGCTCGACGAAGAATTGCGCAAGCGGTCTGCCGACGCGCTGATCGATATCGGTTTTGACGGCTATGCCGTGGGCGGCCTTGCCGTGGGCGAGGGACAGGAGGCAATGTTCGGATGCCTGGACTATGCCCCCGACCAACTGCCCGCCGACCGGCCACGCTATTTGATGGGCGTGGGAAAGCCCGACGATCTGGTCGGCGCGGTCGAACGCGGGATCGACATGTTCGACTGCGTCCTGCCCACCCGCAGCGGACGCAACGGCCAGGCCTTCACCCATTCGGGACCCATCAACATCCGCAACGCCAAATTTGCGGAAGACCAAGGCCCGATTGACGAGCGCTGCACCTGCCCCGTCTGCGCCACATGGACGCGGGCCTATGTCCACCATCTGATCCGGTCCGGCGAGATATTGGGCGCGATGCTGATGACGCAGCATAATCTGCATTATTACCAGATGCTGATGGCCGATATGCGCGCCGCCATTGCCGACGACCGTTTTGCCGCCTTTGCCTCCGATTTCCGGCGAGACTATCTGAAGACATGAACGCCATCCGCAACGCCATCGCCCGCGCGTCCGCCAACAGCCCGTTCCTCGCAGGGTTGATGGAACGCAATCCCGATTTGATGGCATTGGTCGAAGCAGGCGACCTCGACGCCGCGTTAAACAGCGCCTTGGCGCGCCAGTCGGATACGGTCGGCTCGGCTCTCCGGCGGCAGCGGCAGGGTGTGGCGCTGGTGACGGCGCTTGCCGACCTTGCCGGACTATGGGACCTGACCCGCGTCACCCGCATCCTTTCGGATTTCGCCGACCATGCGCTCGACCAGGCCATCGCCGCAGCCATTGAGGAACGCGTGCCCGGGGCACCTAATCAGGGTTTTGCCGTCATCGCGCTGGGCAAGCATGGCGGGCGGGAGCTGAACTATTCGTCCGACATCGACCCCATTTTCCTGTTCGACCCGCAGACGCTGCCCCACCGCGAACGCGATGATGTGGCCGAGGCTGCGGTCCGCTATGGTCGGCGCGTCATCGAACTGCTGTCGGCGCTGGATGCCGATGGCTATGTCTTCCGCGTCGACATGCGCCTGCGCCCCTCGCCCGAGGTCAGCCCCATCGTCCTGCCGGTCGAGGCCGCGATCAGCTATTATGAATCGAGCGCGCTCGCATGGGAGCAGGCCGCTTTCATCCGCTCGCGCGTCTGCGCGGGCGACCGGCCGCTCGGCGATTATTTCCTCAACGCCATTCAGCCCTTCATCTGGCGCAAGTCGCTCGATTTCGGGCAGCTCAGGAACATCACCGCGATGACCGCGCAGATCCGCGACCATTATGCCAAGGGGCAGAAAATCGGTCTCGGCTATGATCTGAAGCGCGGACATGGCGGCATACGAGAATGCGAATTTTTCGCCCAGGCGCACCAGTTGATCCATGGCGGCCGCGACGTCGCGCTGCGCAATCCCGACACGCGCGAGGCCCTCGCTGCGCTTGCAAGTGCCGGCTGGATCAAGCCGGAGGAATCGGACACGCTGGGCGCGGCCTATGAGCAGTTGCGGATATTCGAACATCGCCTGCAAATGCACAGCGACCGGCAAACGCACAGCGTCCCCGACAATCGCGACACCGCCGATGCCGTTGCGCGGCTGCACGGGCTTGCCGATGCCGACGCGCTGATCGAGATCATCCGGCCCATCTCGACATCGGTGGCCGCCATCTATGACCGGATGGTGGACGCCAGCGGCAGCGAAGGACCGCGCATGGCCGAAGACGGCCTGCCGCTGGAGGAACAGCTCGCCGATCTGGGCTATGCCGACCCGGCCGCAGTGATGCAGCGCATGACCCGCTGGCGCAGCGGCAATATCCGCGCGATCCGCAGCCCGTCGGCCCGCGACGCGTTCGAGGCCGTGCTGCCCGCCTTGCTGAAGGCGCTGGCCACCGCGCCCGATTCCGACCGCGCGATTGCCCGCTTCGACAATATGATCGAGGCGATGCCGAGCGCGATCAACGTGTTCCGCCTGCTGGAGGCGCGGCCCGGACTGCTGCAACTGGTGGCCGATATTTTGAGCTATGCCCCCACGCTGGCGGACGACCTCGGGCGGCAGAGCCGCTATCTCGACGCGCTGATCGACACCAGCGCCATGGATTTGCCGGGCGATGTGTCCCGGCTTCTCGTCGCGATGAAGCGCCGGATCGGGACCGCCGATTATCAATCCACCCTCGACATCGTCCGCGACTATGTCGGCGAAAAGCGCTTCGCTCTGGGCGTGCAGCTGATTGAAGGGCGCAACGACGCGCTCGATATCGCGCGCAGCTATGCCCATCTGGCCGAGGCGGCGTTGCAGACACTGACCGCCGCCACCGTGGCCGAGTTTGAAAAGGCGCATGGCAAGGTTCCGGACAGCGAGCTTGTCATCCTCGCGCTCGGACGGCTTGGCGGTGAGGCGTTGACCCACGCGTCGGACCTCGATCTGATCCTACTCTTCACCGGCGACCATCTCGCCGAATCCGATGGCGCGCGGCCCTTGGGCGCCACCCAATATTATAACCGGCTGGCGCAGCGCGTCATCGCATCGCTGAGCGTGCCGACCGCTTCGGGGGCGCTGTATGAAGTCGACACGCGCCTGCGGCCCTCGGGCGCCGACGGTTTGCTCTGCGCTTCGGTCAAAAGCTTCGGCCAGTATCAGCGGGAAAATGCATGGACGTGGGAGCATATGGCGCTGACCCGTGCGCGGTTGCTCTTCGGTTCGGATACCGCGTGCGACGAAGTGCGGGGCATCATTGCCGATGTCCTGAACGCCGGACGCGATGTCGACAAGACCCGGACCGAAATCGCCGACATGCGCAAGGACATGGCCGCCCATAAGCCGCCAAAAGGCGAGCTGGATGTCAAGCTGCTGCCCGGCGGACTCGTTGATATGGAGTTCATCATCCATATGCTGCAGCTCACGCGGCATGAAGGACTTGTGCCGCAACTGGGGCCCGCCATCGATACGCTGGTGCGCGCCGGACATTTGCCCGCCGATTTTGCGCAGGCCTATGCGCTTTTGGGACGCTTGCTGGTGATGGTCCGGCTGGTAGCGCCTGACTGCGCCGTCCCGCCCGCTGCGGCGCAAAGCCTGATCGCCCAGAGTCTGGGCTATGCCGACTGGAATGCCCTGACCGCCGCGATTAGGGATTATCGCGGGGTTGTCACGGTCGAATGGGAACGCCTATTTGGCCCACGTAATTTTTAAAGGATGCCGAAAATGACCGATGTGAACGATACGCTTCCCGATGTAACCGTGCTCGACAGCGCCGGAACTGCCGTCAACCTTGCGGCGCTCAAGGGGCCGTTGGTGCTCTATTTCTATCCCAAGGCCGATACGCCGGGATGCACCAACGAGGCAAAAGACTTTACCGCGCTGGCCACCGAATTCGCGGCTTTGGGCTGCCCGGTTTATGGCATGTCGAAAGACAAGCCCGCAAAGCTCGCCAAATTCGCCGCCAAATATGACCTGAATGTCACGCTGCTGTCGGACGAAGCCAGCGACGCCACCGAAAAGATGGGCGCATGGGTCGAAAAATCGATGTACGGCAAAAGCTATATGGGCATTGACCGGTCGACCTATCTGGTCGGCAAGGACGGCAAGGTGAAGCAGGTCTGGCGCAAGGTGAAGGTGAAGGATCACGCCGCCGAAGTGCTCGCCGCGGCAAAGGCGCTTGGGTGAACGCACCAATCGCCAATCCTGTTACCCTCGGCCAAGCGTGCCAATCCGTCCTCCTGACCGCTGATCCCCATGCCAAGGTGATGGCGGCGCGGGCGGCGGCGCGGCAGTGGCGGCTGGGGCGATTGGCGCACCGCTTCGATGTGCCAATGCCCGATGTCCCGGCGCGTCCCGAACATCCGCAGCTTCTGGCACCCGGCCGGATGCCCAAAAGACGCAAGGGCGGGACCGAGGCCAACCGCATCGCCCTGTTGCACGCGCTGGCCCATATCGAATTTGTCGCTATCGATCTGGCCTTCGATCTGGTCGGCCGATTTGGCGGCCAATTTCCCGCGGCCTTTGCCGACGACTGGATGAAGGTCGGTGCGGATGAGGCCATGCACTTTGTTTTGCTCGACCGGCGGCTGCGGCAATTGGGCAGTTTCTATGGCGCACATCCGGCGCATGATGGCCTTTGGGAATCAGCCTACGAGACACGCCATGATGCCCTCGCACGGCTTGCCGTTGTGCCGATGGTATTGGAAGCGCGCGGCCTCGATGTGACGCCTGCGACCATCGCACGATTCGAATCGGCGGGTGATTCGGTGTCCGCAAAAATCCTGAATCGCATTTATAATGACGAGATTTCCCACGTTTTTGCGGGAACAAAATGGTTTGAGACGGGTTGTTCCGAGCGTCGAATCCTACCAAAAGATTACTGGAAACTGCTGGTAAACCGTCACTTTCGTGGGTCCGTTAAGCCCCCGTTCAACGACTCAGCGCGTTTGAGCGCCGGTTTATCCCGCGATTATTATGCATAGGTTGCATTGCCCGGAACTCTCCGTCACCAATCCTTCACATAAGGGGTGGGCAGAAAAACTGCCTTGGTGAAACTTCGGGGCTGCGCAAAAGCGCGGGTCGCAACATAAGGTACTTAAACACTATGGTACGCAGCGCTTTGGCCAATGGCCAATCACTGACCTTCAAAGTTGTTTCCGCGCTTGGCATCCTGGTCGCCGCTTCGGCAATGACCCCCGCTTACGCAAATTCGGCAGCCGCTTCCGACACCTTCCGGGTAAAGCCAGAAGATCTGAAAGCCAACCAGACTGCTCTTGGAACATCCGATCCTGAATTCCGCGCTCTCAACGATAGCTGGGGCCGCATCGTTGGCGCCTCGACCAAGGTCGAAGTTGCCGTACCTTCTATCAACCCTGTTGAAGCCATGAAATTCTCGAGCGGTTTCGGTTACCGGAACGCTCCGACACGCGGCGCAAGCCGTAACCACAAGGGCATTGATATTCCCGGTCCCGTGGGTACCCCCATTTATGCGACCGCCGATGGCACCATCGGTCGCGCGCAGTGGGTCAGCGGCTACGGCAAATATGTCGAAATCAACCACGGCAATGCCGTTCAGACACGCTACGGCCATTTGTCGGCGATGAACGTGACGCCGGGTCAGCGCATCCGCAAGGGTGACATTCTGGGTTATATGGGCTCCACGGGTCGCTCCACCGGCAGCCATCTGCACTATGAAGTGCGTATCGCTGGCGAAGCCATCAATCCTACCGCCTTCCTGTCGCCACAGACAGTCGACCAGGCGAAATCAAACATCTTGCTTGCCAGCAAAACAACTGATAGCAAAGCCATAGGCGGGCCAGCTGAAGACGAGTAAGCTTACCGGCTAAACGCATCACCTTTGGGAGAGGGTGTAAATTTGGGGGCTGGCAAAGGAAACTCTGCCGCCCCTTTTCTTTATCTGCTGCACAGCCTACATGGGGTGTATGTCTGAAACTCCCGCCATATCCATGACCGATAACGCCGCCCGCCGGGTTGCGGAAATTGCCGTCAAGCTGGGCAAGCCGCCGATCTTGCGCTTGTCTGTCGAGGGCGGCGGCTGTTCGGGCTTCCAATATCGCTTCGGCTTGGCCGAAAGCGTCGAGGCCGATGACATCCGGGCCGACGGAACCGGCGCGTCGCTGGTGGTGGATCCCGTCAGCCTCGATCTGGTGCGTGGATCGGCAATCGACTTTGTCGAATCGCTCGGCGGCAAGTCCTTCCAGGTCACCAACCCGCAGGCCCAGGCCGGGTGCGGCTGCGGTTCCAGCTTTTCGGTTTAGAAATTCCGCTGCGGTGCAGGACCGCATGCAAAATTTCAATTCATCCCAGATGTGCTCTGGCGCTTCGGACCAACTGCGCTAAAACGGGCTATGCGTATCGCGACTTACAACATCAATGGTGTCAAAGCCCGGCTGCCGCGTTTGCTGGAGTGGCTGGACGAAACCAAACCCGACATTGCCTGCCTGCAAGAGGTGAAGTCGCAAGATGACGGCTTTCCGGTCGGCGAATTTGAACGCGCAGGCTATGGCGCGATCTGGCACGGGCAGAAATCCTTTAACGGCGTTGCCATTCTCGCCCGCAATGCGCAGCCTGTCGAGGCGCAGCGGACACTGCCCGGCGATCCCGAGGACGAGCATGCCCGCTATCTGGAGGCGAATGTCTTTGGGGTGCGCGTCGCCAGCATCTATTTGCCCAACGGCAATCCGCAGCCGGGACCGAAGTTCGACTATAAGCTGAAATGGATGCAGCGCCTGCGGGCGCGCGCAGCCGAACTGATGGCGGCGGAGATACCGGCCGTTCTGGCGGGCGACTATAATGTCATTCCGACGCCGAAGGATATCTGGTCAGCCTCTGCCATGCTCGACGATGCCCTGCGCCAGCCCGAGAGCATTGCGGCCTACCGGACCTTGCTGGCCGAAGGGTGGACCGACGCGCTGGCCACGCATTATCCGCAAGGGGGGGTGTGGACCTATTGGGATTTTCAGGCCGGCGCATGGCAACGTGACCATGGCTTCCGCATCGACCATCTGTTGCTCAGCCCGTTGCTGGCCGACCGGTTGGTCGCCTGCGGCGTCGACAAAGACCATCGTGGCCGCGAAAAGGCGAGCGACCACGCGCCAACATGGATCGAACTGGCGGCATAAAAAATTTGTTGTAGCAGTCGCTACATTTTGTTAGACAGCATCCGACCGGCGGAAGGATGCCTCTTGTGATTCATAGCCAGCCCAATCGTATCGGATTAACATCGCGGCAGACGCTGTTGCTGGTTGTCGCGGGCGCATCGCTCTGGTTTCTTGCCGCTGTGCTTCTGCGCATTATCGCGCCGATGGGCGCCCTTGAAGGGACGATGCGCGGCGTCAGCTATGCGTTGGTTATCCCCGGGACCTATCCCTTTGTTCTGCTCACCAAATGGCTTGTCGCCCTGCGCGACGACCAGATGGCTATAGGGATCGCCGTTGCGACGACGACCGCGCTGCTCATCGATGGCATCGTCGTGGCGTGGTTCCCTGCTGTCTATGGCGGACATCTGCCGCAGGTGACGAACTGTGCCGCGATCATCCTGTGGGGCGCTGGTGTTGCGCTTTTGCTCGGTTTTTTCATGAATAAGGGAGAGTAGGAATGCCGCTGTTTCGCTTGTTGCTTTTGACGATCATTGCCGTTGTCGGCGTCTACACCGTCATCGTTGTGTCCAACCATGGACTAGGCCTCTTGCCGATCTTCTTCGGCGATATCGCCAAGATGGAATGGCCCGGCCAGTTCAATATGGACTTTTTCGCTTTCCTGACGCTTGGCGCAACATGGGTCATGTGGCGGCACCATTTCTCGCTTGCCGGCATCGCACTCGGCTTCTGCGTATTCGCAGGCGGCGCGCCGTATCTCAGCACCTATCTGCTGGTGGCGAGCTTTCAGGCGAATGGCGATGCCAAGGAAATATTGCTCGGAAAGAAGCGGGCCGCTGCCTGAGTTCACACCGCCTTGGCGTTGATGTCATCCAGCCCAAGGCTTTTCAGCAAGAGCATGCCTTCAATCGTGACGAGCAACCGCGCCGCATCGACGTCGCGCTGCTCTTCGCTTTCGGACAGAAGCTGCGCCTTGCCCCATTCGTAAAAGCCGCGGCCGATCTGTTCCCCGACCGCACGGAAATAGGCATCGCCCATCGCCGCGCGCGATGCGACCTCCAGCCAGATCCGCATATAGGGCCATAATTCCTCCACGAAGAGAATGGCGGCAAATTGTTTGCGCAGCACGTCCACGGGCAAAAGTTCGGGGGCAACCCGATCGCCCAATTTCAGAACCAGCCGTGCGGAGATTTCCTCCAGCACAGCAGTAATGATCTCCGCCTTGTCTGCAAAATAATAGAGTAGCATTCTGTCGCTCGTCCCCGCCGCCTTTGCCAGCGGGCGCAGGCTCGACGCCGACAGCCCTTCGGCCAGGACATGGTCGGTAAGGCGCTGGATGATGTCCTGGCGGCGGGATTCAACTTTTGGCACGGCCACATCATAAGGCGCGGGCAACAAACCCCGCAAGCGCATTTAAGCAGCCCCCCAAAGGTGTGCCGCACAAATAGTTGCCGCCGCCGCTGCGCCGATATGGACAGCGGCGGCGGTTATGCCTATCGGCTGGTCATGTCGATTCAGCCATCAGATTCCATCCTCATCATCGATTTCGGGTCGCAAGTGACCCAGCTCATAGCCCGCCGCGTGCGCGAGGCCGGGGTCTATAGCGAAATCGCCCCCTTCAACGCGGCGCAGGCGGCTTTTGAGCGGATGCAGCCCAAGGGCATCATCCTGTCGGGCGGCCCTGCCTCTACCACCGAGGCCGGCTCCCCCCGCGCACCGCAATGCGTCTTTGACAGCGGCCTTCCCATCTTGGGCATCTGCTATGGCCAGCAGACGATGATGATGCAGCTCGGTGGCCATGTGACGGGCGGCGAAGGCGGCGAATTTGGCCGCGCCTTTATCGAGGTTGAAAAGCCCTGCACCCTGTTCGACGGCGTCTGGGGCGAGGGCGAAAAGCATCAGGTGTGGATGAGCCATGGCGACAAGGTCACAAGCCTTGCCCCCGGCTTCGAAGTCGTCGCCACCAGCGATGGCGCACCCTATGCCTTCATCGCCGACGAGGCACGGCGCTATTATGGCATCCAGTTCCACCCCGAGGTGGTGCACACCCCCGATGGCGCAAAGCTGATTTCCAACTTCGTGCACAAGGTCTGCGGCCTTGCCGGCGACTGGACCATGGCCGAATTCCGCGCCACCAAGATCGCCGAGATCCGCGCGCAGGTCGGCTCCGGCCGCGTCATTTGCGGCCTGTCGGGGGGCGTCGATTCCTCGGTCGCCGCGATCCTGATCCACGAAGCCATCGGTGCGCAGCTGACCTGCGTGTTCGTCGATCATGGCCTGCTGCGCATGAACGAGCGCGAGCAGGTCGAAACGCTGTTCCGTGACCATTATAATATCCCGCTGGTCGTCGTCGATGCCGAAGCGCGCTTCATGGCGGGCCTTGCGGGCGTCACCGATCCTGAAAAGAAACGCAAGTTCATCGGCGCGGAATTCATCAACGTGTTTGAAGAAGAAGCGAAGAGAATCGGCGGCGCAGACTTCCTTGCGCAGGGCACGCTCTACCCCGATGTGATCGAGAGCGTCAGCTTCACCGGCGGACCGTCGGTGACGATCAAGAGCCATCACAATGTCGGCGGCCTGCCCGCGCGCATGAATATGCAGCTGGTCGAACCCTTGCGCGAATTGTTCAAGGATGAAGTCCGCGCATTGGGCCGCGAACTCGGCCTCAACGACCAGTTTGTCGGCCGCCATCCCTTCCCCGGCCCCGGCCTCGCGATCCGCATTCCGGGCGAAGTGACCAAGGAACGCTGCGACATCCTGCGCAAGGCCGACGCGGTCTACCTCGAAGAAATCCGCAACGCAGGATTGTACGACGCCATCTGGCAGGCTTTCGCCGTATTGCTGCCCGTCCGCACCGTCGGCGTGATGGGCGACGGGCGGACCTATGACAATGTCTGCGCCTTGCGCGCCGTTACCAGCACCGACGGCATGACCGCCGACATCTACCCGTTCGACAGCGCCTTTTTGAGCCGCGTGTCCACGCGCATCATTAACGAGGTCAAGGGCATCAACCGCGTCGTCTATGACTATACGTCAAAGCCCCCGGGCACGATCGAATGGGAATGATGGCGGCATGACGCGCATCGATGGCGCGATATCCGGCGGATGCCAATGCGGCGCGGTGCGCTATCATGCGACGGCGGTGCTCGACACATCGCACATCTGCCATTGCCGGATGTGCCAGAAAGCGGTGGGCAATTTCTTCGCCGCGTTGATCGGCATCCCGCGCGATGCCTTTGCATGGACACGCGGGACGCCCGCCCTTTTCCAAAGCTCCGATCCCGTCACCCGCGGATTTTGCGCCGTATGCGGGACGCCGCTGCTCTATGACTATGCGACGAGCGCGCATCTGAATGTCACCACCGGATCGCTCGACAACCCCGCCGCCTTCCCGCCGCGGGTGCAATTCGGCGCGGAGGGACGGATGCCCTGGTTTGGCGACCTGTGCACCCTGGCAGACGAAGGCAGCACCGAAGATACCATGGCCGAATATGTCGGCGAAATCCGCGCCAGCAATCACCAGCATCCCGACCATGACACCGACCATTGGCCAAGCTGATGCCGCGCACGCCCGATCTTTCCGCCAGCCAGCTGAGCGAGGTCATCGAGATGGCGCTGTCCGACCATGTCGGCTTTTCGCCGATCGAACAACAGCATGGCGTCTCGCCCGATCAGGTCAAAGCCATCATGCGGTCACATCTGAAACCGGGAAGTTACAAAAGCTGGCGCAAGCGTGTGCGCGAATTTGGCGACCGGAGGGAGCATTATAAATGACACCAACTGCAAAAATCCTGCTGCTCGGGTCGGGTGAACTCGGCCGCGAATTTGTTATCGCCGCCAAACGGCTCGGCTGCCATGTCATCGCCTGCGACAGCTATGCCGCGGCCCCTGCGATGCAGGTCGCGGACCAGTGCGAAATATTCTCCATGCTCGATGCCGCCGCGCTGGGTGCCGCGATTGAAAAGCACCAGCCCGATTTCATCGTCCCCGAAATCGAGGCCATCCGGACCGAGATATTGGCGGATTATGAAGGCAAGGGCTTCACCGTCGTGCCCTCGGCCCGCGCCGCCCAGCTGACGATGAACCGCGACGCCATCCGCGATCTGGCCGCATCGGAACTGGGCCTCACCACATCGCGCTATCTCTATGCCGAAAGCCGGGAGGAACTGCACGCCGCCGTTGCCGAGCTTGGCCTTCCGCTTGTCGTCAAGCCCGTCATGTCCTCGTCGGGCAAGGGCCAGAGCACGATGCGCAGCGAAGCCGATATTGACGCCTCCTGGGACTATGCCGCCGCCGGCATGCGCGGCGACCGGCTGCGCGTGATTGCCGAACAATTTATCGATTTCGATTATGAAATCACCCTGCTGACGATCCGCGCGCGCGACGGCGTCCATTTCTGCCCGCCCATCGGCCACCGGCAGGAACGCGGCGACTATCGCGAAAGCTGGCAACCAACCGCCATGTCGGCGGCGGCGTTGCAGGCGGCACAGGACATGGCGGCCAAGGTCGTCGATGCTCTGGGCGGCTACGGCCTGTTCGGCGTGGAGTTTTTCGTCAAGGGCGACAGCGTCATCTTCTCCGAACTGAGCCCGCGGCCGCACGACACCGGCATGGTGACGCTGGTGTCGCAGACATTGAACGAATTCGATCTGCACATCCGCGCCATATTGGGCCTGCCCATCCCTGAAATCACCCTGCTCGGCGCGTCGGCCAGTGCCGTCGTCCTCGCCGACCGCGACTGCAGCGATTTCAGCATCACCGGCCTCGCCGAAGCACTGGCACTGGCCACCCCCGACACCCATGTCGACGCCCGCATCTTCAGCAAACCGGTAACCCGCCCCTACCGCCGCATGGGCGTAACGCTCGCACGGGTGACCGACGGCGACACCGACAAAGCCCGCGCCGTCGCGGTGGCTGCGGCGGGTAAGATTGTGATCGACTATGGGGCGGCGGGGTGACGATCAACGTCGAGCCCCTCACCAACTGCGCCTAGGCCTGGCGGCCAAGGCTTCGTATCCTCTCCCTATGGGAGAGGGATATCTCACGCAAAGACGCAAAGGCGCGAAGAATAAGATATTTTGTCCTAAATCGCCCCCTGACGAAGGTCCGGTTGCAGGTTGTCCGAATACGACCGGTAATGACCGGAATGTTATGAAGAACGGACGCCACCTTTAAACTAAGGCGGCTAAAGACCCTCTTTAATCAACTCGAGCTTGCTCAAAATGCTGAACCGCAGTCGGTATCTCAACCCACGAATGACGCGTTTGCTCCCAAACTGAGCGCACAGGCTGCATTGAATGCGGTTCGTCAAACAGTCCAATCGGAACCCCCGTAACATCAGGGTTCTTTGTGCCGCGCATAAACACGGTAGTACCGCAGTTGGGGCAAAAATATTGGTTAAACGTGCCCCCCAAATCAGTCGGACGGTCAAACTGCTTTGCTTGACCGTGAATAATGACCTGTTCGTGCGGCCAATAAGCAGCCTCCCCGAATGGTGAGCCGGATCTTTTTTGACATGCCAAACAGTGACAAGCGACAACAGCTATTGTCGGACCCGGTACTTCGACGTGCAATTGGCCACATTGGCACGAGGCTTTCATGATTTTGCTCCTGTAGATACTTGGTGGATAGTAAACCATCGCCATAGAAATGTCCGCAATGTTGTCGTGTTCGGATGGTCCGGTTTCGATTTAGATTTCCGAATCGCAGATATACCCCCCTCTCCCCTTTAGGGGAGAGGTACGTAGTCTTATGGCTCTAGCCATTAGACGGAGTGGAGAGGGGGAGTTGGTGCGCTGACCTCGCCGTGGGATCCCCTC